>OBCL01000055.1_pt1 | contig 31906 bp, 25 predicted proteins | sample 1495931 | NCBI WGS metagenome assembly OBCL01 (sample SAMN03418275, study PRJEB22391) | human gut metagenome | biome: human-gut; feature: organic feature; material: feces | host: Homo sapiens | place: Tanzania | collected 2013-01
CAGCGATGTCCTGCAACATCTTCACCTGCTCGTCGGTAAGAGAACAGGTAGGAGCCACCACGATAGACTCACCAGTGTGAATACCTAATGGGTCGAAGTTTTCCATAGAGGCAACGGTGAAGCAACGGTCGTTCGCATCACGGATGCACTCAAACTCAATCTCCTTCCATCCCTTCAAGCTCTCCTCAACGAGAACCTGAGGCGCAAAAGTGAAGGCAGATTCAGCGATTTCCTTGAATTCCTCTTCAGTCTTGCAGACACCAGAACCGAGACCACCCAAAGCATAGGCAGAACGGATCATGATAGGGTAGCCGATATTGCGGGCAGCAGTCACAGCTTCTTCCATGTTCTCGCAAGCATGGCTTACAGGAACCTTGAGGTCAACCTTGTTGAGCTCCTTCACGAAGAGATCACGGTCTTCAGTATTCATGATAGCCTCTACAGAGGTACCTAACACATCTACACCGTACTCCTTGAGCACACCGCTGAGGTAAAGTTCTGTACCAACGTTCAAACCTGTCTGTCCACCCCAAGCGAGCATGATGCCGTCTGGGCGTTCCTTCTTGATGATTTCAGTCACAAAAAAAGGTGTCACCGGCAAGAAATAAACCTTGTCAGCAATACCTTCACTGGTCTGAATTGTAGCAACGTTTGGATTGATGAGGACTGAACTAATACCTTCCTCACGCAAAGCCTTGAGAGCTTGCGAACCGGAATAGTCAAATTCACCTGCCTGGCCGATCTTCAAAGCACCGGAACCCAGAACGAGGACTTTCTTAAGCTGTTTCTTCATATTTAATAACTATAAGTATATTCTAACTATAAGTAATAAATTCTATAAGTATCATCTGAAATGTCTTATGCTTAGTTTTGCAATTTGGGTACAAAAGGCAAATACACTATTTTGGGTTGCAAAGTTACGACATTTATTTGAATTTACCAAATTTTTCTTGTGCCAGTTCTTCGTTAAATAATATCAATTATTACTTTTTATTTTTTTATAATGTCTTATTTTTCGGATAATTTTGTTACTTTTGCGCTCGCTATGCAAAATTGTAGCTTAAGAAATTAACATAGATCAAGATTTAATATAATAATGAGAGTCGGTTTATTTGTCCCTTGTTATGTAGATGCCTTATACCCTGAAGCTGGTGTGGCTACATACAAGTTGCTCAAACACTACGGTGTGGATGTGGACTATCCAGAGAAACAGACTTGTTGCGGTCAACCGATGGCGAATGCTGGTTTCCAAAACAAGTCAGAGAAGGTCATCGAGGCTTTTGATGATCTTTTTAGAGACTACGATTATATTGTAGCTCCTTCTGCCTCGTGTGCAGCTTATGTAAAAGTGTATTATCCTAAGATTCTGGAGGGTAAGCATGAGTGTGTATCTTCTGGTAAGATAATGGATATAGTGGAATTCCTGCATGATGTGCTGAAAGTAGATCATGTGCCGGGCAAGTTCCCTCATGCCGTGAGTGTTCACAACAGTTGCCATGGCGTCAGGGAATTGGGGTTGTCATCACCTTCAGAGAGAAACGTCCAGCCGTTCAATAAGATTATTGATTTATTGAATATGGTGGATGGAATTACCATTCATGAACCGGAACGTAAGGATGAATGCTGTGGATTCGGTGGTATGTTTTCTATCGAAGAGCCCGCTGTTTCTACCCGTATGGGTGAGGACAAGATCAGACGCCACATGGCAACGGGAGCGGAATATGTTACCGGTCCGGATTCTTCCTGTCTGATGCACATGGCAGGCATTGCCAAGAAGGAGAAAATGCCTATTCAATTCATTCATGTTGTACAAATTTTAGCTGCAGGACTATGAGTACAGAACATTCTAAGAGAGCCGCTAAGTTTACGGCAGATGTAGAAAAGACCACCTGGCATGATGCTACCTTCTGGTCTGTAAGACAAAAGAGAGATAAGATGGCGCATGAACTTCCGGAATGGGAAGATCTTCGCGAACTGGCTTCTGAAATTAAGATGCATACGATTACCCATCTGGCAGATTATCTTGATGTTTTTTCCAAGAATCTGGAGAGTCGTGGTGTCAAGGTGCATTGGGCAAAGGATGCGCAGGAATTTAATGAGATTGTGCTCGGCATTCTGAATGATCATCATGTGAAGAAAATGGTGAAATCAAAGTCTATGCTTACCGAAGAGTGTGAGATGAATCCTTACCTGGAAAAGCATGGTATTGATGTAGTGGAAACAGACTTGGGGGAGCGTATTATCCAACTCTTAGGTCAGAAACCGAGCCATATCGTGATGCCTGCCATCCATCTCAAGCGTGAAGAAGTGGGCAAGATGTTTGAGGAGAAAGGAATCTCTAAGGAAATAGGAAATTATGACCCAACTTATCTCACCCGCTGTGCCCGCCATCATCTTCGCGACCAGTTTATGGAGGCTGGAGCTGGAATGACTGGATGTAATTTTGGAGTGGCTGAAACGGGTGATTGTGTGGTTTGTACCAATGAAGGTAATGCTGATATGACGACTTCCATGCCTAAGCTTCATATTGTGGCGATGGGTATTGAGAAGTTGGTTCCTGATTACAAGTCTTTGTCAGTATTCCAGCGTCTGCTTTGCCGTTGCGGTACAGGTCAGCCTACTACTGCTTTTACTTCTCATTTCCGTCAGGCTCGTCCGGGTGCAGAAATGCATGTGGTTCTGGTGGATAATGGCAGGAGTGATATTTTGGCAGATAAAGACCATTGGCAGACTTTGAAGTGTATGCGTTGCGGCGCCTGCATGAATACTTGTCCTGTCTATCGTCGTTCCGGTGGATACAGTTATACTTATTTCATTCCTGGTCCTGTGGGTGTGAATTTGGGTATGCTGAAGAATCCTCAGAAATATGCGGATAATGTTTCTGCCTGCACCTTGTGTCTGTCGTGTGATAATGTCTGTCCTTCCAAGGTGGGTCCGGGTTCCCAGATTTATGTCTGGCGTCAGAGCCTTGACAAATTGGGCAAGGCTAATCCTATCAAGAAGGCGATGTCCAGCGGTATGGAATATCTCTTCGACCGTCCTTCACTTTATACCACAGCCTTGAGATTTGCTCCACTTGCCAATCTGATTCCAGAATGTTGCACACATTTCAGTAATTGGAATGCTTGGGGTATTGGCCATGCCATGCCTGAGTTTGCGAAGAAGTCGTTTCATCAATTATGGAAGGAGGGGAAAGTAAAATGAAAAAAGAAGATTTCCTGAATAAGTTGCGTAAGAATACGCATGTTCAATTCGATAAGCCTTCTGTAGAAATCAAAGGCATTCAGTATGAGGATACTTTGCAGCAGTTTGTTGCCATGAGCCAGTCTGTGGGTGCTCATGTGATGAGAGCCAGCAAGGATGACGATATGCTCAACGAGATTGTGAGAATGGCTTATCCTCAGGCGAAGGTGTTTGCCAGCAATCTGCCAGATATTCAGTTGGAAAAATTGCAGGCTTTTACTCCTGAAGGGGGAACGGATGAAGTCGTTTTGCGCAATCCGGATACTGTGGCTGAGGCCAACGAACTGAATGGTACGGATGTCTGCGTAGTCCGTGGACAGTTGGGTGTAGCTGAAAATGGTTGCGTCTGGATTCCTCAGACCATGAAGGAGAAGGCTGAACTTTTCATTTCAGAATACTTGGTTATTATCCTTGATGAGAAGTCTGTGGTAAACAATATGCATGAGGCTTATGCCCGCATCGAGATGGATCCGAAATATAATTTCGGTATATTTATCAGTGGACCGAGCAAGACTGCTGATATTGAACAGGCTCTTGTTATGGGAGCGCAGGCTGCCAGAGGTGTGACAATCGTGCTTTGCTAAAAAGTCATAGGTATATAAAAAACAACTGTTAACCGTTGAATTTTTGCAGTTCGTTTAGCAGAATCTATATATAAAGAAAATCCCGGAAACTCAGTCAAGATGTTTCCGGGATTTTCTTTATATTGTTCTTTCTAAAGTTTCTATTTTCAAGTATTTGAAGAATTTCTACAGTTCCCATTCGTAAGTATCATAAACGACGCCTCTTCCTCCAAATCCTTCTTTCTGGTGGATGAGATTCTCATTGAGATAAGTACCTTGCTGCTCGGTTGATTTTCCAAAATCAAAATAGGTCGTATTCCATTGCTTTTGGTTGATCAACTCATCAAAGAGCAGGTCGAGTGCTCCCTCTTCTTTCCCTTGAGGTGATGCTGCGATGTATTGGGTATGCGTCACTTGCGGGGTGATGTAGATGAGGCTTCCTGCGAGAACGTTGTGGTTTTCTGCATCCTTTACCACATAGCCCTTGATGTTTTCTGGGAATCGTGTCATCAGAAGTTTCAATTCCTCATAGGTGTGAACCGGAGCAGTATGATATTTGTGCTGGAGATTCGTATTGAGAATGTTCCAGAACTCCCAGATATCATTCATGTTTGCTTCATGGATAGACAAGTTGCAGCGGTTGGCCTTATGAATTCCTCTTCTTCTTTGTTCGGAAAAACGCAGTTTATGCATCAGGGGAATGGTGGTGGAGATTTCTCTTGCCAACAACCGGGCCTTACATGTTTGCATGATGGCATAGAGATCTTCCTCCGATGGAATATTGTGGTAAATCCAAGGTATTGCTTTGTATATGACTTTCTGAAAACCTCTTTCTTTCAGATAGATATTGATAGCATCAAATACCTGACAGGTGATGGCTGCCGTCATTTTGTTGCAGGTCAGCAGTCCGCCGTATGTGAGTCCCTGATGTGAAACAAGGGTTTTATCTTCAACTTCATTTGCTGGCAGCAAAGCACAGAGTTTTCCGTTATAGAAAATCATCAGGGAATGGTCATGAAATCTGTCCTGATGATAATCCATATAGTTTCTGTCAAAAAGAAACGTGCCTTGCCTGGATTTTGCCACGAAGTCATTCCAGTCTTGTTTCTCTTGGGGGGTATATCTTTTGATTTCTATCATATTATCTTCTGATTTCTATCATTTTGGCTGAAGTTTTTATTTCCCGGCTTCTCTTTCTTGGATGTAATCGATGAAGTCTTCATATTCATAGAGATAGTCTTCCGGCTCATACAGTCTGGAGGCTAAGACCAGACAGACGGCACCTGATGAGAAATCATCAATGGTTCGCCATATTTCCGTATCGAGCAGAAGTCCCTGGTCAGGGCGGTTCAGGAAGTAGTCCTTTTTCTCATGTCCATCGTCCAGATGAACGGTAAAGGAACCGCTGGCGGCTATGATAATCTGCTTCAGCTTTTTGTGAGCATGTCCTCCGCGGCTTTCTCCTCCCGGCACGTCGTATATCCAGTAGAGGCGTTTGGGCACGAACGGCAGACCCGCATCCTTGTCGGTGCAGGAACAGTAACCTTCTTCCTCCTTTTTATTTAATTGTATGATTCTTCCTAATTCTTTCATGACTTAATATACTCGCATTTATAGAAAGAACGCATAATCGGCGAGTTTATTGTTTGCCGTTGATTCTTTGTAACTCTTCTGCTATCATTTTAGAATAAATATCAGCTCCTGTTTCATTGAGATGATTGGCATTGTGAAACCATTCTCTGTGCTTTGTGAAGCGTTTGTCGCAGAAATGATTCAGCAAAGGAATCTTCTGAGCTTTGCAGATCTTTTTCAGAGGTATGAACACCGAGTCGCTCTGGTATGAGAGTTGGGGAGAGGCGGCAAATATCAGTTGGATCTGCTGTTGCTGGCAGGTCGTGATGAGTTTCTGCAGGTATTCATATTTCAGTTTGTCATGTTTGTCTTGCGGCAGGTTTTCCGGTATGATGGCCTGGCAACCCTCGTAGGGTACAAATCCCTTTTTGTCTGTAAGGTCTTCTGCTCTTGTATCTGCGAGAAGTTTCAGCAGGCGCGAGTTGAAAGGGTAGAACGGAAATAGCATTTTGAAGCGTTCCGTTGCATCCACGTCATGGAAGATAGAGCTGATATGATCGCGCCAATAGTAAGGACGCAGATTGCCGAGATACGTTGTGTTGTCATCTTCCAGCAGGTCGTAGTCTGGTTCCACGTCGTAGATAATGGATTTCACCTTGTTCCTTTCTTCTACCAGTTGCAGCCTCCCATAATTGAAAATGATTCCCATGCGGTCTTCCCCTATATTATAATAAGGTGTAAGATAATGGGGATTATAATGGTGAAGGGCGCGCGATGAACCCATGATCAGATGATCTGCTTTCAACTGGTCATGGATGTATTTCAGTCTTCCACTTTCCCCTTTGGCATGTGATTCCAGAAAGTAAAAGCCTGTGCTGAGGGCTACATAGATGAGTGCCATCAACAGGACGAATACCGATATTTTACCAAAAAACTTTCTCATGACTTTAAAATCTGGCATAAATGAATTGACCCGCATCGAAAACTCCGAAGAGTAGGATGCTTGTAAAGATGAATAGATAGGTGGCCCATCTCACCCATGTCTTTGAATGATAGAACGGATTGCAGGAAGGACGGATTTCGTCTATCAGATCCTTGATGAATACGATGGCGATAAAGACATAGATGAACTTCTCGCAGATTCCGAAATGCATGTCCTGACTGGTAAATATCTTTTCTATCACGATCCATGCATCTTCTATCGTATTCATGCGGAAGAAAATCCACAGGAATGTGATGAGGAAAAACGTAAGGACGATTCTTGCCAACCGGATGCTTCTGTTTTTTATGGAGAAATATCTCGGCTTGAGGGCGGAGGATTCTATGTCGGTGGAAGAGAGTTGGGATTCTTTCTTTTGTAAACCGAGCATTTTTTCGATGACCTGGAACAGTCCGTGCAGCAGTCCCCATACGATAAAGGTCCAGTTGGCTCCGTGCCAGATTCCGCTTACTGCGAATGTAATGAGGATATTGGCATAGTTCCGTTTTTTCGAGCAACGGCTTCCTCCCAGTGGGATGTAGATGTAGTCTCTGAGCCAATGTGCCAAGGTAATGTGCCATCTGTGCCAGAAGTCTGTGATTCCGATGGAGAAGTAGGGATTGTGGAAATTCTGTTTGAGATTGTAGCCCAATGTGGCTGCTGCGCCTATGGCCATGAGTGAATAGCCGGCGAAGTCTGTATAGAGTTGGATGGAATAGAGAATGGCTGCCATCAGAAGTGATGAACCGCTTTCCTGGAGAAAACCATCAAAAACCGGGTCGATATAGAGCTGCAATCTGTCAGCAATCACTACCTTGAGAAACATTCCCCAAAGTATCATTTTCAATCCTTTTTCTGCCAGTGGACGGTTGAAACCCTGTACCGTGTTCAACTGGGGCATCAGTTGGTCGTATCTGTTGATCGGACCGGCTATCATGGAAGGGAAGAAAGCCATGTAAGTGAGATAGTTCGACAGATTTTGCTCGGCTGGATATTTCTTGCGGTAAACATCGAATACATAGCTCAGAGCCTGGAAGGTGAAGAAGGAAATGCCTAATGGGGCAATGATGGAGAAATGGTTTTCATCCGAGATGAAGCCGAAACTATCCGTGAAGGAACTGAGATTTTCCGAGATGAAGTGCCCGTATTTGAAAATGACAAGCGGAAGAATGGTTGCAATGACTCCTGTACAGATTGTTCCTTTTCCGCAGATAGCTTCTTTCCCGCAGTTCTTCTTGTCCAGATTCTTGTTCTGATTCTTCTCCAGATACTTGGCAAAGAAATAGGAGATGAGGCTCACGGCGATAAGAGTGAGGCTCATCCATTTGTTGTAATAGATGTAAATGCCGTATGAGACTATCAGAAAAAAATATTTGCGATAGGGAACAGTAAGATTGTTCCCTACCATGAAAATGATAGGGAACAACCAAATGAATAAAAATGAATTATATACCATCTAATGTTTGTAGGGTTAGATGTGTCTTATTCTTTTAAGAATTATTTCTTCATATAAGGATCGGTGCCTAAAATGGTCTTTGCCAGGCGCTTTGCCTTGTCGCGAAGCTGATTGAGGTCAGCATCCTTTTCTCCGTAGCAGAGAACGACGCCCATACGGCGGCCTACGTGAGCCTCTGGTTTTCCGAAAATGCGGATACGGGTATGATCTTCCTTCAGCGCATCCATGAAATTGTAGTTAAGCGGCTCGGTGCTTTCTTCCGGTGAGAGAATAACGGCAGAGCATCCGGCGTGCTCCAGGTGAATGCCTGCTATTGGCAAGCCCATCACAGCTCGGAAATGGAGCTCAAACTCGCTCAGGTTGGTGGTGTGACCGAGAGTTACCATACCTGTATCGTGTGGACGTGGACTCAACTCAGAGAAAATCACTTCGCCCTGCTTGCTCAGGAAGAATTCTACACCCCAGAGACCAGCACCGGTCAAAGCCTTGGTCACTTCGGCTGCAATATGCTGTGCTTTCTTCAATGCTTCCTCTGGCAACTGGAATGGTTGCCAACTCTCGCGGTAGTCGCCACCTTTCTGGATGTGTCCGATAGGAGGGCAGAAGAGGGTAGGACCATCCTTCTGGGTTACGGTGAGGAGTGTGAACTCAGAGTCGAAATCAATGAATTCCTCGATGATGACTTCCTTCACATCGCCACGACCTTCCTCCATAGCTTCCTTGTAAGCCTCCACGAGTTCGTCGTCATTGTGTACATAGCTCTGTCCATGACCGCTGGAACTCATCAATGGCTTCACTACACATGGGAAACCGATTTCGTCGGCAGCATTCTTGAATTCCTCGAAAGTCTTAGCGTAGAAATACTTGGCTGTGCGCAGACCCAGTTCCTTGGCGGCCAGATCGCGGATGGCACGGCGGTTCATGGTGTAGTTCACGGCACGGGCAGAAGGTACAATCTGAATGCCCTCTTTCTCGAAGTCGAAGAGACGCTCTGTACGGATAGCTTCAATCTCAGGCACGATGATGTCTGGGTGATGTTTCTCAACCACTGCGGTCAATGCGTCGCCATCGAGCATCGAGAACACTTCTCGCTCGTCGGCTACCTGCATGGCTGGTGCATTGTCATACTTGTCGCAAGCGATGACATACTGTCCTGCGCGCTTTGCGGCGATGGTAAATTCTTTGCCCAGTTCGCCTGAGCCCAAAAGCATAATCTTCTTCATTATATTGTGAGTTAAATTTCTTATGAATTGAATTTCTTATGAGTTTTCTTCTGAGTCTGAATTCTTATTCAGTTGAATTTCTTTCTGAGTCAGATTTCTTATAATTTGAACTTTTTTCTGATAAACTCTTCGATGAATTTCTCAGTTTCTTCCAGTCCCAGCAGGCTGCTGTTGATGCAGAGATCGTAACTCTCGCTGTGTCCCCATTTCTTGCCGGTATAGTAGCCATAGTAGGAAGCACGTTCTTCCTCATGGTTGGTGATGAATTTGCGGGCAGCGGCACGGTCGATGTTCTTGCGCTTGCAAACGGCCTTGATGCGGTCGTCGATATTGGCGGTGATGAATATGTTGATCACGTTCTTATAGTCGCGCAGCACATAGTCGGCTGTTCTTCCTACAAATACGCAGTTGCCCTCATCGGCAGCCTTTCTGATGGCATCGCTCTGAAATTTATACAGACCTTCCTGTGAGAAATCATTGTGATAGAAGTTGCTGTCGCTCAGGAAAGGGAGATGGGTATGGAAGAGTGCTTTGAAAAATCCCTTCTGCTCATCGTTCTGCTCGAAGAATTTCTCTGAGAATCCACTCTCCTTGGCTGCCAGATTGAGAAGTTCACGGTCGTAGCACTTGCAACCGAAGGCTTCTGCCAGCTTCTCTGCGATAATATGGCCACCGCTTCCTATCTGGCGACCTACGTTTATGATGATTTTAGTCATAATTCTCTATTTTATAGTTGATGAATGTATGATGATGCTTTATCCTTCCGTCATTTCCTGCTGCAGCAGATTTTCTCTGTGCATTCTTTTCAGTTTCTTCATATACCATGACATGACGATGGCGGCAATCATGGCGGCAGAGAAATCAGAGATTGGCATACTGTACCAGACGCCTTCTATATCCCAGAACAATGGCAGCAGTCCCAAGAGTGGCAGGAGAATGAGCAACTGTCTTGACAGAGAGAGGAAGATGCTGATCTTCACTTTGCCGATGCACTGGAAGAAGTTGGTGATGACCATCTGGAAACCGATGATCGGGAAGCAGCACATCACGATGCGGATGGCCTTGATGCCTAATTCTATCAGCGCCTTGTCGGTAGTAAACATTCTGGCGCAGTAGTATGGCAGGAACATGGCTATCAGCCAACCGGTTACCATAATGCCTGTAGCAGCGATGATGCTGAGGTTTAAAACCCTCATCAGTCGGTCTATTTTCTGAGCTCCGTAGTTGTAGCCGGCGATAGGCTGCATTCCCTGGTTGATGCCGAACACGAACATGATGAATACCATGGCAATACCATTGGCAATGCCGTAAGCACCCACAGAGAGATCGCCTCCGAAACGCACCAGCTGGTTGTTGATGAAGATGACGATGATGCAGGCGCACACGTTCATCAGGAAAGGCGAAATGCCGATGGCGAGGATGTTATCTACGAGTTTCCTCTTCAGTTTGTAGATGCCTTTCTTGAAGTGGAGCAGCTCGTTCTTGTTGCTGAAGAGCTTGATCTGCCACATCAGCGCCATCAGCTGCGATAGGATGGTGGCGATGGCGGCTCCCTGTATTCCCCATTTGAAGACGAGGATGAAGAGCGCATCGAGTATCACGTTCATCACCACCGTGAAGATGGTGGCAAACATGGCCTGCTTGGGTTTGCTCGCCGCTCGGAGCAGGGAGTTCATGCCGAAATACATGTGGCTCACCACATTGCCCAGCAGGATGATGACCATGTACTCATGAGCATAGATGAGCGTCTGGTCGCTGGCTCCGAAGAATCTCAGGATAGGGTCGAGGAAGAGCAGACAGATGATGCTCAGTCCGATACCGATGATGAGATTCAGTGAAATCGTGTTACCCAGAATGTTCTGCGCTGTGGCATAATCCTTTTGTCCCAACTTCACGCTGATGGCTGTAGAAGCTCCTACGCCCACGCCGGCTCCGAAAGCGGCAGTGAGGTTCATGAATGGGAAGGTGATGGCCAGACCGGAAATCGCCATCGCTCCCACACCCTGACCTATGAATACACGGTCCACGATGTTGTAAAGCGAAGCGGCAGTCATGGCAATCATGGCAGGCAAGGCATATTGTATCAATAATTTGCCCACCGGTTTGGTGCCCAATTCTAATGTTGCTTGTTTATTTTCCATTGATGTTTGAATACTTTGACTGCAAAAGTACAAAAAATATTCCATACCTTATTATATATATAGGGAAAAACTTATCAATCTTTCAAAAACTTTACTTTTCTTTTGGCATTCTCATTTGAAAACATTACTTTTGCAATTCGTAAACAACAATATTTCTATCGGATGCAATGCTGGCAACAACGATTGGATGATCTGAAATCATCAACTGTAATGTCGGCTTTCATCGACTGCGACACAATGGCCGTAGAACAAGACTGAACAACAATAGAAACAACATAAACAACAATAGAACAATAAGAAACCTGATAAAAGATGAAAAGGTATTTGATGCTTTATGCATTCCTGATAATGGCTCTTTCTTTGATGGCTCACGAAGATAGGGCTTTTCGTATCACAGAGACGGATATGGTTTCCTTCCCTGGCGGCAGATGTATGATGTATCGTTTGTATCTTCGTGATAAGGACCTGCAGCATACTCCCTTTTCGGTGAACCGTCCGGAGCAGTTTCTTTCTGCCCGTTCGATAGAGCGCCGCAAGCGTCAGGGACTTCATGTAGATGTCACGGATCTGCCTATCGCTCCTGCTTACCTCGATTCTGTGAGCAGGACGGGGATTGAAATCGTGGGACAGAGCAAATGGAACAATACCTTGCTGGTGAAGATTCACAAGGAGAAAGAACTCAACAAGCTCAATTCCCTTTCTTTCATCACTAAGAAGTTGAAGGTATTTTCCTCGCCCGATTCCATCACCGAGCGCAAGCGTTCCAGTTTCCGCAAGGAACTCAATAGCTGGGAGTCTGTGCCTACCCATTATGGGGCTGCAGCCGAGCAACTGAAGTCTTTAGGCGGTCAGCGTATTCATGAGCGAGGATTCTATGGCAACGGAATGATGATAGCCGTTTTCGATGGCGGTTTTATGAATGCGGACAGGATTCCTGCCCTGCATGGGGTGAAACTGGCTGGGTTGAAGGATTTCGTAGTTCCTAAGTCCAATAATATCTTCGAAGAGATGGAACATGGTACGATGGTGCTCTCCACGATGGCTGCCAATGCTCCCAATCTCTATGTGGGCGTGGCTCCTGAGGCGCAATACGTGCTGGTACGCTGCGAGGATGAGCGTACGGAAAGTCTTGCCGAGGAAGACTACTGGGCTTCTGCTGCCGAGTATGCCGACAGTTTGGGAGTTGATGTCATCAATTCCTCTTTGGGTTACCACGACTTTGATGATGTGAAGACGAATCATCTATACTGGGAACAGGATGGCGAGACGGCACTGATTTCCCATACGGCCTCGATGTGTGCTGATAAGGGAATCATCTGCGTGAATTCTGCCGGCAATGATGGTATGGGTGTGTGGAAGAAAATCAATTTCCCTGCCGACGCCAAGGATATCCTTACCGTGGGCAGCATCAACGAGCAGGGCAAAAATGCTGCTTTCAGTGCCGTGGGACCTACTGCCGACGGGCGCATCAAACCGGATGTAATGGCCTATGGAAGTCCTACCTCCGTGATTACGGGCAGGGGGGCCATCATCAATGATAACGGCACCTCCTTTTCCTCGCCTCTGATAGCCGGAATGACAGCTTGTCTCTGGCAGGCGCTTCCGCATAAGACAGCCAAGCAGATCATCAAACTGGTGAAGATGGCTGGCAATAACCAGCAGCATCCTGATAATATCTATGGATATGGGGTGCCTGATTTCTGGAAGGCTTACCAGACCGGAAAGGCGATTAAGTAAGTGAAGAGATTTTAGTGAAGAGTGAAGAATTCTATAGCGAAGTATTGTATGGTGAAACATTTATCACTTTTTGAGTTGAATTCGATAGTCAGTGAGATTATCTCGATGTCATTGCCCGACAGTTATTGGGTAGAAGCTGAACTTTCTGAGGCCCGTGAGGCTTACGGAGGGCACTGCTATATGGAACTCATCGAGAAGGATGAACGGTCCAATACGCCTATAGCTAAGGCTCATGCTTCCTGCTGGCGAAACAGATGGATGCTGATCAAGCCACATTTCGAACGGGTGACCGGACAGAGAATTCATGCTGGAATGAAGGTGCTGCTCAAGGTACATGCGCAGTTTCATGAAAACTACGGCTTCTCATGGATTGTGGATGATATTGACCCTAACTATACCTTGGGCGATATGGCGAGAAAGCGGCAGGAGATTATCCAAACCTTGAAGGAAGAAGGAGTCTTTGAACTGCAGAAAGAGCTGAGGCTCCCGATGTTCTGTCAGCGCATCGCCGTTATTTCCAGTGCTTCGGCTGCCGGATATGGAGACTTCTGCAACCAGTTGGCTGATAATGGATATGGATTGCAGTTCGTCACATCCCTCTTTCCTGCCACGATGCAGGGCGAGGGAGTAGAGCAGAGCGTCATTGCTGCCCTCAATCAGATCAATGCTGAGTGGGAACAGTGGGACTGCGTGGTCATCATCCGAGGTGGAGGTGCAACCAGCGATCTGTCGGGTTTCGATACCTTAGCCTTGGCAGAGAATGTGGCCAATTTCCCATTGCCTATCATCACGGGTATCGGACATGAACGGGATGAAAGCGTGCTCGATATGATTTCCTTCCGCCGTGTGAAGACCCCTACGGCAGCAGCGGCTTTCCTCATCGACCATCTCACGGAAGTGTATGTTCGCGTGATGGATGCTCAGGAAACCATCGTGCAGAATGTGATGCACAGACTGCAGGTGGAGCGAATGAGGCTCGAAAGATTGAGCAGCGGAATTCCTGTGCAGTTCTCATTGGTAAAGACAAAACAGGGTGCAAGGCTCGACCGACTGATGGCTCGCCTTTCCTCTCATGTACAGGAAAAACTGTCGCGGGCGCAGCGCCATCTCGAAATCCTTTCGCAGAATGTGCAGCCGATAGCCGAAAGAAAACTGCTCAATGAAAGTCACAGACTGCAGATGCTCGCCCAGCGCATGAAGGCGCAAGACCCGGAATTGCTGCTCAAGCGTGGCTATAGTATTACCTTGAAAGACGGGAAAAGCGTGCGCTCGGCTGGGCAGTTGAAGGAAGGAGACATCATAGAAACGAGATTTGCGGATGGAGCAGTCAAGTCGGAAGTATCGAAAAACTAACTAGAATAAAAGCATAATAATCAGATAAAGCGTATGGCAAAAGAAGAAATCAAATACGAGCAGGCTGTTAGAGAGCTTGAAGAAATCGTAGAGAAAATGGAAAATGATGAACTGGATATTGACCAGCTCTCAGAGCAGTTGAAGCGTGCCAAACTGCTGGTAAAGCTTTGCAGGGACAAACTCACCAAGGCCGACGAAGAAATCAAGAAACTGCTGAACGAAGAATCATAAAAAGAATCTTCAAAAGTGAAAGAAAAATGGAAGAAGGAATAAATGCGTTGCGTAAGAACATACATAAATCTATGTAAATATGCATCTTGCGTAAGAAAAAACGAATAATAATAACGTTTTTGCTAAATATTAGACGAAAAAGTTGCAGATTAACGGAATATTTTGTAATTTTGCGGCTAAATATTAGTAGAACATTTAAAAATAAGATGTTATGAAAGACTTGGATTGGTCTAATTTGTCATTCGGCTATCGCCAGACTGACTACAATGTTCGCTGTTACTATCGCGACGGCAAATGGGGCGAAATAGAAGTTTGCTCTGATGAGTATTTGAAATTGCACATGGCTGCCACCTGCCTGCACTATGGTCAGGAGGCTTTCGAAGGCTTGAAGGCTTACCGTTGTCCAGACGGTAAGGTGCGCGTGTTCCGTATGGACGAGAACGCTGCCCGCTTGCAGAGCACATGCCGTGGTATTCTTATGCCAGAGGTGCCTACAGAAATGTTTGAGGAAATGGTCAAGAAGGTGGTTCGCCTCAACCAGGAATGGATTCCTACCTACGAGAGCGGAGCTACACTCTATATCCGTCCGCTGCTCATCGGTACAAGCGCTCAGGTGGGTGTGCACCCAGCTAAAGAATATTGCTTCTTGATCTTTGTCACACCAGTGGGGCCATACTTCAAGGGTGGATTCTCTACCAACCCATACGTCATCATCCGTGATTTCGACCGCTCTGCTCCTCTCGGAACAGGTATCTATAAGGTGGGTGGCAACTATGCTGCTTCTCTCAGAGCCAATTCTATCGCTCACGAGAAGGGTTATGCTTGCGAGTTCTATCTCGACGCCAAGGAGAAGAAATACATGGACGAGTGTGGAGCTGCCAACTTCTTCGGTATTAAGAACAATACATACGTAACTCCTAAGAGTACCTCTATCCTCCCATCTATCACCAACAAGAGTTTGATGCAGTTGGCTGAAGACTTGGGCCTGAAGGTAGAGCGCCGACAGATTCCAGAGGATGAGTTGGATACATTCGAGGAGGCTGGTGCTTGCGGTACTGCTGCAGTAATCAGTCCTATCAGCTACATCGACGACTTGGATACAGGCAAGCGCTACAACTTCGGTGAGAAGCCAGGTCCTATCTCTAAGCATCTGTATGATACCCTCCGTGGAATCCAGTATGGTACCATCGAGGATAAGCACGGCTGGACTACTGTCGTTATTGAGTAAATTTTTTAAGAGAGAGATAATTGGAAAGTGCACTCTTGGTCAGTGATGGCTTGGGAGTGCATTTTTTGGTTTGAAACTCTCTATCGTATAAAAAACGCATCATTATGTATAGACTAAAAATTAAGAAAAGAACCTCTTTGTGCATTCTCTTCCTGGGAATGGTTATTGCCGTCTCTGCTCAGGGCAATAAGGGCGACTCCTTGCTTACAACTTTGAAAAATGAGCTGAAGTACAATATGGAGGCGCTGCAGAAGCAGAAGAAGGCTCCATATTTCATGAGCCTCAGACTGCAGGATTCCAAGACCATCATGGTGGAGAGTAATCTCGGAAATGCCACTACGATGAGTCAGCGCCAGAGAATGGTGACTCCGCAAATCAGACTCGGCAGTTACGAACTTGACAACTTCAAGTATCAGAACCAGGGAAGCGGTGCTTTCGGACAGAATTCACGCAATGGTAAGGGTGCTTTGATTCCGGTGAGCGGACAGGTGATTCCTGCCATGCGACAGGCTATCTGGAAAGAGGTACTCAGACGTTATGATATTGCGCTCAACAATCTGGAACAGGCTAAGTCAAAGACACTTACCGGACAGGACAATGAGGACAAGGCGCCTTGCTTCTCTAAGGCTCCTGCCGAAATCTACTACGAGGAAGACCTGCCTGAAAGCCAGAAGCAGATAGATACGGAGCTCTGGAAGGCACGACTCAACAAGATTACCAATGTTTTCAAAAACTATGCTGATATAGAAAGCGGTACGGCTTCTATCCAGTTTGAGGTTTATCGCAACTATTTCGTCAATACCGACGGAACAGAGGTGGTGCAGAACCGCCGTGTGGCACGCGTGATGCTGACCGCTTCTGTGATGGCTCCTGACGGAATGACCTGCCCGCTCAATCTCGACTACTTGGCTTACGATCTGAACGAATTCCCTACAGAGGAAAAGATGATAGCTGATGCCAAGGATCTCGTGGAGCGACTGAAGGCACTGCGCACGGCTCCTATCGCCGATCCTTATACGGGTCCGGCCATCCTTTCAGGTCCTGCCAGTGGTGTGTTCTTCCATGAAATCTTCGGTCATCGCCTGGAGGCTCACCGCATGAAGTCGGGTGGACAGACTTTCAAGAAGATGGTAGGACAGAAGGTGCTGCCTGAAACTTTCAGCGTGTATTGCGACCCTACCTTGCAGTATTTTCACAACAATGCACTCAATGGTTATTACAAGTATGATGACGAGGGTGTGAAGGCGCAGAGAGTGATGAATGTCACAAATGGTGTGCTTACCAACTTCCTGATGAGCCGTGTGCCGCTGGAGGGCTTCCCTCAGAGCAATGGACATGGACGTATGGTGGGCGGAAACGACCCGGTTTCTCGCCAGTCTAACCTCATCGTAGAGACTTCCAAGCCTTATACAGATGCGCAGCTCAGAAAGATGCTCATCGATGAGGCCAAAAAACAGCACAAGCCTTATGGCTATTTCTTCAAGACCGTGACCAGCGGCTTTACGCTCACTGGTGAGGGCGGTAGTCTGAACTCCTTCAATGTGACTCCTATCGAGGTCTATCGAGTGTATGTCGATGGTAGAAAGGATGAACTCGTGAGAGGTGTGGATATGATCGGTACGCCTCTGTCTATGTTCTCCAATATCGCTGCGGCTGGCAATAGCATCAGTACCTTCACCGGTATGTGTGGTGCAGAGTCGGGTTGGGTTCCTGTATCGGCTTCATCGCCTATGATTTTCGTTTCCAAGATTGAAACCCAGCGCCGTCAGAAGGAAGATCAGCAGGCTCGCATCCTCCCTGCTCCTGAATTGAAGAATACTGAGGTGAAGGTTGCTGAACCTACTACTGATGTGAAGGCCAAGCGTGCTGCCGACGACAAGACGATTTTTGCGGCGATGGCTGACGAGTTGCAGCGCACCCAGCAGAAACTCTTCTATCCTAACTATCCAAAGGCGTTCTACGTGGATTACAATATGGCCCGCAGCCAGGAATTCGACGTGATGGCTTCTTTAGGTGGAATCGTCAAGGCACAGAAGAATCCTGTCATTGCCATGGGTGGTATTTCTCTGAAATTGGGCGATTATCAGAACACCAGCGATATGAAACCGGGTCAGTTTGCCAACCTCTACTTCAGCAGTGAGGTAGATTACGACAATATCCGCCGTGAACTCTGGAAGGCTTCTGACATGATGTATAAGTACAGTCTGAATTCTCAGGCTTACAAGCAGAACTACATGCAGAACAATCCTCGTCCGGAGGAGGAAAAGGGCATTCCTGATATGCTTGCGATGAAGCCAAATGTGAATGTGGATGCGCAGCCTAAGGACCCTATCAGCTATCAGAAGCTGGAAAATCTGGCTCAGAAACTCTCGGCTATCTTCCTGAAATATCCTGCTCTCTACAATACATACGTGAACATCCACTGCAAGAACAACGACATCTACCGTCTCAATACGGAAGGCATCAAGCAGAAGGTTTGCAATGGCTATGCTGAAATCAGTGCTCACGCTAATGTGCGCACCAGCAGCGGTTCTACTTTGAACGACCGCTATTACCGTATGGTTACGTCTGATAAGGAGTTGGATGAGGCTGCCTTGATTGCCGACATCGAGAAGTTTGCCGAGCGACTGATGGAGGTGAAGCAGGCTACTCCGCTCAACGATTTCTATATCGGTCCGATGCTCTTCGAGGGCGATGCTGTGGCTAAGGCTGTGGCTAATTATATCTATCCTATCATCGTTTCCTACCGATCTGTACAGGAAAACAGCAGTATGGGAAGCCTTGTTTGGGGCAAGCGTATCATCGATAAGAAACTCTCGCTCACCCAGCGTGGTGATCTTGCCAACTACAAGGGTATGGGCCTTTTGGGCTATTATCAGAACGATGCTGACGGACTGAAGCCTCAGGCTAACTTGCCGATTATCAAAAATGGTATCTTGGAGCACCTGATTTGTGGTAGAACGCCTTCTATCAACTGCATGGAAACTACTGCCAACGACCGCTTCTATACAGATCCTACCAATGTGATCGGTACGGATGCAGTGCCGGGTGTGGTTGCCCTGACAGGAACGGGTTCTATGTCGATGAACAAGATGAAGCAGGCTTTCCTGAAGGAGGCTAAGGCGCAGGGACTCACTACTGCTTATATCGTGAGAGAACCTGCCGGATTCTCATCTTGCCTGTACAAGGTGGATGTAAAGACCGGTGCAGAGCAGATGGTGCTCGTACAGGATATTCCACAGTTGGGTAAGTCTGATTTCATGCACATATTGGGTACTTCCAGCGATGAGAATGTGCTCAATACCGTGAGAAAGGCTGTCGGTACTACGGTGATTGCTCCACGTGCCATGATCGTGGAAAGTATCGAGAAGTATCTGAAAAAGCCAAAGACTGACAAACCTTTCCCTGTAGAAAATCCTTTGGAAAAATAAGGAATAGAAAGTTAACAGTTGACAGCCTTTATTAAGATTAAAGCGAGCCATCTATTACGACCAAGCTCGGTCGTAATAGATGGCTCGAATTGTGTTTAAATAGAACTTAAAAGCCTGTTATCTTTTCTCATTTATCTGACTGGAATCACGTAATATTCTCTGTCCACATCAAAGTCGAGTATCCACTGGTCGAGGATAATATGATCATCCAAAGCCTTGATTTCTACCACATGATTTCCCTTTTTGAGTGTGGTAAAGAAGTTTTTTCGAGTCTGTCCGCGCCAAATATCCATCTTCCAGTTGTTGTGATTATACGCATCTTTGAGCGAAATCGTAACGGGTTCCTGGTCGTCTATCATGACGCTGATTCGCATATCTCCTTTCAGGTTGGTATAGTCAGGAATCGCTCCTATGGTGAAACGGGCGTCGCCTTCCATGTCTGTATTCACCACGTATTTCAGGATGGCACCCTTGTTCATGGAGACGGCTTGCGTACTGTGTCCTGTGAAAGGCAATAGCTGTATGCTGCTCTGTGTGGCTGAAGTCCACTGGTAGGCATTCTTCGCAATTACATCCTTGATGAGCGCATAGCTGAACGGCTTCAGGTCTTCCGATCTGTCGAAAGCATCCTGCAGACTTTTCCTGATTTCTGCTGCCGTCATCGTGCCTGGAAGCACTGGGGGCTGGGCAGAAGGTTCGATTGCTTTCAGTTTCTGATAGGCGGTAAGACTCAGCGCTGCGGCAGCCTTGGCTTCATCATCCTTGCTGAAAAGTCCCGGACGGGCAATGTGGCGTGCCTCTTGTGCCTCCAATTCTTTCTCGGCTGTGAGGGCTGCTATGAGGATAGGATTGAGTATCATGTTGCGGAATCCTTGCTGCTGATAGGTCGTGAGGGTGTTTCCTACGTTGGTTGCCTTGGTCTTCAGCAGGTCGTAATCATACAGATATCGCTCCAGTTCGTTGCCGAATTCGCCCGAATGAAACTCGTATTCGCCGAAAGGCATGGTCATGTATCCGGTAGGACGCATGTTGACGAGCCGGTAGTATTCCTTCATGAGCGGCATCAGTTTTCTTCCCATAGCAGCGCCGAAGAGCCTGCTGAGCCATTGCTCATAGTGCTTTTCCAGGTTGGCAGCGGTGGCTGCATTCCTGTTCCAAGCCTGCTCCATGAAAAGGGAAAGCTGGTAGGCGCCTGCCTGAGGATTGTTGACATCGGCTATCCAGGCCTCGTCTTCATGACTGCGGGAACTGTGCGACTTGTGGGTCTTGCCTTTGCGGGAACCGCTGTCCTGACTGTCTGCACCGAGTTCGTTGAGCATCAGAGCTGGCGAAAGGTCTGAAAAAGAGAGTTGTTTGTCTTCCCAAATCAGCTTGGTGAGTACCAGACTTTTCTTATGTTTCTTGTTGTGTTTCTTGCCGATAATGGTCTCAGTCACCTTTCCGTTCTCTGCCACGAGAATCTCGAAACTGTCAGTTACCTGTTTGTCGATGTTCATATCATGCTTTCCGGTACTTGTCTCATGCTTTCCCGAAGTTTCCCCATGCTTTTCGCCTTCCCATATCGTATTGGCTCTTAGGCGGAGCATCAGTCGGCAGAGACGGCTCTGGTTCTTTCTGCCCATCCATGCATGGCCGTTGAGCATGAGTCCGCGGTAGGTTGTGGCTGGAACCTGCAGGGATTCAAATCCTGCGGCAAGGGAGAGCGTCTTCTTCTGCAAAGGAGCCACATGATAATAGTTGGTCCAGGGTGAAACACCAGCCAGACTGGAGAGTTCCATGATGCCGTAGGCAGTTCCTCTGGCGTTGCTTCCCACGACGATGATTTTGCCCTGACGGGTACCAATCCAGAATGCATCTTTCTGGGTGATAAACTGGTGGAGCGGAACTCCAAGCTTCTCGATGGAAGAAAACTCCTTGTTGGAAAGCTGGTCGAGCTGGTAAATCTGAATGTTGGCATTTGATTTCTCTTTTGCCGGATAACCTAAGATGGCCTTCATGTCGTCTGAGAACATATTGAGGGCTATCTTGACAACAGGGGAAACATTGGCGTTCTTGCTGTAGTAAACCTTGCCGTAAACATCGTTCCAATAAATCGTGGAAGGAGCTGGGACGGCTGGTTCTTTTCTCTTGCTGGTTGCCAGTACTGAAATGCCGCCAAGAGCGACAAAAGCAGCAGACAATAAAATCTTCTTAATGTTTATCATTGTTTTAATTGATATTTCTTGCGTTGGTATATACAGATTTCTGCAAAGATACATAAAAGTGTTTAATATCTGAAATTATTTAGTTTTTATTTGCTTATTACATATTTTATTGGTAATTTTGCACAAAACAAATACATAAATATAATGACATTATATCCTAAGTTGATAGAAGAGGCTCTTGCTACTGTGATTTATCCTGGTACCAAGAAGAACCTCATCGAGAGTGAGATGTTGGCAGATACGCCAAGTATCAATGGCATGAAGGTGAAGGTAGTTTTGCTTTTCCCTCGTGATACAGATCCTTTCCTCAAGAGTACGGTGAAGGCTGCTGAGGCTGCCATCCATTATCATATTTCGCCGGATGTGGAGGTAGAGATTGTTACTGAATATAAGTCTGCTCCGCGTCCTGAAGTGGGCAAATTGCTGCCTCAGGTGAAGAATGTGATTGCCGTTAGTTCTGGTAAGGGTGGTGTTGGTAAGAGTACGGTTTCTGCCAATCTCGCCATTGCTTTGGCTAAGCTCGGCTATAAGGTGGGCTTGCTTGATACGGATATCTTCGGTCCTTCTATGCCTAAGATGTTCGGTGTAGAGGAGGAGCGTCCTTATTCTGTTCACAAGGATGGCAGAGATCTCATCGAGCCTATCGAGAAATATGGTGTCAAGCTGCTCAGTATCGGTTTCTTCGTGAGCCCTACTACTGCTACGTTGTGGCGTGGCGGAATGGCTTGTTCTGCCTTGAAGCAGTTGATCGGTGATGCTGACTGGGGCGAGCTGGATTATTTCATCCTCGATACTCCTCCTGGCACCAGCGATATTCATCTTACCCTGCTTCAGACTCTTGCCATTACGGGTGCGGTTATCGTAAGTACTCCTCAGCAGGTGGCTCTGGCTGATGCTCGCAAGGGTATTGACATGTATCAGAACGACAAGGTGAACGTGCCTATCCTCGGTCTTATCGAGAATATGGCTTATTTCACTCCTGCCGAGTTGCCAGAGAACAAGTATTATATCTTCGGCAAGGAGGGCTGCAAGAATCTCGCTAAGGAGATGAATGTGCCTTTGCTTGCTCAGATTCCTATCGTTCAGAGCATCTGCGAGGGTGGTGATGATGGTGCGCCTGCGGCAACCAAGGTTGATTCCGTTACCGGTCAGGCTTTCCTGAGTCTTGCCCAGAGTATCGTGACGGTGGTTAATCGTAGAAATGCCGAGAAGGCTCCTACCAAGATTGTTAGTACACATAAGTAATATATTTCTCCCTGCCCACGCAAGAATTTTTCCGTGGGCAGGGAAAAATAAAAGTGGGTACATCATGGATTTATGCACGCCCTCTTTTCCCTTTTTTTCTTTCTGTTTTTCCAGAGCCTGAGGATAGTTCTCTGACTTTTTCAAGTTGAGAATCAGGTTCTTTATTTTAGAAAATGTCAACAGTCAACAGTTAACAGTTAGATTTTCGATGGTTGTACCGTCAATCCCCAACTTTTACCTCTTGATTTTTGATGAGCTCTTCCGCTTCATCCTCTTCTTCGGCAACTTCGGCAGGGAGGTTTGCCTTGATTCTTGCAGAGCGTAACTGCTGTCTGAATACTAGGCAGGTGGCAAGGAAATAGATGCCCGCCTGTAACCATAATGCTCTGAATTCAGGAAGAATGTCTGACAGACTTGCCCCCATGCTGCTGATTCTCAGAAATCCTCGGATGCCGAATGTGGATGGGAATACCCAGGCGAAACCTTGCCAGAAGGCTGGAATATTGCTCTGAGGCCATGAAATACCCGTCATGAAAAGCAGAGGCACGGAGGTGAATACTACCAGAAGCATCACATTCTCACGATATCTTACCAGGCATGAGAGCATCAGTCCGAAGAAAACACACGACAGAATGTAAGGTAGGAGGAAACCCAAAATCGTGGTCCAAGTAACCATGCTTACAAAGCCAAACATCTTCGGAACTACCAATGTGAGATACATACCCAATACGGCATAAACCATGAAATAAACCAGCGCCTTGCCAAATACGATTCGGAAAATACCGCCATAATGCTTGCTGATAGGAATCAGTTCGCGATTTCTGTTCAACTCTCTCGAAGTACCTGCCGCCATTCCGATGCCTAACAACATGGTTTGCTGCAGGATGAGCACCAGTACACCTGGCAGAATGGCATTTCCATAACCCACGGTGGTGTTGAATATCGGAACCTCATCAAAGGCCAATGGTTCGGTAGTGATTTCGTCGTCTCGATCCGTAAAACCACCACTTTTCGAAATCTGAATGCCTGAGTTGATATGGCTTGCTACAGCTTGGGCAGTCTGATAAATCGCCTTGTAGGTGAGCATCAGACTCATGTCGCAATAGACTCCCACATGTGCCTGTTCGCCGCGGTTCAACTTCGTGTCAAAGTCGGCAGGAATATAGACAATGCCGTGTACCGCCTGCTTCTGTACCAGTTGCTTCGCCTCATCGAGACTGTTGCAATAGTAAGTGGCTTTGGTGTCTGGAGCAGCATCGTAATCGCGGATAAACTCACGGGAGGTATGGGTGTGGCTCAAATCCACAATAGCCGTATCGACTTCTCTCACCACCTCGTTGTTGTAAATCCACGAGTAGAGAAGCGGATAGCCTAATGGAACCAGGACGCAGAAGATGAGTACACCTTCGTCGCGGAACACATTGCGCATTTCCGTTTTCCAGATGTAGCACATATCCCAGATGCCATTGATGATCTTATATAATAAACTACTTTTTAACATAGAATATTGGACTTTTAACATTGAACTTTATGATTAGTAAAGCCGTTGAATTCTTCACTCTTCACTCTTCGTTCTTCACTTTCCTACGGCAAGTATTTGTAAACCAGCATAGCCTTCTTGATGTTCCAGATGGTGAGGATAGGCAGGGAACAGAAGAGAACGAGGGCGCTCCAGTGGAGTACTGCATCGCTCATCGGGAACCCATTGAAGATGTTCATCTGGTAAATCATATAGTAGTGGCGCATCGGAAAGAGTTGTCCGATAGCCTCGATTGGTGAATCCATGGCAAAGAGTGGGTAGGTGGCTCCGCAGATGGAGAAACTTACCACGCCCCAAAGTGAGCAAATGCTCATCGACATGCGCAGGGATGGCATCAGACCGAAGGCGAAAATGCCAAAGCACTGGCAGGATAATACACTCAGAATGCCTAACAAAATGATAGGCGCTGCGCCACCCGGATGAGGAAATCCCAATACATAATAGATGTAGAACTCGAATAGCAGGAAGATGCTCAGGAAGATGAGTGTCTGGGGCAACATCTTACCCGCGATGGCGAGATAAGGATTATTGCCTGACATTCGCATCCAGTCTCTGGCCCTGTTGAACTTCAGTTCCGTACCTATAGAATAAGGTGTAATCAGGAAGATGAAAAGCATGATGAGTCCCGGAACCATCACGGTAGAGAGATAGTAATTGTAATTGGCGTATGGATTGCCAATCATGTGCAAATCTACGGCGATAGGTTGCAGGAAGGTCATAATCTCGTCATTCGTCTTGCCTAATGCAGAAAGCTTGGCCATTCCTGCTGCGGCTCCTCCTAAAGTGGAGATGGTCTTCAGGTCGCGGAAGAGTAGGGAACCGGCTGCAAGAGATACACTACTGTAGTAGAAAGAAATCTTAGGTTGGCGGGAAGCCATCAGACCGGCTTCCGTGCCACTTGGAATGACTAAGAAGGCGTAGATTTCGTTCTTCTGTATCGCATGTCTTGCTTCAGCAATGTTCTCGTAATGAGACACAACCTTTGTGGTCTGGAAGGCATCGAGCTTGTGCACCAACTGGCGGGATGTGGCAGAATGGTCCTGATCTACAATGCCCACAGGCATATCGGTAGGCACGCCATCCTTCATCAGGGTGGTGAAGAAAATCACCACTGTGATGGGGAAGATGATCATGCAGAAGAAATAGATAGGATTCTTCCACATGATGCCGCATTCTCTGAGGGCAATATGATATAATTTCTTAAACATAGAACTTTAAAAGTTGAACTTTGAACTTAACGGACAGTCTGGAATTTATGTTATAAACAATTAAATTCTTCGTTATAAAACAATTGAATTCTTCGTTATAAAACAATTGAATTCTTCACTCTTCGTTCTTCACTCTTCACTCTTTTCTCTTCACTTTTTTCTCTTTACTTTTTAATGATCAAAGACATTCCTGGACGCAGACCATCCAATTTGGTGATAGGGCGAGCCTTTACCTCAAAGGTCTTGCGGTCGTAATCGCCATTATCCTTGGTTGCCTTCCATGTAGCGTAAGAGCCCTGGTCTTTCAGATAATATACCTTCATCTTGATGTCCTTGTTGAAGGCAGGAACGAATGCAGTGAATTCTGCACCCTTGTTGAGGCCAGCCAGACGGTCTTCGCGTACATTGAATGTGCCCCACATATCGTTCATGATGGAGATACTCATGATAGGAGATCCCAAGCCTACCAGTTCGCCTACCTTAGGATATACAGAACTAACTTCGCCTTCTACCTGTGCCACCTGAATGGTCTCCTTGAGCAAATTCTTGACTACATCCACAGCACTTTTAGAAGCCTTGGTATTGCTGGCAGCCACTCTCTTCTCTTGCTCTCTGGCACCATTCTTGGCCATTTCGTATTGGCTCTTGGCAGCCTGCACCTGAGCTTCTGTGGCCTTATAGGCAGCAAAAGCTTCATCGCGCTTCTGACCGCTCATCACTCCCTCATCGAAGAGATTCTGGATGCGGGTGTAGGTTTTCTTGGCTATTTCTGCAGCAGCCATCGCCTGCTGGTAGAGCTGATAAGCGCCCTGTACCTGTTCCTTGCGGGCACCGGCATCCGTTAAATCCTGCAGCGCCATGGTTGCTTCATTGGTAGCCTGGAGCATTTTCTCTTGAGATTTTACCTCTGGCACTTCGAGAATGGCGAGCGTATCGCCTACATGCACGTAGTCGCCTTCCTTGACGCGAATCTCTACGATACGACCTGGCAACTTGCAGGAAACTCTATACTCAGAAACCTCGATTTCTCCCTGAATCGTTTCGTCATCGTGCTCTAAAGTGAAGAAACCGATAACGCCTACGATGATGACTACAGCAGTAAAACCGATTACTGCCAATAGTATGTTATTATGTTGTGACTTCTTAGACATGATCTTTATTCCTTATATTTAATAATGTGTTGAATTCTATTTCTTGTTTGATATTTTATTTGAATCCCAATTCTCAGAATTCTTATTTTTTTTCAATCGAATTTCAATTTTCAGAATCCTTATTTCAATTGAATTCAGATATGCATTCAATAGAGTTAACAGTTCTTTTTTGGATGGTCCAAACTGTTTATCCCCTGTTTATTGTAAAATACCCAATGCCTTGTTCAAGCCGATTTGGGTAAGTTTTACATCAATTTCAGCATCGATTTTCTGACTTTGGGCTTTCTGCCAGGCAGTCTGTGCAGTCATAACATCCGTAATATCCATCACTCCTTCCTTGAATCCTAAGTTAGCGCATCTCAGATTCTCTTCAGCACTCTTGATGTTCTTTTGTGCCATATTGAGCTTCTTTTCTGCTTCCTTTACCTTGAATTGACTTTGGGTGATTTGAAGATGGATTTTTTCGCTCGTATCATCCAAATTCATTTGAGCAATTTGGGAGGTTGCTTTTGCTGCACGTACTTTATAGGTGCCGTCAAACCAGTTCCATACTGGTACTTGTACGAGGACGCCTACATTCCATACTCCTGAAAATTTCTTCTGAAAACCGTTGAAAACGTTAGGATTGGAAATCGTATAACCGCCAGTCAAAGCTACATGTGGCAAATAAGCTGCACGTATCAATTTCACACTTTCCTTGGAAAGGTCAATCGCATTCTGAAGCATCTTCAACTCTGGACGGGTACTCTTGGCTGAATCGGATGCTGCCGCTTCTTGCTGATGAATATCTATCGCCTGACCGGAAAGGGCAAGTGATTCTTTATCTTCGTCAGCCAACTGAATGTCCTGATTCATCGGAATACCGCAGAGCTGACAGAGCAGCATCTTGGAGAGGGTCAGACCATCTTCTACCTGCATAATCTGCATATCCGCTTCGTTTACCTTCACATCGACTTTGAGACCGTCTGCCTTTGTAGCTACACCCTGTTTGATCATTTTATGCACATCATCATCCAGTTTCTTGACTAAATCTCTATAGCTGGTGGCAAGTTTCTGCTTCTGTCTCAAGGAAACAACCATCCAGTATGCCTGGTCGATATTGTAAAGCGTATTTTGCGTCTGCATGTCAATATCGTTTGCAGCCATTTGCTCGCCAATATCAGCTATCTTGTTGGCTGCAATGATGGCTCCTCCCATATAAATAGGTTGACGGAGCATGATGCTGCCGGCCCAGATATTTCGGGTGTCCGTGCGGAAGGCATCTACCAGATTTTGACCAGCTCCATTAAGCTTTTCTGTTACTCCCGGTAACTTGCTTCCAAGTGCCTGACCAATCTGCTGGGCAGCCTCCTGAGAGATAAGTCCCTGACTGACAAGTTCGCCCATCATGGTGCTCAGGTTGTTGGTAACTCCAGCTCCTAAGTTGGATCCGATATTGCTGATGGCACTTTTCTGGTTACTGTTGAGAAGGGAAATCTCACGATTGAACCATTCATATCCACCCAGTGCATCTACTTTGGGGAGATACTTGGTTCTTGCAGATTTCTTCAGGTTGTAAGCGATATCCTTCTTGAGTCTTGACGCATTGATTTGCTTATTATTGCGCAATGCCATGGCTCTGCAACTGTCAAGGCTCAATACATTTTGAGCCTTCATAGGGAGCATTGCGGCAAATAACAGGCAAAAAGTTACAATCTTTTTCATTACACAAAAAACTATATGAGTTATATTATTTTTGTGCAAAATTATGGATAATTTCTTAAAAATCAAAGTTTTTTTGTATTATCAATTCTTAATAATTGAAAATTATCTATATTTGTGGAAAAATGGAACATCTAAGATTGATGAACGATTATATTATAACGAACTGAACTTTCGCATATCAGGAAGTTAAAGGAGTTAAGGAAGTTAAGGAGTTAAGACGTATGTCTTGCAGCTCAAGACAGGTAAGATGCAAGGTGGATGCTTAAATATCGTATGCATGCATATAGCAGATGTATGTGGATGAACCTCCGATGGATGGTAATATTCCAGGTTTCAACATTTCAAAGATCGATATTTGCCCTTTTGGGGTCTATCAGAGAAGCTTTCGACTCATTCAAGGCGATTTCTCGAAAGATATTCACCAGCGGAGCCGATTGCTATGTTTCACTCAGAATGACCACACTGGTCAGACTGAATTCAAAATATGCCCCTTTTTAAAGTGAGCTCAATTAATATTTCCAATCCTTCGATTGATGGCGCAAAGTTACACAGATTCTCTGAGTTACTTATCCCTTTTGATGCTTTTCTATGCTTTTCTATCCCTTTCTATCCCTTTTGATGCTTTTCTATCCCTTTTGATGCTTTTCTTCCAAAGAAGTGTGTTTGGAAACAAGTCATTTGGCATCAGTAAACAAGTCATTTAGGACCTGCAATCAAGTCATTTAAGACCCGCAAACAAGTCATTTAGGACCCGCAAACAAGTCATTTAGGACTCGTAATCAAGTCATTTAGGACTCGTAAACAACTCATTTCGCTCCTGCAAATAGGTTGTTTCTGAAAAGCATAAAGTTTTACAAAATTTTCAAAAGGTGACGGTGACACCTATTTTTCATCTTTTTTTTATGCATTGGAGACACTACCCTCCAATTTGGATGTCTCCCTCTGATTATCAATCTTTTATCTATTTTCGCGCGGTAAGTCATAAAAAAAAGAGTATATAAAAGTGTCACCTGTCACCGTTTTCTGCCGAGCCTTTTATTGGAGCCAGTTTGTTGGGTGACACCTGTGACACGAGTTTTCAGTTTTTTTGTGGAGGGGTCTGTCACCTCTGTCACCCATTGGCATTGCGAAAAAAAATGGATATTTATTTCTTCTTTCATCAACAATTTGCTTTTTTAGATTGTTTGCACTCGCCTTGGGTTATCATTTCCCTGCTCTTATCGGTGTACCTATGGCTTTGATGGGAGCCGTCTGCCTGTTGGTCTTCCACAAAAAGTATGAATAAACATAAAAAGAGGGTGTGTCATGGATTTACGACACGCCCTCTTTTTATGTTTGTTCTTGTGTAAAATTATTCCTTGTTTTTTGTTTTTTTCTTCTTTCTTCGATGTAAAATAACTGAGCCCCTTTTTAAAGTGGGCTCATGACTTCAACTACCAGGTGGCTTCAACTATCTGGTGATTTTAACTATCAGATGATTTCAATTATCAGATAGATACGGCTCTTAAAATTCATATTCGTTTTCGCCTGCCCATTCTGGATCAAAAACAAAGTCGATGTCAATGTCGCCTGTTCCGCCCGATAAGCCAGTAAACAATTTACCGCTATATTTCGTTATATAGTTTTTGAGGATGGGAACATCCGAAAAGGTTGTTGTGGCTATTGTGAAATCATTTTCGTCTAAGATGTCGATGGAAACAGTCAATTTCTTATCTCCTTCGTGAGGAAAGGTATAAACTTCATAAACCTGCTGGTTTTTCACCAGGTCCAAAATCTCAGTCTGTTTACTGTTCACGCATCCGTAACCGGTTTTGGCATTCAAAGTACTGCTGCCTCCCGTATAATAAAATTTGATTTTCTTAGCCTGCTCTGGAATCTCATCTTTGATGACTAAACGAAACATACCAACGGCTCTTTTTAGCGTGATACTTTCTGTGGTTTTTTCTCCGTCGGTGACGTCCAAAATTCCATAATAATAAAAAGTATCTGTTACTTTATTGCTTGTGAAAGTAATCTTTTCAGGAGAAGAAAGCGTAGTGCCGGAGCCATTGTGACCGATGGCAACAACTTCATAAGTTCCTGCTGCCAAATTGAGATGGATGGCTCCAAAATCGGAATCGTCTGACGTTTGACTGATAGTTCCTGCTTTTGCATCGTCCTTGAAAAATCCAAAACTAACCTTCTTACATACTTTCTTTACTTGGTCTTTTGAACTTATCTCAAGACCAACATTGTTTTCTCCAGGAATTGGTTTGCTACTTTCTTCCTCGGAGGTAAATTTTTCGCATGAGCACATCATCATGGTGATGGCTAACATCGCATTAAATAGGATTGTTTTCATATTTGTTTATCTTTTAAAGAGTTTTCTTATTTGTCAATATCTTTTTGAGAAACTTCTTGTTTATTATATCTTTCAAGAACTTTTTTTTTATCTATGTCTTTAGAAAGTTTTCTTTATTGCCTATATTTTGAAAGAGATTCTTGATTGAAATGATAAATCTCATTTCACTCCTCTTCTTCAATGATTGTAATACTTCTATTTGGTATAGATTTTGATTTCTCTTTGCAAAGGTATGTTTTTTTATCGGTAACTCCAAAGAAATCATGCGATTTTTGCTTTTTCTTTCAAAAAAATGGCTATCTTTGCACACCGAAATAGTATGTATAATATGGATAAAGGATAAAATATGGACAAGAATTCAAAAATCAAAGCTTTATTTTTTGATATAGATGGTACTCTGGTAAGTTTTCAAACACATCGCATCCCTCAAAGTACTGTTGAAGCGCTGGAAAAAGCGAAGCTAAATGGTGTCAAAATATATATATCTACAGGTCGCCCTATCATACTTATTACTAATCTGGGACAGATAGAACATCTGATCGATGGCTATATAACGACTAATGGTGCGCGATGTTTTGTGGAAAATCATACTGTTTGTCAGTGTCCGATTCTGCGTTCTGATGTGGAGAAAGTGATTGAAGCGGCTGATCGTGATGATTATTCTGTCATAGTTGTAGGAGAAAAGCATCTGGCGATTCATCATTTAACCCCTGTTGTCGAAAAAATATTTGTGGAAGGATTAGGGGTTGATTCCCTTGATTTTCAAACGAATATTGACGATTTGAAAGATGAGGATATCTTGCAACTTACTCCATTCTGTAGTGTTGAACAAGAGAGTGAGTTGATGCCGTCATTGGAAAATTGTACTTCCGGAAGATGGCATCCTGCTTTTACCGATATTACTGCTGCTCAAGCTGATAAAGGTAAAGGGTTACAGGCAATGGCTGATTATCTGGGCTTGAACATAGATGAAACCATGGCTTTCGGAGATGGCGGCAATGATATTTCCATCATTAAAAAGGCTGGTATCGGTGTTGCGATGGGGAATGCTGGTGATAATCTTAAAGAAGTCGCAGACTATATTACCACCTCTGTTGATGAGGATGGGGTAAAGAATGCTCTTGTTCACTTTGGTGTTATTTGATACGATTTCTTCAATTTTTATATTTGCATGTGTATGTGTATACGAGCCTGTGCAGGCGCACAAGCGTGTATGTATATTATGAGGTGAAATTGTGGAATTTAGAGTATGATATGTAATCAAATGTTAAAATCTTACTGTTTTTGAAACTTTTTTCTTGAAATATTTGGTGGAATGGAAAATAGTTAGTACTTTTGCACTCGCTTTTGAGAAAT
>OBCL01000057.1_pt1 | contig 31656 bp, 28 predicted proteins | sample 1495931 | NCBI WGS metagenome assembly OBCL01 (sample SAMN03418275, study PRJEB22391) | human gut metagenome | biome: human-gut; feature: organic feature; material: feces | host: Homo sapiens | place: Tanzania | collected 2013-01
TGATGGAATCAAGCAAGAATATGTGCTCGACTGGCTTATGGAATGCTATGATTCGCCTAAAAAATAAGACTCACATAGAAAAGCAATGATGGAAATACTTGAAAAAAAGACAGAAAAAAGTTATAAAAAACTCCGTTTCTGAGTTTTCAAGACATCAGGAACGGAGTTCAAACATTAATCCTCAAACAGTTTATGAAATTCAACGGCATCCATAAATTGATAATTTGGATTATTTCCTACATTTCTTCTAAGCCTATTTAAATTGGAAGGAGATGCAGCTTTCTTAGTCAGCAAAATATAGAAACTATTATCAAAAGAATAGTCAGAAGTAACCATCGCCTTTGATTCACAGACTTTTTTTGCTATCTCCTTTGAATCCATATTTCTGGTATTGCTTAGCCGGAATTTAGCATCGGCCAAAAGTAATCTCTTATCATTCACATGCAACAGCATATCTGCAGAAGATTTCTTATCTGTATGACGCTTTTGAGAAATTCGTCTCTGAACATCATCAAGTTCTATTGCCTTATCTGTGTCAGAGAAAAGATTTTCTGAAGAGTATCAAAAGATTTATTGAATGACTCAAATACTGGTTCGATGTCACAGCCCAAATTCTTATAACAGAACGAGTCTGTACCTTCACTTTGCTCTGCCAGATAAAAGCGAGTAGTATTCAACAAGCCCTCTTTTTCAGAGATATACCTGATAGCCGATACCATATCGGGATTGTGACTCGTGATGAGTATCTTGGTTCCAAATGTTTTGTTGATGCGAACAAGAAGATGCGCCAACTCTACCACCCATTGTGGATGAAGATTTGTTTCAGGCTCATCAATCTCCAACAAAGTGTTTTCTGTCAGCCACCCGTTTTCTATCAGACGAAGCATATAAACCAGCGGTTTGAATCCCGATGCAAGATCTTCGAGTCTAATATCCTTACCATTTCTGCTGCGATAAACTAAATCTACAGTATCGAAATTTTCCTTTTCTACGATAGAACCATCTATCATTCTATTAATGGAATTGAGCAATTCCTGCCTACCAGAATAATTACTTTCTTTTTCATTTACGTGAACCACTTTATTAGCTAAGGAAGTCATCAGAATCCTATCTGATTGACGAAGAGAAATAGCAGCTGGCGTTCCTATATATATAGCATTATTTAAACTATATATCTTTCCAAGTCTATCAACAAGCAATTCCACTTCATCTTCCTTGAAGCTAATGCTGGCAGGAAAGCCATCCTTTTCCCGATATACAGAAGCGATTTTCTCTTTCAAGTAACTGATGGGGCGATTTTTTTTGTTGTTTTCATATTTCTGAAGATATTCAGAAAACAACTGAATGGAATTTCTTTCTATATCTTCATGAACATGATTTTGATCAGTAACCCCAAAAAGATTAAGCACTCTACACACCTGCTGAGGATTCTGCTCTTTTTGCAGAAAGTTTACCAGCATGTCATCAAGTAAGCCGATCGCTCTTTTATAATAAAAATCGAACTTCTCCACACCACCATTACTCAATGTTGCCATTGTCATTAATGATAAGGTATGGTCAAAAAATCTTTTTTTATCATCATCCAGATAATTTGAGATATCATCCAGCGCATTAGAATATTTCTCTAATGATTTGATAACCATATCTCTGAAATCAGAGAAAAAGAAACTGTCTAATACTGACAACGTATTGACGATATAATACAACCAACGGGACATAGTGCTTTTTCCACAGCCATTGCTACCTACGATAACTGTGATACCCTCTATTTCGATATCAGCATGCCCTATAGCATGATAATTGTCTATATTAAAATTATATTTGCTCATTATTCAAACTATTTATATGCAAATATACGATGTTTTTACGTAACCTCCAAATTTTTCCACCATTTTTAAAAGTGTTCCCCCAAAAACTTCGTATTTTTTGCAGGGTATAAATACTTAGAAGAAGAAAGGATCAGGCTATGGTAAGAAAAATGAAAGTAGGTATCAACTTAGATTCTTCAAAGGGTAATATTGAGGATTGGGAAATCAAAGGAGAATAAAAGAAATCGCCCTGAAAAGGCTCAAGCATTTCATTTCTAAATAGCGATGAATGCTCAGCCTTTTCAGAGCGATTAATTATTTATAGAGGGATTAGGGGGTTATTCCCAGGAGTCCCAGGAGTCAATACTACCCCAGTGCTCCTTGGCAGTATCTGTTCCTGGAGTTCCCATTTCTGGAATATCAGTTTTCGAGTCTCCAAGATTGTTTCCACCTTCAGTACCCGATAAACTTGCCAACAAACTTTCCATCAGTAACGGGGCACATTTTATCTGTGGCTGTAAATATACTTTTTTATTCATGATTATAATCGTTCTTACTTAATATATTTCTTACCATTAATAACTAAAGTTTCGCAAGTGAAAATTCACAAGATTAAATACTTACAAAAAAGGGAATGACCGAAATTCAGCCATTCCCTATATTCTAAAATTCCACAATATTTTCTGATTATTCCTCAATAATCCTCATTACAGTGCCACGCTATCTGAGACATTATAATTCCACGCTCTCTACGCGGAATTTGAGCAAGCCTGCAGGTACTTTTACCACAACCTCTTCGCCAGCCTTCTTACCCAAAAGAGCCTTGCCGATAGGAGACTTGATGGAGATTTTGCCATTATGAAGGTCCGCCTCATGAGGATTGACGATGCTGTAAGTCATACTGCAATTGGTGGAAAGATTGGTAATCCTTACCTTGCTCAACAGTCCTACAGTATCACTCTTAAGACGGGACTTGTCGATGACACGGGCATTCTCCAAGACCTTCTGCTTGAAACTGATCCGGCTCAACAGTTTACCCTGTTCACGCTTGGCAGCATGATATTCAAAGTTTTCACTGAGGTCACCCTTGTCACGAGCCTCAGCGATAGCATCACGCACGGCTGGCAACTCCACGTTCACCATGTGCTGAAGCTCGGCTACGAGTTCGTCATAGCCTTCTTGAGACATATATTCCATAATCTTCTAAACTTATATTTTTTCTATCGTTCTTATTGACTGATTATAATTCTGGGGTGCAAAGGTACGGGGAATAAATGGAAACACAAAGAAAAATTCCACAAATATTCGCATAAAAAACTTAAAAATAGGTAACTTTATTTGGTCAGCTTTATTTTTATCCCTATTTTTGCACCCCATAAACAGTTTATCATCTTGCCATCATCTATCGCTGATACATGGCAAATAAAACAAGCAGACAATCATGAATATCAAAGAGAATTATCAGAAATACGCAAACCGATATGCTTCGGAGTTGACTGCCCTGAAGCGCAAGAACACGGGATTTATCACAGGCGAACTGTTGGCTTTCGGAGGCATCCTAAGTTTCCTGATCTGCTATTTTGCATGCGATGGCGACACCCGTCATTTTCTGGTGGGAGCCGTTCTGTGCCTGGCAGTCTATTTCATCATCCGCCGCATCGACGACCGCCACAAGGAGAAGATAGAACAACAGGCTGCCCTACTCAAGGTATATCAGAATGAAATCAAGGCCTGGGAGGGTGACTTCTCTCCTTTTGAAACAGGCGGACAGTATCTGAACCCGCAGCATTCCTATGCCTTCGACCTCGATGTCTTCGGCAAGGATTCCCTCTTCAACCGCATCTGCCGCACCATCACATCGGGCGGTTCTGACAGATTAGCTGCCAACCTCACCCGTGAAACCCCTCTCTCTCTGAAGGAAATCAGAAAAAGAGCGGAACTACAGAAGGAAATCGCAGCCCCCGACTGGCGCATGGACTTTTTAGCACTTGGCGAAAGAAACTGCAAGAAGATAGATTCTGCAGCCGTGGCTGAGGCGATGCAGAAAGTTTCCCAGATGGAAGTACCGGGATGGTTTGGTTCTCCGATTTCACTCGTCCTCGGTTGGCTGGCGATTATCGGCATCATCGGCTCTGTCGTCCTTTCTATCTGCTCCGTCATCTCCATCAACATCCCCCTGTGGTGGGTCATGCTGCAATACATGGTGGTCTTCTTCGTTTGCAAGCAAACCCTCGACAAGATAGACAGTAATGGTGGTAAGCTCCGTCATCAGCTCATCGCCTACTCACAAATTCTCCGTCTCATCGCCCAGCGCAATTTCCAGAGCCAGTTGGGCAGGGAGATGCAGGAATCGCTCGCCGATGCACTGCCTTCATTCGCCCAACTGGAAAAGATACTGAAGGGTTACGACCGACGGGGCAATTTCCTCGGTCTGTTCTTCACCGATGCCTTCATGCTCAGCGACTTCTTCCTGGTGCGCAGTTTTCTGAAATGGAAGAATACCTATATGGTGAAGATGGAGGAATGGATGAACGTGATCAGCGAGATGGATGCAATGGTTTCGATGGCCGACTTCCGATACAATCATCCCGAAGCCAACGAACCGGAACTGCAAGAATTGCCAGAAATCATCTTCGAGGGAAAGAACCTTTATCATCCTTTCCTCGGTGCCAAGGCGGTGAAGAACGATTTCACGGTCAAGGACGGCAACTACTATATCATCACGGGAGCCAACATGGCGGGCAAGAGTACCTTCCTCCGTTCATTGGGCGTGAATTATATCTTAGCGATGGCAGGAATGCCTGTCTTTGCCGACCATCTGAAGATTTCCCGCTTCAGAATGTTCTCCAGCATGAGAACTACAGACGACCTGACGCATGGCATCTCTTACTTCAATGCAGAACTGATCCGACTGGAAGAACTATTGAAATTCTGCAAGGGAAGCGCAAGCGGTGAGAGAAGCGAGAGACTGAAAACCCTCATTATTCTTGATGAAATCCTGAAGGGCACCAATTCGCTGGACAAGTTGAACGGTTCCAGAAAATTCCTCGAAGCCATCTCCAAGTTGCCTGTTAGCGGCATCATCGCCACCCACGACCTGGAATTATCCAAGATGGAGAATGACCCGTCGGGCAAGTTCCACAACTTCTGTTTTGAGATAGACTTAGGCACGGATGTCACCTATACTTATAAGATACAGCGAGGCGTGGCAAGAAACCAGAATGCCACCTTCCTGCTGAATAAGATTCTGGAGAAAAACTCGGACGCAAGGTAGGCTCTGTAAAAACGGCAGGACAGATGAAAACCGAATACAGGGAAGTAATAAGTCTGCTCCACAATGGGTATTCCGTTCGAGATGTGGCGAAGCTGAGTGGTAATGGTGTGAGTACGGTACAACGAGTGAGGCGATTACTAATAGTACAATCACCGCAATAAAATTATCGATTTTACGTTCTTTTCAAAGAAAGGATTTGTACAATAGTGGCTTAAAGGCTAAAGGCACTACCTTTGCATGCAACAATAAACAATACATTTAAGGTCACAATTTGTGACCTCAAAAAAAATAGCAATATGGCGAACAACATAAATAACAATAAACCAGTCGCAATTTGCGACCAGTCTAAAATGGATGTCACAAAATGCGATAACCATGAACTTGCAGGTAATATCGAACCTCTAATAAAAGTAATTAGAGGACAACAAGTTATGCTTGATAAAGATTTAGCCACCTTATATGGTATAGAGACAAAAGTCCTTAATCAAACCGTTAAGCGTAACATAGAGCGATTTCCCGACGATTTTCGTTTTGAATTGAGTAGGGAAGAATGTTTGAGGTCACAATTTGTGACCTCAAATGGCAGAGGCGGCAACCGCTATTCAACTTATGCTTTTACAGAACAAGGCGTGGCTATGCTTAGTAGTGTTCTCCGTTCAAAAACAGCCATTGAGGTCAACATACAAATCATGCGAGCTTTTGTTTCCATGCGCCACTTTATGGTGAATAATGCTTCTGTGTTCAGCCGCTTAGAAACAATAGAATATCACCAGTTGGAAATTTTACAGCACCAACAAGATACAGACAAACACTTGCAAGAATCCGACAAGCGTATAGAAGAAGTGTTTCGCAGATTGGACGAGGGCAATGCAAAGCCGAAACAAGGTGTGTTCTACAATGGTCAAATTTATGATGCCTATACTTTCGTGTCCGACTTGATTAAGAGTGCGAAGAAACGTATTGTCCTTATCGACAACTATGTTGACGAGACTGTACTGACATTGCTCGATAAAAGAGATAATAACGTGTCTGCAATCATCTACACTCAGCAGATAAGCCGTCAGTTCCAACTCGACATAGACCGTCATAATGCTCAATATGCACCGATTGATGTTGAAACATTCCGATTATCGCATGACCGCTTCCTTTGTATAGACGATGATGTATATCATATTGGAGCATCCATCAAAGACTTGGGTAAAAAGTGGTTTGGTTTCTCTAAGATGGAGATACTTACACCAGATGAATTAGTGGAACGAATCGATAGAGGGTAAATGCAACTTATTATATATGTAGTTTAAAATAGGTTCGCCTTGGCGAACTAATTGATATAACATAGAACACATTAATAAATCTTTAGATAGAAAGTTATAGGAGCAAGACAACAAACGTTCTTGCTCCTATTGTCATTTCTATAGCAACTATTGTTTCAAAGCTATCTCTATTTACAATACTGCAACTTTTATATATAGCTATAATTGTCATTCAAATGTTAAAATCGGACAGTATTGGCAGAAAATCCAAGCAAACCTTGCTTGTTTTGAAGAAATTTTGTTATTTTTGCAGTGGCTCTCGATTCTGTGCGTCAATTTGGGTTTACTCAATGTTGATAAGCAGACAGCCAACGCCGAGCTGAAAGCTGAGAAGTCCAAACAACTTTCTCGGTAATAAGCGGGCAATGGGTGGGAAGAGAGTCAAGACATATAGAAGGCGTTTACTTGACGCTCTGTTTAAGACGTACCGAATCTTGCAAATTCAAAATCCAGTCTTGAACATAGCAACGTTAGATGTCCCGGGTGTGATTATATCAATCCCGTGGAGACCTTGTAAGCATATATTGTGCCCTTTGGGGTACAATGCAATGTGCTATATAGGTCTCTTTACGGATGCGATTTTCATATCGGCGTGGGCTCTGACGTTGTCTGTTCAACTGGATTTGGCAATGCAAGAGCCTTGGTACGTGGGACGGGCAACAGGACGATTCCACGCTTTTTTATGTATATTAGTTGCTAATTTAATGCAAGACATAGAAAACGATATGAACGCATTGATTAATGCGCATACCCATCGAGGTCGAAGCAGATCTCCTTACGTTGGACTTACCTCCAATGTCCTCCCCGAAGCACAACGCTCACATACAGGGGTGTCCTCGGACTATGTACAAAAGGCAAATCACGAGTGGTTCGTGTTGCGAGTTACATATAACAGAACACAGAAAGCACATGGCATCATATCAACCTCTGACATTCAGTCATATATGCCTATGCATTATGTTATAAAGAAAGAGATTGGGAAGAAGAAGCGGTTTTTACAGCCTCTTCTTCCCAATCTCTTTTTTGTTTACACCACTCGAGAAGCTGCAAATGCCATTATCAAGAAAAAAGGAGAAGAGCCTTCAATATTAAAATTTTATCTTGATAAGACTAAGCCGTTGGAAGAAAATGGCAAGCACCCTCCTCTTACTATACCCTTTGCTGCAATGATTAATTTCATCAAAGCTACGAGTACCGCCAGTGAACATGTTAGAATAGTGGCACCAGAGCAATGTCATTACAAAAGTGGTGATATTGTTAAGGTGATAGACGGAGAATTTGAAGGTGTCATAGGGAAAGTCGCTCGCATTGCTGGACAACTGCGTGTTGTAGTGGAGATTACAGGATTGTGTTTGGTGGCAACAGCATATATACCAAGCGCGTTTTTAGAAGTTAAGTAAACATTAAACATAAACTAAACCAATTTTAAAATGAGAAAATTATTTGTATGTGCATTTGCTTTTCTTTGCCTTACAGCAAATGTAACAGCACAAACCGTAAAGGACATTCGCAAAGAACGTCAAGAGATTCGTAAGGTATCAAAGAACGATTTGAATGAAAAGGCAACCAAAGCGGCCAGAAAGGATGCTAAGAAACTGACAAAAGAAGGCTGGATAACGGCACCTGGGGCTTTGCCATTGGAGAAACAATTGGACAAGTCTTACATGATGCAGATGGAGTATGATGAAGATATGTACCCCAAGTATCTTATGGGCGAAGCCATGAGCATTGGCGAAAACTATGATGCTGCCAAGATGCAAGCTTTGGAACTGGCAAAGCAGAATCTTGCCGGTCAGATACAGACTGAGGTTACAGCATTGATTGAAAACTCCGTAGCAAACAAGCAACTTGCCAACGAAGACGCTGCATCGTTAACGCAGAGCATCATGGGGGCAAAGAACCTTATCTCTCAAAGCATCGGGCGAACCATAACAGTGATGGAGTGCTACCGTGTCAAATCGAACAAAAATAAAGAAGTGCTTGTGCGCATAGCATATAATGGTGCTATGGCAAAGGCGGCAGCAAAACGAGCCATACAAGAGGAATTGAATGAAAAGAGCGAAGAAATACATAAGAAACTTGATGAGATATTAGGATGGTAAAAAGACTTCTGTGCTGCTTGATAAGCATATCATTCTCTATCAGTTGTTTCTCTCAGCAAATAAAAAAAGCGGAGGGAGAATATACATACATCGTGCCAGAGAATGTTGATTTAGAAAAAGCCAAGCATATAGCATTGGAACGTCTGAAAACACAGTTGATAGCTGACGAGTTCGGCACAGTTGTTTCCCAAAACAATGCTACTACCGTTAAGAATAGCAACGGAAAGTCAGACATAGACTTCGTCTCTGTTGGTGGTAGTGAAGTAAGAGGGGAATGGATAGAAACTATTGGAGAACCAGACTTTAAGCCTTCCTTTGATAACGGGCAAATGATTATAAAAGTACACATCAAAGGAAAAATACGCGAGATTGTCTCGGCAGACATCAACTTCAAGGCATTAGTCCTTCGCAATGGTACAGAAGATAAATATGAAGATGACACTTTCAAAAGCGGAGATGACCTTTTCTTGTCGTTCACTTCTCCTGTCAGTGGATACATTGTGATATATTTAGTTGACAACGATGGAACGGCATTTTGCCTTCTACCCTACCAGAACCAAGAGCAAGGCAATGTAAAAATCAATGCAAACGAAAGATACGTCTTCTTTTCCGAAAAACTTTCTCCACAAAATCTGAAAGCGTATGTGGATGAATATACCATGACGTGTTCACATAGCCAAGAACTCAATCAGATATACGTTGTTTTCTCACCGAATACATTCGTTAAAGCTATTGACGGGAAGAGAGAAGATACTTTGCCCCGGGAGCTTTCCAACGAAGATTTCCAGAAATGGCTTGCAAAGAATAGGTCTAAAGATAAAGACATGACCTATAAAAAGGTATCTATAACTATAAAAAAAATAAGATGACATGGCTACAATCGACATCAAATCCATTATCAGCTTTCAGAAACAATTCGATACTCTGACTGCAACATTGAACATATTCGACATGTCTTTTCTTGTTTCTGGAGCAGCAATGTTCGGAGTCTGCCTTTACGCATTCCCGAACATGAAGCCTTTCTTCATACACAGCAGCCATATTTTCCTGTCTGTATTACTATGTGTGCTATTCGCTTATATCTTTGGGCTAATTTGCCGTATTGTCGGAAAGAGGATAAGTGATTGGCTCTGCATGAATGCCATGAGGAATTCATGTAAGAAGAATTTCTCTACGACTTTCAGCAATATGCTGAAGGCTTCCTCGATAGAAAGTTCTACGATACGAACAATGATAGACAATGGACAGGAAATGATGGCATATTCATATATGTGGATGAAACTTGACTCATGTTCTGATGCCGATTGCAGAAACCGTTTTCTTTATGTCTCCCGTATATGGGTATTGAGAGCCATTTATGAGGGCTTAATCGTGCCTGTTCTTCTATTGGCGGCAAGCATTTGCCTAAAGTCATGTGTATCACCAAAAGAACTGTTGTGGAAAGACTTGTCTGATATATTGAACAACCATAGCGGATGTATAGTTATACCAATCGTTGTTTTTCTCACTTGCTCGTTCATTTATCTGCTAAGCAAAGAGGCCGACCATTGCAACTACACCCAACTTCGTGAAATCATATCAGCTTACTCCGACTTCATAGAAAAGCCCAAACAGAAAGAACCCCATCAAATATCTTATACTACAATTTTAATTTAATATTAGTAGTTATTATGAAAAAGGTCTTATTCATATTGTTGTTTGTTATCACTTGCGTCAATGTCGCTGCTGCTCAAAACGATTATGAGCATGTAAAGATAAACGGCTTATACTACTATGTCTATACAAAAGGAGAGTCTACAGGAATAGCTTATGTAGCACCTAAAGACCCGAAAAAAGGCAAAGGGTATAGTCCCGCAAAAGATTTAGAGATACCTTCGAGCGTAAATTATAAAGGCAAAGAATACACAGTTAAAGGTATAGACAGGTGTGCCTTTTTACAAGACAAGAAATTGACTTCTGTCATTATCCCCAATACGGTAGAGGTTATTGGAACACAAGCTTTTAGCTGCACTAATTTACAGGAGATCATTATACCGAACTCTGTTAGAAAAATAAAAAATGCTGCTTTCAAGAATTGTGCGAACTTAGTAAATATTACAATCGGCAATTCAGTAACAAAAATTGAAGATGCCACTTTTCAAGGATGCTGTTCTTTGAAAAACATAACTATGGGTGATAATATTACAGAAATAGAAGCTTGGGCCTTTTCTGGATGTAAAAGCCTTGAACATATAACTATGGGTGATAATATTACAGAAATAGGAGCTTATGCCTTTTCTGGATGTAAAAGCCTTGAACATTTTACTATTCCAAGTTCAGTTAAAGTAATACAATATTCAACTTTTCAAAACTGTACAAGTCTACAGAAAATGTCTATACCCCATTCTGTTGAAAAAATCGAGAAGTATGCTTTTTCTGGTTGCAAATTACAAGAAATTGTAATCTTAAATGAAGATATTAAATTGGAATTAGACAAAAATTGGTCAAACGATTTGCTATCCAATTATATCGGACCATTTGTAAATTGCACCATCAATACGTTGGTTTATGGTAATACGAACTATCCTATAACCGGGTATGGATTAGACTTGAATACACCAATTTATTATTCTGCCACAGCTCAAAATGCAAAAAAAATTGCAGCAAGATTTATGGGTAAAGCCGCTATCCGTTTTGCCATATCTGAGGAAAGTATAATAGCTCAAATTGACGAATGGCAAAAGAAAAAGGAGTTTGAAACTATTGCTCAATGGAAACAACGTGTTACAGAAACCACACGGAACAAAAAGGTACAAGAGATAGTTGAAGATGCAACACAAAAAATGATTAAACGCAATAGTAGTCTTGATATTCTAAGATCTATCGGAACATACGACATGGACTATGGAATTTTGCCTATAAATACTTGTTATGGAACATCTTATTTTAAAATTAATAGTGAAATCGCAAAAGAACTTAAACAGTCTCCAAGTCAACTAAAATTATACCCTACATATACACTAAATAATGATTATATAGCCATAGCTTCATTGAAGATGGAATACAAAGGTAATATTTGGAATGCAGAACCTACTGTTGAAATCCAAGAGCAAGACTTAGCACTCAACTTGCCACCTCTGGAAATGAATTTCGATACATCCAAGAAAACAACACCAGCAACAAAGAACATTCCGCAAAACAAAAATATTGACAATACTATTGATACGAACATACCAAGCACGTCCGGCTTGAATGACAAAACCTTTGTTGTCATTATTGGTAATGAAAAGTATTTAAGGGTCGCAAAAGTTCCATTTGCTCAAAATGACGCAAAAGTATTTGCTACATATTGCCAAAAGACACTTGGCATACCAGAAAAGAATATCCGTAGTTATGAAAACGCTACATACGGAACTCTCATTTCTGCCCTTGATGACATCAAAAGTATATGCGATGTTTATAATGGCAACATTAAGGTTATATTCTATTATGCCGGTCATGGTATTCCAAATGAGCAAACTTGTGATGCCTACCTCTTGCCGGTTGACGCAGATGGCAGGAATACATCTGTATGCCTGTCTCTGAACACCCTTTACAAGGAACTGGGAAATTTGAAATCACAAGTCTGCATTGCTTTCATTGACGCATGTTTCAGTGGTGCTGAACGTGGAAGCAATATGTTGGCATCTGCAAGAGGTGTCGCTATCAAGAGCAAGCAAGGAACTCCTGAAGGCAAACTTATCACCTTCTCTGCTGCATCTGGAGATGAAACAGCATACCCATATATAGAAAAAGGACATGGGTTGTTCACCTACTTCTTGCTAAAGAAACTACAAGAAACAAGTGGTAACGTAACTTTAGGAGAACTTGGAACTTATGTCACAGAGATGGTACGCCAACATTCTATTACAGAAAACAAAAAGCTCCAAACTCCTGTTATGAAAATCTCAACTTCTATAGCTTCAGATTGGCGAAGCATCAAACTGAAATAAGTAAAGGCCTAAATATTCTGTAGCAATAATAACACATTTTCCCTAATTATTATGATTTTCCCTAATTATCATGAAAAGAATTCTTTTTCTCGTACTTGTAGCATTGACAATGCACAATGTACAGGCGCAAAACTATGAAAAGATGCTGTTTGTATTGAAAGATACCACAACAAAGAAATTCGGTTGTGTTGACATCAATGGAGAAACGGTAATGCCATTCAAATATCAGTATGCTTCATTGCGAACATACTTTACTCAACAGGAATATGATAGTGGATATATGAATCGCAGTCGTTACGATGACGAGGAAGAAGCATTTCTACCTTATTCATTAGGATGGGGTTGGTTAAAAACAGAAAAGAACAAACATTCCGCATTCAATAATAACAACAAGCAGAACTACGAGTTGTTGGATGTTAGCAGCGACAAGTATTTTATCGTCAAGAAGAATGGATTTGTAGGAGCTGTTGATAGCATGGGACAACAGGTTATCTCCTGTATTTATGACGACATAATCCTTGACCATGAGGATATGCGACTTTTCAATCAACAAGACGGACTGGCTTCCGTTTTTAAGAATAAGAAAATGGGATGCGTCAACAAAAACGGAAAACTGATCATTCCATGTATATATGATGACGATTTGTTTAATTTTAGAAGAGAAGGATATTGTATAGTTGCTATAAAAAATGGCAAAGAGGTATATCTTGACAAAAACGGAAAGATAACATCTGGTCCAAACAATACGCAAACAAACAAATCTTGGATTAGATGTCTCACCGAAGAGGACAAAGACCTTGAATTAATATGCGTAGAAAAGAATGGTAAACATGGTTGTATAGACAAGACAGGAAAACTTGTCATTCCATTTATTTCTGACACTCATATTTTCTTTAACAACAATGGTAATTATGCTGTCATTTCGCAAGGTTGGAATTTGGATGAAAATAATTACGAGAAAGGGAAGTTTGGCTATATAAACAGAAAGGGGGAAATTGTAATCCCCTGCAAATATGCTGCTGCATCAAACTTTATAGGAAAGTTTGCCATTGTAGAAACTCCACAAGAGACCTCAAACGGCATACTCGAATACCGAGTTGAATGCATAGATGAGAATGGAAATGTTAAACGTAATCTTGGAACTAATATTAACGGATCTGACTATTACGAACCAGATTTTTCAAACGAACAAAACTTGCGCTTTAGAAATTTCTCCATATCTTCTAATGGTATCATTTGTCAGAAAAATAGAGATGGTGGCTTTTCATTCAAAGCATTAGAAGGTTATGGACACGATGCTTTAGAAGAACAAGTCTTTAATAAACTTGCAACATTTGGCGATTTCAGAAAAGATATTGCATTGGTTGAAAAGAATGGTCAGAAATGGTTTATCAATGAGAAAGGTGAAAACATATTGCATGACAAATTCGATAATATTGGAACAATTTCATTAAATGCAATATACAAAATAGGAAAACGCTTACAGTTAAATGACAGATACTTGCTTTCTGAAAAAAATGATTTGTTGGGACTTGTTGATATTGAGCAAGAGAAAATGTTGACTCCATGTATATATGAAGAAATCGGTGAAATATCAAAAGGAGTAAATGCTTGGCAAGAACAAATTCATCAAAATATGGTGAAGGTCAAGAGAAACAGCAAATATGGATATGTGGATGTTTGGACTGGAGAAGAAATTATACCTTGTGAATATACTTATCTAACAGCACGCTTCAAGAAATTCCAATACCTCTACAAAAACCAAAAATCAAATGTAGATGAAAATATCCCTATTTGCAATACTCCAAACTCCAATTGTTATGCCGTTATTATAGCAAATGAAAAATATACAAGAGAGCAAAACGTGCCTTATGCCATGAATGACGGAAAAACATTCACAGAATATTGTAAGAAGACTCTTGGAATTCCAATTGACAACATTCACTATGCAGAAAACGCAACTCTCAATGACATCAAATATCACTTGGCATGGCTTAAAAACCAAACCAAATTAAATGATGATAACACCAAAGTCATATTCTATTATGCTGGACATGGAATACCAAACGAGTCTGACCGTACTTCTTATATACTCCCAATTGACGGTTTTTCTTTTGATACCAATACAGGATATAGTCTGAAGGACTTATATAAAGAACTGGGCAATCTGCCGGCAAAAAACATCATAGCCTTTATTGATGCCTGTTTCAGTGGAGCACAAAGAAATGAGCAAGCTAACGCCGAGGCAAGAAGAGTTGCCATCAAAGCCAAGCCAGACACGCCTACTGGTAAACTTGTTGTATTCTCAGCAAGTCAAGGTGACGAGTCGGCACTGCCATACGAAAAGGCAAAACATGGTATGTTCACTTATTATCTGTTGAAAAAGTTGCAAGAGACATCTGGGAACACATCTTTAGGAGAATTGACCGATTATGTGAAGAACGAAGTTTCCAAACAAGCTTTCAAGGAAAAGAACAAAACACAAACTCCGTCTGTATACAATTCATCAGAATTGGTAGACTGGAGAAATATCACACTAAAATAAATATAATGAATAAAATGAATAACTTAAAACGAAGCATTGTTCCATGGCAGACAATTTTTCGCTGTGCTTTTCTATTACTTGCCGTAATAGAAAGTATTCCGATATTTGGACAAGGTTCTTTAGCTGATGCCAAACGGCACTATAACAACAAAGAATATTCAAAAGCGGTACCTATATTAAAAAAGTATGCAGAACAAGGCGATTTCGAAGCACAATGTAAGTTAGGCTTATGTTACGAAGAAGGAAAAGGGGTGAGCCAGGATTATGAGAAAGCTGTATTTTGGTATGAAAAAGCAGCAAACCAAGACTATCCGGCAGCCCAATTTAATTTAGGAAGTTGTTATAATCAAGGCAGAGGCGTACAAAAAGACGACAAAAAAGCATTTTTTTGGATATCTAAAGCCGCTAACCAAAATTACGCTTATGCGCAATATGCTTTAGGGATATGTTATGGTCGTGGATTTGGTGTTACTAAAGATGACACAAAGGCTACGTTTTGGATGGAAAAAGCTGCTAAGCAAGACTTAGTGCAAGCACAAAACTCTTTGGGGTATCGTTATGCAGGCGGATATGGTGTTACGCAAGATTATGAAAAAGCAGAGTTTTGGTTCAAAAAGGCTGCTGATAAAGGACATAACGATGCCAAGAAAAACCTTGAAAAGCTGTTGGCAGAAAAGCTGCTTAACAACCATAAGGAAAAGACAAGTCGACAAGACTTCGTCAACAACAAATCAGATATAAAGCTTGATGAAAATATCCCTATAACAAACTTGCATGCGGAAAATACATTTGCCGTTATCATTGGTAACGAAAACTATCAAGGTGTAATAAAGGTTCCTTTTGCAGAAAATGACGCAAAGACGTTTGCTGCTTATTGTGAGAAAACTCTAGGATTACCCCAAAGGAACATTAAGGTCTATACAAATGCAACCTATGGAACAATGGTAAATGCAATAAGTAAAATAAAAGATATTGCCACTGTCTATAAAGGAAAACTAAATATTATATTCTACTATTCAGGTCATGGCATTCCTAATGAACAAACACATGAAGCATTTCTCTTGCCAACGGATGCAGATGGACGTAATACGGATATCTGTTATTCTCTCAACAAACTATATACCGAACTGGGAAACTTGAAAGCTGAACGTGTTTTAGTTTTATTAGATGCCTGTTTTAGTGGTGCGACAAAAGGCGAAGAAATGATAATCCCAGCAAAAGGTGTTGCAATAAAACCGAAAGAAAATACAGTATTGGGTAATATTGTGGTATTCTCTGCTGCAAACGGAAAAGAAACAGCTTATCCATACGAAGAAGGAAAACATGGTATGTTCACATATTATCTCCTAAAGAAAATACAAGAGACAAAGGGAAATATCACATTAGGAAGCCTTAGTGACTACATAACAACAGAGGTACGTAAGTATTCTGTGGTTGTAAATGAAAAAATGCAAACCCCTACAACTCTTGTCCCCACAAAATGGTTAGGCTCATGGAAATCTCAACCTTTATTAACAAAATAGCAATTATACGTAACTGTTCAACGATAAGTATTGCTAATGACAGTTTAAAAGAGTAATAGGTATCATATTAAAGGTGTTAGATAAAATATGTAAACAAAAAAGAAATTAAGTGCGATGAAAAAGAACAAACTTTTGCCTATACTGTGTTTTGGCATATTGGCTTCAACAAACGGCCTTGCCCAAAACAACGACCCTCGCAAGGCATACGATGACTTCAAAAAGCAAGCACAACAAAAATACAATGACTTTAGAACACAAGCCAACGAACAATATGCCGCTTTCTTAAAGCGAGCTTGGGAGCAATACAATGCCTTGCCAGCCATTCCAAAGCCCAAGGACGAGACTGTGCCACCTGTCACAATCCCCGAAGATGATAAAAACAAGCCAATTGAGAGCAATCCCATCCCAATCAAGGACGTTGTTGCGCCACCTACCCCCAGTCCACAACCTACGCCTATTGCGCCCATTAAAGAAGACTCTCAACCACAAGAAAGAACGGTTGACTTTATCTACTGTGGAACAAAATGCCAGATTCGCCTTAATAAGGATCTAAATCTGTCTCTCCAAGATTGTAGCAACGAACAGTTATCTAATGTCTGGACACAACTGTCAGCAGAGGGCGTACTCAACAATACCATAAGAGATTGTCTTGCAATAAGAGTTGGCAGGAACTTGTGTGATTGGGCATATCTAAACTTATTGTATTCATTTTCAAAAGCCATATATGGAAATACAAATGAAGCCACGATGCTGACTTCTTATATTTTTAGTCAAAGTGGTTATAAAATGCGAATAGGCAGAAATGGACAACATATTTACCTGTTGTACGCCAGCGAACACAATATATACGAAATTCCATATTTCAATATAAGAAGCATAAATTATTATCCATTTGAATGCTATGAAAACCAACTGGAAATATGTGACGCTTCATTTCCGCAAGAAAAACCGTTGTCATTGTATATTCCTAAAAATCAAAAATTTGAATACAAAGAAAGCAAATTAAGAACTTTGACTTCTAAAAGATATTCTGACATTCAGATACAGGTTCAAGTTAACGAAAACATGATAGATTTCTATAATACATATCCAACATCAGAAGTAAATAGTAACTTTATGACAAGATGGGCAATGTATGCCAATACGCCGTTGGATGAAAACGTCAAAGAAAACCTTTATCCTTCTCTAAAGGATAAAATCAATGGATTGGGCCAATTGGAAGCTGTAAACAAATTGCTTAATTGGGTTCAAACTGCCTTTGTTTATGAATATGATGATAAGGTATGGGGACATGACAGAGCTTTCTTTGCAGAAGAAACCTTATATTATCCATATTGCGATTGTGAAGACAGAGCTATACTATTCACTCGTTTAGTAAGGGATTTATTGGGATTGAAAACTATTTTAGTGTTTTATCCAGGGCATTTGGCAAGTGCTGTATGTTTTACAGACAATGTTTCCGGGGATTATATTTCTTTAAATGGAAAACATTATGTCATTACAGATCCTACTTATATTGGTGCACCAGTTGGAATGACAATGCCTGATATGGACAATACTCAGGCACATGTTATTCTATTAGAATGACACAATAAAAAAGGTATTTAAAATGCAAAGATAGCGGATGGAGTTGGTTATACAACAACCATCCGCTTTTTTCACTTGTCTATGTATGATGCTACAAAATAGGCAATAGAAATGACCGTATAAAGGAAACACGGCAAGAAAATCCAAAGTAACCACCAAAATGATTCCCATCCATCTCACAGAATAAATACGGCGCAGGGCTTGAAATCATTATTTTTAGGTATTGCACGAATCGGGGGTTATCAGTACCTTTGCATCCCGAAATATAAAAGATAATGAACAATAGAATGAACAAGTACTTTACATGGAAGAAATACCACCGCTGGTTTGGACTCGTACTGTCCGTATTCATGCTGGTATTCTGCGTTTCAGGCATTATCCTGAACCACCGCCAACTATTTGCAGACTGCGACGTGAGCAGGAGTTTACTGCCTCCTGCCTATCATATCCGCAACTTCAACAATGGTATCATCAAAGGCTCTACCCCATCGCCTCTGGGCATCCTGGCGTATGGCTATGCAGGCGTATGGCTTACAGACAGCAAAATGCAAAACTGGGAGGATTTCAACAGAGGACTTCCGGAACAAATAGATGAGAGAAACATCCGCCATCTGGTCTGTACCAAAGATGGAAGAATCTGGTGCGCTACCCTTCGGGACGTTTATTATTTCGAAGCAGACAAGGCGAAGAGGAATGACGTTCGTGGGAAGAATACCCTTGGAGGAAGATGGATCAAGTTTCCTCTTCCCGGTAATCATGAAAGGATGGCAGACATCACACTTACTCCAGACAGCATGAATGTTATAGCCCTGACCCGTTCTGCCATTTACGAAATTACGACCCACAAAAAATCAGACAGTTTCGCAAAAATACAATCCGCACATTCTGAAAATAGTTTTTACACTAAAAGAAGTATTATTACCCAACCAGATGGTTTTATTCCAACGGAATCATTATTCAAGACTGTCTGGGCTTTGCATAGCGGAGCCTTCTTCGGACTTACGGGCAGACTGGTGGTAGATGCCATCGCCGTCGTACTCATTATCCTATCGCTAACGGGTATCGTCCTCTTTATTTTACCCTATCGCATCCGCAGACAAAAACGTTTGTTAACAAACGGACTGCAGGATAAGAGACTGAAAGAAAGCGAACTGAATCCTACAGAAATCAAGGAAAGGATGAAGGTTCTCGGCAAGCGGATGGTGTGGAATGCGAAATGGCACAACAAGATAGGTTATACCACCATCATCCTCACCCTCTGGCTGGCAATTACCGGTATGTGCCTGCGCCCACCATTGATGATTCCACTGGCTCTCAACAAGACTGAACAGAAGATAAAAGACGGCAATGTATGGAACGACAAGCTCCGTGCCATACGATGGAATGCGGCTGAGAACAACTGGCTTGTATCCACCTCTGAGGGTTTTCTCTATGTAGATAAATCCTTCAGTCAGAAACCACGACTGCTCGACAAAAACCAGACTCCAAAGGTGAGTCCGATGGGAGTAAACGTATTTGAAAGCGACGGCAAGGGCGGTTGGCTGATAGGATCGTTCAGCGGTTTGTTCCGCTGGTATCCGGAGCAGGAACTTATTCTGGACTACTTTACGGGGAAGCCTCATCATGACAATTCGATGATTCCGATTTCCAGTACACTGACAAGCGGTTTCTCCAAGGATTTCTTCGGTGGCAGAGAGGTAGTTTTCGATTACAGCAAGGGCGCAGACATTCCTGTTTCCACGCCTGAATTACTATCCCGCACTCCCCTTTCTCTCTGGAATGTAGCCCTCGAACTGCATGTGGGCAGATGCTATTCTCCCCTCTTGGGTCCGCTTTCCGACCTCTTCGTCTTTATCTCCGGACTGCTGATTTCCTTAGTGCTAATATCCGGATATATTATTTTACATCGAAGAAAGAAGAAGACGAAATCAAAAAACAAGGAATAATTTCAACCGTACAGGTCGAAAATTTTCCCTTAAGGATTTTTATTTCCTTAAGGGATTTTTTTTCCTCACAGGAACGCACGAACAGATGATGGAGCTTAAGTGGTGTTGTTGGCTAAATGAATGGATAATTGCCAACCTACTATGATGAAATCACCAACGAAGAACTGGTCAATGCGCTCTTCGAACCTTGGGAGCTGGTGAACGAAGTGCAAGCCAGCCACCTCGGTACAGCCTTTGAACTCACTTGCGGTGCCCTGCTCAAGCTTATATTGGCACTTGAGGAGGAGACAGACCAAGCACTCTGATAGAGAGCGAGCGGAAGAGAAAACGCAAAGGACTTGAACTGTAAAATGCAAAGTGCTTACAATGGATTATGTAAAATGAACTACAAAAATACCCAACTGATAGAATTAGCTCTATCAGTTGGGCTCTCATGTCTAAAACAAGTTGGGAATGCTCTAATTAGAACATATAAGCAACACCAACGGCAAAGTCAAGATTGTGTCCAGCACCGTCCATACACTCTGTTATGCCATAGTTGCCAGAGACATTAACTTGGAGCTTGTTAAATTCTACACCGACCTTAGCGCCGACCCCAGCTTCAAAACGCTTACCCCAATCTGAGTACTTTGCAGTTCCTACTTCATAAATCTCAATATCAGAGCCAGCAACTCCAAAACCTAACTGAGGACCAGCTTGGAAGTGGAAATATGAATTGTCACCGATAGACACGCGACCACCAAGATGGATTGGCAAAGTCAGGTAGTACACGTTAGCGGTGCCATCCAGCCAATCAGCCTTCCAGCCCTTGTTCTGAAAATTCAATCCAGAACCAAGATAGAAATTCTCCGAGAAATTGTACTCGGCAACAACACCGGCTCCATAAGTAACTGCTGTTTTTGCACCGTCTTCTCCGATAGAGTTAATGCCACCGAAGCCCTGCACACCGAAGCGCAAGCCCTGCTCAATCTGAGCAGATGCACTGATTGACATTACAGCCATCAGCGCCATAAAAAAATCTTCTTCATAAAATGTAAATTTTAAAGTTATAGTATGACATGAGTCTTTACTTTATCTGACGAATGAGGCAACCTGGCGTGAAATCGCCACCACTTACCTTCTTGAATGTCGTACAACCGAGAGTTGCACCCTCAGCCATTTCTTCTTCCGCCATATAGCGGTTGTCCCAAATCAGATTCTGAACAGGTTTGACTTCACCAACCTTCTTGTAAGTTACTTTACCATTAGCATCTTTCACACGCTCTAACACCTCAAATACAGAGTTCATGGTTATACCTTCCTTTTTTCCTATTTTAGCTTCCATAGTCTCAACATCAAGTGGAGATTTGATTTGGAATGTTTGGAAGTTTTTCTGGAGGTTTGCAATATTATCATCCAACGCGCGCTGACAAGCTTTACGTACCATGTGTTCTGGCTGGTCTTCACGAATACCAAGGAATGACGTATTACTTCCACTACTCATCTGGTCTCCGATGTATTTCAGCTTGAAAGAACCACGCATACGCTCAAAAGCGTCTTTGTTGTTCCATGCGGTATTATAGAAGTTGGCTTGTTCTTCTTCAGTCCAAACCAACTGATAGAGAGAAGTGTGCACGCGAACTGAGAAACCTTTGAAAGTCTCAGCTATGTCACCTAAGGACTGACCTAAATTCATATAACTTCTATCATTAGTGTAAGCTGCCGCTACTGCACCTAAGATTTTAAAGACACTGCCTACGGCTTTCGAACCCTTAGACTTGTCTATGTATGTAATGTCGTTCACAAGGACAAAAGTGTTCTGGATAAGATCTTCACCAGCATCTGCAAGCACAGTCTCCATGCCACGAACATTGGTAGCTGCTTTAGCCTTCTCTATCTCACTGGCAGCATATATACCACGAGCTCCAATGAGATCAACATCCATTTTTCCAGTGAGCGGGTCATAATCATACCACTTAGCCACAAGGCGACTGGCAATTTTGTTTCGCTCAAGGAAATCATTGATAGCTGCATTACCCTTAGGAGTTTCCTTCCTCTTTACAACTTCTGGTGTCAACTTTTCGTCCACACTTATAACCTTTACAGACAGGTCGTGGTCATTATATGTGTCAGGTGTTGGAATTTCCTGAAAACACTGTTCTATCTCGTTGTGAAATTTCGTGTCAGAGTGAGAAATGAGGAGTGAATACAGCGAACTGCGTCTATATGTCTCATCTATATCTCTTGTTCTGCCTTGTGCCATTGCCTGACCAGCAATGCTCAAAAGCAAAGCACTTGCAATTATTATCTTTTTCATTGTACTGTATTTTGCAAATTAGAAATCCCATACATTATCACCAATTGTGTCCTTTAGCTTAAAGGTGTTGCGTGCGTCATTAGTCCATGCGGCTATACGACGTGCATCCACAGCACTCACCTCGGCAACATTTCTTGAAGCCATAAACTGGAACACTCTACCTACTAATTCTTCGTTTGCTACCGAGCAAGGGATGACGGTTTTGCCATTTTGGAGCAAGCCATAAAGTCCCTTAGTGTTTTTGACTACGACTCCAATAGCAGTATTCTGCATGTCTGTATAATCTGTCGCAGAGAGTCTGAGCGAAGTTGCATCACCAATAGAGGAGTTATCTACTTTGGAATATGTTTCGCCATCTGCCACCCAAACTTGAAGTCTACCGTCGTTGTCGACATAGCCACATACCTTATCGTAGCTGAGTGGTATAACTATGTTGTTACTCTTGTCGATGACTCCAGATTTTTTTGCTAACGAGCCTTCTGGAGCTTTTGAAACTACAGCATAATTACCCACGAATGCACTTCCATCATCATATACAAGAGGAATGATAGTCTTTCCATTCTCGTCAACATAACCAAACTTTCCATTGCTCGCCTTTATACCGAACAAACCACTATTGGCATCAATTACATTGAGGCATTCGGTCGGTACGATTTCCTTACCTTGTTTAGTTATCAAACCATAAGTATTGCCCTTGCGAACAATATAGCGGCTTTCTGCTATTGAAATAGCGTCATAATTACCAGAGACCTTGCTGCCTTTCTTGTCAACTACATAGAAATCACTGTTGGTCTTAGAATTATACGACATGGAGTGGCCATCCTTGACAGGAAGATACATACGCGAATTGTTGGTTGGCGTGAATGACTGACTATTCAAGTCATAGAACCCCATGGATTCGTTCTTGTACACCACAGCAATGCCCTCTGATGGTGCATATATATTGCTGATACCACTGCCTGAGCCAATTAGCTGTTGACCATCAAGGTTATACAAAGTATATTCCATGGTTCTTTTTTTCTTGTTAGCCACTTTGGGACTTACAACATAGGGGTGTTCTGTGTTAATCCATGAAATATTGAATTTCATCATTGGCATAAGTCGCTGTGGGTCACCCCAAATTTCTCTGTGAGCCAACAGCGTATCAACTCCGATAGTGTTGAGAGAGCCGAATTTGTCGTTAGTGAAACAGAAGAACCCCTGACAACCAGCATCTTCAGAGATTACAGTACGCCCACTTTTATTCACCAACGACCATTTAAAACCTTTCTTGTTTCTTACAGCTGCAACTCCCTGATTATTGAATTGTGTAATCACATCATACTTTGCAGGAAAGACAACACTTCCACTCTTGTCAATGAAACCATAGAGTCCCTTTTCTTGAAAGGCAATCATCTGGTCATCCATAAGATTACTCAGCTCTTGATATTTCGGTTCTATTACGGCTTGACCATTCTTGCGCAATACGCCCCATTTTGCTCCACCTACAGGATAGCTTAACGAGCCTTTAAATCCATAAACACATAGACCTGTTCTGTTCTTGGCAGGTTTGTCGCTGCGCTTTCCACCGACAGCTACAAGCCAATAATCTGTCCCATCGTATGGTTCTATGACAGAATACCCAAGTGGTTTACCAATGGCTTTACCACTCTTGTCGATAAGTCCGAACATCTGTCCTTTTCTTACAATGGCAACACCATATTCGTTGAAAGGACGAGCTTCGTCCCATTGTGGCTTAATGGTAAAGGTCTTACTTCCTTTTTCCCCATAGCCAAACTGTCCTTTGTCGTTGTGCATAGGCACAATGTTCTGCGCATACGTTGCCACCGAGAGACTCAATGCCAAAGCAAACGACAATACTTTTTTGTTCATGTCTTGTTATTTTAAGTTATGGTTCTATTTTAGATTGAATAATCTCATGTTGCTGTCAAATTTACCCCACATGACAGGATGCTGTGCATGAGGAATTTTTGCAGCATACTCCGAAACCTCTTTGTGTACATATCTGAAAATTTCAGAGGCTGTAATGTACTTGTCTGAGTTAATGTCTGCATTACCACATAAACCCTTTACAAGATAATAGGTGAACAGACTATTGCTCCTATCTGCCATTTCAAGAGAAGTCTCATCTGTGCGTGATGAGAGAAAATACATTACATCGCCGTTTCTTGCTGATTGTACAGATATGTTGATATGGCTTCCTTTGCGTAGGCCACCTGCGAAACATGCGTCCGCGAAAACCATTTTCTGCCCAGCCCTACAGTTACGAAAGAGAATTTGCATTTCAGCATAACTGAGTCCACCTAAGTATTTTTGAGCACCAGTGGCAGATGAAGCAGCCATGTCATAGCAGCAGAATCCACCTTCGTATCCATGACCGCTGAAATAGAATATCATCTTGTCTTGACTGGTAGCCTTCGCAAATACACTTCGAAGAGCAGATATGATATTTACATGAGTTGCATCCTTGCCGAGGAGGAGCGTTGTCTCCGCTCCTTGAGTTCTCATCAACTGCTCAAACACTTTCGCGTCATTTTCCGTTATGGTCAAATCGTTTATGTTCTCATAATCTGCAATACCCACAGAAAGGACATAAGTCTTCTGTCCCCAACTATAGGCTGGCAAGTAGAATGCCATCATAATTACCAATAGGAATCTGCTCATAATGTAATCAATTATCGATAAAGAAGATGAATTACCTGTTGTGGCTGATTCTGGGCGTATGCCATAGCGATTTCTCTTGCATAAGTAAGACGCTGAGATTCGATAGAAGCAAGGTCACTCCATTGTTTCATCTCGAACTTCCACTCCTCGCCCATGTGACGCTTTATCTCCTGCACGAGCTTCATGGCCTCGCTATAACATGCAGCATCTGGATAAATTTCAGACAGGAATACACTTGCAACAGCGGCGTTCTCTTTGGTGTATCCTGTCATCCATGCTGCTTGCGCCTGAGCAAGATTCTCCTCACACTGACGGTCTACATATTGCTTATAGACAATCTTTACTTGGGCCACGGCAGCATCGTATCCTTTTGAACATTCTGGAATAGACAACAATGCATACAGCGCTTCCTCGTAATTTCTTATAGATGCAGCCGTTTTCGCCTTCTTGATGATGGTCTGATAATTGTTGTCATACCATTCGATGATTTTCTTTTTCCCGTTTGCTACAAAGTCTGTAAGATTACGATTTTGTGCATTCAATCTGCGGATGGCGCTGTTATAAGCCTTCGTATCATTGTCTCCAACGCCGTTGACATCCATGGAATAGGAAGCAAACAATGTTCCCTGTTGTATATCACCTATGTATAAGGTTAGCGAGACATTCAATACAGTTTTCTGAGGTGCACCAGCAATGATGTGTTTGTCTACGATATCTGGTTTCACCACTATGCCAAACTGGCTGTTTGTGAACTGTGCCACATCGTTTCCACTTACCAGAACACGACGGAGCACATTCTTCATATAATTGGCACTCTGAGGTGTCATGCCTTCTGCATCATCAGGAATGACCACCTGCATGGGTATGTCGCAATTTTGAGCATGAGCCAGCATGCAAGATGCAGCCATGCATATAGAAATCAAAAACTTCTTCATATCACTGACAATTATTTTTCACCAATAACAAGTTCGAATCTGCCTAAGGTACGGCTGCCACCTTGTTTAGAAGGAATGCCGAGACTTGCAAGATACTTTCTTAACTCTCGTCCGAATGTTCCTGCATCTTGTGGACGTTCACGTTCGTCAAAGAGGGCAATCTTCACATCCTGGAATGTCATGGATGTCTCTGTGTCGTCAACAAGATTATAAGAACGGCCTATGGAATGGTCCGATACCCAGTCTTCAATAATCTCACGCAGTTCTTTGCCATTGTATTCCTTTTCCATGTCCAATCCGCAGCCATCGTCAAAGCAGTTTACAACCAATGCAACGCCTCGTCCGTTCTGCAAACAATCATCAAAATATTGCTGGAGTTGTGCAAGGAAAGTATCCATATTGGTCAAGATTGCTTCCTCCACAAGCGTTGGCACTTCTGCTGAGAAAGATGGCTGACCGCTACCTGACACTGACGCTATTGAATTGTAGGTATAAGCATCATACGCACTTAATGTGTATGATACAGTTCGCTTTGGACCAGTAGTGCTGACCTTCCAATCTACATCAAAGAATATGTCGGCTTTTGCCTGCATGTTTATCTCGTCCATAAACGACACCGCAATACCGCTTCCCGTTGTCTTGGATGCCATACCACTGTTGCGTGCAGCCTGTGCTTTCATGCCTCGGATAGAAGTTAGGAAATTCACGGTGGAATATCCTCTGTCGTTCATCAGTCCCTCTATCTTCGATATGGCAAGGTTCAAGTCTTGGCTTGTCTGCAAGGCAATCTCGTAATTAGGTGTCAATACGACAGACCCATGATTATCATTCTGCTGCATATAACCATTTGCAGTACACCATGTTTCGGAAGGGCGAACCATAATTCTTGGTTTCTTTGCCTTTACCTGTCCTGCTTGTGCATAAGCCATTATTGCACAGACAGACAATAGTATTGTAAATATAATCGACTTCTTCATATTTAGGACTTATTTGTGTAATACATTATCATTTTGTAAACGTTCTCTGAGTTCTGAACGTAACACGCGGACTGTCACGCTCATTTTACGTCCATACTGATATTTTTCAACATTGCGACTGCCGCTTCGCTCGTCTACTGTTGATACATATTTCTTGTATTCTCCACCGTCAGCAAAGAATCTTTGGAAATATTCACGATAACGCTCCTCTGCATTAGGAATATTCAATAAAGGTCGCTGGTCACAACTGCTATTACCATCATGAATACCGTTGAAGATAACCTCACGTACTGCATTTTTCTTGGCTTGCTCTACTGCATCAGCACGATTACGACCTTCTCCCCATGAAAGAAGAGTTTGAGAGCCATCATGTTCCACACCGAGACATTGTATTTTGTAATCCTGATAAGCACTTGCTACAGTTTTACGCGAGCATCCTGACAAGATGCACGCTGCCATAATTATCAGATAGTAAATTGATTTTCTCATAATTCTTAGAATTCGTATCCTACTTTAAGGCTCACGCCATTTATACTCTCATTATTCTTTTTCCAAGTGTCTGCTTGCTGCAAGGTGTAGCTTACACCGAGAAGCAGACTTCCACGTTGCGTTCCAAAACGGTAGCCGAGCGTAGGTGAAAAGTATAGTCCTCCACAAATCTCACCGCCTAAGTCTACAGACCAATATGGTACTGCGGCACGGTCTTGCTGGGATATAATATTTCCTCTAACGTCTGCATAGATGGGGAACGACCAAGCTATGTCAGAACGTCGCACATGATCATTGTTAATATAATAGCGCAGACCCACACCTAAACCGACTCTGAGAAACTCGTTGAATCGGTAGCCATTTACCCAGTCTGCACCAACATTCTGCATGTTCTTTCGTTTGAACATCAGTGTCGAGGAAGTGTTTGCGGATATTGCTCCCAAATATCCACTTTCCTTGTCATTATAGTCAGTATAATGTGTCCTATTATTGGGGAGTTCTGGTAGCCTTACTTCTTGTGCGAACATAACAGTTGCACCAAAGGCAAGTGACAGAAGGTAGATTCTTTTCTTCATAACAATAGCCTTTATATTTTAGAAACCCAGTTTACGAATGATGCCAGCTTGCTCCATGTTTTTTCTTAGATTATCTTTGGCAATCTGAACGGTTGCAGTTACTTCATACCCCTTTCCTACCTTCATAGTAGAAAGTGTCCCTGCAATAACATCTGCATAGCTTTTGAAGTCTTGCTGAAAAAAAGCGTTGAAGAAATCTGCATTTTGAACTTCTGCGGAAGCTGATGCACAAAGTGGTTTTTGTGGTGAGCCGCCATGACCTGGTGCCACACCTTTGAACAATGCACCGTGTACAGCACATTTCTGAAGGATAGTATTGTTTATGTCGCCTTTCTTGGCTACATAAGCAGTCACTTCTACAACCCAATAACCTTGTTGTCCACTTCCGCAGCTCTTAATACTGTACTGCAACTGCGGTTCGTCTTTGTCCTTGGCATATGTCACATTAAAAGAGAAGACAAATGCCATCAACAGTAATAATTTTGTGATGATTCTGCTCATAATAATTGTTTTTGCCTATCCTAATCACAATTCTTATTAGCTGGCTCCCGCTAACAATTATTATTTATCACAGATATACATGCATAAAAAACGTGGAGCCAAGTCCTGTCACTCGTTCCACTCAGTAAGGCCTTCGCATTGCCCGAATTGTCGAAACGAGCAACGTCCAGCCCCACGCTGTGCGTATATGTAGATGCCTTCTCATATCCAAGAACCACCAACGATGGTGACAAAAGGATACAATACTGGCTGTATACAATACACCCAATGGGGCGCTTCGTTGCTTTGTTTCCTGACAATTCTGTGGAAGTTGCGAAGTTCTACTGAGTCAAAAACCAAAGCGCAGTAACGCCTTTATATGTATGTGCCCACCCATTACCGCTCCACCTTATCTTATATAGAATCAGATGGCACAACTTGGCTGGACGCTGCAAAATTAAACAAAAAAAATGAATTGCCAATGAAAAATACAAGAAATTTGTTAAAAACACATATTTTTTTAAAAAGTTGCAGCAAAAAGTGCATCGAAATCAGTACTTTTTGCGATCCTGTTCTTGCATAATTCAAAAAAAATGCTGTATCTTTGCATTGATTGTAATCTACCACGCTTCTCACAAGAACAGCGCACCAGGGCGGAACTTTACACAAGAACAAACATAAAAAGAGGGCGTGTCGTAAATCCATGACACACCCTCTTTTTATGTTTATTCATATTTTTTGTGGAAGACCAGCAGGCAGACGGCTCCCATCAAAGCCATAGGTACACCGATGAGAGCAGGGAAATGATAACCCAATCCCATCGCCACAGGTATTCCTCCGAAGAAAGCACCGAGCGCATTTCCCAAATTGAATGCAGCCTGAATGCAGCAGCCTCCGAGCATCTCACCACCCTCACTATGCTTGACAATCAGGAATTGTTCTGGCGAACCGATTCCGAAAAGACAGGCACAGCAGATGAACATCATGGCTGCCGAAACCCAGCCTATGTGGGAAAGGAAGAAAGTGGCAAGCAGGGCTGCAGCTGCCAAGAACTGGAGATAACAGGTAAAACGTCCTGGCTTAAACCTATCGGCAAGCAAGGCACTCACCTGATTGCCTACCACCATACCCAATCCTGCAAGAATCATCAGTACAGAAATGCTGGCAGCACTGAACCCGCCGTTCCACTGCAATAAAGGCGAGATGTAACTGAACCAGCAGAGTATGCCGCCATTGCCTAAGAAAGTGGCTGCGATGATGAGCCAGGGAGCCAGATGGCGCATGAACTTGAACTGTGCTTTCATTCCCTTATTGGGCAATGCCTCTACATTAGGTACCCAGCGATAGATCATATACAAAGTGAGCAGTCCCAATATCACAGACATCAGAAAAGGAACTCGCCAGGACATCGTATGACTGAGAAATGTACCGAGCGGAACACCCATCAGGTTGGCAAAAGGCATTCCGGCGCACATCATTGCCACCGCCTTGGTTTCCTTGCCTTCCTTGGCCATTTTCACAGCCACGATCGTTGCCGTTCCGAAGTAAGCACCATGTGGCAAACCCTGGATAAAGCGGGCGCAGAGCAACAGCCAGTAGTTAGGGGCAACAGTGGCAATAATGGCTCCTATCACCACCAACGACGTAAGAAAAAGCAGGATATTCTTAGGGCGATACTTGTGCATCAGTATCAGGGAGAAGGCTCCTGCACAAACGCCCAGGGCATAAATGGAGATGAGATGACCCACTTGCGGGATGCTCACATTCATGTTGTGTGCCACATCTGTGAGAATTCCCTCGATAATAAATTCCGCCATTCCGAGTGTGAAAGTACCCAAGGCGAGTGCAAACAATCCTTTTTTCATTATTCTCTGTGTATTATCCTTTTATATCAAATCAATCTTATTTTTTCGGGGTGCAAAATTACAAAAAGAAAATGAAAAGCAGGGAGGAACGGATTGGATTTTTTATCTAAAATCATGCTAAAATCTGCCGAATAGCTTAAAATGAGCTATTTATGAGTTTTTCACCTCAATAGAGGTAATGATTTGGTAATAGTTCTAACTTCTGTGTTATACATAAGTTTGCTTGTCAAACAACTCTTTTCGCAAAGGTACAACAATTAAGTGGATTAACGAAAATCATATCTATTTTTTTTTAGATTTTATTTTCAGTTGAAGTTCGCTTTACCCCAATCCAACCATTGTAAGTTCTTTATGCGTAATTATTCGGTTCCCAAATGTTAAAAAATGAGCTATAAGATACATTTAAGCACCAATTGTTTCTTATTTATGAAACATAATACCTATCTTTGCAGCAAATTGAGAATGTATGGCACAAAATATCTTCCGACTTGTCTTGACTGACGAGGCACAAGACTTTATTGAGAGTTTACCCGAAGCGGTATCTTACAAGATTTACTACAACATCAAGCGTGTTGTAGGTGGAGAACGTAACAAAGAACTTTTCAAGAAGTTGGAAAATTCGGAAATATGGGAGTTCCGTACATTATACAACAAAACTGCTTATCGCTTGTTTGCCTTTTGGGATAAGGACAAAGAAACTCTTGTGATTGCCACTCATGGCATCATTAAGAAAACTCAAAAGACACCGAGTAAGGAAATAGCGAAGGCAGAAGCAATAAGAAAAGAATATTTCAAAAATAAATAATTATGGCACAAATGAATCTTACCCCATTGGACGATGTGCTCGACAAGCACTTTGGGAAAGTTGGCACTCCAAAACGTGATGCTTTTGAAAGTGATGTGGATGAAGCATTGCATGCATACCGTTTGGGAGAAGCCATCAAGAAGGCTCGCATAGAACAGAACTTGACACAAGAACAACTTGGTGAGCGTATAGGTGTGAAAAGAGCGCAGATTTCTCGCTTGGAAAGAGGTTATAGTATAACAATACCTACTATGCGAAGAGTATTCAAAGCTCTTGGTGTGGTAACTGCAACCATTGATTTGGGGATTGCAGGAAAAGTAGCATTATGGTAGATAAAAAGCTATGCATGTGGCTTTAGAGTATTTGAAACTAAAGCCATATGCATTGCTTTCCTTTGACAATAGTCGTGTATCGGTACCTAAAATAATAATTTAAGACAGAATTGTCTTTGATGGTATTCTGTATTCAGAACACCATCAAAGTCAAGAAAGATGATTTTAG
>OBCL01000063.1_pt1 | contig 30180 bp, 28 predicted proteins | sample 1495931 | NCBI WGS metagenome assembly OBCL01 (sample SAMN03418275, study PRJEB22391) | human gut metagenome | biome: human-gut; feature: organic feature; material: feces | host: Homo sapiens | place: Tanzania | collected 2013-01
CTTCTTGAGAAGTAGCTGCGGATAAGTCTATTCCAACAAATCCTATCGCCACAAGCAACTGCACATCACAGTCTTAACACAACACTACCAATCTCAACACCTCAACATATCACCACTACAACACCTATTCACCTCTCCCTCGGCGACCGCGAAGAGCACTGCCGCAACCAGCGCATGAAGCGCATCGGCGACTGCGTGCGTGCAGAGCACACCCTACTCTGCCAGCAACTCTCCCCCACCGCCGTCACCCTGCGTTGGCACGAAGGCGGACACTTCGGTGCCGAGGCAGAGCGCACAGCGGAAGCATTCGCATGGTGCATAGAACAATTAGTACATAACTTTCAACAGCCACAAAAATAACACCAAATGATATACTTAAATAGCTTTAATTTGCCCCCAATAGACGAGGAAGAACACTTCTTAAATTCCTTTCGCCGTACATGCTACGACTCATACTATCCATTCAACTTCTTCACATCCGACAAACAACTTGGGCGTATCGACTTTTCGGACATCACAATACTATGCGGAAGCAACGGTTCGGGGAAAAGCACATTGCTAAATATCATAGCCGAGAAACTAAAACTGGATAGAAAAACCACCTATAACAAGACCCATTTCTTCGACCCCTACCTTGAGAAATGTCGTTACGAATTAAGCGTACACGACCCATTACAACTAAAAAGCCTCAAACGCTTATCAAAGATAATAACAAGCGACGACGTGTTTAGCAACATCATCGAGGTTCGTGAAAGGAATGAAAATCTGAACTTCAAACGCGAATTGATTTTCAACGAGAAGAATAACATAAATCGGTACGGCGGACAAGGACCACGCGGATTTAACACTGACGACCCACAAAGCATGAAAGCATACACCGACTATCATCAAAAGAGAAAACAATCGGGCTCCAGATACGTTAGAGAAAACATCGGAGTAGACGAAAGAACCTACTCAAATGGCGAAAACGGCTTTAAATACTTCACCGACTCTATCCAACCCGGAGGCCTGTATCTATTAGACGAGCCCGAGAATTCGCTATCGGCAGAGATGCAGCTCGAACTGGTGCAATTCATCATCGGTATGGCACGGTTCTACGATTGCCAGTTCATCATGTCAACCCATAGCCCATTCCTCTTGTCTATACCTTACGCCAAGATATATGATATGGACAACTCGCCCGTCTCTGTGTGCAAATGGACCGACCTACCCAGCGTAAGAATTTATTACGAATTCTTCAAAGACCACGATTGCGAATTCAACAGAATCTAAACACAAACCCAACAACGCTTAGACACACAACAAGCAGAGTCGACGAATATTGACAGCAGACGGAATATTTTTTATAAATAAGGTGTATAATTCAAATAAAACCCTTATCTTTGCAGAAACATCTCTCCTAACGGAGGACAAACACAAGGTGTGAATTTCATAAAAGTTCTTGCAACTTTTGAGATATGACTTACTAATATATTTTTTTGCATGCAATTAGTAATGACTATGCTTTTGCTATCGCCACCTATGGCGATGTGCAAGGACATAAAGTAGACGGCGAAGATGACGCAGGATTGCTTAGATTCACCTTCTACAGCCAGTGTAAGCCAACGCTTACCAAAGGGCATTCACATAATCGGGGCTGACAAACCATCGGCGCCGAGAGTAGAAACTATACCCATACCGAAACACAGTAGCTATTATGAAGATGTTGCTCAGCAGCCCACCTCCTGGAGCTATCTGTTCATACATCACATGGCGGTAAAGTCGTTTCAGAAGTGGCTTGAAGCATACAACGCCGACAACACCCACCCCACTAAACAACCCTTCTTCATACACCAAGCCACCAGCTACGCCTACAAAAATGCGGAGACACAACGCGGTGTCAAGAAAATCGTGAAGCCCACCATCAGCGGCCTCGTCTTTCTGCAAGGCACCGTGAAGAGCATCCAGAAGTTCCTATCACAATATTTTCCTCAGTACCACTTAGTAAACGACCGTTGCCACGGGCGTCCAGCCTCCATACGCGACACCATCATGCAGCCCTTTATGAACGTACTGAAAGCCCACCCCGAGCAAGTCACCCTCCTCAACGCCCCCATCGAGAAGTTCGCCAAAGACCACGTGAAGCTCCGCGTCCTCACCGGTCCCTTCAAAGACTACGAAGGCTACATCATCCGCATCGACCGCAACCGCCAACTCGTCTTCGACTTCGCCGGCCGCGCCGTCGCACTCAGAGGCGTGCACCAAGAAGATTTTGAGGTGGCAGAATAGATAGCACAACAATCTTTCAACGCCAATATCTATGCACTTGCAAAAGAACCCATACAAAAGGACTATACTCTAAATTGAATACTAACTTTCAGTTCATTCAAAGAGCGATTAGTTCACTTTAACGGGACTGTAATGATAAAATTTATAGATGATTATGTTAGAAATCAAAGATATATGCTCAGCTTACCTTGAAGGTTATTTTTATGCCAAGATAACTGAACATCTTATTACAGATAAGATTCAGTGTTTTAATCTCGATATTCTCAAGAAAACTGCTGTTGAATGTATGAAAGATTACATCGAACACTCAGCTTTTTCTAATAAAGAGAAAGAGAACATGAAAAATAATTATGAGCATTGGGCTGATATAACTTTGCATGGAGTCAAGCAACGATTACGTGAAAGTGATAAATTGTATGAATTAGGATGCCTCTAATCGAATAGCATGGATAAGATAATACACTAAATTGAATGTTAGAATAAATATAATTAAATGAATAGATAACATTTCAATATTATGACAAAATATACAAAAGAACAGCTAGATAAAATATGGGAAAAAGGATTAAAAGTTGATAAATACAATCCTGACTTTGTACGTAAAGATGCATGTGGTGCATGGATAATAAGAGAATTATACAATGATAGAACAAGTTCCTTTGGATGGGAAGTAGACCATATTTATCCAGAGTCAAAGTTAAAAAGCATGGAGGTTCCACAAGATAAGATTGATAACTTGATAAATCTTCGTCCTTTAAACTGGAGGAATAATGAATCCAAGGGAATCGATTATCCACATTATCAATCGAAATTAAAAGCAGAATCTATAAAAGATGAAAATGGGCAAGATCATGACCTCAATGTTCAAGGTGAAGATGAAAAAGAAATCAATTATGATATTCAACAGCAGATAATCGAACTCTTTAAAGGTTATAGCCTATGATATCAAATTTCAGTTCCTTTGTTGAATTTTTTGCTGCTATTTATGTAACGATGGCTGTCAATAATGATTTCTGTAGTAATTTTTGGACACCGAAATACTATGAGGAAATGGATTCACTTTTGAAAAAGTATGATTTCTCAGGAAGTAGTTTCATTCGAGATCATCTAAAGGATGAAATAAAACATAAGTATGAAATTGTCCAAAATCGTGCTCACTATCGTGGTTTCATAGTTTTGATTTTGTGCATTTTATACTTGATTTTCATGGGTTTTGAGAATGATTCCAATAGCATTTCTATTCAGCATTACGTACCTATTTTGTCATGTACATTGTTAGTTGCTGTAACTTTGATTGGTTCAAAATATATTTTAAGAAACTGGAGATGGACTGTTGGGTGTGTGCTTATTTATGCTTCGATATACATAATATTAAAAATAGCACGATTAAGTTTCTTTGAAAGTAATGAAATATGTATTTTCATTTTTAATAATAAATGTATTTTGTTAGTTGCCATTATTCTACTACCGATTATACATCAACTATATATCTATTGGATATTTTCAAGCATATATAAGGGCTATTTAAAGTCTCATGTGGCGGAAGAGTATGAACGTTATAAGAAATCTATGTTAGGAATAAGAAATAAAGATAAATCTATGGTTGATGCTATGTATATGGAAGCCTGGACTGATATTAAATTTAGAACTAATGAGGATCCGACATTAACTTCGTTTTATCAGGTGCTTACTAATCAGCTTTTGTCAGTAGCTTCTCCTACGCATTGGCAACTGCTTATTTCTTGGTTTGAATATCACATAAAGACTTTAAAAAATAAATGTAAAGATGAATCTCTTCATCAGTTTGTTGATAACAGATCTTCAATTGATGTAGAGAATCTCCTCGTACAATATGAATCCAAGAATAATAACACATTGGACTTTTCTAAAGAATACAACGATTACAAGAAATGGAAAAAAACAGCAGGAAAGAATAACAATATTAAAACATATTGTTCGCAATATAATATTAATTATAAAGATATGACGGCATGGCTTAGAATTGTCAAACCTTCACGATAGGTTATTAACAACAATTACTTTGGGGAATTGTACATAAAATCCAAGCCAATAGGCATGTCAAGTAAAATGATTATATTGTAAATGTTTGTTAGGATTAGTTTAAAGTAAATAATTATGGAAAAACTTCATATAGATTTAAAAAACTGTTATGGTATAGGTGAGATGGTTACTGAGCTAAAGTTTGGTACTAGAAATAACGCTTGTGTTATTTATGCGCCAAATGGAACGATGAAGACATCTTTTACAAATACAGTGCTTGACCTTATTCAAGGTAAGCAACCACAGGATAAGATATTCAAAGAAAGAGCAACGTCAGCAATAGTAAAGATAGACGATGCAAGTTTATCTGAGAATAATTGCTATGTTTTTAATAATCATAAAGAAAATGGGAATGAATGTCTAAGTACGTTATTAGCAAATAAAGAACTGAAGGCTCGGTATGATACCGTTTTACAGAGATTAACTGATTCTTGGAATAGTTTGCGAAAGAAATTAGCTGCTGATTCTCGTAGCTCAGACTGTGAAGATGAAATAATTAGAACATTTTCAGACTTTTCTACAATCTCTATTTTTGAGTGCTTATTGCATATATATAATAAATATTTCTCTGACTCGAAAAATAAATATAATCTTTTTTCTTTTAAGTACAATAATATTTTTGACAAGGCTGGTAAAGTTCAAAAGTTTGTAGAAGATAATATTGAAAGCATAGAAAGCTATTTTAAATCATACAAAGAATTGATTAAAGACTCGAACTTATTTACAGAAGGTGAAGATTCGTTCGGTACTTATCAAGTTATACAATTGATAAAATCTGTAGAAGACGACCGCTTTTTCAAAGCTTCACATAAGATTGTTTTAAAAGGTGGCAAACAAATAAAAAATAAAGAAGCTTTTCTTTTAATCTACGAAAATGAGGTGAATAGAATTCTTAGTGATGAAAAATTGCGCAAAGCTTTTGATAAATTGGATAAAAAACTTCAAGCAAATGCTGACTTACGTGCTTTTAAAGAAACAATCCAGCAGAATCCTTTGTTGATCCCTCTACTCATGGATTATGAAAAGTTTAGGAAAGAAGTCTTGCTTGGGTACTTATATAATAATATTATAGAATTTGCTGCATTTATACGGCAATATCAGGAGGAAAAGACTGAGATACAGGCCATCATCCGTGAGGCAAACCAGAATATAGCAAAATGGAATGATGTTATCTCGCTGTTTAATGCTCGATTTTTTGTACCATTCCAAGTGTTCTTGAAAAATCAAAGTGATATGATTTTAAAAGAACAAACAGCATCTTTAGGTTTTCGTTATAGTGATGCAGATGACGCTTGTAGTGAGAAAGGGCAAGCCCAACTCTTATCGGCTCTAAGTTTAGGTGAAGTGCGAGCGTTCTATATTCTTCAAAACCTGTTTGAAATAGAGAACCGCAAAGCTCTGAATTTAGAGACCTTGATTGTATTTGATGACATAGCTGATTCTTTTGATTATAAAAACAAATATGCCATTATAGAATATTTAGCAGATTTAATTGGCAATGAGAAATTTACTTTATTAATACTGACTCATAATTTCGATTTCTACAGAACGGTTGTTTCAAGACTTAATTGTAAAAATATTTATTTCGCAAATAGAACTTTAGAACGTAAAATAGAAATGTGTCAAGGTATATATAAACCAGACATAATTAAGAATATGTTTATTTCTAAAGTAGATCGGAAACGCCAATTTTTAGGATTGATTCCATTTGTAAGAAATTTGGTTGAATATACTGATGGAAATTCATCAGATGATTATAAGCTCTTGACTTCTTGTCTTCATCAGAAAGAAAATACAAATGAGATCAAAATAGAGGAAATTTACCAAGTGTATAGATCGCATTTAGTGAGTTTAAGCGATAAGGAGATTAGTTTTAAGAATGAAAAGTATAAGGATGTCCTTTTCGAAGAGACCACAGCTGTGCTTTCAGATACAAATGATGTAGACTTGGCAAATAAGTTGATATTGTCTATGGCTATACGTCTAAAATCTGAAATGTTGATGAAGTCAATACTTTCAGAAGAACATCTTAGAGAGATGAAGTCCAATTACAATCAAACGGGAGAACTTACGAGAATACTAAAGAAACATTATTCCGGATCATATCCAGAAATATGTCTTCTTATGAATCGAGTAGTTATGCTGACTTCTGAAAACATACATATTAATAATTTTATGTTCGAACCTCTTGTTGACATTTCATCTTTACATTTGAAGCAGTTATATACTGAGGTTTGTTGTCATTTAAACAATGTTTAGCGTGATTGTCCTTCCTTATGCTACATTTGTAAAGTGTTACAGTATAAAATATAGCTATTATGATGTACGAATTACAGAAAGCATTTGACAAGGAAGTGGTAAAACTTCTTCTAAAGACTGATATACGGCAGAGGTATCCTGAGCCAGAGGCAAGCAGGCTCTGCCAGCAAGTTGATGATGCCGCAATACTTGCTGATCTCTTAGAATATATGGCAAAAGAAATGAGGAATCAATAAATCGGAATAACATCTGTATTCAGTTAAAATCGGAATAGTTTAATCAAATACCCTTTAAAAAGAGACTATATAGTTCTTTGATATTGTGATGTAGACTATGAACATTACAGTCATTTAAATGATATAGCTAAGTTATACAATTTAATAGTCGTACCCTAAAAAATCTCACAAAAGACAGTGCTTCAATTAATTCAAAAATTGATGGTCTGTTTTAATAAGATTCTAATACACTAAATATACAGTTAGCCACAAAAAATGTGGGTAAACAATCATTTTAGTTTTTCTTAATAAAATATGAGTAAAGCTATTGTTATTATTGATTTCGATAATTACTTTCGTGGTAGTTTTATGACTATTACACAAGAGCAATACATAAATCTATTTACAAATGTCATAGATGACATATTGCAAAAACACGATAATAATATTTCAGAAATATTAGTTCGTCTATATGGTGGATGGTATCAAGACCACAACTTAACCAATATGGCTTCTGATGTACAAACAAAAGTTCAACAAATAGATCTTTTCCCGATTATAAGAGGAAATAAGAAATACGATGGTAGCATAGAAGTCGTTTCAACTCAATATGGATTAAGTGAGGTTTGGTATAATACGCTCCAAGAAAAAGCAGGAATACCTCGATTGAGAATTGATGAGAAACATCAAGATAATGCCTGCGAACAAAGAAAAAACATTTGCCCAGTTCATATCTTACAGAAGTTTCTTCAAAAGAAAACCACTATATGTAAAAATCCAGGTTGTAACACAGAGCATAGTAAAGTATTTTACCGTAGAGAACAAAAAATGGTTGACACGATGATGACATGTGATATCATAACATATAGTGCAGAAGAAGATGTCGCTTCTTTATATATAGTTAGTGATGATATTGATCTGTTTCCTGGTATTGCTATCAGTAAAGTTAAAAACAATTCTATTGATATAAATTTACTTGTGCGAACACACAAGACAAAGCAAGCATACCAACAAATATTATCAACTTATAATATCAATATAAAATCTTTGGAATTATGAAAAAATCAATATTAAATAATTATATTCAAGAAATTCTTTCTTTCTCTGATGATGAAAACCAAGCCATTATAGAGTCAAACAAGGTTACTTTTGAACGATTAGGTCAAAGTATATATATTGAAATTATAGATAAGGATGATAGAGTCTTTATAAAATATAATGACGATTTAATTCCTTATCGTACTTTTCTCGCTAAGATTTTAGGTAGATTAGACCTAATGGCAGAGAAGATTATACGAAAATATGAAGACGAAGGAGAAAAGATATATGTAGATGCTGATGCTATTTGCTATTATGGTACATCCAAAAAAGATGGTGAAGCAAAAAAGATATTAAAAGACATTTGTTCTGAAAGTAACCAATATGCAACTAAAATATGTTTCGTAACAGCCGATGCAGGACATGGAAAGACGGTATTGTTACGACAATATCAATATGACAATGCGAAAGAGTATCTTCAATCAAAATCAGATTACATTTTTTGGCATATAGATTTACATGGACGTGATTTAGTACGCTTAAATGAGGCCATGATGTATGAAGTTGGCTCTTTGCGTATGGGAGGACTATATTATAATTCCATATTAACATTAATACGTAATGGCTTGCTGATTCTTGCCATAGATGGATTTGATGAACTCGCAGCAGAAATTGGAGGAGAAAAAGTTCTTGGTTCTTTGGCTAATATCGTTGATGAACTTGATGGACAAGGTATACTTATTGCAGCTTCAAGAAGAACATTTTTTAATACACAGGATTATTTTAAGCGTACTCGCTTGTTGAGAGGTACGGTTGATTCATCTTGTGAGTTCGACGAATTGAAATTGAATAATTGGGGTGAAAAACAATGTGTACAATATTTAAGCTATTTTTATGAAAACAATATAGCTAAGGATGAGTTTGATTCTATGTCACAGATATTAGGAGAAGACAATTGTCACCCTATATTAGAGCGTCCATTCCTTTTTGTAAAACTTGTTCTTTATGCATATGAAAATAAACCTTCAATAAAACCTTCTGATTTTTTAAAGCAAGGAGGAGGACAATATGATAGTGTGAATGCTGTTATAAATGCATTTATAAAAAGAGAAGTTCAAAAATGGACTTGTTATGATAATGAATCAGGAAAGCCTTATTTGAATTTTGAACAGCATGTGGAATTACTGATGGAGATTGCTAATGAGATGTGGTCTTCACAAAAGAATTATATTACTGTAGAGACAGTTCAGTATTTAGCAACCATTCTTATTGATAGTTGGAATATCCAGCCTAATCTACGTGCCCAAATCATAAGAATGGTAGAGTCACATGCGTTTCTTGTAGTTGCAGAAAATGGTGACAATTACCGTAGATTTGATCACGATGAATTCAAAGATTATTTTTTGGCATGTAAGTTAAATAATATCTTTACAAAGAGTAATGCTGCTTCATTACCTCAAAGACTGAGAAATTTCTTGTTCAAATCTCAAATTCAAGAATCTGTTGCTATGTATTTATATCATATGTTAGATAAAAACAAAGTTTATAATTATGTTGAAGCATTAGTTGGGTTAGTTGTTAAAGAGTGGCGTCCCTCATATATTCAATCTAACGTGGGAGTATTGATACCATATTTATTAAACGAGAAAAATAAAAACAAAGTAGAGATTTCTAACAAAATAACTTTTTCAAGTATTATATTTGAAAATAAAAGTTTGAACAATATTAGTTTCAAAGATTGTAATTTTATAAATATAAGCTTTAAAAACACATCCTTAGAACACATATATTTTCATAACTGTACCTTTTCCGATATAAGATTTAAGGAACCATCATCTAATATTTTTAGGGACGTTGTTATTGATGAGTCATGTTCTATTGGAATGATTACTAAGATAAATGATGAAGATGAGTCAGATTCTGAATACTCACCAGAGAGCATAAATCTGTTCTTACAAAACTATAACATTCTACGTAATAAATCGCAAGAGAGCAAACAAGAAGCAAAGTTTAAGCGTACAGAGTATTGTAAAACAATTAGACGTTTTCTAAATAAATTTGTTAAATCCACAAATCAGTACGAAGAGAATCTACGAGGAGATGATCAAGTATATTACTCCATGCCATATCGAGTAATGATAGATGATATCATCCCATTACTTGAAAAATACAATATTATAAAGATAATAGAAAATAAGAATTCAAGACAGTGTACCTCAAAGGCATGGGCGTTGGACAAATATGATTTAGATGAAATATATAAGGCTGAATATAATGAAGATTCTCCTTTGTTTAAATTTTGGGAAGAAGCAAGAGCTTTAAAATAAAATACATATCAGCACTTATAAGAAATAAAAAAGGTAAGCACTCAAATTAGGGCTTAAATTTGAAAGAAGTAACTTCGCTGCCGAACTAAAAACATTTGATTTATGTACAGCAGCGAAGATTTGGAACTTTTTCGATAAGTCATGAGCAAAGCAAGCTTGCTTGAACTTTGCCATGGCGAGAAAAAGTATAAAACTTTTTCGAAAAGTGAGAACAAATAAAGCTTACTTTAAAATTGTTGAGCGAAGAAATTTCATGCAAACGAGCGCAGAGCCAAACTTGTTTGAGCTATGCCGAGTGCAGCCGAAAATCACTTGTGTGTAAAATGTATGAAATCGTCAATAAACAAGTAAAAATTTTAACATCTCAATGTATAGGCACTTGTAAAAGTGCCTATACAAAGGGCTATGCCCTAAATTGAGTACTAACAAAACATATAAATGTCACAAACAGCAAATAGAGTAATAAAGAATACAGGCTATCTTTATGCAAAGATGGCGATAACGATGTTCGTATCGTTATATACCACCCGTTTGATTTTGAATTCCCTGGGTGCTTCCGACTTCGGTATCTATAATATCGTTGGCGGCGTTATAAGCATGTTAGGTTTTCTTAATGCGGCAATGGCAGCATCTACTCAAAGATTCATGAATTTTGCAGAAGGTGAAGGTAACAATGAAAAGAAAGTTGTAATTTTTAATGTAAGTATAGTTTTACATGTATTGGTAGCAGCTATTGTTGGTGTCATGTTATTAATAGCTGGTGTTTTGTTCTTCAATGGAATTCTAAACATTCCTGATGCACGAATATTTGCGGCTAAAATTGTATATGCCTCTCTTATTATCAGTACAATGGTTACTATCTTGACAGTACCTTATGATGCAGTTCTTAATTCTCATGAGAATATGAAATATTATTCTATCGTGGGAGTTTTTGAATCTTTACTTAAGTTGACCGTAGCATTTGCTTGTGTATATACATCAGAGGATAAGTTGATAGTATATGGATTGTTAATGGCTGCAATTCCATTTGTGTCATTGTTTATTATGGCAATTTATTGTCATAAAAGATATAGTGAGTGTTGTTATAGAATAAGAAAAAAATGGGATAAGAAAATTGCTAAAGACATGACAGGATTTGCTGGATGGGGATTTTTAGGTTCCACATCCTCATTGCTTTGTATGCAAGGTACTTCTATTCTCTTAAATATGTTTGGTGGTGTCATAGCCAATGCGGCTCATGGTATAGCAAATCAATTAGCAGGTCAGTTAATGGTCTTTTCTAATAATATGCTTAAGGCACTAAATCCTGTTTTAGTAAAAAGTAGAGGGGCAGGTGAAACTGAGAAAATGATTGAAGCTGCTGCCACAGGAAATAAACTTTCATTTATCATTTATACTTTCTTTGCAATACCTTTTATTTTAGAATGCCCATTTATTCTATCTGTTTGGCTTAAAAATGTACCAGAATATGCTATTCTTTTTGTAAGATTAGTATTAATTCGTCAGATGGTATCACAGTTGATGGTTACCTTAGAGACTTGTATTAATGCTACAGGACAAATACGAAACTTTACTATTACGACGATATTTATTTGGCTAGCTCCATTATTCATAGGTTATCTGATGTATAAAATGGGAGCGCCGATTGCTACAATATATTGGTTGCTTATAGCAACTGCTGTTATGAGGATATTTAATGCTGTTTATTATTGTAATGTACTTTGTGGATTAAAAATTTGGAGCTATATAAGATATACTTTATGGCCTTGTATATTATTATCATCTATGTTATTTACGTTGTTGCTCTTTATTGTATCATTTCAACCTCCGTCATGGCAGCGATTAATTATTAGTGCATTGATTACAATTATTTGTTATCCAATAATAGCATACTATTGTGGCTTTGATAATAAAGAGAAGATTTTAATTGATAATATGGTTATTAAATTTAAAAATAAAATATTCAAAAGATGATAAAAATAAAAAGGATTATTTCCTTAATAAGACCAACTGTTAATCTGAGTGCCAAAATAACATATTTGAATCCTAATAATCGACTTCAAGGTAAAAAGATAATTATAACAGGAGGAGGTCGTGGACTTGGGGCTGCAATGGCAGAAAAATTTATTTCTGAAGGGGCGGAAGTTTTGATAACTGGTCGTAACGAGAAATCTCTTAAAGAAGTTTCTGATCGCCTACATTGTAAATATATTGTATTTGATGTTTCAAACTTTGGCGAAATACATGAATTCTTGAAAGAAGCAGACCAGGCTTTACAAGGTGCAAATGTACTGGTTAATAATGCTGGTATTTCTCTGCATGAAGGTAATATCTTCAACGTATCGTTGAGTCAATATGATCAGCAATTCAATACAAACTTAAAGGCTTCTTACTTTTTAGCACAGCAGTTTATTGAAATGTATAAGAAAGATAAGCGTACTAATGGTAGCGTTCTTTTCGTTTCATCTGAGCGCGGCTCATATGTTGATGATATACCTTATGGCCTAACTAAAGCTGCAATTAATAGTCTTACGCAAAGTTTAGCAAAATTATTGATAAAGGATAGTATTAGAATTAATGCAGTTGCTCCTGGAGTAACTGCATCTGATATGACCGGTCGTGTTGTTGGCGGTAGCATGTATGCACCACAATATGCAACAGGAAGAACATATCAGCCTGAAGAGGTTGCTGAAGTCGCATGCTTCTTGCTCAGTGATGCTTCTTCTTGTCTGTCAGGTCAAATTTTAGTTTGTAATAATGGTGATTCTGCCAATACATATAAATAAAATGGAAATTAAATATACTAATGATAAGAGTACGCAGATACTCATAGCTCTTTTGAAAGCTCATAAAATACGTAAAGTTGTTGCATCTCCTGGTACTACAAATGCTATTTTTGTTGCAAGTATTCAGAATGACCCAGATTTTCAGGTTTATTCTTCTGTTGACGAAAGATCTGCAGCTTATATTGCATGTGGTATAGCAGGTGAATCAGGAGAGCCGGTTGTGATAACTTGTACCGAAGCAACTGCTTCGCGAAATTATTTTCCAGGATTGACGGAAGCTTACTATCGTAAGTTACCTATCCTTGCGGTAACAGGTTTGCATAGTACTTATAATATAGGGAATTTGTGTACGCAAGCAATAGATCGTTCACAAGCTCCAAAAGACACTATAAGATACAGCACAACTATAGAACATTGTAAATCAGAGGAAGATGAATGGCATGTTAATTTGGAAATAAATAAGGCTATCCTAGAGTTGAGCCGTAATGGTGGTGGACCTGTTCATATAAATATGCAGATAGGTGAACGATGGGATTTTTATGTAGATAAACTTCCTGAAGTAAGAGTCATTCGCCGTATAAATGTCAAGGACCAAATGCCAGCAATTCCCAATGGAAAGATTGCTATTGTAATTGGCTCACATAAAAAATACACGTTAGAAGAGACCAAATTAATCGATGATTTTTGTGCATGTAATAATGCTGTAGTTTTTTCTGATGTGATAAGTGGATATCATGGAAAGTATAGAGTTAATTGTTCTTTGTTAAAAGCTCAGAAAACATATACTTCTCCTATATTTAATGTAGATTTGATAATTAGTCTTGGAGAAGTAGGCTGGAGTAGTGCAAATGCTAAAGAAACATGGCGTATAAATGAGGATGGTGAGATTAGAGATCCTTCGCATAATCTTACTTATCTTTTTGATATGGATGAATCAACCTTCTTCAAACACTATATATCAGATACATGTTGCAATACTTTCTTTGATGAATGTACGGCAGAAATAGAAAGTATTATTTCAAAAATTCCCGAATTGCCATTTTCTAACGCTTGGCTTGCAAACAATACAGTTAATAGAATACCTAAAAACATAGTTATGCATTTCGGAATACTTAATAGTTTCAGAGTATGGAATTATTATATGTATGACGCTTCTATTGATACCAGTTGTAATTTTGGTGGCTTTGGAATAGATGGTGGTATATCCACATTAATAGGAGCTTCTTTAGTAGAACCGCAAAAAATGCATGTTGGTGTTTTTGGAGACCTAGCATTTTTTTATGATATGAATAGCTTGGGTAACCGACATATTGGTGATAATTTGCGAATACTATTGATTAATAATGGTAAGGGCAATGAATTTAGAAATTGTATTCATCCAGCTTACAAGCTTGGTGTAGATGCAGATCCTTATATTGCTGCAGCGGGTCACTACGGACAAAAATCATCAAATTTAGTTAGACATTATGCAGAAGATTTAGGATATAAGTACATGACAGCGTCTTCAAAAGCAGAATACTTAAACCAGATAGATGAATTCTTTAATTCTGATACTCGCTATTCTATCATCTTTGAAGTTTTTATTGACGGGAAAGATGAGAGTGATGCATTGAATGTTTTATCAAATCTAAAATCTTCTTCATCATCTTCCATCAAAGAAAAAGTGAAAGAGATTGTACGTGATGCGGTTGGGGACAAAATGGTTTTGAAACTTAAGAATATAATTAAATGAAAGTCGGTATATATACTATTCATGCCTGCAATAATTTCGGTGCATTATTGCAGGCTTATGCTACGGCTCGCTTTTTGAATTCGCATAATATTGATGCAGAGATTGTAAATGTTGAGTCTAAGGTAGAAGAAAATGCAATGCAATATAAGTATCCTTGGAAAGGATTAAAAAATGTTCTTCTTAATTTGTTTGCTTATACTCCAGCTGTATTGACGAAAAAGAAGAATTTCATGGCATTTCGTAAATTACTTCCTCTCTCAGGGCGCTTTTTGTCTCAGCAAGATTATATAGACAATCCGATAAAATATGATGTTCATCTTGTTGGAAGTGATCAGGTATGGAACGTTGAAGGCAGGTTAGATAATGCTTTTTTCTTTTTACCTTTTCTGGATAGTTCTGATAAATGTGTATCTTTTGCTTCTAGTTTCGGTAATCTCGAAGCTGCAAGAAATCAACGTGCGGAGATAGTAAAGTATCTTGGAAAGTTTAAATATCGAAGTGTTAGAGAAAGTGATGCTGCTCGTTTTTTAACAGCGGAATGTAGCTTGCCAACGGATAATGTTCTTGATCCAACCTTCTTGTTAGATGCGCAGGAGTGGGAACAGATTATGGAAAAACATGCTATTGTAAAAGGGAAATATATTATGTATTATGGATTTGATACGAGTGATTTCTGTGCCGAAGCTATTCGGTTATTGAAAAAGAAATTAGGTATGCCTGTAGTAGGTGTTTCTGTTTCTTTACATTCTCCTTATAGCTTTGATTGTTTTTATCAGCAGGCAGGACCTCGTGAATTTTTAAATCTTATAAAGAATGCCTCTTTGATATTAACAAGCAGTTTCCATGGTATGGCTCTTTCTCTTAATTTCAGAAAGAATTTTATTGTCTTGAAACATGGTACGAGGATGTCTCGTATGGAGTCATTATTGTCAAAATTCAATTTGGAAAACAGACTAGTTTCTAATATAGAAAAATTGAATGTGCTGATAAATCAAAATTTTAGTATAAATTATGATGCTTGTGAAACTACGATAAATGAAAATATTGAGTTTTCACGAGAGTGGCTTATAAATCATATAAATTGATATAATATGGAACCAATATTAGCTATTGTGGTACCTTGCTTCAAAGAAGAAGCAGTATTATCTGAAACGACAAAGCAACTTACTGTTATTCTTGAGAAATTAACGTCTCAAAATTTAGTTTCTGGCAAAAGTTTTATACTTTATGTAAATGATGGTAGTCGTGATAAAACATGGCCTATTATAGAGTCTTATTATAAGGCTAACAAGTTTGTGTGTGGTGTCAATTTAGCAGGTAATGTTGGACATCAGAATGCTTTGATTGCTGGACTTTCTGTAGCCAAGGATATTGCTGACATAATGATAACAATTGATGCTGATCTTCAAGATGATGTGAATGTAATTCAAAGTATGGTGTTAAAATATGCTGAAGGAAACGATATTGTATATGGTGTGAGAAAAAGTCGCGCTACAGATACTTGGTTTAAGCGTACTACAGCTCTATGCTTTTATAGTGTTATGAGAAATATGGGTGTCAAGTCTGTCTATAATCATGCTGATTATAGACTAATGAGCAAGAGGGCAGTTGAGTTTTTGTTGCAATTTAAAGAAAGAAATTTGTTCCTTAGAGGATTAGTTCCTCTCATAGGATATAATACGACATGTGTTTATTATGATAGAGCAGAGCGTTTTGCTGGCGAAAGTAAATATCCTTTAAAAAAAATGATTTCATTTGCTTTTGATGGTATTACCAGCTTTTCTATTAAACCAGTACATATGGTTTTATATTTAGGCTTGTTCTTTTTGTTAATTGCTATGGGAATCCTTTTATGGGTATTATATTGCTATTTATTAAATAAGGTTGTTCCTGGGTGGTCTTCATTGATCCTTTCTTTATGGTTCTGTTCTGGTTGTGTATTGACTGGTTTAGGTATCATAGGTGAGTATATCGGAAAAATATATATAGAAGTAAAGGGGCGTCCACGTTTTAATATAGAACGTACTTTATTAAAACTTTAGGATATGCAAAAAAAGATAGAACTTGCACGTTTTGTAAAATTCATTATTGTTGGATGCTTAAATACCGCAATTACTTATATATGTTATGTAGCACTTAGATTTTTCGATTTCGGTGTTGAAGTTAGTAACCTTATCGGCTATATTGTAGGTTTAATAAATAGTTTTGTATGGAACAAAAAATTGGTTTTTCAAACAAAAGGAACTAATATCTTTAAAGAACTTTTCGCATTTATATTAGTTTTTGGAGTATGTTATATAATTCAGTTTGTATCTTTTAAAGCTATGCTTTATGAAGCTGATATGAACGAGTATTTATCTCAATTTTTGGGTATGATTATATATACTGTTATGAATTTTATTTTGAATCGTTTTTTCTCATTTAAAAGTAAATCATGAAATTGGAGTTTTTTGATAAAAATACATTTTGGGAAAAAGTGACAGTTGTGTCATTGTTAAGTGCTATAATGATATTAACAATGCATACAATCAATAATGTTGCAGATAAATATACCCATTCACCTATTACTGTTTCTATACTTACTTATATCCATTGGGTTACGCATAATGCTGTAAAAATATTTTGGATGTTAAGCGCATTGCTCTTTTACCGGAATTATTCTAAAGTAAATATGGTAGCCAAGTATAAATCAAGAGCTAAGTCTTTGATTGTTCCATATTTAAGTTGGAATGCAATAAGTATGTGCTTATTGGGTATAATTGGAATCGTTCCATTGTTGGCTAATCAGTTGAATACACTAGAACCATTTACTTTTACGTTGAATAATGTTGTCTTAGGACTTTTCCACCACAAGTATAATATGATTTTTTGGTTCATATTTGAATTGATTATATTAGTTAGTTTGTCTCCTGTTATATATTTATGTTTGAAAAATAAAATAGTAGGCTTAATTTGTATTGGCCTTTTCTATATATTTTCTCCATATATATTTGTTAGTGACACGATAATACGCGGAGGATTGTCCTGGATATTTTATCTAATTGCTGCTTATTTCGGAATACATTGGTTTAAATATAGTACATTGAGGACAACTAGTAGTATTTCTTATTTATGCATTCTAGGAGTATTTGTGTTGAATTTCTTGCAAATTAGATTTCATGATATTAGGTTACTTTCAGATGCGTTGACATTACTTTCATGCATTTTTATATGGATAGGCTCAAATGCTTTCTTGACGATATTTCGTAATTGGATGATAGGTATTTCTATGTTTATATTTGCTATTCATTTTAACATAGATATGACAGTCTCTAAGTTAGTTGTTAAACTTATACCTGATTTTGCAGAATCATTGTCTATTTCATTTTTGTTAGCATTAAGCCTAACTTTACTGTTATCCATTGCAATTGCTTTGCTTTGTAAGAAATATTTCGGAAAACTATATGTCGTATTAAATGGTGGTAGATAAAAAAAAATAATAATTTGTTATGAATATTTTTAGTATAGTTTTAAATATGATAAAAGAAGACAGATTGGCTATTCTCAAAAAGCTTTGTTTTTCTTTCATCGCTTCAATAGTAATAACTTTGTCTGTTTATCTAGTTTATGATTATGTTGCTAATTGGTTGAATATAGCAATAGATAATCATTCTATCAGCTTTCTTGAAGGATTTGATTTAAAAACAAAGCTACAGGAAAAATGTCGGTTTGATTCGATACCAACTGCTGAGCAGCTTCAAAATAGATTTGGATTATTTTTTAAAATATTTCTATTTTGGTTATCTGCAGTTTGCCTTCTTCTTTTTGCGCCATGGCGTTATTGGAAAGAGCATGAGACCGGTAGATTCTTGCCTAGTCAGGATTGGCTTTTGAAAAAGGTAACATTAATTCTAGATAATAAAGCATCATCAATAGTTCTGTTACTGTCCATGTGTGCGTTTTTTGCATTTTGGTATTGGGTAATTAGCCTAAGTGGCATGTTGGGGGATGATTATTATTGTGGTATGACCCAAGGAAAAAGTCTTATAACGAAGTTTGCTTGGTGGGCTTGGTGTTATGCCACGCATGTTTCACGAATAGGAGAGTCTATTTTTTATATTTTTCCACAAACTGTTGATAGAACACAACATTTATTGATAACACCTCTGTTTGTAATGTTGTTTCCTTTTGTGATGAAAAGATTTGCAAAAGCAAGTTTCAAAATGAATGAATGGAGAGGCATTGCGTATTATTGGATGATGGGAATTATGTCGTTTTTAGGTGTAGTGATTATCCGAATTTTAATTATTTATGCACCTACTACAAACTATTTTTATCCCGTTGTATGGTGTTTGTATTTTTGGTCTTTTTATTATAATTATGCTGGTTATAAAGAATCCTCTAACTACTCTACGATTTCTAAAATAGCATTTTGCATATTGGGAGTTCTATCTGGATGGGCAACCGAAGGTTTGGCAGCCATTGGTGTTGTTCTTGGGAGTATTTGGCTTGTTTATTGGGTAGCAAAAGAAAGATACATATCTAAGTTTTATTATTTAGGTTTAATATCTTATCTGGTAGGAGCGTGTAATGTTGTTTTTTCGACAGGTCCAATCATCCGCGGAATGTTAGATACAAGATTAACTGGAGGAAATGTTCCGTATAATCTTTCTGTTTTACCATTGTGGCAAAGATTTACTTATATTCCAGAAATGTTTGAGGCAATTTGGCCATGTGTTCGGTTTACGGTAGGATTGATATTCTTTACCATTATTATAGCATACATAGCAAAAGTTAAGGAATGCTATTCGAAAGGGCTGTTGTTGAAAGTCTCTTGTTTCTTTATAGTTGCATTGTTGTTGTGCTTTGTTTATATAGTAGGTGCAATCCCAAATGGTTCTACTTTCACTCCAGCTTCTTATGTTATGGTGGCAGCTTTAGGAGTGTTGTATGCAAAACTGCTCCAAAGAAAATGGTATGTAGCAGTTGTTCCGTTAGTTGTTCTTTTTTCTTTTGCAGTTTGGTATATGACACCACGAATAGAAATGGCATTGATAACCTCAAAAGCTGAGAAGAAAAGAATAGAATATATACAACAAGAAAAGAATAAAGGAAATAAAACATTGGTGTTACCTTATCCGCTTAGTTTTCCTTTACCAGAAACTGAAGGAGGGGCTGTAACCGATAGAACTTATATTCCATTTCAGCATTTCTCTATTAATCCTGCAATGAATAAGCATCAAGCTATATTCTTCGGCGTAAATTCAATCTCTGAACAGGATTGGAAAAAATAATATCGTTGTAGCTCATATAGTGATTTGTTGAACTAATTTTTAATTAATACATTATAATTATGTATAAACCAAGTAATATTATTTTGCTGACACTGCGGAAAATATTTACAAAAATATTTTCTGTTGAAATTAAAGAGTTCGATAGAGGTATAACGGATCCTAACAAAGCCTCTGATTTAATTTATAATTTATTGGCTTCAGGTAAACCTTGTATGATAGCAAGATATGGTGCATTCGAATTAGCGTCTGTTATTAATTATTTGGGGGTAAAGAATGCTCAACACTCTTGTCTGAAATATATTACGGGTCATGAACACCAATGGTGGTGGAATAAGCGTTTGATGGGGCTTATGCAATCAAATGCAGGTTTTTTTCCATCTACGGAAGAGAACTTAATGAAGTTCGGTGAACTTATGATAGAGGATAGTAAGCTTGTAGATATTCTTGGAAGTTGGCAACATAATGAAATATATTTAAATGAATATCTTAAAAATGCGACTAAAATACATTTTCAAGATTTAGAACCATTTTGGAGCGAAAGACCTTGGACTAGGATTCTGAAAGGCAAGAAAATTCTTGTTGTGCATCCTTTTTTTAATGCAATCTTGCAGCAATATCCTAAACGCAAGAAACTTTTTATAAATCAAGAGATCTTGCCAGAGTTTAAAAGTTTGGAGGTAATTCCTGCTGTTCAAAGTATAGGCGGTTATAATTCTAAATTTTCAAATTGGTTTGACGCCCTTGATTATATGAAAAAAGAGATTGGTACTAGAGAATTTGATATATGTCTAATTGGATGTGGTGCTTATGGCTTTCCTCTAGCAGCTTATGTAAAAAAAATAGGAAAGCAAGCTGTTCATTTAGGTGGTGTTTTACAGTTGTTGTTTGGCATAAAAGGAAATCGTTGGGAAAATCCGAACTATGGAGTAAAAGAATGGGGTATTCCTTATGGTAGTTATAGTAATTTAATAAATGATTTTTGGATAAAACCTTCGGACAAGGAGAAGCCGCAACAATCAGATCAAGTAGAAGGAGCTTGTTATTGGTAATATATGAAGAAATATTTAGGTATATTCACGCTTTTAATAAGTGTTTCATCAGTTTTACAATGGTGTTCTTTGCCAATTAAGAATACTTTTATATGGTGGGCAATAAATACTGTTATATTGTTTGGTTATTATAAAATATGGGATAAAAAACTCTTTAATATACAAATATTAAATATATTTATGCTACTTGTATTAAGTTCTGCAATTTATGGACTTTTATATCAAGCGGAAATCTATTGGGATTATAAGTTGCTATATAGTAACTTAATGGTTTTTATGCTACCATTAGCTTCATATGCATATATGAAACCGTCTTTATTGACGGTAACATTAAAGACTTATATAAAATATTCCCCTTTTTTATTGTTATTCTTAGCACCTTTTCTTGCTTCTGATGCTTTTGGTAGATTATTAGTACCCTATTCATTTCTATCTTTGTTTTTTATATTGTTGAATCGAAAATATAAACTTATGGTTTTAGCAGCATTTGTTATAACATTATATTATGGTTATGAGTCTAGAAGTGATGTACTTAAATTTGGTCTGTGCATTGTGCTTGGAATATGTTTTTATTTTGAACGGGTTTCACTTTTTTTATCTAAATTTTTAAAGTTTGGTCGATATCTTTTTTTATTGACTCCTTTTGTGTTTTTTACTTTAGCATTTACTGGTGTATTTAATATATTTGATATTGATGAAGAATTAGGTTATGAAGGCAAATATTCTATGGGTGTTGATAAAAATGGTAATGATATATCTGCTTTGGCTGATACTCGTACATTTTTATATATTGAAGAAATACAATCAGCAGTTACAAATAATTATGTAATTCAAGGAAATTCAATAGCTCGTGGATATTATTCACCTTCATTTGGCTTTGCCATTGACAAATTACGAGGAACAAATCGTGGTGAGCGAGACAGTAATGAAGTATCTATACTCAATATTTTCAATTATTTCGGCTTGGTAGGATGTACTGTATATTTCTTTATCTTTATATTTGCAACATATTTTGCAATTTATAAGTCTAGAAATAGATATATACCTATAATTGGATTGTATGTTGCTTTCAGATGGACATTTGCTTGGATTGAAGATTTTTCTGTATTTGATTTAAATTATATGTTTTTATGGATTATGATAGGTCTTTGTTTCTCACCTTTATATAGAAATATGACAGATGAAGATTTTAAATTGTGGGTTAAATCAATAAATTAAAAAATGAAAAGTATAAGATATCTAAAAAGGGCTTTATATGGTCTTGTTGGTTTATTTAAACATTTCTTATTCATTATAAATAGGTATGGTAGAGATGCAGAGAATAGACATCGTTTTCCTCAATCAATTGTATTAGATGGTGTTTGTTTGTCTCAAGATACTATTCTTGGAAAGAATACAAAAGTCCATGAAGGTTGTATAATAAACCATTCAACGATAGGAGATTATACCTATGTTAGTAGAAATGCTTTGATACAAAACACAGTAATAGGTAATTACTGTTCTATCTCTCATGAACTAATATGTGGTTTAGGTGCTCATCCATTAGATTTGTTTTCTACATCTCCGCTATTTTATCGTGTGACGAATGATTTTGGAATTAAAGTAGTAGAGCGAGATTCTGATTTTGTAGAATATAAGCCGATTAAAATAGGAAATGATGTTTGGATAGGAGCTAGGGTGACAATATTGGATGGCGTTGTTATTGGAGATGGTGCTGTTATTGCTGCAGGAGCAATTGTGACCCATGATGTTCCTGATTATGCAATAGTTGGTGGAGTGCCAGCTAAGGTTCTTAGGTATAGAAACACAGAAGAGAATTCTCAATTTTACAAAAAAACGCAGTGGTGGAACCTTCCTCCAATTGATGTATATACCCAATTTAAAAATAAGTTGTGAAAATTATGTTGGATTCAAAGTATAATGGGATATACCAGTATCCGAAAATTGTACAGGAATATTGGATGAACGAACCCAATTATCTTATAGAATATGATGAATGTTGTGATTCTAAGGATTATTGTGCCATTTATTTTTGTAGTAATGATATTTACTTTCCGCATACGGAAGAGATATTTCGTAAGCGAATTGTGGAAAAGAATTTCTTTGAGTGGTATCATTGTCGTATAGAAAAAGCTTATAAACATATATTTGTGCGTGATATCTTCAAACAGTGGTATCTTACCGGCATCAATGGACAGATAAATTCACCACAAAAAATGTTGGAATTCTTAAAGCAAGAAACAGATGGCTTTAAAGTTATAACAATAGGAAGTTCGGCTGGAGGTTATGCTTCTGCTTTATTCGGACCAAAATTAAAGGCAGAAAAATCAATCTGTTTCAATGCCCAGTTTTGTCTGGAAAGATTGGTAAAAGAAAGCTGTCCTACTACTTCTCCACTTTTGTTTAGTATCTTTAAATGCAATAATGGGGGGGCAGTTAATATATTAAACGATATCGACTCAGACACTCCGATATATTATATTTATTCAGATAGGTCAAGTTGGGATGTTGAGCAACATGAGTATACTAAAGGGGTGAAAAATATTAAATGTATAGAGTTTAATTCCTCAAAACATGGTATTCCCTTCTTAAAGGTCGCTCTTTCCAAATTCATAAATTTGGAGGTTGGTCAATTGGATGAACTAACACGAAAAGTTCAGCATCCATTACTATTTACAATTAAGTTTGTTGGTATATATAAAACGATTTCTGGCTTCGTAAGCCAGGCTTATAAAGCGTATAAAAAACGACATTAGTTTATGAAAACAATAGCTGTGCTCCTTACGGTGTTTAACCGCAAGGACAAAACATTACAATGCCTGAAAAGGCTATATGACTTGTTGCCATTGGATGGCTATCAGGTGGATGTGTATCTTACTGACGACGGATGTACAGATGGTACGCCGGAAGCGGTGGCTGAACAATTTCCACAAGTAAATGTTATACACGCTAAAGGTGATTTGTTCTGGAATCGTGGCATGTGGACAGCATGGGACACTGCAGCAAAGGCAAAGGACTATGATTTCTATCTGTGGTTGAACGATGACACCTTTGTTTATGGGAATATGTTGAAGGTTCTTACTGATGCTGCTGTTGAGAAAAACGAAAAGGCAATCATTGTAGGAGCAACAGAGGATACCGGACACTCTTGTATTACTTATGGTGGCAGATTACGTGGAGGAGTCATTCCGAAGCCGAATGGTAAATTAATCCCAGTTGATTATTTTAATGGAAATATCGTATTGATACCTCGGGCGGCTTATAATGTTCTTGGCAATCTTGATTATTACTTCACCCATAGCAAAGGCGACTTTGATTATGGTATGAGGGCAAAGAAGGCTGGCATAGCCATGTATCAGGTAGGAGAGATATTAGGTGAATGTGATGAGCATCCAACATTAGATAAGTGGTGCAATCCCGATGTTCCTTTTGCTCAAAGATGGAAAATGCTGAATAGGCCGAATGGTATGCCTCCAAAGGAGACTTTCCATTTGGAAAACCGTCATTATGGATTACTAACGGCATGTTTTCATTATATTACAATATATCTGAGATGCTTGTGTCCTAAACTATGGCTTAAACGTGAAAAGGGATAACTTGTAATTTTTAGAATGATTCTATGAAGAAAATATTAATCTTTCATCCTTATTTAGCGCCATACAGGATAGATCTTTATAATCATCTTGCAAAATGCTATAATATCAAAGTAGCTTTGTTCGGTAGTAATGCGGAATTAGCTACATTGGGCTATAATCTGAATTATGTAAATCAATTGGCAGATTTTGATTATAAGTACTATTCTGGGGGATTTCGAATTGGTAGACATTTACTATCTTGGATATACTTTCGGCTTATAAAAAGTTTCAAGCCGGATCTTATACTTTCACATGAATTAGGAATAAATACTTTGGCGGCAATCCTTTTCAAGAAACTATTCGGATATAAAATATTCACCACGATAGATGATTCTCACGTTATGGCTATGAATTATAGTGCTAAACGAGAAATCTTACGTAAGTTTATTGTTAAACATATAGATGGCGCTATTGTTGTCAACCCTTTGGTAAAGAGTTATTTGGGAAAAAAATATTCTAATAGCACGTGTGAGTTTATTTATTTCCCAATAATACAGGATGATACAGTTCTCTCTCAAAAGATTAATGAAACCAAAGACCTTGCAAACAAATATATAAAGGATTATGATTTACAAAATAAGCTTTTAGTGTTATTTGTAGGAAGATTGGAAAATGTTAAGAATCCCGCTCTTTTATTGAGGGCTTTTAAGAGGTTAAAAGAAAGTGAAGCTAGATTGATAATTGTTGGTTCTGGAAGTCAAGAAAATGAATTGCATGATTTAGCTGCTTCTTTAGGAGTTTCTGACAAGGTGATTTTTACAGGGGCTTTAACAGGAAAGGATTTATATGCATGGTATTATCTTGCCGATTTGTTTGTTCTTCCAAGTCAGTTTGAACCTTTTGGGGCTGTCGTAAATGAAGCTTTAGTGGCAGGTTGTTATGTCATAGTTAGTGATAAAGTGGGGGCAGCTTCTCTTATTAGTTCAAGTAATGGTAGTATTTTTGAGTCAAATAATGAAAAACAATTGGCTGAGGAAATAGGAAAGGGATTGAAGGAGAGAGGACAGAAAAAGCATATTAGTAGAATGGAACATTCGTTCAATTGGTATTTTAATAATTTAAATTCATTCCTTAAATGAGAATAGATTACTATAACATGGCAAATGGAGATACAAGGTTTAAGTTTGCCATAAGATATATTCTAAATAAGTTACGTACTTGGTGGTATTTTCATGTAAAATGGCCATGGGTGCATTATAATGGTTTTGTAAGGGTAATGAAAGGAACATCCTTTGGGCATTTCCCTATAAAATTAGGAAATAATGTACAGTTTGGTGATTATTGCAATATATCTACTCCAACCATAATCGGAAATAATGTTCTTATGGCAGGGCGTGTTTGTTTCGTTGGTAAACATGATCATACATTCGATGTTCCTGGTCAGTTGATTTGGAATGGTAAGCGAGGTAATAATGGTACTACAATTGTAGAAGATGATGTATGGATTGGACATCGGGCAACTATAGTTGGACCGGTAAAGATTGGTGTGGGCAGTATTGTTGCTGCTGGTTCATTGGTAACCAAGGATATTCCTCCTTGCGAAATATGGGGTGGTGTACCTGCAAAAAAAATTGCAGACCGTTTTACTGATGAAGAAGACAAATTACGGCATTTGTCTTTTTTGAAGTACATAAAATAATGTAATAGATTAATAAACCTTGGATAAGAACTATAAAGATTATCATTCCTTATTCCCATTTCTTGGAACATGCTTTTATAACTTACAGCCATCGTGTGGCGTATGTAATGATCAAAAAAGACAAAAAGCTGTGATTTCGGTCTTTATGTGAATAGTGTACAACATAAGGATTTGAGTCCTTTTCGATTCGTGCTAAAAATCGAAAGCTTGGATGGTCCTTATCCTAGATGTGAGGAAATACTGCTCAGAGGGAAAGGGGCAAATGTAGTCAAGGAGAGTAAGGCGCATGAAGAAATGTTCCACATCAACAACTTGTATGCTGGGTATAAAGACAAGGTTTCTAAGCTTTGTGCTAAGGGTTATAAGTTGAACGATTCTGTTGTCAAATACATGTCTGCAGCTTTTGGTATAAAGCCATCCCCGAGTGATATCTTAGCTTATCTATCTGATGAAATTTCCCTAAAGGAAAATGACATTCACAAAGACCATTGATGAAATTGAAACAAGACACCATCAAGCAAATGCATGATGGTGGAGTAATAAATTAAAAGAAAAATGAAAAAAGAACGTAATCATACAATAGACATTTTACGAGGAATCGCAATATTTTGGGTCGTATTTGGACATGTAACCCACTTGCCAGAATTGAGAACATATATTTGGGGTTTCCATATTCCGATTTTCTTCTTTATATCGGGATTGCTCTTTCGGAAAGAGAAGTTTGATAAGTTTACCGATTTCTTGAAAAGTCGTTTGAAAAATATCGTATTGCCTTATGCTATATTTTATCTTGCAACGTTAGTTTACTGGATATTGATAGAGCGACATAGCAGAGGCGCAGATGTTTCTGTAGAAAGTCAGCTAATCGGTCTAGTATATGGAACCTATGATATGCGCTATATGATGTTTAATGGTGCCTTGTGGTTTATACCATGTTTGTTTTCCATGGAAATGTTATATTGGTTCGTATCAAAATGCTCAAAACGTATATATTTAATAGGAGTATTAATCTGTTTTTATATCATAGGTTTAGTCTTAAAAGATAATGCACCATGGTTGCCATGGGGGCTATGTGCTGCATTTATAGGAATTGTCTTTTATGGAATAGGGGATATGTGTAAATTGATAGTGTTGTCAAATAACATTAAATTCTGGGGGGCACTAAAATATCTAATATTTACTTTAATATTAATAATACAAGTAGTTGCATTGCCTTGGACAGGGGCAGATTTAGCGTCTCTGAAAGTTGGGAATGTTTGGCTATATATTCCAATATCAATGTTAGGAGTTACATTGTATTGTGGGATTGCTAGTACAATAAGTCATAATAAGGTAATAGAATATTTAGGGGTGAATTCCCTTGTGATATTTGCTTTTCAAGAGCCAGTATATAGGGCTGTTATTTTTGTCGCAAGTAAAATTATTGGATGGCCAGTACAAGAGGTAAGATGTGATTTGTTGTTATGCCTCTTTATTTCAATTTGTAGTATTCTTATCATCGTTCCGATGATAGTTTGTTGGAATAAATGGGCTCGACCGTTAATCAAAAGAATTTAAAACGTAATTGCTGAAAATTTTAGTAAGCACTCAAATTAGGGCTTAAATTACAAAGAAGTAACTTCGTTGCTGATTTTAAAACATTGAATCACTAGTGTCTCTTAAAATTATTTTTATATAGCATCCATGTGTGATTGGATTGAAAAAATATTACGAATGAATTACGTTGGCAAAATTATACGTTTTATTGCGGCTTTAACTCTTGAAATCTATCTTGTGGGCTTTGTATTGTGTATAACTTCTTTAGCAATGTTCAAAAAAATAACTTCCGCAGAAAATCTGCAATCAATAGCATTTGATGAGATAATTCCATTTAGGAAGTTTATCATCAAAGATGATACGTCTGCTCTTCTCTGATTCGTTAAGGTGGGCTGTCTTGTCTGTATAGAGGTTATTGTCATATGTTTTTATTATTTTGCAATATTAAATTATGCTTAAAATATTAATCAATGCATACGCTTGCTCGCCAGAAATGGGCAGTGAGCCAGGAATGGCGTGGAACTGGGTGAGCAATCTTGCCAAGTTCTGTGAGTTGTATATCATAACCGAAGGGGAGTTTCGGGAGAAGATAGAGGAGGTGGTGCCTACGCTGGAGCAGGGCAAGAACATGCACTTCTATTACAATCCCGTGTCGGAAGAAATTCGTAAGATGTGCTGGAACCAAGGTGACTGGCGATTTTACAAGTATTATCGTGAGTGGCAGTGGAAGACATATCTCATGGCGAAGGAGATTTGTTCTTCTGAGCATATTGACGTGCTGCATCAGCTGAATATGATCGGATTCCGTGAGCCGGGATATCTTTGGAAACTATCGAAGGAGAACGGTGTGCCGTTTGTTTGGGGACCGGTTGACGCTAAGGACAAGTTTCCCGTAGCATACTTGGATGGGGCGAGCATAAAAACAAAGCTGTTCATGCGACTGAAGAACTTTCTCACTGGTATTCAGTTGAGATATTCGGGACGTGTGCTTAAGACAGCTCGTCAGGCTTCGATTATATTCTCCGCTTCTTCAAACTCGCAGCGTTCGTTCAAGAAATATATGCACATCGATTCGCCATTGCTCAACGAAACTGGCTGCTACGTTCAAGAGCATCCCATTACGGACAAATCGCAGAAGGAGACTTTCGATGTGCTTTGGGTAGGCAAAATGGACTTTCGCAAGCAGTTGTCTCTGGCTTTACAGACTATGGCAGCTATCGGCGACAACAAGTTCAGACTGCACATCGTAGGTGGTGGTGATTCGGCTTTTTATCAGCAGATGGCTGAAGGCTTAGGCATTGCCGACCAATGTGTATGGCATGGTGCTGTCAGTCACGACGAGGTGCAGAAGCTAATGCAAGCGTCGGACATCTTCTTCTTCACCAGTGTAGCAGAAGGCACGCCGCATGTGGTGTTGGAGGCAATCGGCAACAATCTCCCCGTGGTATGTTTCGACACTTGCGGTCAGGGTGATGCCGTGAACGACAAGGTGGGCAGAAAGGTGGCTCTCTCCAATCCAGCGCAATCAGCCACCGACTTCGCAAAGCTGCTTAACGATCTGGAGCATGACAGAAACCTGCTTAAGCAACTGTCGGAGAACTGCAAGCAAAGACAAAACGAACTGTCGTGGGAGGAGAAAGCCAAAACGATGGTGGAGTGGTATGAGAAAGTAAAATTATAAAATGATGTTTCGATTAAAAGATTTAGATATTTTTGGTAGCAAGGCGGAGCTTGCCGCGCTGCCAGAGGGCAAATTGCTCATTAACACAATTAATGCACATTCGTACAACACTGCACGTAAGGACGGGTTGTTCGCTGAGGCGCTGACAAATGGTGATGTGCTCATTCCGGACGGAGTGAGCATCGTGAAGGCGTGCCGATGGATAAAGGCGAAGAGCCAACCGAAGGAACGTATTGCAGGATGGGATTTGTTCGAGTTTGAAATGAACAAACTCGAAGAATGTGGAGTGAAGAATGTTTCCCGTGAGCGGACGCTCACGGTTATGTTCATGGGCAGCTCGCAGAAGGTGCTCGACCTGATAGTGAAGCGGGCGGCTAAGGTGTATCCGCATCTGAAGGTGGTGACTTACTCGCCACCGTATAAGCCTGAGTTTTCGGAGGAGGACAATAAGGCTATCATTGATGCTATCAATGCTGCTGATCCCGACTTGCTATGGATTGGTATGACTGCGCCAAAGCAGGAGAAGTGGACTTACTCGCATTGGGATGAACTGAATATCCACTGCCATGTAGGTACAATCGGGGCGGTGTTCGACTTCTTTGCCGGTACGGTGGAGCGTGCACCCGTATGGTGGCAGCATCATGGTTTGGAATGGCTTTATCGACTGTAGATATCCTTTAC
>OBCL01000064.1_pt1 | contig 30173 bp, 25 predicted proteins | sample 1495931 | NCBI WGS metagenome assembly OBCL01 (sample SAMN03418275, study PRJEB22391) | human gut metagenome | biome: human-gut; feature: organic feature; material: feces | host: Homo sapiens | place: Tanzania | collected 2013-01
TCCCTAAGGAGGCTGATGAGCTCTTCTCTCAGGCAGAGAAGATGGCTAAGCTCCGCTACCAGACTTACGTTCGTAAGAGCCAGGAGGACTGGAGCGAGCAGATCTAATCTGATTTTCAGTAAATATCTATATAAGGTGGTACATCCCAAAGAGGGTGTACCACTTTTTTTTACTATTACTTATACCTATTTTTGGTTTACTTTAAGCGCATATCTGCAGCTTTGTAGTCTTATTTATACTTATATAGTATCCTTCTACCCCATTTGTGGTATATACCATACTATCATAATGTGACCCAAAATACCCCCGGGGTGGTATGGTATAGGTCGCAAAATCGCAGTAACTTTGCACCCAGAAAATAACAAATAAAAAATAAGATTATGGCACAGATTATTGTAAACGACGAAAAGCAGGAAGTTACACTTCCTCTCACATTGGCAGAACTGATAAAAATCAATAAAGTGTTCCAGCCAGAAATGGTAACCATTCAGGTAAACGAGGATTTCGTAGAAAGAGAAGACTACGAGAAAATACAACTGAAAGAAGGTGACCGTGTAGATTTCCTATATTTCATGGGAGGAGGCGCTTGCTAAATCCAATAGAATCTCTGTCGTCAAGCAGGAATCAACTGTATGCAAAATAGCAAGAAAAAAATTCTTAAAGAGAAAAAACTATTAAAAGTAGCATTTTTTAAGAAGTAAGACAGAAATTCTGTACAATAAAATGCTTATTAAATAGTTTAATATATTAGATTACGTTGTCGTTAATGTACGTATTCTGTATCGTTAACGTATTTAATAAGTTATAGTATTCATCCGTAAAAGAAAAACAGTGTAAGATGATAGAATTAAGTGAAGAACAAATTGAGAGATATAGCCGACATATCCTGCTTCAGGATGTAGGCCTTGAAGGACAGGAAAAGCTCCTCAATGCCAAAGTCCTAATTATCGGTGCAGGAGGTTTAGGCTCACCAGTATCTCTTTATCTGGCAGCAGCCGGAGTGGGACATATCGGTATCGTAGATGCAGACGTTGTTGATCTGAGCAACCTGCAACGACAGGTCATTCATCAGACCAAAGATTTGGGAAGACCTAAGGTGGAAAGTGCCAAGGAGAAGATGATTGCCATCAATCCGGACGTAGAGGTAACTACCTATCATGATTTCCTTGATTCCCACAATGCAGAGGAAATCATCCAGCCTTGGGATTTCATCATTGATGGAACAGACAATTTCCCGGCAAAATTCCTCATCAATGATGCCTGTGTTCGATTAGGCAAAGCCTTTTCTCATGGCGGTATTCTCCGCTTCCAGGGTCAGACCTTTACACATCTGCCAGGAACAGCATGTTATCGCTGTTTCTTCAAGGAGCCACCTCCAGCAGGTGTCGTTCCGACCTGTAGTCAGGCAGGAGTTTTAGGAGCCATTGCCGGTATGTTAGGAACCATTCAGGCTGCAGAAGCATTGAAATATTTCCTGGGCGTAGGCGATCTCCTGACAGACAGACTGCTCACATTCGATGCCAAGACGATGAACTTCCGTACCATCAATGTGAAGAAACGTGCTTCATGTGAAATTTGCGGTGAACATCCAACCATCGACCACCTCATTGACTACGAGCAGGCTGCCTGTGACTTAAAAAAGCACTAATCATATATTAGTGTAAAGTGTAAATAGATAAAGACTCGCTATAGCTTATGAAAATTAACGACAACGTAATCAAAGTTATTTTAGAGCAGGCGAAGAAGGATGCCCCAATAGAAAGTTGCGGATTACTTTTAGGCAAAGATGATCATGTGACAGAAAGCTATTGGATGGAGAATATTGACCACAGTGAAGAGCATTTTTCCTTTTCACCCAAAGACCAGTTTGCCGCATTGAAATATGCACGAAGCAAGGGACTTAAGATTCTTGCCAACTGGCACAGTCATCCGGCATCACCTTCCCGTCCTTCAGAAGAGGATTTAAGATTGGCCAACGATCCCAATATCCGTTATGCCATCCTTTCATTGCAAAATGGTAAAGTTCATCTCAATTCATTCAAGGTTCTGAATGGAAAAGTGGTGGATAAAGAAGAACATTATAGTGAAGATTAAAATTCACCCACAAAAGTGAAGATTAAAGTTCACCCACAATAAACGATACAAAAACATGTATAGAATACCTTCTACATTAAAGGGGGACCTGGATTATACCCAGTCGCTCATCGATCAGTTTAAGGCTGGCGAGATACAGACAGGACAGTTGAAATCCAACCGCGTTCCTATGGGAATCTACGAACAGCGCAAAAATCAACATTATATGTTACGACTTCGTTGTGCAGGTGGATTGGTCACTCCCGAACAACTCGCCAAGATAGCTTTCGTGGGTCATCAGCTATCCACCTCTCATCTCCACGTAACCACCCGACAGGAAATCCAAATACACAATGTTGATATAGAGGATGCAGTTCCTGCGCTGAGAAAATTGGAGAAAATAGGTATATCCAGCGCTGGTGGCGGAGGAAATACGGTTCGCAATATGATGGTGGACGACCGAAGCGGCCTGACTGCCGAAGAGGAATTCGACGTATATCCTTATGTAGAGGAATTAACATCCCGCCTCATTGCAGAAAAGGATTCGTTTACGATGCCTCGAAAATATAAGGTGGCTATAGACACCAGTGTAGATACCGCCAACTACTCTTATATTGCAGACTTGGGATTACAAGCACGAATCAAGGATGGCAAGAGAGGATTCAGAGTACTGATAGCTGGTAGCGCTGCAAGCAATGCCCATACTGGTTGGGAAGTATTTGACTTCCTTCCAGAAAAGGACCTTTACCGTGCTGCTAAAGCACTGAAAAACTGGTTCCACAAATATGGCAACCGGCGCAACCGCCACAAGGCCCGTATGAGATACGTATTCTACAAATACGGCACAGAAGAAGCCAAACGCTTGTATTTGGAAGAGTTTGAGGCACTCAGGAAAGATCCGTCCATCGATTTTGTAGCTCCAGCACTTCCTCTGGAACATCACAAACCATCCTTTTCACCATTAGGAAAGAAAGAAGGTAATAATGCAAGTACTTACTTTGATAGTGATGCTTTCAAAATCTGGAAGCACCGCTATGCTCACAAGCAAACGAATGCGGAAGGTCTAAAAGAGAATCTGTGGTATGCTTACATTCCGCTTCGACACGGCAATAATTCCACCGATTTCTTTACAGAAGTGGCTGAATATCTCGGAAATTATGGCAACGATGTGATCCGCTTCACCAAGAAGGAACAAATCCAGGTGAGAAATATCTCAGAAGAATATCTTCCAGATATCTATTCCTTCTTCAAGAAATTAGGCGTATATCAGGTAGATTATCCTGTAGTTGTCACCAACCTCACATGCTGTACCGGTGCAGACACCTGCCGACTTGGCATCTGTTTACCTAAGGGTGCGATTGATGCAATTGCCAAGCAACTGCTCAACAGTGATTTGAATCTGGATACCATCCCTGACTTCGAACTCCGAATGAACGGATGTACCAATATCTGTGCATTGGCCACATGGGGCGACTTGGGATTCAGTGGACGTGTGGGACGTGTAGGAGATGATCCATACCCTGCCTATACGGTTTGGTTGCCAGTCAAGGGCAAACATGAGATCGATCTCCAACAGGGTTATATCGCAGCCAAGAAGATTCCTGCCTTTGTAGAAGATTATCTGAGAGATGTCATCCAGGAGCAAGCCAACTATGCTGACTACTACGATTATGTAGCAAAGCGTGGTGCAGGTTTTATCAAGGAATTGATAGCCAAGTACAAGGAGATAGCTCCGTTTACAGAAGAACCGGATACCTTTTATGATTTCGGCGACGACGAAAAGTTCTCACTCATCAAATATGGTAAAGCAGAATGCTCAGCCGGTCTGTTTGATATCATCGAGATCGACCAGGATACCATCAGGGAGAAACGCAAGGAAGTGGATCAACTCCTTCAGGACAACACGCTCAAGGAATCAACATCCGCAGATCAGGAACGGACAAACAAGGTAGAAAAACTGCTCCACGACATTGTATTCTCTGAGAATCGAATGCTTCTCGTCACCCGTGGTTTGGATCCACGCACAGATGAGGATGTATATCAGGGATTTGAGAAGGAATTCATCGGAGCCGGCATCATCCCTCAGAAATTCAAAATATTGACCGATAAGGCAAGAAACAACGAATCCTTGATTGTGTACAAACCCCTTATCGATGAACTTGCAGACTTGCTCAATGATCTCTATCAGAACATGGATGATTCACTTCAGTTCAAGCTCCCAGCTGCTCAAAGTTCCGCAGTTCTCACAGATTCAAAAGAAAAATCTGCGCCATCTGTGAAATCTGTAGGAAAAGAGAACGCAAGCAAGACAGAAGCGGAAAAATCCGTGTCATCTGTGAAATCTGTGGGACAAGAGAACGCAAGCGAGAAACCACAGGAAGAATCTGCGGGAGATACAAGCTGCATTCCTGATGTAAAGAAAGACTTCAGAGGCGTGATGTGTCCAATGAACTTTGTAAAGACAAAGATTGCTCTCACCCCGATGCAGAGTGGACAGATACTGGAGATTCTTCTCGACGATGGTGCACCTATCGAAAACGTTCCAGGCAGCGTGAAAGGCGAAGGCCACACCATACTCTCTACTGAAAAGATAGAGAACTACTGGAAAGTATTGATTAGGAAAAAGTAGAAATTCATTAATCTATGTCAATATGGACTATCTTCCTATAACGATTAAAATCGTCTCCGCCAACATACTCATCGTTGGCGGAGGGAAGGTAGCGACCCACAAGGCTCAGATACTCGCCCGCTTCACCACTCACGCAACGGTTGTAGCCCCAGAGATTACAGAAGAGCTGAAGGCACTACCCTTCCATATCAAAGAGAAAACTTTCGAAGCTGCAGATCTGGATGGAGTACAACTCCTCTTTGTATGTACAGGAGATCATGAGTTGAACCACCATATCAAAGAACTTGCAGCAGAACGGCATATTCTGACCAGCGTTTGCGATGACCCGGCTCAATGTGATTTCATATCCCCAGCCATCTATCGCGATGACAACCTCACCATTGCCGTTGGAAGTGATTCCAGGGATGTAAAAAGAAGCATCCGAGTAAGAAACAGAATAAAAGAATTGATAGAAAATGGTACATTACAAATCGATTGACCAAAGCCAGTTCGCTGAAGGAACCGACATCAAGGAGCAGGAGAAAGTCTTCGATGATTTTCTACAAGATTCACTCTTGGAAATACAGGGAAGTCATATCAACAATCATTCCCCCATTCCTTATATCTTCCTGAAAACGTGCAACCGCAGCGAAATATACTATGGTGAAGGCGAAGTCCCGGATGAGGTAGCGCGCCATCTCTTTCGTGTGGTAGCAGGATTGGAATCTGCCATCATTGGAGAAAGAGCCGTCCAGGGACAAGTGAAAGAAGCTTATTATACAGCCAAGAACCAGCGCCCATTGACAGCCGAACTCCATCGACTTTTCCAAAGTGCATTGCAGGTAGGCAAGCGGGTGCGCAACGAAACAGAGATTTCGCATGGTGCCGTATCGCACAGTCTCGCAGCCTTGGAGATTATTGAGGATGGCAATATTGATTTAAAGAATGCCCGAATCACCATCATCGGTGTCAACAAACTGACCGCAGACATTCTGAAGTTCCTCCAGAATAAAGGAGCTAAGATGGTGTTCCTCGCCAACCGCAGTCAGATTAAGGCACATTACCTTGCTGATCCCCTCGGCATCAAGGTATATACATTGGATGAGAAGCAGGAGTTCCTGTCAAAGACAAATATCCTCATCAGCGCTACCTCAGCCCCACATCTCATCATCCGCAAGGAAGACATCCCAGAGCAGAAATCTCTGCTCGCTATAGATCTCGCATTCCCTCGTGATATCGATTCACGCCTTAGTGAACTCCCAAACGTTCAGCTCTACAATATCAGAGACGTAGAAAGAAAAGTACGTGAGAACATCGAAGTGAGAGGAGCCGAAGTAGAGAAAGCCGAAGCCATCATCAAAGAAGAAATTCAGGAGATGCAGGAGGCTTTAGAAAGAAGAAAGAAATTTTTAGAAGTGAAGAATGAAGAACGAAGAGTGAAGAAACAACGTTCGGCGGCCGAAGGGAAAGCCAATTCAATTGCTTAAAGTCAGTTGTCATCATCTCAAACATCTTTACTTCCTTTTCATTTTATTCATAAACATAACCGACAATTTTAAAGATGAATAAAAAGATTAGAGTCATTGCAAGAGGCAGCCGACTCTCCCGGCTGCAAGTTGAGGAAGTGTTCAAGAACTTCCCGGAACTCGCCTACGAGATTAAATATTTGGAATCTTACGGCGACAAGAACCAGCAGATTTCACTATTAAACGGTGAAGCTCCTGCTGATATTTTCACGAGAGAACTTGACGATGCCATCCGCCAAGGAGATGCAGACATAGCCATTCATTCAGCGAAAGACTTGCCTTATCCTCTGACTGAGGACATGGAGGTCATCGCCTTATTTCCTGCTTTCGATACGACCGATTCACTCGTTAGCAGAGATCACAAGAAACTGGCAGAACTCCCTGCCGGAAGTATCATTGGAACCAGTAGCCCACTTCGCAAGAAAGGTTTAAACGAATTACGTCCCGACCTGACTATCAAAGGGATACGCGGTTGCATTGAAGATAGAGTACAACAGGTAAAAGACGGAAAATATGATGCCGCCATCGTAGCTACTTGTGCATTAAAGCGATTGGGAATGGAGGCTGAAATCGCCGAAGTACTCCCTTTCCCAACCCATCCTCTTCAAGGTTTCCTTGCCATCACAGCTTTGAAAGAAAGCGCTGCCAATAGAAACACTGGAGGAACGAAGGTTCCGGCGGATTTGCAATCCGACGGCAAGCAAGCTATCAGCAGCCAAGCTTTGAAGCAGGCATTCGCTTCCAAAAGTATTCTCGATAAGCAAGGCTCCGTATCCCTCGTCGGCTTCGGTCCTGGCGACCCGGACCTCCTTACCATCAAGGCAGCAAAAGCCATTGAAGCCGCCGACATCATCTTCTACGACGACCTCATCGACGATTCCTATCTGACAGACAAGAAAGCCGAGAAGATCTACGTGGGCAAGCGTGCCGGCTATCATCACAAGGAACAGGCAGACATCAACCGTCTGCTGCTCGAAGCAGCACGAGAAGGCAAGAACGTAGTTCGCCTGAAAGGTGGAGATCCTATGATATTTGCTCATGGAAGCGAGGAAATCGAATTCTTAGAGAGTAATCTCATCAAAGTGAATGTCATTCCGGGCATTACCACAGCCTCGGCCCTTGCCGCATCCCAGAATATCAGTCTCACCCATCGCGATTTCTCCTCCAGCGTAGCATTGATAAGCGGACATACCCCACAGCCAGTCACTCCTGATGCAGAAACTTTGATATATTACATGGGTGCCAAACAGTTGCAGGCTATCGCTACCCAACTCATCGACGAAGAGGGTTGGGCTTTCAATACCCCGGTTCTCCTCACCTACAATGTGAGTCGTCAGGACGAACAGACCTTTGAAACTACGCTTTGGGAACTCAGAAACGGAGAGAAAAAAGATCTCCCTACTCCTCTCATCGCCCTCATCGGTAACGTGGCTGGACTGAAGCATCATCAAGCTTCAGACATCAAGCCAACACTCTACACGGGCACATTACCTGATATAGAGAAACGAAATGCCGACTACACATATACCCCGCTGATAGAAATCAATAATAGTTCTATTTTCTGTTTAAAAGATGCATTATATGATGAAGAAAACTATGAGTATTACAAAGGAAAAGGTTTAGCTTGGGATGACGATGATGAAAAGAAACCGAAATATGTAGTCTTTACAAGTCAACATAGCATATCATCAACAATAGAATGCATACCTGAATTACTCGAGGAGCAAGAAAATTATATATTTATTTCCATTGGGGATACCACGACTGAAGCTTTGCATAATACAGGCATCAAAGATGTGATACAGGTAGAGGAAGACAATCGTTTCGGAATCATAAAATGGTTCGAAAAAGAGAAAGAGAAATACGATGAAGCCAATGCACGATACGAGGATATTATCTATCCTCATTCCTCATTGTCACCAGAAGACATTCCTCTGGCATTGCAAGAATTAGGATTTAGCGTAAAGAGCTTCGTCGCTTACAAGAACGTGATGCCGGAGCATCCTCGCCTTGTGAATCTCAATCACTTCAAGCGGATTGTCTTCACATCGCCTTCCACTATCGACAATTTCATCGATCTGTATGGTAAATTGCCAGAGAATACTGAGTTCATCACCCGTGGTTCTATCACTCAGAAACACCTGGAAGAAGTATTGGAAGCGAAGAGTGAAGAGCAAGAGTAAGTGAAGAACAAGAGAAAGAGAAGAACGAAGAGCTATAGAAAGTAAAGAACAAGAGTAAGTGAAGAACGAAGAGTGAAGAGTGAAGAATTCAAGTGTTTGAAGGGCGCAGCCTAATTTCTCATTTCTCATTTCTCATTTTCTTGTCTTTCTCATTTCTCATTTCTCATTTTCTTGTCTTTCTCATTTTTAATTTAACATTATAATAAAACCGACATAGATTATGAAAAGATTTAGAGATTTTAGAAAAGACCAGGCTACTCGCGACAAGTATGCCGACGTCTCACTGAGTGCCGCAGACTTCATCTACCCTTACTTCGTAGTAGAGGGAGAGAACCAAAAGGAAGAGATTTCCACCATGCCGGGCGTCTATCGCTTCAGTATAGATACTCTTCTCAAGGATATCAAAGAAATCAAGAACCTCGGCATCAACAAGGTTCTTCTTTTCGGAGTGATTCCTGATGAGCAGAAGGATGAACAAGGCAGTGCTGCCTATGCCGATGATGCACTCATTGCCCGTGCCGTGAAGGCCATCAAAGCAGAGTTTGGCAAGGACATCATCGTCTTCACCGACGTCTGCCTCTGCGAATATACCAATCACGGACATTGCGGTCTTCTGCATCATCACGATGTAGATAATGATTCCACCCTCCCATTACTTGCTGAAGAAGCTTATGTTCATGCCAAGGCTGGCGCTGATTTCGTAGCCCCATCAGCCATGATGGACGGACAGGTGGAAGCCATCAAGAAGAGGCTTAAAGAAGGAGGTCTCGACAAACAGTGTAAGGTTCTCGCATACTCTGCCAAATACGCCTCAGCCTTCTATGGTCCATTCCGTGATGCAGCAGATTCTGCCCCAAGCTTTGGAGACAGAAAGAGTTATCAGATGGACTTCCGCACCCACGATCAGGGTCTTGAAGAGATTGCAGCCGACATAGAGGAAGGGGCAGACTGGACGATGGTAAAACCAGCGATGCCTTATCTCGACATGATTGCCAGAAGTGTAGAGAAGTTCCCAAACATCCCAATGGTAGCTTATCAGGTGAGCGGAGAATACTCGATGCTCAAGGCTGCAGCCAAACTCGGTTATCTGGACGAGAGCCGCGTGGCATTCGAGAGCCTCATCGCCATCAAGCGAGCTGGCGCACAATACATTATCACCTATTATGCCAAGGAAATCATCGAAAAGGCAGAAGAGTGGAATATCAAAATAGGTTAAGAGCAATTTCCATTCAGTAAATACGAAACATTTAACACTAAACATTACTGAAATATGAACGAAAGAATCAAATCAGCCGCCGCTTTCGAGCAGGCAAAACAGATAATTCCTGGTGGAGTCAACTCGCCAGTAAGAGCATTGAAGAGCGTAGGAACCACCCCACTCTTCGTGCGTGATGCCAAAGGTCCCTACATCTACGATATTGATGACAACAAGTTTATCGACTTCTGTATGTCATGGGGCGTATTCATCTTGGGTCATAATAATGATAAGGTAAGCAAGGCTGCATCCGATGCCATCTTCCACGGAAGCAGTTTCGGAATCCCGACTCTTGCAGAAACCACCTTAGCAGAGAAGGTAAGAGAGTCATTTCCTTCTATGGAGCGACTTCGCTTCGTCAACAGCGGAACCGAGGCAACGATGTCAGCCATCCGTGTGGCACGTGGTTTTACCGGACGAGATATTCTCGTGAAGTTCGAAGGATGCTATCATGGTCATGCCGACCATCTTCTGGTAAGTGCTGGTTCTGCAGTAGCCAAGCTGAACAATGCTTCGTCTGCCGGAGTTCCAGCTGGTTTCACTCAATATACCGTGGTATTACCTTATAATGATACCGAGGCTTTAGAGAAATACTTTGCAGAAAACGGAGACAAAGTGGCAGCCCTCATCATTGAGCCTGTAGCCTGCAACATGGGTGTGGTTCCTCCTACCCGTGAGTTTATTGAAGCAACCCGCAAGGTAACCCAAGAGCATGGAGCCATCCTAATATTCGATGAAGTCATCACCGGTTTCCGTCTTTCATACGGTGGAGCACAGAAGCGATTCGGAATCACACCGGATATGACAACAGTTGGTAAAATAGTAGGTGGCGGATTCCCTGCCGCAGCCTTCGGAGGTAGAGCGGATATCATGAGCGTATTAGCCCCAGAGGGTCCAGTTTACCAGGCAGGTACTTTGAGTGGAAATCCTGTGGCGATGGCAGCCGGTTATGAAACTTTGAAGCAGTTGGGCGAACCGGGCGTTTATGAACTCTTAGAAGAACGCAGCAATCGTTTCCTCTCCCGTCTTGAGAAGATAGTAGAAGGCAAGGGCATCCAGGTAAACCACGTGGGCACGATGTTCACGATGTTCTTCAACGACCAGCCTGTCCGCAATTTCCAAGATACCAAGAAGAGTGATCAGGAACGTTTCGCACGTTATTTCCGCAACATGCTGGACCGTGGCATCTACGTGAGTCCATCCCAGTTTGAGGGCAACTTCATCTCCCTCTGCCACACCGATGAGATTCTCGACTATGTATTGAAGTCAATAGAAGAAAGTATCGAATAGAAAAGATTTATATAACAAGAAAGTAAAGTCACAATACTCAGCACCATCTGCCGGGTATTGTGACTTTTTTTCAGAAACACTCCAAAGCCCAATAAAGAGCAAAATCCTTGATTATAAGATGCTTTTAAAAACTTTTCTCCGTTTTATTTCTTGAGGATTCTAAATCCGAATTTATATTATTTCTTGGCCTGCAAACTGCTTATTTGCTCTTTAGTCAAGCCTGTAACTTGCATGATTTGACTTACTGGCATACCTAATGCAAGGAGATTCTTTGCAACATCAAGACTTTTAGCAAGTTCACCTTGCTCTATTCCTTGCTTAATCCCCTTCTCGTTCCCTTCCAGCCAGGCACTATACATCCCCAGGTTGTAATTATCAACCTGACGCTGGCTCTCTTCATATTTTTCCATTTCCTCCTTGCTCAGGCAGCGGCTGTCAGCCACTTCAGCCAAACGCTTGAAGATCTTCTTCTGCGTCTCAAATGGAATTCTTTCTAATGTTGTCATATGCTTCAATACGTAAATCCACTTTTCAAAATCTGTTACACATTCCTCCGCTTTCTTCGTGAAATACGGAAGATTCAAATAGATGAAGCGAAGTTTGTCTGTAAAAGGTTCTTCGCTATTTTTCTCCCTCAGCATCACATCAGATTTAAACTGACTGATCTCTTCTCCGACATGAGGAGAGAAATTCATAAAACTGATCACATATACAGGAACCAGCTCATAAAATGAAGGCTTGTCCTTGGATTTTTCTTTCTCACGCTGATTGGTAATAGCCTTGCTGGCATAACACAACGTACGATTCACGAAATTAACCGTCCAGTTGTTCTGCATCTCCACAATGAAATGCTTGCCCTCATCTGTCTCGCAATAGACATCGTATATGCAGCCTCGCAAATCCTTGGAATCAGCCAACTGCTCTTTGTCCTTGAAGGAGACATCCCTGACTTGAAATTCCCCCTCGAACAAATCGTTTAAGAAACTTATCAGCAAATCCTTGCTGAACTCCTGACCGAACAATCGCTTAAAGCCCCAGTCGGTAAATGGGTTGATGTATTTCGCCATAATATTTGTATGATGTATGTTGTTAACGCACTATTGCGTCTTCGAGGGCAAAAGTACGATTAATTTTTGAAAAATGCAAATCTGAAAGCAAAAAAAATCAATATGATGGAGAATATCGGCGTAAAAACAAGGAAAACTACCTCGTCATTTTCGTTGATTTATGGGATATGAGAAGAAGCCCCAGATATCTGATCAGACAATTCAAAAGAAAACTATAAAGGAAAGAACTCTAACTGTAGGGTTGAAACGGACTGAAAGCCCAAAAGCTCCTATCCTGGGCAGCACCCTGGGTACACTAACAATCAGCAATACGCCCTACAAGGGCAAAAGCTTAAAAATATATTGTTTTTCAAAGTTTTCTCCCATTTCCCTTGCACCATTCAAATAATAATCGTAAATTTGCAGCAGATAAAATACGCAAGCTTATGAAAGAGAAAAGATATACATTGCCAGAAGAGCAGAAAGATGCAGCTTTCGCAGCAGAGCCTGCACCAGCCTATCACGGAAATGCCGCCATGGCACTTCCCGAGGACGAATGTGCAGAAGAAGATATTGACTGGAATAAGATTCCAGTTGGCTGGCATCCGGCTAATGAAGAAGAAGCCGTGGCTAGGATTGAAGCTATTGAGGCGGAGTATGAGAATGGGCAATATATTGATGCAGAAGAATTTGAAAAAGAACTAATTGCACAATATCCATGGCTAGCATAAGATTAACACTTTATTTCAAAAAGGAATTAAAGACTGTTATCGACTATGGATTAGTAGAATTCGGTAAGACCACAGTAAAGCGATTCCATAATGAGTATAAAGACATCAGGCATCGCCTGATGCTTCATCCTCTTTCTTCACCCAGAGAGCCATTGCTTAAGCGATTCCACCGCCCTTACCATAGTGCGATTATCAAGGAGAATTGGAAGATTATCTATCGCTACGACGAAGCCAACGACCTCGTCATTTTCGTAGATTTATGGGATATGAGAAGAAGTCCTAGATATCTGATTAGACAATTCAAAAGAAAACTATAAAGGAAAGAGCCCATGAAAAAGAAAAGATATACATTGCCAGAAGAGCAGCCGATTCCAGTTGGCTGGCATCCGGCTAATGAAGAAGAAGCCGCGGATAGGATTGAAGCCATTGAAGCGGAGTACGAAAGGACAGGCAAGGCTACTGATTTTGATGAATTTATAGAAGAACTAAAATCGGAAGGATTATGGCTCAACCAATAAAAGCAATACCAACACTCTATGGTGAAGAGGCTCGTCGTTTCCAAGAAATGGCAGACGAAACTGAGCGCAAATATGATATTAGTCCCAAGCGAGACATCAAAAAAGATCCTCGCTATCGTGCTATGCGCACAATACTTGAAAGGTCGAACATAAAATAGAACTTTGCAGGTGGTTCAAGAACGGGCTGAAAGCCCAAAAGCTCCTATCCTGGTCAGCACCCTGGGTACACTAACAGTCAGCAATGCGCCCTGCAAGGACAAAAGCTTCGTATAACACTCTATATTAGAACACATAGAAATAGCGTTTAAGGTCACAATTTGTGACCTTAAGCTATTGGTTTTCAAGTATTTTATTTATTTTCCTTTCCCCTAATCACCTCCAATACCTTTCCGAGATGATAAGTTACCAAGCCATCCTCATAGGTGGTGTCCAATACCTGAACCACGGCACTATCCCTATCCGAATGATAACCCACATAAAACCTTATCGCATCGAAACGACGGAGATAACGCTTGCCATCAGCCTCATCAATATAAGTATATTTGTTAAGCGTGGTCTGCTTCAGCGAACGGTACTCCTCGGTCTTCACACCAGATACAATCTCCTCGAAATATACCTTCTCGATAATCAGCGTCAAAACCTTCAAGCCCGACAGATTTAACTGCGATGGCTTTTTCTCTATTCGCTGCTCCAGACATTGCTGTTCCTTATTGTAGGCAAAGTAGATGATAGTGCCATTCATGATTTTCTGAATGATACTGTCGATGATTTCCAGCGGAACCTGATACCATTCCGTAGCCTCATGCATCTCTCCCTTATCATCAGCCACCTTGAAACGGAAGTTCACCGTCTGCAACACCTGATGCACCAGGTCCTCAAACTTCTGGGAGTGCATGTTTACAATCTTGTAAGTGCTTACAATCTCTACAGGTGCCATCAGATAGGTAGGCTCGTGCTCGGCATTTGCCACACGTTCCTCCACCCGATTCGTAGAAAAACCAATCTTATAGAGATTCTTGATGTTCTGAATTTCCGGATTCTTTGATTTCGAACGAAGCACGTAGATATAACCCGTAACCTGATCTTCCTGCTTCACATCCTCTGGATTGAAGAAATGGGTATCCGACTCCTCATGAGTCTCGGTGATGGCATAACCACTTGCCACCACACTCTTGCGAAGCGTCTGGAGATAGATATCTGACTCCGTACCATTCTCATAGATACAACGGGTTCTGCCATCGGGCAAACCATTGGTACCCTTTTTCTTCTCAATAATCTTATACAACAAAACCATCTGACCATCTACAAAATAATAGCGTCCAGCCAATAAACTCGTCGTCTTCGAGATTCTTTGCAACTGTCGCTTCCCGGTCTTCAAATCCTGATGCACCTGTTCAAAGAGAGGTTTAAACTGTGCGAAATTCTCACATAGTTTTCTTTGCGCCACGTGGTCGGGCGCATCCTTCTTCTGAGCCATCACGCCTTTCATGTCAGCAGGCACATCGAAGAGCTTTGCCTCCTGATAGGAAACATCCATCAAGGGGTCGCTGAATATATCTTCTAATTCTTTATCTATATCCATGTCACTATATATAATAAGGTGAAAAACTATAGCCTATCCCAACAGATGATACTCATCATACTGTCTGAGGCTATCTGTTGCCTTGGTTCGCAGAGCCTTGAGCGATGCAGCAAGCAACTTTTCTTTCAAGCCACCATCTGCTGTGGGTTCGCTACCATGCTCTGCCACCCACTTGTTGATTTCAAGCAATTTCTGTGCCAGCCTGTCATCGGGCGTCGGTGCCTTCGGTTTCGGACGTACATCCGCCAACAAGGGGTCATCAAATATTTCTAATAATTCTTCTGGCCAATCCATCTATCTTAATGTTGAATGTTACTTTTCAGGCTCATACTCCAATCCCATCATCTTTCGAATCTTCAGGTTCTTGAGTTTCTGGAAAGCTGCAGCCAGTTCCCTTACCTTCGGATCCGGGTCGTTGATGTCGGGACGCTGACCGTCATGCTCAGCCACCCATTGCTTATAGGGTCCCTTAAACAGCATCATCGCCTGCTCTATGGTCATATCAAACTTCTGTTCCGCCATTGTGTCCTGGATAATCTTCAGGGTCTGCTTATCCACATTCTTCGACAGCACCTCGTAAGCACGCTGGAAAGGGTTGATGGAATCAATCAGATTGATGCTCAACTGGTTGATATTAATCATGCGGTTTGCCAGTTTGATGAGTCGATTGCCTTCCGACTCCTTCTCCTCATCGTTTGCCGAAGCATCGAAGTCGATAGGATTTCCCTTATCATCCACCACTTCACCACCCTTGACAAGGGTATCAAGCAACAGGCGTTGGCGAACTTCTTCCACTTCGTCCTCGCTCAAATCCGGATACTTTTCACGAATCACCTTCGGAATCAGCGTCTTGGTGATGGTTTCAGCCGTTGTACTTCCGCTAATGGCTTTCACAACCAGTTCGTCTTGCAAGATAGAAGCCTTCAGATCATCCAATTGCTTCTCTACAATCATCTTTGTCTTCTCGCTCGACAAAGGTTTCAAACCCTCTATCACCAGGGTACGGGCATCCAGCGGATTGCCCTCGTCGTTATCTACATCCTTCACCGTCTTGAAATGCCAACTAGGCGCCATCACCTGCTCCATCAGAAGCGATGCAGTAATGGCTTTCAGAAAGTCGTTCACAGCCACTTTTACATCGGGCTGATTGGCATCAGGCATTCCTATCATGTTCACAAACTTTGCCGTCTCCTTGCCTTCGCAATCACGGGTGCACCTTCCGATAATCTGCACCACTTCGGTCAGCGAACCACGCACACCGATGGTCAGACATTCCTCACACCATTGCCAGTCGAAACCTTCCTTGGCAGTACCTAGGGCGATGATAATGTCCACATCATCACGTTTCTTTATCCGCTGCAAATACCCCTGCACCAGGTTGCGGGTCTCGGCGTGGTCTTCCACCAAATCGGCAACCTTCAGCAGTCTGCCGTCCTTGGTTCTGACATAATAGATGCCGCCATTGTTGTAATCTCGTTCCTCGATCTTACCGATAATCTTGATGATTTCATCCACCTCCGTGTATTTACCCAAACCGCTGGATGCACGGGAGTTGACACTCGGAATATGAATGATGGTCTTCTTGGTAGTATCCAGCACCTCGGCAATATGGTCGAGATAACTGCCGTGATAGAAGTGATAGCCCAAGACGAGGTTCTTGAGATAGCGATAACCGTTGAGCTGCTGATAATAGTTGTAGGTTACCGGGAAGAAACGAGCCTCATCCTCAGCCCTCAACACCGGAACGCCATCACCTCGGAAGTAACTACCCGTCATGGCAACGATATGACCGGTGGAATTGTTCATCACCCGGCGCACGATATCGCCCAATCCGCTGTTCACATCAGCACTTGTATGATGAAACTCATCAATCGCCAAGAGACAATCATTAAACTCCTCGTCGCTTATTTCCTTCATGCCGTTTCTGAGTGTGGCATGGGCGCAAACCAGAATATTGTTTTTATCTTGATGGAAGAATTTCTTAAAGCGTACCGCCTTCTCTTTCTCATCGGTAGTATCGCAAAGATTATACTGTTGCGTTACCCTCCAGTCGGCGAAGAAGCCATACTTCATCAGGTCAGTATCTTGAAAAGAGCGGCCGATACTCTTCTCCGGTACAGCCACCACAACCTTCTTGATGCCCTGGTTCTTCAGCTTATCCAGAGCGATGAACATCAAGGCGCGACTCTTGCCAGATGCTGGTGGTGCCTTGATAAGCAGAAAGCGATGGTTGCGGGCTTCGTAAGCCTTGGCTTGCATCTCTCGCATACCGAGTTCATTCGTATTACTCGATTTACCTGTTTGCTGATACGAAATATCAACGATATTATCATTTATCTTGTCCATAAGCATTTATATTTTTGCGTTTTTATTATTCCATAAATATTCTCCAGCTTCGAGTTGCTTTTCTATTGTTGTAAAATGTTGGTCTCCCACATCATAGGAAAAGTTATCAAACTCTTCTTTAGTCATCAACTCCCCCATTTCTAATGCATTTTGCATATACTCATTGGTAGCCCAATCTTTCTCCAAGACTTTCCCATCCCGATTGGTGACAAAAGCCTTTAATTTACCTTCTATATTTTGGAAACGAACAATGATGTCATCTTCCCAATAATAGAGATAAACAGAATCGCCTCTTTTTAAAGTATGCGATATGTAAGAATCTCGTTTTGACATAAGCGTATGATTAAATTAATCCTTAGGCCATAAGCCTATTTCTTTTTCAAATTGTCTTCTTAGTCCAGGTCCTTCCGAAGACCAAAAGCCATCAAGCATAAAACCTCTTGGCAGTTCCAGACGATCTTTTATTTCATCTTTCAAATCCTTGAGTTCCTCGGCAGAGAAATCATCACGAGTAAAACCATTCTCTTTTAATTCTTCATCTACCAGCTTTTCTATTTCATCGAGTTCTGTATTCACATGAGTTAATTTCTTACCAAAGAAATAAACACACAGTAGTCGTTCTATTGGCTCATCTGTAAAGATAGAACCATAGAGCAAATGTTTCATATCATCGTCTACATCATAATAAGAAGTAGATGACTTACCATCAACTTCGTATCTTAGGCTTTTACCCTCACATTCCAAACGAATAGATTGTACAGGGAGCAAGTCGTATACATCCGGCTTGCACAATACATCTGCCACGTTTGGAGCTATATCAAAAGTCAAATAAAGCTCATCGCTATTATCTTTTGTCGTAGCATATCCATCCCAATTAGCCTTTGCCAAAGGCACAACCAGCTCATCACCTTCACGCTTAGGCATACAGATTTCAACCTTATGGGCAGCAGGAAGATTATTTTCATCAATAGGATAATCAAACAAATGCAGTTTACCCTTAACTCCTTCTATAGGTTTATCGAACATATAAGCATCTTTGAGTACCCACTTATATTGCGACTCTTCAGGCGAAGCCCAAAGAGAATCAGACTCCGTTTCTATTCTGTCTAACGTCACATATCCAATGATAGCACCATAAGGAAACTCATTTGCTTGTGGCAAATTGCCAAAGAGAATATCGTTGTTTATAGTTGACGCCCATTCCAAAGGCATTCCACCTAGCATATTCATACTAAACTTCTTGCTGGCATGTATGAGTATTCTACCGGGATTTTCTTTCGGTTTCCATGTTCTATTCTCTACATCTTTAATACCAGAGCAAATCATTGTCGCCCATGGCTGTTGTACCGATAATACTTTCATAAGTTTAATATTTTAAAGGTTATTATTTCTTGTTAGCTGTCATTTTCTCATAGAGTTTGAAGAGGCATTCCAATCGAGCCTCATCATTTGGGAACGGAGCGCCAGGATAGCAGCTTTCTACGATGGCATCCAGTTCCTCATGTGCAGCACGCAAATCCTCCGGCATCTTTTCCGGGTCGTAAAGATCTGCAAGCGTCTTCTCGGGATAGTTTTCACGAGCCAGAAGCACGTTCGTTGCCGCCTCTTCTATTTCAGACTTCTTGGTGTCGGAGATGGATGGGAAGGGGAAAGTGTTGTAGCAGAGACCTGCAGAATATCTGTAACGAGTCTCTAATCTACCTCCTACTGTTCGAACCCATACCATGTGCATCTCGCTGGTAAGGATGCCAAAGAGCCATAATGATGCGTCATAGATGGCGAAGGCTGAATTTGTAATCACAGTACCTTTATCTAAATATCCTATTGGGATATATTTTCTGTTTTCTGAAGAAACACCAGGAACAATAATACACTCAGTTTCTTTATAGCGAACCTCTCCAAAAGAATATGGTTTCTCTGCCAACTTTTGAGTACTAGCTCTTTTACTTGCTAATCGTGTTTGCTGACACTGCTGAATTCGTTTATGAATTACCTGTATTGCATCAGCTTCTTCATAATTGCTCTCCATAATCCAAAGACAATATCTTTTTTCACCTCTGATAAACTCCTGAGCTCCCAATAAAGGATGAATAAACTTTTCACAATTAGGATCACTCTTCATTATTTCATCCTTTTCCTGCTGATCTAACAGAAGAAAGCCTCCATCATTAGGCATACTTCCAAAAGACATTTCTACGAAATCCGAAATCGAAACAAACTTCTTTGTAATAATATTCGTTTTAGCCGCAGTTAAATATGGCGTTATATTATCAACCTCATGTACTTCTCCGTTATAAAAAAAGCATTTCTTTCCTGTACGACAACTTCGTAAGCCTATAATCACACAAGTAACACCAGCATTATATTTTGCATTATTAGACCATTTAAAAGAAGTATAAGCAAAGAATATTTCTACATCTTGAGAAAATATATAATCCCATATTAATGGAACTTGTTCCCCTTGACATATAGAATTTGTTGTTACAAAAGCCAGCTCTGCTTTAGTATTTTTTACATAATTTGTACCCTTATAAAACCAAGTGGAAATATAATCTAGATTGTTATATGCCAAATCTGCTCCGACTGCAACTTGCATATCTTCTTTTTGATCTACATCTTGAAGTCGAGCGCCCAAATACGGCGGATTACCAAATACAAACACTTCTTCATCCTTGGTATGTGGGCATACTACCTCCCAATCCATTCTACAGGCATTACCACATTTTATCTGGTCGATATTATGCAAAGGCAAGGCGGCAACATTCACGCCGAAATCGGCGTGAAACTTGTTGTTCATCTGATGCTCAGCAAGCCAAAGGGAAAGCATGGCTACCTCGTGAGGGAAGTCGAGAAGCTCTATTCCATAGAACTGCTCCAAACGGATGCACGAACCATCGATAAAATCGAGCATCTGCTCTGGCTGGCACTTTTTGCGAAGATGCAAGATGTCTATCTCCAACAAACGCAACTGCTTATAGGTGATAATCAAGAAGTTACCACTTCCACACGCTGGATCGAAGAACTTCATCTTACTCATACGCAACAGCAAGCGGTCGCACCCCCTGACAATAGGCTTGCATTCCGCCACAAACCGATTGATGGACAATACGCTCATGTCATACAAGTTTCTCTTCTGATCGTAAAAGTCCGTCAGTTTCTTATATTCCCCTCTCAAATCATCCATAAAGAGTGGATTGATTACCTTCATGATATTAGGCACACTGGTGTAGTGCATACCTTCCTTGGCACGCACATCAGGATTCACCACCGCCTGAATCATACTACCGAAAATATCCGGATTGATGTCCTTCCAATCCAAGTCGCCGCATTCGATGATAATCTTTCTAGCCTTATAACCCATCTTTGGGATAGGAATGTCTGAGGCAAAAAGACCGCCATTCACGTAAGGAAACTGATTGATTTCCTTGGTAAGTTCTTCCGAACGCTCCTTGTTTGGCACATTCATCACCTGGAATGCCTGACCTAGCATCTCGCCGAGATCGGAACCATCTTCCTTGGTAAATTGCTTGATAAAGTTGGTAAAGAGATTTACAGCAAAGATACCTGTGTCTTCGGCAAAGAAGCAGAAGAGCAGGCGGGTGATGAAGATGTTAAGGTCGTGCAAGTCGTCATCACTATTATATTCGTTATAAGCACGAATCTCATCATGCAGTTTGGCAAGTTTCTCAGCAGCCTTCACATCGGCAGGGTTTTCTGCCGTAGTGTGTACTCGCTCTACGTTCATCAAAGGATAGAAGAAGCCAAAGTCGCTGTGCATCTTGACGAGTTTCTGCTCGTAAGTATCATTCTCACGAGTATCATAAGCCAGGAGGGTTTCACCATCGCTCACCGCAATAATCTTTGGTGCAGCCTTCTTTACTTGAGCATCAGTCTTCAATGCCTCCAACCTGGTGGTAAGATGCAAAGTATCTACAGCCTGATAGCAGAACAAGCCTTTGATAAGCAAGCCATCGAATGTCTTCAAGATACCCTTTCCTTCCTTGTATCTCGACACATCCTTTTCGCTTTTACCAAAAGCCTTCAGTATCTCGTAGCCAACCTCAGAGGCAGGCACCACTTTAGTTTTGAACGATTCTAATCGGGATTCGATTTCCTTATAGCTGAGTTGCAGTTTCTTTGCCATAACTTCCGTTGCCGATGGGAGCATAGCAAAGCCTTGCCATCCTATTACTCCACCGATTCCCGAAAGCAGAAACCATCTGATTTAAAAAGATTATTTTGATTTTAGTCCAGCCTCATCGCAAGATAAGGAATAGGATAACTGATTAGCTATCAAAAAGGAAGGCGTAGGGAATCTATCACTTACATAACCCTTGCTCTTCGAGGATTCGCGGTCCTATGGTGTCAAGGATAAGAAGCAACAGATGCCTACGCCTAACGGGTATATATATGATAGCACAGAGCGTACCCCTTCAGACGAAGGGGCACACCTATGCCATGTGTATATACACAGTGGGTAGACGCCCACTGCTGTCTCCCTCTGAACACCATATTAAATTTTGCGAATTTCGAAGAGTCAGAAGAAAACGTAGAGAACGTCTTTCTTAATTATGATAGGCCAAGCCATGGATTTTTACTTAGCCAGCGACTCATCGCCAACCATCCACGGCAAGACAACCGCAAAAGTAATAAAAAGAATTGGGATTTGCAAGAAAATCGGAAAGTTTCTTGCAAATCCCAATAAAATAATATAAAAACTCATTTTAATTTATTCTTTCCTCTTCACCCAAACCTTGTGGCTTCCTCTTCCAATCGAGCGGATAGGTGATGTCGGGTCTTTGGTTATCTCCTTCAATTCGAGGGAAGCGGCGGTGCGGCTCATATCGTTGATGTAGGCATAATCACCGAGAGTGATAGCTGCGTTCTTTTCCAATACCGATAAGGCACGGGCAATGCGCTCTTCCTTGGAATAGAGTTGCTTGCGGATAACCTTCACGCCACTCATCTCTCGTTCCAAATCACAGTCGGTCTCCATCTTTACAGCCTTCACTAACTCAGGAGATGAATTGAAGTTGACGTTCTTCACCCCTACCTTGCGATATTTCATCATGTCGTCATCTGTCTGCATCTCCGTAGGCTTGTCATCCTCAAAACCAAGGGACAAGGAGAAGGTGCCCAAGCCTTCGAGATTCACATTATAACCCATAGAGAGCATACGGACCAACACGTCTTCCACATCTGTCAGAACCGCTTCGATAGTGCCCTGAGAAAGGTCACGATGATAACTCTGCATCTTTTCGATGAATTCCTTTCTGGAAAGCGTGCGATAGGGCACCATCTTGGGATATACTCTGCGCTTGCCTTCATCACGCATATCACTCATTTCTTGCAATTTGTACTTTGCCATTTCTTTTCCTTTCTTATTTAGATTGTTAGTTTTCTCACTTAATCGGTCCTTCTATCTCTGAGAGATATGATCTCTACTAAGTAACAGGATCTTCCTACTTAGGAATAAAAGTATCTCATCCTAAGAGAATTCTCCGTTCAAAGACGTTGAACCGACATTCAAAGTCGTTGAACCGCCGTTCAGAGTCGTTGAACCGCCGTTCAGAGTCGTTGAACCGACATTCAACGTCTTTGAACGAAGATTTCTATTAGGCAAAGATACAACATTATCAGGAAGAAAACAATAGTTTACCCAAATATCTTCACTTATCCAGTCATTTTTCTTCATTTTTCGGGTATTTTTCCTTGCTTATCCCAAAGAATTATGCTAACTTTGTGGTCAGATTGCATTTCCGAGTTCAAGGATTGCAATCTTGAAACGGAGGAAAAAACGATTGTAAACTTGAAACAAAGAAAAAGACAAAGATAACACAACCCCTATGAGTATGAAGATATTAGCAACCAGCGACTGGCACTTGGGCAACTTGTTTCACGGCAACGACCGACTGCCTGAACACAAGCACTTCCTGCAATGGCTCTTAGTGCAAATCGCTGAACACAAGCCCGATGCACTCCTCGTCGCAGGAGACATCTTCGACAATGGAAATCCATCGGCAGCAGCACAGACCGTTTATTACGAGTTTCTTGCCGATGCCACCCATCTGTGCCCGAACATGCAGATTATCATCACCGCCGGCAACCACGATTCCGCCAGCCGACTGGAGGCTCCCCGCCCACTCCTTGCCAGATACCATGTAGAAATCAGAGGAAATGTAAGGAAAATCTGGCAGCAGGGAGAAAACGAAGACGATAATAAAACCGGCGGACATTGGCTCTATTCCTACGACGATCTCATCATCCCTGTGTCCAATGAGGAAGGAGAAGAAGTCATCATCCTCGCCGTGCCTTTCCTTCGGAGTGATGTGGTCCAGAGCGCCTGTTATTCGCAAGGAGTCAACACCTTCCTGAGAGAACTGACTGCTGAAGCACGAAAAAAATACCCGGGCAGAAAGTTCATCATGATGGCCCACATGTACGCCAAGGGTTCGGACATAGCCAAACAGGATGCGAGCGAGAAAATCATCATCGGCGGACAGGAGGAAGTGGACCTGGAAGGATGGAACGACCATCCCGACTATATGACTTGCGGACACATCCACAAACGGCAACATATCTGGAACACCGACTGGGCAAGATATACGGGTAGTATTCTTCCAATGTCGTTCGCCGAGAAAGACTACACTCACGGCATCGACCTCATCACCATCGGATGTGACAAGGGAGAAAAGGAGGAAATGGATGCGAAGAAGAAAGAAGATGAAATGAAGGAAAATAAAGATGGAATAAAGGAAGAAAAGGAAAACTGCAAAGGCAAGAGCAAGGATATAAAAGTAGAATTCCTGGAATACAAGCCTCAGCACTCCCTTCGCATTCTGCCTGAAAACGAGGAGGAACTCACCATCAAGAAATGGCAGAAACTCATCCATTCAGAACTTTCAGAAAGGATGAATGGCGAACTGAGCGACCATTTCGACTACGTAATGCTGAAGGTGAAACAGGAGAAGCTTTCCAACGATGACATCAAGGAACTGGAGAATCTCGTCAATGAGAAGGATGCCGTACTCTGCAAAATCCAGCGCATCATCCCGCAGTTAGACCTCTCCACCATCCAAGGTTCCCAGCAAATCACCAGCATCGAGGACATCGTCAACCGTCCTCCGCTCGATACGCTGAAGGAGGCCTTTGCCATCAAGCACAACGCTCCGATGAACGAAAGACAGGAGAAAATGTTATCCGATTTATTAACGACATCATCATTATGAAATTCCTACAACTCGAAATACTCAACCTCGCTTCGCTTGACAAACAGGGAGGCGAGGTCATCAACTTTGAAGAAGGTGCCTTAGGCGAGAGCACCATCTTCAGCATCGTAGGTCCGACGGGAAGTGGCAAATCCACCCTACTCGACGCCATCTGCCTTGCCCTCTACAACCGCGCCCCTCGCTACCCAAGAAAGAAAGGCGACAAGAATCAGAACATAGAGATTTTCGGAGAAGCTGATGCTAATGAAAACAACCGGTTAGCTCCTACAGATAGTCGAAACATACTGACCCGTGGCAAGAAAGAGGGTTACAGTAAACTCACCTTCCTTGCCAACAACGGCAGTATCTACCGCGCAGAATGGCACGTCAGATTCCAAAGAGTACGCTATGAAAATGCCAAGACTTCTCTCTATAAAATCACAAGAAACGGAGAACAACTGACAGAAGAAACAGCCGACTGGAACGAATTGCCGAACATCATCGGTCTCGACTACGACCAGTTCCTCCGCACCGTGCTCATCGCACAAGGTTCGTTTGCCAACTTCCTGACTGCAAAGGAAAACGAGCGCTACGAACTCCTGGAGAAACTCATCGGATGTGAGGAAACTTATACGAACATCGCTACTGAAATCAAGAAAGCAAAAGACCAGGCGGTGGATGCCTACAACCAGATGACTGCATCGGTGGAAGCCGTAAAACAGAACCTGCTGAACGATGAAGAACTCGCCCAACTGCAGGAGGAAATTGCCCGTCTGGAAAAGGCTGAGAAGGAACTCGACAGCCAGTTGCAAGCCATCTCGAAAGACCTGCAATGGTATAAGGAAAACGATAAGCAAACTAAGCAAATCGCTATCTATCAAGCAGATATGGAGCAAGCATCAAATGCCATCAAAAAGATGAAAGCCCAGAATCTCCATCTGCAGTTGCATGATGAAGTACAGCCAGCCGTCAACCTGTTACAGGAAGTTGAGCGACAGATACAAAGCATCCACAATCAGGAAGAAGAAATCCTGAAATCGGAAGCTGCCATGAAAAGCAAGGTGGTTGGCATCACCAAAAGCGAGCATACTCTCTCCTACCTAAAGGAAGTAGTCAACAAGGCACAGGAACAACTCGAAAAGACTCTTCCGATTATCGCTGAAGCAAGGGCGCTGAAAACAAAAATAGAAGCGGCTATGCCGAATCTGACTGAGAAGAAAGAGGCATTGGAATTGGCTCAGAAAGAGAATCTAACTGCCCAAAGAGATGTGGAGGAAAACGCCCGAAACATCAAGAAATGGGAAGCCGAAACGGAGAAAGCGAACCTTGCCCTCAAAACGACCAAGGAAGAGATTGCCAAGCAGAAACAGGTTCTGCAGGAAGCGACGCAAGCCGCTGAGCAGGCTTGGGAGACAGAAAAGAACAAGACTGCCGGACAAAACATAGAGGAACTGCAGAACAGTAAGACTGTAGCTGACAGGAAACAGCAAGATGTCCAGCAAGCCATCAAGGTTGTGGCTCATCTCGATGCCGCCACAACAGAAAAGCAGAAGAATGAGGAACGCATCCTGTTCTTGGGCAAGAGAAACGCAGAGATAGATGAAGCGCTTGGCAAGTTGACCATTGAGGCTCTGACTCAAGAGACCCAGACGCTAAGAAATGCCTATACCCTGATGGTAAGTGAAAAATGGGAGATTCATCGTGCCAACCTGACCGAGGGCAAGCCTTGTCCGCTTTGCGGCAGCACGACCCATCCTTATCATACTGACAACAGGCAGTTTGAGGAAGCTACTACAGAACTCTCGCAACTTCTGAAAGCAAAAGAGGATCTGTTGAAACTGCAGCAGAAAGAGGAGAAGAACCTTTCCGGCGAAAGAAAACAGAACGACGGCGAAGTACAGACGCTCCAGAAACAACTGGAAAAGCTGTCGGGAGAAATAGCAACTTACGAAGAGGAATGGAAGGCGCTCATCGCCCAGTATCCAAAGATTCCAAAGGCAGAGGCAGAACTGAAATCGCTCTTGCCTATCTATGAAAACAAGGCGAAAGATGCGAGCAGCAAACTGAGCCTGTTTAACAAGATTCAGAAAGAGATAGAACGGCTGACCCAACTCAAGGATAAGGCTGTGAAGGACGAAGCGGCGTATGAAAGCAAGGCTTCAGTGATACTGAATAACGCTCAAGAAAGCGCTTCAACCTGCGCCACAAAACTGGCTGAACACAAAGCACTTACCACAAATCTTATTTCACAAGAAAAGAACAAGAAAGAAACTTACGAGAAAGCTCTTCAAGCATGGAATAACGCCAAGAAAGAAATGGAGGAATGGCAGGCGCAATACCAGCAGATTCTGAATGGTGAAGAGCCTGATGCAGCAGAACAAAGACTGACTGCGGCAAAGGATGAGGCTACGAAAGCAGCAGATGACCAGAACGAGAATATCAACAAACTGAAGGCAGAACTCGCCAACAGTAAAGGGTCGTATCAAACCATGCTGTCACAAAACAAGACGATGAAAGAGTATCTGCAGGCGAAGGAAAAGGAACTCGACCTTTGGATTAAGGAATATAACAAGCAGCTTAAAGAAAAGAGCATCAGGCCAAGCCTTATCGACCTAAATACCATCTGGGAGATGCTTCATTCTGCCGAAGACTGGAACGCCATCCGTCGGGAAAAGGACGAAAAGGAGAAAGCCGTGGCTTCAACTACCGCCCTTTACCAGAGTGCAGAAAAGGCGCATCAGCAGCACTTGGAACATCAGCCTGCCCAAACCCGTGATGCTCTCTTAGCCATTCAGCAGGAGTATCAGGAGAGAAGCCAGCGCAACGAACTGATTGCTGCCAACGCCAGGATGCAGAACCATCAGGAAGCCGTGAAGCAGTTGGGTGACAAGGCTGAGGCTCTGCAACTCGTAACGCAGGAAAAGGACGACTGGACAGCCATTACGGATGCCATCGGAGCAGACGGAAAGACGCTGCGCAAGATAGCCCAATGCTATACGCTCAGTTTCCTGATTGCTCATGCCAACCAGGAAATCAGAAAGTTCAACAGCCGTTACGAACTGCAGCAGGTAAAGCATTCGCTGGGCATCCGAGTCATCGACCACGACCGTGCCGACGATATCCGAGACACCACCTCCCTATCAGGTGGCGAAACCTTCATCGTGAGTCTCGGTCTCGCCCTGGGCTTGTCAGCATTATCCTCCCGCAACATCTCCTTCGAGAATCTGTTCATCGACGAAGGCTTCGGAACCCTCGACCCCGATACCTTAGCCACCGTCATCGATTCCCTCGCCATGCTGCAAAGTTCGCAAGGCAAGAAGGTGGGCGTCATCAGTCATACCGACACGATGAGCGAGCGCATCACCACCCAGATAAGGATTATCAAGAATGGCAACTCCGGCAGCAGCCATATCGAGATCTATCCATGACATACCATAATTACACCCTTCATTATAAAGTAATTACACCTTAATTATATAGGATACACATACGTTATCCATCATACATACCATACGTTTGGCAACCTTATACCAAATGTATGGTATGTTCTTTACTCCCTGTATGGTAGTCTTTTTACACCCCATGTGGTATTGCCCACTTGGAGAAATCACAGTACCTTTGCACCCAGAAAATAATAATAAAAAAAGACATAGATTATGGACAATAAGACTATCAAACATCTCAAGGAACTGGAGGCAGAATCTATCTACGTGCTCCGCGAAGTAGCTGCCCAGTTCGAGCGTCCAGTCATCCTCTTTTCGGGTGGCAAGGATTCTATCGTGATTACATATCTTGCCTACAAGGCATTCTATCCGGCAAAGATTCCATTCCCGCTGTTGCACATCGACACAGGACATAACTTCGAGGAAACCATCCAGTATCGTGATGAACTGGCGAAGAAACTCGGAGCCGAACTCATCGTGGGCAGCGTGCAGGAAAGCATCGACAAGGGAAGAGTGAAGGAGGAAACGGGTTATTATGCTTCCCGAAACAAGTTGCAGACCACTACCCTGCTCGATACCCTGGAGGAATATAAATTCGATGCAGCCATCGGTGGCGCACGAAGAGATGAGGAGAAGGCCCGTGCCAAGGAACGCTTCTTCAGTCATCGTGATGAATTCGGACAATGGAACCCGAAGAACCAGCGCCCTGAGCTCTGGAACATCTTCAACGGCAGAAAGAACATGGGCGAACACTTCCGTGTGTTCCCTATCTCCAACTGGACCGAGATGGATGTATGGCAGTATATCTTCCTGGAAAACATCCCGATGCCTTCGCTCTACTTCACCCACGAAAGAGAGGTATTCAACCGCGACGGACAATGGCTCGCAGCCCTGCCTTGCATCAAGCGCAAGCCTACAGAGAAAGTGGTAAAGAAGCTGGTTCGCTGCCGCACCATCGGTGACATTACCTGCACCGGACTCACGGAATCAAAAGCAACAACCGTAGCGGATATCATCGACGAGATTGCTTCCACCCGTGTTACTGAACGCGGAGGAAGAGCCGATGACAAGCGAAGTGAAACGGCAATGGAAGACCGCAAGAAGGCGGGATACTTCTAATTTAATGAGAAATGAGAAATGTGAAATGAGAAATGAGCATAGCAAGCATATAGTGCAAACAACTCAACATTTAACACTTAAGATAAAAAAAGCATGGACAGAGGTTATTTAGATATGGAGCTGCTCCGCTTCTCTACTGCGGGCAGCGTGGACGATGGAAAGAGTACTTTGATAGGAAGATTGCTTTATGATAGCAAGTCGATTTTCGAAGACCAGTTGGAGGCGGTGGAAGCGGCAAGTAAAAGCCGTGGTAATGAAGAGGTGAACTTAGCTTTGCTCACGGATGGTCTCCGTGCTGAGCGTGAACAGGGCATCACCATCGATGTGGCTTACCGCTATTTCGCTACACCGAAACGCAAGTTTATCATCGCTGATACTCCGGGACATATTCAGTATACCCGCAATATGGTGACGGGTGCAAGTACTGCCGACCTGAGCATCATTCTCATCGATGCACGACATGGTGTATTGGAGCAGACAGTACGTCACAGCTATATTTCTTCGCTTCTCGGAATACCACATATTCTGGTGGCTATCAACAAGATGGACCTGGTTGATTTCAGTGAAGATGTATATAACAAGATTATCGCAGACTACAAGAAGATGTCTGAGACACTCAATATCAAGAACGTGGTATTTATCCCTATCAGCGCCAAGGATGGAGATAATGTAGTCAACAAGAGTGAAAAGACGCCTTGGTATGACGGTCCAACACTTCTGAACTACCTTGAGACCGTTCCGGTAGGTCATAAGACGGTGAGTGATTTCTTCCGCTTCCCTGTACAGTATGTGATTCGTCCTATCAGCAGTCAGTTCCCTGACTATCGTGGTTATGCAGGTAGAGTAAGCGGCGGCATCATCCGTCCGGGTGACAAAATTAGAGTTCTTCCTTCAGGCACAGAAAGTACCATCAAGAGCATCGACTTTGTAGAGGAGCATTTAGAGGAAGCTTATTCACCAATGAGCGTAACGCTGACCCTGAATGATGACATCGACATTTCTCGTGGCGATACGATTGTGAAGGCAGACGAAAAGCAGCCAAGTATCGAACAGGATATTACGCTGGATGTTTGCTGGTTCAACGAGCGCCCAGCTGCCGTAAGGAATAAATATGTAATCCGTCAGGCTACTTTCGAAACACAGGGTTTGATACGCAGCATCAACTACCGCCGCAACATCAATACTCTGGAAAAGGAAGAGGGAGTAACTGAATTAAAGATGAATGACATCGCCGAAATCACTATC
>OBCL01000066.1_pt1 | contig 29560 bp, 35 predicted proteins | sample 1495931 | NCBI WGS metagenome assembly OBCL01 (sample SAMN03418275, study PRJEB22391) | human gut metagenome | biome: human-gut; feature: organic feature; material: feces | host: Homo sapiens | place: Tanzania | collected 2013-01
TAAAAAAATCAGAGGTTAATTCCTTTGTTTTTTGCCCCTCAAAAAGCGCTTTCGCCCTTTGTGGCGATTGCGCTTTTTTCAATCTAAAAAAGAAAAGGAGAAATATCCGTGAATTTTTTATATGAACTTTTACTTAAAATCGTTGCTATTGCTCGTGGCTATATACTTTGTCCTGCGGGTAGTGTGCAGAATAATACATATCAAAATCGAAAAGCACCATTTGAAGAAAGCGGTGCAGAATCAAATTCAGAAGCTGACAGACAAAGAACCAAAGGAAGAAGATACCGCTTCATCAGAATAATATTCATCATTTTTATAATTCTTTTGTGTTTTATTATGATGTTAGCTTCACCTCTTCGCGTTTTTGCTATTGCATATGAAACAGTTCAAGTTGTTGAATTAATATTATCATCTGTTGCATTTACAACTATTTCAGCTGCTGCTAGTGCTCCTCTTGTTGGTTTAATTGTAGGAATGCTTGGAGCTATGGCTGTTTCTCTTACTGTTGAAATGGTAGCTAAAGGAATTAATACAGCTGTTGAGTGTGGACTGTGGGAAGATTTTTATTATCGTATGAAAGACGGTTTTGAAGTAGTTAATGATAATCAAAAAGAAAACGGTACCATGGCACTTGTAATGGGCGGAACTGCATTTCTTTATGCCTATGATTGGGTTAAAAAGCATATTTTAGGAATATCCCCGGAAGAAGAGAATACAGATTCTACTGCACCAACATTTGAAGGTATGAAAAATTTAGGCGATAGTGTTTGGACTGCTGAATCAAAAAGTAATACTTTTGAAAAAACTTTTGATTTAGGTAATGCAACTTTTACTGACGGTTTTTTAATGTCTTATGGCAATTCAGGTAATCGTATAACTCATTATGTTAAATTGTCATCCGGCAATGCTACTCTTAATCTACGAGCTCTAAAAGTTCTTGATGTTAATCTTAGAGCTGAATCTTCATATGACTATCCTACATATGACATTTCTATTAATCATTTTTCTCCGATTTTTACTTCAACTTGTGCAAAAATCGGAACTTCTTTTAAACAAGTCGGTTATAAAAATGAAATTAATCAATTTCATAAAGTTCAGGAATTAAAAGTAGTTTCTTGTTTTTTTAAAAATCAAAAAAATGAAGAAAAACAAATTAAATTAACTAGTTATGATTCTGTAACTAAGATGTTTTATATTCCTTACACTGAAAAAGCTAGATGTATTGGTTTAATTGCAAAAGATGGAACAATTGTAACTGAATTTGATAGTGATTTAGATTTCGCTTATCAATTTTTTTACAAGGCTTCATTTTATGGTGAGTATTATGTAAATAAAAAGTCTTTTTATTGGACAACTCCGTTAAATTCAACAGCTGGACCGATTGCAATACCTTTAGAAAATCAAAAATACTATGATAAGGATCGTGATACTATTTCAACAACTGCCGGAAGTGTCAGGACCAAGGTTAAAGACGGGTCAATCACTTCAGATACTGACGGAAAAGTAACAGTTAAAGTCAATTCTCCTGCTATTCCTAAAGAGGGCACTCCTGCTACTGTAACTCCTGATACAAAAATTAATGAATCTGTCAAGGTTACAGATATTTCAACAACGCTGGAGGGAGTTCAGACTATGAATCCCGGGGACGCAATTACAATTGGATCAAATAATATAATGCTTAATGCTTCAGCTTATAATGATAAACTTCCTTTTTCAGGATTAAAGTCAATATCTGAATTGTCTGATTTTTTCCTTGTTAAATCTTTAAAAGATGATATGCCTAAAGCTCCTTTAATTCCAATTAATTTTACTGTTCCTGTTATTAATGAAGCTATTAAATTTGATATTAATTTTGCTGTTCTTGATCCTTATATCAGCCTCATCCGGCTTGGCTTTGCGGTTGAATTTTGTATTTCTATGTATCTTTCTTTTAAAAAGTGGTTGATGAACAAGGAGGTTTAATATGCTTCTTTCTTTAAGTTATTCTGATTTTGAAAATGCTTTTTCTTCTGTTCTTCTTTGGTGTTTAAATAAAATTGCTGATCTTCTTAATCAAGTTTTAGGTTTTTTGCCTGACGATCCTCATTTTCTTAAACAGTTAGATTTTTCATCAATTCAGAAGTATATTAATTTTATTCATTATTTCATCCCTTTGAAATTCATTTTTTTGACTATTTATACTTCTGTTTTATTGTTTTTATCTATTGAAATTGCTTTTTTGATTTATAAAATTCTTGCTAAAGCTGCTGACAAAATTCTTTCTTCCTGGGAGATGTTCTTTTCTTAATTTTCTTATTATTTCAAATGCGCAACACTCATTTCCTTAATTGCAATTAAACTTTTCAGGTACTCACTTCGTTTTTAATGATGTTGTGTGAAGCCCCGGGACAGCTTTTTAACTTGTTAAAAAGTGGAGCCGGTCAGTATTTATCTGTTTAAAATAAAAAAATAAACTGTGCGTAGCACCCTTATCGTGCGCAGCACCCTTTTATTGAAAGGTTGTTTTTATGCTTTATACGAGAACCGGGACACCCGGAGCGGGGAAGTCCTACAATATGACTCAAAATATAATTGATTATTTAAAAAGGGGTCATTATGTTATTACAAATATTCCGCTTGTTTACGGTGAAGTTGCACGACTTTCTAAAATGTCAACATCTGATTTAATGCAGAGGCTTTTTGTTTTAGAAAACGAAGAAATTACACCGAGTTATTTATATACTTTTTTCAAGCTGAATGTAAATAAAACCACCACCGAACTCATTATTGATGAAGCAGCTGACTTGTTTAATTCTCGCAGCTGGAATGAAGCAAGTCGTCCTAATTGGCTTAAATTCTTCAGAATGCATAGACATATGTATTATAATGTTTGCCTTGTGTCTCAAAGTCGGCAGGATTTAGACAAGCAAATTCAAAGACTTTTTGACATAGATTACAACTATGTTAAACCGTCCGAATTCGGTGTTTTAGGTTTTATGTTATATCTTTTATTCCGTCCTTTTGGTAAAATTGGCGCCTGTCGTGAAATTTATATACCTACTCGCGGTACTACGACTTTTAGATTTTTCTTTTTTAAAAAAAGATACTATAAATGTTATGATAGCTTCACAATGCAAAATTATCGTAATGATTTTATGATTGATCAGTATGAGGTTAAGCCGGAAGACTATCGCGAACATTTTGTGATTTTTAATAAATGTACAAATCCCAAGCGCTTACCTGATTTTAATCCTGATGATTTTTTAAATTATCAAGTTGAGTTTAAAAAATCATTGACTATTTGAGCCGTTCTCCCCGTGCCTGAGGGGAGAGTATGAGAGATTGTGAGGTTCTCCCCGTGCCTTAGGGTAGTTCCGAATAATTTTGAAGTTCTTCCCGACGGTTAGGGTAGTTCCGAAAACAATAATTTTATAAAGGAGCGAATGATTTAAAAATCGTTCGTCTGCCCCCAAGGACTTAACAAGGGGGCAGAGATTACACTATGGAAAATGTAAATGTTCGCGATAATCGCATAATTTTTGACTGGTTAGCCTTTACAATTCATAATCTTGATGTCAATGAGGTTATTATGATGTTAGGTTTAAATGACTGTTTAGGTAATTTTCAAGAAATGAAAGGACATGACGGTTACAAAGATAGATTGTTTTTTAACGGAATTTCAATATATTTTAACGGTCACGAAAATCAAGGAATACATATATGTTTTAGCGGTCAAGGTTGCAGAGCCTTTGAAAGCTATTCAGAATACGGTGATTTTAATATGCTTTTATCAGCTGTTTTATCTCTTTCAAAAGGTAAAATAAGCCGTATAGATATAGCATATGATGATTTTAAAGGACTTTTAGACCTTAATACAATAGCCGATTGCGTTCGTTTTGGAAATTGGACATCAAGCGCAGGTGCTCGGTGGTGGGATGTCAATTACAGTTCAGTCGGCACAAGTGCATATATCGGTTCTCCTCAATCTAGAATAAGAGTTCGTTTTTATGATAAAGCTGCAGAACAAAAAGTTGACTATTTCTGGTCAAGGTGTGAATTACAGCTTCGTGATGAACAGGCAACAGAATTCGCTATTCAATACATAAACAGTGATATGTCTATTAATAAATTGTATTTTTGTGTTTTAAATAATTTTGTTAGATTCGTTGATAAGTCAACAAGTTCTAATGTATCAAGATGTAAAATGTACGATTGGTGGACTGACTTTCTTGAAACTCAAGACAAAATTAAACTGTGGACACCCGGTATAACATACAACATAGCTAAATTAAAACAAAATGTTGAGGAACGCTGGGGCAACGCTATTCAGACTTATTTGTCTTTGTTTGGCTTTAATATGTTACAGCACAATCTTGATGAGATAAAGCCTGTATCTGATTTACCTGTACAATACAAAAAAATCATTCTTGATTATGCACATGATTTCAGAGCAAATTCAAGAATGCAAGAAATTAAAATTGATAATCAAACAGTTGAGCTTGTAAATGATTTACCAAAGAAGCTAGAACGAGTTTTATATGAATTAGAGGATGTACAATGAATAAAAATGATATAAGTATTGATTTAATTGAAAAATTGTTAAAGTCTGTATCAGATGATGATGTTAAAATAATTTCAATAGCTTTTGAAGAAAACAACGAACTCATTTTAACAATGCAAAAAACTTTAACAGCAGCTAAAAAGAAATCTAAAAAAGTATCAATGGATGAGCTAATGGCTCTGATTTCGAAAATTGAAAATTATTCCGAAATTGATTAAATTGACTAATGTATCAATTAATGTTATAATAACTATATAAAATCAATATTTGATTTTATGTGATTTTATCACTGTTTTTACTATATGAAAGGTATAAAATACTCAAAAAAGCGAAAGGAAAAGCATTATTTAAAACTCCCCTTTATTTCGCAAAATATTAATTTTGCGAAATGATTAGTTTCTTTGAGTATTATAATAAATTCTTTTGAAACGAGAAGATTTTGTAAAACTGCCCCCTTTAGTGCAAGACTATTTGATATATGTTGAAGCAATTAAGGGACACAGCACTTTATCCGTAACTGAATATGCAAGCGATTTGAGAACATTCTTTCGTTTTATGGCAAAGCACAAAGGACTTTATCCCGAAGCAACGCCTGACAATGAAATTGATCTATCTCAAATTGATATTAACTTTATCCAAGGTATTACATTGAATGATGCATATACCTTTTTAGTCTACTGCAAAAATGTTCGTGGCAATAACGAAACGACCCGTGCCCGCCGTGTTGTGTGCATCAGGCGATTTTTTAGCTATCTGTCGGACAACCTTGGTTTACTTTCCGTCAATCCAATGAAAAACCTTGATGCACCTAAAACAAAAAAATCTCTTCCAAAATATTTAACTTTAGAAGAAGCACAAAAATTACTCTCTGTAATAGACGGAAAGTACAAAGAACGAGATTTTGCAATCATTACCCTGTTCCTGAATTGTGGAATGCGTCTTGCCGAGCTTATTTCTATCGATTATTCCGACATTAAATCTGACGGTACTCTTGTAATAACCGGTAAAGGCAACAAGGAGCGAACAGTATACCTCAACCAAGCGTGCATTGATGCTGTAACAGAGTATATGAAAGTTCGCCCAAATGACAAAGTCAAGGACAAAGCCTTGTTCATAAGCAGTCGTTACCAACGAATCAGTCCTCGTATGGTTGAAATTATGGTTGCAAACAATCTTGAAAAAGCAGGTCTTGGCGGTCGAGGATTATCTGTGCATAAACTTCGACATACTGCCGCTACCCTGATGTATCAGCACGGAAATGTTGATGTGCTTGTTCTCAAGGAAATCCTCGGTCACGAAAACCTTGGAACAACAGAAATTTATACACACATCCAAAGTGACGCTTCAAAGCAAGCAATTGATTCAAATCCCCTTGCAAACAACAAACCAAATTTTACATCTTGATTATTGAATTCAAAAGGAAAATAATCAAAGAATTTACAAATGATATTGCTGTAATCTCTGCTCCGTAGATTAAAAATGATTTTAGATAATCCTTTAAAACAAGTTGTTTTTCAGTGTTTTTTTGAAGTGAAATATCAAAAATGTTTTTGCTCAATTCTTTTGAAGAAGCGATTGTGAAAAACAAAATCACCATAAAAGCCGAGGCTTCGGGAACTATCATTAAAAGTGAGTACCCTATCCCCTTCAGCGAATACATATTGTAATAAAACGCTATTTTTACAGCGATTTCAAAGCCACACAAAAACGGTACGGCATTAATTATCGGAAAGCCAATGATACACAATCCGAGCAAAATTGTTACAGTATAAATAAACAAATAAACCGACAGTCTGTCAATTACAACGGAAAGCAGACTGTCGCTTTTTATTGTTAGAAAGTCACTCAAAAAATTTGAAAACTTTGAAAGTTCAAGACTTCTAAAAAGCAATGACCCTGCCAATACTCCTGCAATATATATCAGCAAAAGATAAATAAATTGACGGTTGCTTTCAACAAAATCTTCAAAATCAAACTTTTGTTTTGAAACAACGATACTTTTCATATTTATACCTTTAACTTTCTGGTTCTTTTTGCATTTATAATTGCAGAAAGCAAACTTCCTACGATAACAATTACTGCACATATTGCAAGCTGAATAAATGATTTATTCACTATGGAATTTATTACAGATAGTATTATTACTGGAATGTTTGATAATACACACATCAAGGCAAGACTGTTTTTAAAATTCATCGTTGATAAAAGTGCAGTAATAAAACTTGTGATAAACAAAACAGCGTACCCTAAATACGAACAATACGAATTATCCAAATCAAAAATTATTACTATTTTACTAAATACTGCTGTCAAAAAAGCGACAAAAGCAATTGATAAAAATACCGATTTCAGAACAAATCCTAAAAGAATATTATCTGTTTTCTTCATAAAAAAATCCCCCATATATCCTTTATTACAGGATATTCGGGGGATGATTTATTTATTACACTAATTATTTGTCTGACTTTTTGTCTGACTTTTTAGCTTCTTTCTTTTCCTTGGCAGCTTCTCTTGCCTTTTCAACTTCTTTCTTGTGTTGTTCTGTCTTTGTAACATTTGTGTTTACAGCCCAACGCTGAATCTTCATCTTGTTTCTGTCAGCACCTGTTTCAATAATTATATCTTCTTCTCTGATGGTAACTACCTTACCAACGATGCCGCCGATTGTAATAATTTCATCACCGATTTCAAGAGAAGAACGCATTTCCTGTTCTTCCTTTTGACGCTTCTTTTGCGGACGAATCATCATAAAATACATTACGGCAACGAGTACAACCATAAGTACAATATAAGATGTAGAGCCTGCCTTTGTTTGACCGGCAGCCTGCGTTGTTCCTTGCATTAAAGTTATTGCTTGCATTAAATCTAAAATCATTTTTTGCCTCCTAAAATACATCTAAAATACATTAAGTACTACAATTATATAGTATCTGTCAAATAATTGCAAGAACTATTTTAAATTCTTGTATCCAATCTATCAACATATTCATTTTTGTAATCTTCAAATGAATTGTTGTCAATGTTCTCTCTAATTTCGGTCATAAGGTTATTATAGAAATAAAGATTGTGCATAACCGCAAGGCGCATACCGAGCATTTCCCCTGCTTTAAGAAGATGTCTGACATATGCTCGTGAATAATTACGACAAGTCGGACACTGACATTCTTCATCAATCGGATGGTCATCAAGGATATACTTGGCATTGTTGATATTAATTATACCTTTTTTAGTAAAGAGCTGACCGTGACGGGCATTTCTTGCAGGCATAACACAGTCGAAAAGGTCTACACCTCGGCTGACACCCTCGAGAATATTTCCGGGAGTTCCAACGCCCATAAGATATCTTGGCTTATCGACAGGAGCAAACGGTTCAACGGCAGAGATAATTCGATACATATCCTCTTTTGGCTCACCGACAGCAAGACCGCCGATAGCATAACCGTCAAGGTCCAATTTTGCAATTTCTTTCATATGCTCAACTCTCAAATCATCAAAGGTGCAACCCTGATTGATTCCGAAGAGCATTTGATTTTTATTGATTGTGTCAGGCAATGAATTGAGCCTATCCATCTCAACTTTGCATCGCTCAAGCCATCTCAAAGTGCGAGCACAAGCCTCTTTTGAATATTCGTACTTCGCAGGATTTGCAACACATTCATCAAAAGCCATTGCAATTGTCGAACCTAAATTTGACTGAATCTGCATACTTTCTTCAGGACCCATAAAGATTTTTCTGCCGTCAACATGAGAATTGAAAGTAACGCCTTCTTCGGTAATCTTATTGAGCTTTGCAAGAGAAAAAACCTGAAATCCGCCCGAATCGGTCAAAATCGGTCTGTCCCAATTAGTAAACTTATGTAATCCGCCAAGAGTTTTTACTTTGTCATCACCCGGTCTTACATGAAGATGATAGGTATTACAAAGCATAACCTGTGCACCGACTTCTTTTAAATCAACAGTTGAAAGACCGCCTTTTATTGCGGCAACAGTTGCAACATTCATAAAACAAGGAGTTTGAACCGTGCCGTGAACAGTTGAGAATTCGCCCCGTCTTGCCTTATTTTCTGTTTTTAATAATTTATATCCCATAATATCTCCTTATTTTATATCGGTAAAGAAACATGCGTCACCAAATGAGAAAAATCTGTACTTCTCATCCACTGCGATTTTGTAAGCGTTCATTACATTATCATAGCCTGCAAAAGCCGAAATGAGCATAATCAAAGTACTTTCAGGCAAATGGAAGTTTGTTACCAAACCGTCAATACATTTGAATTCATATCCCGGATAAATGAAGATTGATGTATCGTCCTCATCCTCACAAATACAGCCGTTTTTAGTTGCGACAGATTCAAGAGTTCTTGTGCTTGTTGTACCGACTGCAATAACTCTACCGCCGTTTTTCTTTGTGTCATTAATCAAATCTGCGGTTTCTTTGCTGATATGATAATGTTCGCTGTGCATTTTGTGATTTTTTACATCATCAACCTTTACGGGTCTGAATGTTCCAAGACCGACATGAAGCGTTACATAGCCAATCTTTATACCCTTGTCCTCAATTTTCTTGAGCATTTCCTCGGTAAAATGCAATCCGGCTGTCGGAGCCGCCGCAGAGCCTAATTCTTTTGAATAAACGGTTTGATACAATTCACCATTTTGAAGTTCTTCCGTAATATAAGGTGGGAGAGGCATTTTGCCAATCTTGTCCAATATTGTATAAATTTCTTTGGAATCACATTTGAATTGAACCTTTCTGTTGCCATCTTCGGTTACATCAACAACCTCACATTCAACAATTCCATCGCCAAACACAAATGATGTGCCGACCTTTGCTCTTTTGCCCGGTTTGCAAAGACATTCCCACACATTATTTTCACTTTGCTTTAAAAGTAAGAATTCAACAACAGCGCCTGTTTCCTTTTTTACACCGTAAATTCTTGCAGGAATAACTCTTGTGTCATTTAAAATAAGACAGTCACCGGGTCTTAAATAATCTATCAAATCCTTAAAAATTTTATGTTCTATCTCGCCTGTATTCTTGTCAATAACCATAAGTCTTGACATATCTCTCGGCTCCATCGGAGTCTGCGCAATAAGTTCTTGAGGCAAATCATAATAAAAGTCAGAAGTTTTCATCAAATATTCTCCAAAATTATATAATTATTAATTGACATTCATATATAAATAGTGATATTATATATACTAAATTATCTTGTGCAAATTGCACTTTGTTTATTATATTGCAAAATGATAAATAATACAAGTTCTAAGGAGAATTATTTATGAAAAAATTTAATGTCGGCATCGTAGGTGCCACAGGTATGGTAGGTCAAAGATTTATGACCTTGCTTGAAAATCACCCATGGTTCAATGTTGTTGTTCTTGCAGCATCATCAAGATCAGCAGGCAAACCTTACGGCGAAGTTATCGGCAACAAATGGTGTATGGACACACCGCTCGCAGACAAATATAAAGAAATGGTAGTTATGGACGCTACCAATGATATTGAAAAAATCACTTCAATGGTAGACTTCGTATTCTGTGCGGTAAATATGAAGAAGGACGAAATCAAGGCACTTGAAGAAGCATATGCAAAGCATGAATGCCCTGTTGTTTCAAACAACTCTGCAAACAGATTTACTCCGGATGTTCCTATGGTAGTTCCTGAACTTAACGCTGAACACATCCACATCATCCCTGAGCAAAGAAAAAGACTCGGCACAAAGCGTGGTTTCATCGCAGTTAAGTCAAACTGCTCACTTCAGTCATATGTTCCTGCCCTCTTCCCTCTTCACGACAAGTTCGGTGTAAAGGATGTTTTGGTTTGCACATACCAAGCTATTTCAGGTGCAGGTAAAACATTTGAAACATGGCCTGAAATGATCGACAATGTTATCCCATACATCGGTGGCGAAGAAGAGAAGAGCGAAAAAGAGCCTCTCAAACTTTGGGGTAAAATCGAAGGCGACCACATCGAAAACGCTACAAAGCCTAACTTTACAGCACAATGCATCCGTGTTCCTGTTTCAAACGGTCACCTCGGCGCAGTTTTTGTAAACTTTGAAAAGAAACCAACAAAGGAAGAAATGATTGAAATTTGGAACAACTTCAAGGGCAGAGCACAAGAACTTGAGCTTCCGTCTGCACCAAAGCAGTTCCTCAACTACTTCACAGAGCCTGACAGACCTCAAATTCATTCAGAGCGTATGCTTGAAAACGGTATGGCAGTTTCTATCGGCAGACTCAGAGAAGATACACAATATCAATACAAGTTTGTTTGTCTTTCACACAACACACTTCGTGGCGCAGCAGGCGGTGCAGTATTGCTTGCAGAATTGCTTGCCGCTGAAGGTTATTTAGACTAATCTATATAAGGAGAATATACTATTATGAAGAATCCGGTATTTACAGGTTCGGCTGTAGCTATCATTACCCCAATGAATGACGACTTCAGCATTAATTACGATGAATTTAAGAAGTTTATTGATTGGCAGATTAACAACGGAACAGACGCTATTGTAATCTGCGGCACAACAGGTGAAAGTTCAACACTTAAAACAGTACATCACCTTGAAGCAATTAAATTCTGTGTTGATTATGTTAACGGCAGAGTACCTGTTATTGCAGGTGCCGGCTCAAATAATACAGAATGTGGCCTTGAACTTGCTGAAAAGGCATGTGAATATGGTGTTGACGCACTTTTGCTTGTAACTCCTTATTATAATAAGTGCACACAAAAAGGTCTTATCAAGCACTACACAATGTATCATGATGCAACAAATGTACCTATCATTCTTTACAATGTTCCATCAAGAACAGGCGTAAACATTGCTCCTGAAACTCTCAAGGAACTTTCAAAGCTCCCAAGAATCAACGGTGTTAAGGAAGCATCTGGCAACATCAGTCAGGTTATGAAAATTCACGCACTTTGCGGTGACGACCTCAACATTTGGAGCGGTAACGATGACCAAATCCCTGCAGTTATGGCTTGTGGCGGTAAGGGTGTTATCTCTGTCCTTTCAAACATTTGCCCACAGGAAACTCACGATATGGTTCAGGCTTATCTTGACGGTGATGCAAACAAGTGCACAGAAATGATGGCAAAATATCTTGAACTTGCAAACGCAATGTTTGTTGAAGTTAACCCAATTCCTGTAAAGGCTGCTTGCAATATGATGGGTTGGGCAGCAGGACCTTGCAAGATGCCTCTTTGCGAAATGACTGATGAACACACAGAATACGTAAAGAGCGTTATGCAAAAGTACGGACTTATTAAATAAGATTTTAGAGGAAGTATAAATGACAAGAATTATATTATCAGGATGCTGTGGCAAAATGGGCGGAGTTATCCAAAATATTGTTTCAAACCGTGATGATGCAACTATCGTTGCCGGTATTGACAAGTTCAACAACAATATGACCGACTTCCCTGTTTATGATAGCATTTTGAATGTAAAAGAAGAAGCAGATGTTGTAATTGACTTTTCAAACCCGTCACTTCTTGACAGTCTTTTGGAATATGGCAAAAATACAAAAACAGCCCTTGTAATTGCTACAACAGGCTATGATGATTGTCAAAAGAAAAAGATTGCCGAAGCATCAAAAGAATGCCCGGTATTTTTCACATACAACTACAGTTTGGGTATCAACCTTCTTGCTACTCTTGCAAAGAAAGCAGCTGCACTTTTGGGTGATGAATTTGATATTGAAATTGTTGAACAGCATCATAACCAAAAGATTGACGCTCCATCGGGTACTGCGCTTATGCTTGCAGATGCTATCAACGAGGAACTCGACAACCGTATGAAGTATGAATACGACCGTCATTCGAAGCGTGAAAAGCGTACAAAGAACGAAATCGGTATGCACTCAATCAGAGGCGGCACAATCGTTGGTGAACACGAAATTATTTTTGCCGGCAGAGATGAAATTATCACACTTTCACACTCTGCAAGGTCAAAAGAAGTTTTCGCTGTTGGCGCTGTAAACGCTGCTGTATTTATGACAGGCAAAGAAGCCGGTATGTACGATATGGCAGAACTTGTAAAATAAACCAATAACATTAAAGAGCAAACCAATTACGGTTTGCTCTTTTTTAGTAATCATTAAATTATGAGAATAAATCGTTGATTTTTCCTGCCAATTCATTTGGAATATCAATTCCCTGCGGGCAATGTTCTTTGCACTTGCCGCATTTTACGCAAGCGGTATGATTTACATCAATATTGTTATACTTATCATTCGCTTCAAACTCGGTGTACTCCCCTGTTTTGAGCTTATTGTACACATCAAATATCGTGCTGATTTTTACACCTTTTAGGCAGTCGGCACAATAATCGCAACCGGTACAAGGAATAATATCGTTTTTATTAATGATTGATGCAACATTCTCGCAAACTTTAAATTCGTTATCGTTCATAGGAACAAAATCAGTCAAAGTATTAAGATTATCCTGCATTTGCTCTAACGAATTCATACCACTGAGGATAGTGATTACATTATCATGACTTGCAACAAACTTCATTGCCCAAGACGCAATGCTTTTATCCGGAGCATTTTGCTTAAAAACAGCCTCTGCATCTTTCGGCAAATCGGCAAGTTTACCGCCCCTAACAGGCTCCATTACTATTATAGGAATACCTGCATCGGTTAAAATTTGATATTGAGTTTTTGCATCCTGATTTTTCCAATCAAGGTAGTTCATCTGAATTTGAGCAAAGTCCCAATGATGTGCAGAAACGATTTTCTTTAAATCTTCAACTGTTCCGTGGAACGAAAAACCGATATTTTTAACCAATCCTTCTGCCTGCTTTTTAAGAACAAAATCGTAAGCACCGTATTTTTCGCACTTTGCAAAATTATCCTTATCAAGCGAATGAAGAAGATAGAAATCAAAACAATCAATGCCTGTGCGTTGAAGCTGTTTGTTAAATATCTTTTCCATATCGGCAGGAGATTTGCACATCCAAATCGGAAGTTTATCAGCTAAAAAATAAATGTCTCTTGGGTACTTTTTAAGTGCATGACCGATAAACTTTTCACTTTTGCCACAGTGATACATATACGCAGTGTCAAAATAATTGACGCCGTTTTCATATGCCATATCAACTATTTGTTGTGCCTTGTCGTAATCAATGAGAGGATTTGACTCTCTTTTTATCGGGGTTTTGCATGGCAAACGCATATTGCCAAGTCCTAATCTTGAAACCTTGACATCCTTAAATTTAACCCTGTCAACCATAGTTTTATTCCTTAATCCAAGTTACACCTTGAGGTGTGTCTTTAAGAGTGATGCCTTGTGCTTTGAGTTCATCACGAATTCTGTCAGCAGTTGCCCAATCTTTATTTGCTCTTGCTTGTTGACGCTCCTCTATGAGTTTTTCAATATCGTCATTGATGTCATTTGACTTTCTGTTATAAACAAGTCCCAAAACGCCTGTAAGCTCATCAAACATATCTGCAGCCTTTTGGCAAACGTTCTTTGAAACATCCTTGTTGATGATTTTTGTATTGATGTCACTTACCAAATCAAATACAGCGGCAATACCGTCAGCAGTATTAAGGTCATCATCCATAGAATTGATGAACTGCTCTTTTCTGCTTTCAATCAATGCCAAGATTTCTTCATCATCAGCAATATCTGTCTTTGCATTCTTAATGGCAAAATCAAGACTTTCACGGCAGTTATAAAGTCTTTCAAGTGCAGACTTGCACTGCTCAATAATCTCAAGATTGTAGTTGATTGGTGAACGATAGTGTGAGGAAATAAGGAAGTATCTGATTACCTCATAACCGTAAACATCGGCAATTTCTCTAACAGTTTTAAAGTTGCCGAGTGACTTGCTCATTTTTACATTATCTACATTGATATAACCGTTGTGCATCCAGTATTTTGAGAACATGCAACCGTTTGCAGCCTCTGACTGTGCAATTTCATTTTCGTGATGAGGGAAAATAAGGTCCTGACCGCCACAGTGAATATCAATAGTCTTGCCGAGATATCTTCTGTTCATTGCAGAGCACTCGATATGCCAACCCGGTCTGCCCTTGCCCCAAGGTGAATCCCAATATGGTTCGCCCTCTTTTGCAGCTTTCCACAATGCAAAATCGAGTGGGTCTTCTTTTTTATCGCCAACAGCAATTCTTGCACCTGACTGCAAATCATCAATCGGTTGATGAGAAAGTTTGCCGTAACCGTCAAACTTCAAAGTTCTGTAATAAACATCTCCGTCAACAGCATAAGCATAGCCTTTTTCTTCAAGAGTTTTGATAATGTCGATAATTTCATCAATATTCTCTGTTGCCTTTGGATGAACAGTAGCATCTTTAAAATTAAGGCCGTGCGCATCAGTCCAAAATTCTTTGATATACTTTTCTGAAATTTCTTCAAAAGTGCTGTTTTCTTCATTTGCTCTCTTGATAATTTTATCATCTACATCGGTAAAATTCTGAACAAATTTTACATTATATCCCCTGTATTCCAAATATCTGCGAAGCACATCAAAAACGCAGAGCGGTCTTGCGTTACCGATATGAATAAAGTTGTATACGGTAGGTCCGCAAGCATAAATCTTTACTTCATTTGGGTCAACAGGAACGAACTCTTCCTTTCGCCTTGACATTGTGTTAAATATTTTCATTATTAACAATCTCCTTTAATTCTTTTATATCTCCTTGGAGCTTTCTTATTTGCTCCTCATTATTTCTTATTGCATTCATTATCGGGTCAGGAATATTGATTTGGTCCAAATCATCCACTCTTTCACCGTCTATTCTGACAATTTCACCCGGAACACCCACAACAGTACAGTTAGGTTCAACATTCTTAACCACAACCGCACCAGCGGCGATTTTAGCGTTTTTTCCGATTGTGATAGGTCCGAGAACCTTTGCCCCGGCGCCAATCATAACACCGCTTTCAACAGTTGGGTGACGCTTGCCGACATCCTTACCCGTACCGCCGAGAGTGACGCCTTGGTAAATCATAACATCATCACCAACTTCTGCGGTTTCGCCGATAACGATACCGTGACCGTGGTCAATTACAACTCGTCTGCCAATCTTTGCTCCGGGGTGAATTTCAATTCCCGTTTTATGAGCAGAGCGTTGACTTATCGCCCTTGCGATAAACGGCATATTATGATTGTAAAACCAATGTGCTTTTTTATGAGAACGAAGTGCTTTAAAGCCCGGATAAAGCAAAATAATCTCTAACGGATTATCTGTTGCCGGGTCATGATCAATAAAGCTCTGAATGTCTTCTTTATATTGTTTAAACATTAATATATCTGCCTTTCAAAAAATAAAAAGCCCCTGTCAAACGACAGAGGCAGTAATACTGCGGTTCCACTCTGATTTATACTCAAGCTACCAATATAGCCTTTGCGGATAACGGTGCCTACCGTCTCAAAATACTAAATTTCCTTTGAGAAGCTCATGGGTGCATTTCACAATTTAACCTATACAAACTCTCACCAACCGTTTGCTCTCTGAATAGGCGGAAAACTGTTACTTCTCCCAATCACAGCCTTTAAATACATTATATTCATTTTTTTGAAAAAATGCAAGCATAAATTTTAATTTTTTAACGATTAAAAACAACAGAATTATTTTGTTTTAATATGCTTCCAGCCGTCTAATGTATATTTTATACCCGACAAAGCTGTAACTATACCTGCAATCCAAAAAGCGATTGTACAGTAAACAGTGAGCCACTGCGGAGCGTTAAAGCCATTTGTGGCAATAATAATTTCTCCGTCTTTTTCCATAATTGCAAGGAGCAAGAAGGTCATACCTGTTGTTGCCATTTGAATAAATGTCTTTGCCTTGCCAAAAACATTTGCGGCAATAACTTCACCCTCAACTGTGGCTGCCATACGCATACCGGCAACAAGGAATTCTCTTGCCATCATAATCATAATGACAATATCTGTTCTTATTCCGAGATTTATCTGAATAAGAAATGCAGCAAGCACAAGTGCCTTGTCTGAAAGAGGGTCCATCAGCTTGCCAAAATCAGTTACAAGTTTTCTTTTTCTTGCAATGTTGCCGTCAACGGTATCGCTGACACAAGCAATAAAATAAACCAAAAGCGCGGCAACCCAATGGTATCTGAACTGCCAAAGAGAAAACAGCCACAAAAACGGTATACAGCAAAATCTAAAAACTGTAATTTTATTAGGTAAATTCATAATGTTCTCCTATCAAATCATATCCGTCAAAATCTGTAATCTTAACATCGACAAAGTCGCCGATATTAAGTTCTTTATTTGAAGTAAAAATAATTCCGCTGTCAATTTCAGGCGAATCCATATATGATCGACCTGTGTACTTTCCGTCTGCAAAAGAATCAACAATAACCTTGTATACATTGCCGACTCTGCTTTTGTTTGAAGCCTCGGTAATGAAGAATTGAGCATTCATCAAAACTTCCTGTCTACGCTTTTTGACATCTTCATCAATTTGATTTTCCATATCAAAAGCAGGAGTGTCCTCTTCAGGTGAAAAAGTAAAGCAACCCATTTTGTCAAACTTCATATCTTTTACGAACTCGCAAAGATTTTCGAACTGCTTATCGGTTTCACCGGGGAAGCCGACCATAAATGTTGTACGAAGTGCCAAACCCGGAATAGCCTCTCTCATTTTATTGAGGAGCACCCTGTAATCGTTTCCGTCCCCTACTCTGTTCATATTTTTTAGAACAGTAGCATCTGAATGTTGAAGCGGAATATCAATATACTTGCAAACTTTATCCTCATTTGCAATAACATCAATCAGACTGTCGGTAATTCTCTGTGGATAGCAATAGAAAAGTCTGATCCATTCAAGTCCGTCAATCTTAACAAGCTCTTTCAAAAGTTTGTCGAGTGAATATTCACCGTACAAATCCTGTCCATATTTAGTTGTATCCTGTGCAACTAAAATTATTTCTTTAACACCACGATTTACAAGACTTTTTGCTTCATCAACAACAGATTCAATTGTTCTTGAGCGAAAATCGCCTCTGATGCCGGGAATGGCACAATAAGCACATCTGTTGTCGCATCCCTCGGCAATCTTCAAATACGCCCAATGAGGAGGCGTAGAAAGCATTCTTTCGCCATCAAGCGGAAGATAACACTTGTTAGGGAAGTTTGATGTTTTAATGCCGCACAGAGCCTTGTCGCACACCTTGACAATATCGGAATTAGCACCGATACCGATAACAGCATCAACCTCCGGCATTTCTTTTAAGATTTCGTCCTGATACCTTTCGGCAAGACATCCTGTAACAACAATTGCAGAAATCAGCCCTGCTTCCTTGTACTGTGCAACCTCAAGAATTGTATCAATAGCTTCACGCTTGGCATCTTCAATGAATCCGCAAGTGTTGACAATCATCACATCCGAATTTTCAATTTCATTTACAATTTGATACCCTGCCTGCGCAAGTTTTGCAAGCAGAGCCTCGCCGTCCACCTGATTTTTGGGACAGCCGAGAGATATCATACCGACTTTATAACCATTTGCCATTAATTGTATTCTTCATTTTCAATTCTTTCAAAGGCTTCCCTTATGTCAGAATATGAAAATCCCTTTCTCATCAAGGCGGCTATAACTTTTTTGTTACCGTCTTGAGCGTCTAATTTGTTTCTGTATTTTGTAAAAATCAAATCAACAACAGCCGACACATTGTCAATTTCTGTATCTTCAAGAGTATATGCGATGATGTCATTTGGCACACCTCGCTTATACATTTCCTGTTTGATATGATTTTTTGACATACGCTTGGTTTCGGACAGATATTTAACAAGATTTTTTGCATATTTTTCATCATCCAAATATCCGTAATCAATCATTTTTTCTATTGCTCTGTCGGCATTTTTTTCATCAACCGTGCGAAGAAGTTTTGTTTTAAGTTCTTTGACGGAATGATCTCGCCTTGAAAGCAAATCGTAGCACTTATCAATGGCTTTTTTATAATAAATCCCGTTGCAAAATTCCTGCCATTGCTCTTCGGTTATTTCCTGACCGTCTTTAAAAAAATGCTCTGCCCAGAAATCAATATCTGTTGTTATTGTATATTCGTCATCAACAAAAATATGAATTTTTTTGCCTCTGCCCTTTGTATGAGATATTTTCATTAATCCTCATCATCGTCTATTGCGATGTCGAGCTTTGCTCTTGCAGCAGCTCTTGTTTGAGTAACAGGAGGTTTTGGTACTTCAGGCTCATCAACCGAAACAGCTTCTTCAGCCTCATTGTTTGCCAAAATATCCTTAATCTGCTTTTCAAGTTCAGCCTGAACATCAGGATTTGACTTGATATAATCCTTGAACTTTTCTTTACCCTGGAAACGCTCCTCTCCGTATGTAAACCAAGCACCGCCCTTTGAAACAATACCAAGAGTTACGGCAAGGTCTGCAATTTCACCGATTTTATCAATACCGGTTCCGTACATAATATCAAATTCAGCCTGTTTGAACGGCGGAGCAACTTTGTTTTTAACAATTTTTGCTCTTGTTCTTGAACCGATAAACTCATTGCCGGGTGCTTTAAGCTGTTCAATCTTTCTTACATCAATACGCATTGAAGAATAGAACTTAAGTGCACGACCGCCTGTTGTAACTTCAGGGTTGCCATAAATTACGCCAACCTTTTCACGAAGCTGATTGATAAAGATAATAATACAGTTTGACTTATTGATTGCACCTGTGAGTTTACGAAGCGCCTGTGACATAAGTCTTGCGTGCAAGCCGACATGAGAGTCGCCCATATCGCCCTCAATTTCTGAACGAGGAACAAGAGCCGCAACAGAGTCAACAACAATAATATCAACCGCACCGCTTCTTACAAGCTGTTCGGTAATTTCAAGTGCCTGCTCTCCGTTATCAGGCTGTGAAACCAAAAGAGAATCAACATCAACACCAAGATTCTTTGCATATCCAGGGTCAAGTGCGTGTTCTGCATCAATAAATGCAGCCTCACCGCCAAGCTTTTGACACTCTGCAACACAGTGAAGTGCAAGTGTGGTTTTACCTGATGATTCAGGACCGTAAATTTCTATAATTCTTCCCTTTGGAAGTCCTCCGATACCTGTTGCAAGATCAAGTGTAAGTGAACCTGTTGAAACAGCATCAACCTTTAAATGTGTGCTTTCGCCAAGACGCATAATAGCACCTTGTCCATACTGCTTTTCAATTTGCTTTAATGCGGATTCAAGGGCAGTTTTTTTATCATTTGCTTTTTTATCTACAGCCATTGATTATTCCTCCGAAATATCTTTTGAATTTAACAGATATATTATACTATATATGGTATATAAAATCAAGAAAATATAGTACAAATATACCATAAATATCACTATTCAAAAAAATATTAAAAAAATGCTTGCATTTTCTGCAACTATCTGTTATTATATTTCCGTTGTAAATTATTAAGGAGGTGTTCGCAAATGGCTAAATGTGAATACTGTGGTAAGGAAATGTCCTTCGGTATTAAGGTATCCCACTCACACAGAAGATCAAACAGAACATGGAAACCAAACATTAAGAGAGTTAAGGCTATCGTAAACGGATCTCCAAAGAGAGTTTATGTTTGCACAAGATGCCTTCGTTCAGGTAAGGTTGAAAGAGCGTAAGAGATACGCAAAAGATAAAGCTGTTCATTTCGAACAGCTTATTTTTTTATATTAATAGCACAAACATAAAAGAGTAGGACTCGCCTACTCTTTCTTTTTCTTTTTTGAACCGATTTTGTTTTCGGTATGATTAATAAGTCTTTTTACATTTTCTCTGTGTGCCACAACCACTATAACCGTAAACACAAGAGCAATGAGCACAAGAATAATATCTTTGTAAAAAATCCCAATAAACACAGGATAGAATATTGCCATCAAGATTGAACCGAGACTGACATATTTTGTTATCAAAATAGTCAAGGCGAAAATCGCAAGCAATATGAGTGCAATTTGCCAATCAATCGCAATAACCATTCCACCGCTTGTTGCAACGCCCTTTCCACCCTTAAATTTGAAATAGCATGGAAATATATGCCCAAGTACGGCAAACAAGCCTGCAAAGGATTTTAGAACCACCTGAGGATAATCAGAGGCGCTGTCGAGAGTCATTTTAAGTTCTTCAACAGAAACAATCCTAAATGCGAGCCAAATAGCAAGCATAACCTTTAAAATGTCGCCTGCTATTGTGAGCAAGCCCAATGTTTTGCCATAGGTACGCATCATATTTGTTGTGCCTGCATTACCTGAACCCGATTCTCTGACATCCTCGTTTTTCATACCCCTTGAAAGGATGACGCCGAAATTAAGACTGCCGAGCAAATACGAAATTACAGCAATAATGATAAATTTGAAAGCTATCACTTTTTACCCTCATTTCTTTCCCTGACGATAAATCTTACAGGAGTTCCGTCAAGTCCGAAAATTTCTCTGATTTGATTTTCCAAATATCTTTGATATGAAAAATGGAAAAGTTCGCTGTTGTTAACAAAGAAAACGAATGTTGGCGGTCTTGTAGACGCCTGGGTCATATAGTAAATCTTAAGACGCTTTCCCTTATCGGTAGGCGGTTGAACTCTTGCGGTAGCAATTCCGAGAACTTCATTGAGTTTACCTGTCGAAATACGCATTGAGTTTTGAGAATGAACATGAACAATCATTTCATAAAGTTTGTCGATACGAATACCTGTTTTCGCAGAAATGAAAATAAACGGTGCATAACTCATAAATGAGAAGTCAACAGAAAGTTTTTCTCTAAACTCTTTCATAGTGTTGCCGTCTTTTTCAACAGCATCCCATTTATTAACCGCAATAATACAAGCCTTGCCTTGTTCGATTGCAATGCCCGCAACCTTGCTGTCCTGCTCTGTAAAGCCTTCTGTTGCGTCAATCATAATAACACATACATTAGCTCTTTCAACAGCCATTCTGGCACGGATAATGCTATATTTTTCAATGCTGTCATTTACACGACTTTTTCTGCGAAGTCCGGCAGTGTCAATAAAATTAAACTTGCCGTATTTATTCTCAATATAGGTATCAGTTGTATCTCTTGTTGTGCCGGCAATATTGCTGACAATCGCTCTGTCTGTACCGCTGATACGGTTAATAAGCGAGGATTTGCCGACATTCGGCTTGCCGATAACTGCAACATTGATAACCTCTTCGTCATCAACTTCTTCCTCTTCCTGTTCAGGGAAAAACTTGATAACTTCATCAAGCAAATCACCTGTTCCATGACCGTGAACGGAAGAAACAGCAATAGGGTCGCCTAATCCGAGATTGTAGAATTCATAAAATTCAGGGTCAGGTGCACCGATACTGTCACACTTATTTACGCAGAGGACAATAGGTTTATTGCTCTTTTGAAGCATTGAAGCAACCTCCATATCAGAGGCAACAACACCGCACTTTAAATCTGTAACAAGAATAATTACATCGGCTGTTTCAATAGCAATCTCTGCCTGTGTACGCATTTGAGAAAGGATTACATCAGTGCTGTATGGCTCAATACCGCCCGTATCAACAAGCAAAAAGTTATGATTAAGCCATTCGCAATCTCCATAAATTCTATCTCTCGTTACACCCGGAGTATCGTCAACAATAGAGAGTCTTGAGCCTATTAACTTATTAAACAATGTAGACTTGCCGACATTTGGTCTGCCGACAATTGCCACAACGGGTTTTGCCATATAAAAACCTCCTTATAACAAGAAAGGCGACTTAAATAAAGTCGCCAATGCTCAAATAATTAGTCCTTGCTGATAACTTCTTTGCCGTTGTAATAGCCACAGCTTGCACATACCTTGTGTGGAACTGTGTATTCAGAACACTTTGGGCACTTTACAAGTGTTGGAGCCTCTGCCTTCCAAACGCTTGAACGTCTCTTATTCTTTCTTGCTTTACCTGTTCTTCTTGCTGGTACTGCCATTTTTAATTTCCTCCTTATTATAAAAACAAGTTAGTTTACTCATCAATCAGCAAATCTGCCAAAGCAGCTAACCTTGGGTCAACATCTTTTGCACATTCGCATTTTTCATAATTTAAATTTTTGCCACATTTTTGGCACAAGCCTTTGCAATCATCCTTGCAAAGCATCTTCGCCGGCAAAAACAACTGACATTCCTCATTAACAAGTTCGTCAAGGTCAAGCACATTGTTTTCAACAACGATATAATCATCGTAATCGTCATTTTCATTTTCCATTGCGTTGACAATGATTTTATTAAGAGAAAAATCATACTTTCTTTCGATGTCGTCCGCACATCTGTCGCACACACCGAAGAAATCAAAGTTTACATCAAGGTCAAGATACACAACCCCGACTTTTTGATACGCTCTTCCCTTTACATCAACACCGTTTTTGAGTGGCTTATAGGTGCTATACATAAAATCATCCGCATTCATATGATAATCAATATTGATTTCATCCGCCGATGAGTTAAGAAGATTTGTAAAATCAAGTTGCATACAGTTCACCTCATGTTTGCACTTTAAGTATTATATATATAAAGAGCTTTTTTGTCAATAGTAAAATTTAAAAAAATAGGCACACCTGTTGCCAAGTGTGCCATAATTCTTACGCTTCTTCGCAATAATCGAAGATTTCAACCGGAAGATCTTCTTTATCACAGCTAATTGTGAAGTAGAAGTTTACATCCGAAGCCTCACTTAAGCCTGAAAGCATCTCAAAGAACTGAGGGAGCTTTTCGTACTCTCTGCCAACAATTTTGAATGTGGCATCAATAAGAATATCTGTAACATCGTAATTACCTGCACAAATACCTGCAAGGAAGCCATAGAAAGCCTTGTGACCATTGATTCCGTAGGTTTCTGTTTCGAGCAAACGAGCCTTTGATGAAATATCGTATGTAAGCTTTGGTTCTTTCTCAATGCAAACAATATTTCCGTCAGAATTCTCTACACAGGAATTCACCAAATCGATGAGTTTCTTTGTCTTTCCTGCGCCTTTATTACCGATGATAAGTTTAATCATTATTTATTCCTCCTGTAAGAAATATGATCTTTTTTATATATTATCATAAATCTAATTGTTTTTCAAGTTTTTCTTTTTCACTTTCATAGCCGGGTTTGCCAAGCAAAGCAAACATATTCTTCTTGTAGCTTTCAACACCTGGTTGGTTGAAAGGATTAACGCCAAGAATATAGCCTGAAATAGCGCAAGCCTTCTCGAAGAAATAAATAAGATAACCGATTTCTTCTGCTCCGAGTTTGTCAGCTTCGATAATGAGGTTACCAACACCGCCCTCTGTATGAGCAAGCAATGTGCCGAGTCTTGCCTTATCATTTACAACGCTCATCTTTTCGCCTGCAAGGAAGTTAAGGCCGTCAATATTACCCTCTTGTTCATCAATAACATAATCATTGAGGCAGTTATTGAACTTAACAACAGTTTCGAACATCTTGTCAGCGCCTGACTCTTGGATGTACTGACCGAGTGAATGAAGGTCTGTTGAGAATACGCAAGATACCGGGAACAATCCTTTGCCATCCTTGCCCTCACTCTCGCCAAAGAGTTGCTTGAGCCACTCGTTGAACATTGTCATATTAGGCTCATAAGAAACGAAGCATTCCATCTTCTTGCCCTTGTTGTAGAAGCAATTTCTTACTGCAGCATATTTAAGAGCAGCGTTCTTTTCAATATCTGTATCGCAAAGCTCGTTTTGTGCATTTCTTGCACCAAGCATGAGCTTGTCAATATCAATACCTGCAACAGCAATAGGAAGCAAACCAACTGCTGTCAAAACAGAAAATCTACCGCCTACATCATCAGGAACAACGAATGTTTCGTAGCCTTCTTTGTCAGCAAGTTCCTTAAGTGTACCCTTGTTGGCATCAGTTGTGCAGAAAATTCTCTTTGCAGCTTTTTCCTTTGAATATCTGCTGTTGACGAGTTCTCTGAAAACTCTGAAAGCAATAGCAGGTTCTGTTGTTGTTCCGCTCTTTGAAATAACATTTACGCAAACATCTTTGCCGTCACAAAGGCTAACGATTTCGTTAGGCTTGATGGGCTGATAGAGTTTCCGATGAAATAAATCTGTGGAGTATCCTTTGCAAGAAGGTTGTAGTTATAAGACTTTACGGCCTCAACAACAGCTCTTGCACCAAGATAAGAACCGCCGATACCGATAACAATAAGAACATCTGCATTCTTCTTGATGTACTCGGCTGACTTTTTGATTTTGTCAAATTCTTCCTTATCGTAATTTGTCGGGAGGTCAATCCAACCTAAAAAGTCATTGCCCTCGCCTGTCTTTGACATAAGTGTATCCATAGCCTTAACTGCCTTTGGAGCAATTGCTTCAATGTCAGCAGGAGATACAATGGATTCACTGTATTTTGAATTAAATTTCAATGACATTATATTTTACCTCTTGTGTTAAATTAATAAATTTATAGAGATACTATACTACATATTGAAATAAAATGCAATAAAAAAACTGACTTTTCTAAATATGTTTAAAAATTTTTAAAAATATATAATTAAAATCCACCGTTTCAACGACTTTATCTGAATATAAAGGAATACTTTTTATTTTCTTATCATTCGATATAACCTCAATTTTACCGAGTTTATCCCCCTTTTTTATCGGTGCTTTTACTTCCTTTTTTATCTTATATTTATATGTTAAATTATCACTGCCCTTTGGTATAATCAATTTTATATTTCTGTCATAAACAGGATTAACTTCCTTTTCTTTGCCGTTTTTTACTTTTACAGGTTTGATTTTCTTTTTATCTACATTTATATTTATGCAAGAATAATTCGCAAAACCCGTATCAAGCAAATAAGAAGCCGTATCAAACCTATGTTCACTCGTGTCCGAACCCAAAACAACAGCGACAAGGTTTAATCCGTCACGACTTGCGGTTGCACTCACACAAAAGCCCGCATTTGATGTTGTTCCTGTTTTCAAGCCTGTTATACCGTTATAAGATTTAACAAGTTTGTTTGTGTTATTTAGTTCTGTTTTTCCGCCTCTGAGGTTATCAAGCCATATAGTCGAATATTTTGTAATCAATGGGTGTTTCATCACTTCGCAAGAAATAACGGCAAGGTCATAAGCACAGGAATAATGTGCCTTTACGGTGTCGTCAAGACCTGTGCAGTTTTCAAAATTTGTATGTTTCAATCCAAGTGATTTTGCTTTGTCATTCATCATCTTTACAAACGCAACATCCGAGCCGGCAACATATTCTCCGAGTGCTGTGCAAGCATCGTTTGCACTTGCAATAATAACAGCCTTGAGCAATTCCTCAACAGTCATAACTTCTCCGACTTCAAGCCAAATTTGAGAACCGCCCATTGCCACAGCTTCCTTTGAAGCAGTCACTTTATCTGTCAATTTAATTTTTCCGCTGTCAAGTGCCTCAAGCACAAGCAAAAGCGACATAATTTTTGTGACAGACGCAGGAGAAAGTTCTTTGTATTCATTTTCTGCATATAGCATTTCGCCCGTATCAAGAGCCATAAGGCACACCGATTTTGCATTTATTTTATCGTTCTTTTCCTTATTGTCATTTGCTAAAACTGTCACGGGCAGTTGAAACATAACAACAATGCACAGCAGAATTGTCAATATTTTTTTCATAAGAACACCTACTATATATTGTAATAATATTTGAAATTTGATATAATAGCATAAAATTTAAAGGCGGACATCAAATATATGAAAGCAGCATTTTATACACTTGGTTGCAAGGTCAACCAATACGAAACTGAATATATGGCTGAAATCCTCAAAAATGCAGGTATGCAAATTGTTTCACACAGCGAGGATGCAGACTATTACATAATAAATTCTTGTACAGTTACTGCCACAGCAGACCAAAAGACAAGACAGAATGTGCGTAAATTCAAGCGTCAACACCCTAATTCGGTTGTTATTCTTACCGGATGTATGCCACAGGCATTTCCGGAACAGGCTTCCGCACTCAATGAGGCGGATATTGTTCTTTCAAACAAGAGCAATGACGATATTCTCGACCTTATTAATCGCTACAATGTTTCGCACAACAGAATTGTGAAAATCGACAAGCACCAAAAGGGTGACGAATTTACAAAGTGCTCAATCGTACATTTCAGCGAAAGAATTAGAGCGTTTGTCAAAATCGAGGATGGATGTGACAGATTTTGCTCATACTGCATCATTCCAATGTCAAGAGGCAGAGTTCGCAGTAAATCTCTTGACGATTTGAAGAATGAAATAAAAATGCTCGGCAACAACGGAATCAAGGAAATTGTACTTGTCGGAATCAATCTTTCATCATACGGCAAAGGTGAAGACTTCAACATTGTTGATGCTGTCAGAATTTGCAACGATGACGAAAACATCAGACGAGTTCGTCTTGGTTCACTTGAACCTGACCACATAACTGATGAAATTATTGAGGAACTTGCAAAATACGAAAAGTTCTGTCCGCAATTTCATATTTCACTTCAAAGCGGATGTGACAAAACGCTGAAAGATATGAATCGTCACTACAGTTCTGATGAATACCGTCAGCTTTGCAAAAAACTCCGTGCAACATTTGATGACGCAACCATCACAACCGATATTATGGTAGGTTTCAATGACGAAACAGAAGAAGATTTCAATACTTCTCTTCAATTTGCAAAAGAAATCGGATTTGAAAAGGTGCACACCTTCCCTTATTCCGAACGACAAGGCACAGTTGCATCTCGCAAGGGTGACAATGTACCAAAGCAGGAAAAAGAGCGCAGAGCCTCTGTTATGATTGAAGAAACAAACAAGATTCGCCACGAATACTTCAACAAACTTATCGGTGCAAAAGAAGTTGTTTTGTTTGAAAACAATCTCGACGGTAACACATATCAAGGCTACACAAAAAATTATGTGCCTGTTCGTATGGAAAGCGACACAGACATTATCGGCAAAGAAATAGAAGTGACAATCAAAAGTGCAGACATCAACCTTGACTGTTGCTTTGCATAACTTCATACATATTGGATACTTCATTCTTGGCATTTTCGCTTGACAATTGTGAATATGAAAAGATGTAGTATCCTTTTATTTTATCTATTTTTGAAATATATGTAATTTGCCGTGCAATTATATCATTGTTGTTTTTAAATTCATTGATTATACTGCTGTCATTTTCAGCAGCATATTCATCCTTTGTGTTCGCCTTGTAAAGTGGCAAGCCTATATACAAATCAACATTGGTATTCTCGCACAATTTAACCCATTTTTTAACAGTAAACATAAACGGCTGATACACATTTTTAAAGCCAAAATATACCTGTGGGCAAATATAATCAACATATCCTTTTTTAACCCACAATTCAACATCAGCATAAAGATTATTCTTGTCATTTTCAATATTCGAAGCAGGACTGATTCCGAACTCAACATCTTTGTTTGCACTTTTCACAGCATCATAAACACACTTAACCATATCCGTAACTTTCTGTCTGCGCCAATCCGCAAGTGACAAATCTCCACCATATCTTTTATACTCCTTTTTATCAAAATTTTTGTTTTGAGTCGGATAAAAATAATCATCAAAATGAATGGCAGAAATATTGTAATTCTCAACAAGTTCTTTTACACCACTGACAATAAGGTTTGTGACTTCATCATATGCCGGATTGAAGTATATTTTGCCGTCAACAACTTTAGTCATTTTTTTATTTTTAACAGCGAAGTTATTCGGTGAAAGTTTGGAATAATCATCATCTTGGCTTACTCTGTATGGGTTTATCCATGCCTCGATTTTTAGATCAAGCTGTTGTGCGTAAGAGCAAATAATTTCAAGTGGGTCGTAATTCATTTCACTTCCCTGTTCACCGTTAAAATATCTGCTTGTCGGGAAATATGCTGATTTATAAAACGCATCTGCACAAGGTCTGACTTGCACTGTAACTGTATTGAAACCTTTTGATGCAATTTTTGAAAATTCTTCTTTAATGGTTTTCTCAAATTCGTATTTATCTTTGCCATTTGTCATTTCAGAAAGTTCATAATAAGCAATCCAAATTGCTTTTCTGTATTCCGTTTTATCAATTTCAATCTGTGTATTTTCCTGTGGCAAAGAACAAGAAGAAAGAATAAAACACAAAATTAAAATTAAAGGAATTGCTTTTTTCACTTGAACACTTCTTTCTAATATAGTATTATATAACAAATGAGGTGATTTTATGGAATACAGACTAGGCAAAGGCAAAAGAATATTTGAGCAAGGACAAACGACTGCTCTCGAATGTCCGAATTGCAAAAACAAGGTTCAGTTTTCTGTTTTTACAAACTTGGACACAAAGCTAATTCCACAACTTCCTGTTGTAAAATTTGAAAACGTTTATTTTCTTGTTTGCCCTGAATGTGCATCGGTTTTCGGTGTTGACAACAAAAAGGGCGTTAACTTTAAAAACGGCGAAAAACTCGCAATCGGCAACTATGATTTAAAGGAACTCAAAAAATTTGAAGTATGAATTTTTAATAATATATCTGATTGTAGTCAACATTGTCGGTGCGATAGTCAACATTGTTGACAAACGAAGAGCAAAAAAGAACAAATGGCGTATACCGGAAGCAACGCTTTGGACAATTGCACTCCTCGGCGGTTCAATCGGAAGCTACATCGCAATGATAACAATCAGGCACAAAACACAACATAAATCCTTTATGATCGGCTTTCCTGCAATCATTAGTTTTCAGGTTGCAATAATAACTTATTTAATACTTAAAACAGAATTCGGCAGTTTTTAACTGCCGAATTTTTTATAGTATAATGCAAATTAAACCGCTGCACCCCTCATTGATTACCCTTTCAATCGTTTCTCTAAACTTATCCCTTGCCTCATTAGGCATACGATACAGTTTATTATTAAGTCCCTCATTAACAAGAGAATGAAGCGATTTGCCAAAAATATTTGTTTCCCATATCTGTGACGGATTATTCTCAAACTCTTTGAGTAAATACATCACAAGTTCCTCGCTTTGGCTTTCGCTACCGACAATCGGGGCAACTTAGGTATAGGT
>OBCL01000069.1_pt1 | contig 29100 bp, 18 predicted proteins | sample 1495931 | NCBI WGS metagenome assembly OBCL01 (sample SAMN03418275, study PRJEB22391) | human gut metagenome | biome: human-gut; feature: organic feature; material: feces | host: Homo sapiens | place: Tanzania | collected 2013-01
CCAGAAATGACTAACATGAGCCATTCTGTTAGCTTGAGCAAGTAAGAATAGAACAATACATAATATATATATACATGAATCACTTTAGAAATAGAGAGAGATTTATATAAAGATGAGGGTGCGTCATAAGTCTGTGACACACCCTTTTTTTTCGTTACACTAAGATAAATGAATTCTTCGACATGCAAAACCTGGGTGTGGTTTTTTCGAGGATTATCAAGTAACGATAGTATGATTGAGAATATCTATACGTTCCAAAAAAACTGGCGAGCAGTTTACCTGTGCAAATGCCAAGGCTACTAACGAGGCTGCCGACTGGTATGCTTATTTTCCAAGCAATGATGTGAAACTGACCGGACAAGATGGCACATTGAACGTTAGCTCTCATGATTCCGGTCATTTAGTCAAAGTCATTCCCGGTCAAAATCATCTCTGATATTATAAAGAAAGGTTATTATCCCTCAACTTATAAAACAAAATAAATGGTTCGCTATAAGAGTTTTTCATTACCGCCAAATTACCGCCAAATCACTTTCTATCGTTCTCGAAAGTCTCCGACATTCTTTTTTTGATAAAATTCCCCAATAATTTTATACGAATTTCAGTTTTTATTTGTAATTTCGCAGCAAATTTCTAAACACATATTAATTTTTAACAACATGTTGCAAAAGTTATTCGGTTTTGACCCTGCTCAAAACAAACTGAAAACGGAGGTGGCTGCGGGTATCACCACCTTCCTCACCATGGCCTATATCCTGGCCGTTAATCCTAACATCTTCAGTCATCTCGCCGCTCAGGGCATGGATACACACGCAGTGTTCACTGCCACCGTACTGGCTGCCATTGTAGGTACACTCGTGATGGCGGTCTATGCCAAGAAACCTTTCGGCCTGGCTCCTGGTATGGGTCTGAACGCCTTCTTCGTATTCACGGTCTGTCTCACCATGGGCTATCCCTGGCAAATGGCACTCACGGCTGTTCTCATCGAAGGTATCATCTTCATCATCCTCTCCGCTACCGGTATCCGCTCGATGATGGTGGATGCTATTCCGGCTTCCCTGAAACGTGCCATCGGTGCTGGTATCGGCCTCTTCATCGCCTTCATCGGTCTGAAGAATGCAGGTATCGTGGCTGCCAATGAGGCTACTTTCGTCACCATCGGTAAGATCACCGAAGGCTCTGCCCTGCTCGGTGTTATCGGCATCATCCTGACCAGCGTGCTCGTCATCAAGAAAGTACCTGGCAACCTGCTCATCGGTATTCTCGCTACTACGCTCATCGGCATTCCTATGGGCATCACGGAAATACACGGACTGGTAGATGTGCCACCTTCGGTTTCTCCTATCTTCTGCCAGTTTGATTTCTCCAAGGTCTTCTCCATCGACATGGTGATCATCGTCTTCACCTTCCTCTTCATCGATATGTTTGATACGATGGGCACGCTCGTGGGCGTCTGCACCAAAGCGGGCATGATGAAACCGGACGGAAGAATCCATGGACTCAACAAGGCATTCATGGCGGATGCCGTGGCTACTGTGGCTGGTGCCTGCTTCGGAACAAGTACTACTACCACCTACGTGGAGAGTGCTTCGGGTGTGGCACAGGGCGGTCGTACGGGTCTTACTGCCTTCATTACTGCCATGTGCTTCTTAGTGGCCCTGTTCTTCGCTCCACTGTTCCTGTCAGTTCCTTCTGCAGCAACTACTCCAGTGCTCGTCATCGTGGGTCTGTATATGATGTCGCCTATCAAGGACATCGACCTGAACGATTATGCTGAGTCTATCCCTGCTTTCATCACCATCATCATGATGCCGCTCACCTATAGCATTTCTGATGGTATTCTCTGCGGTATGATCAGTTATGTGGCCATCAACGCCTGCTGCGGAAACATCAAGAAGCTGAGCATCACCATGTGGGTATTAGCTATCCTCTTCGTGCTGAAATATATCTTCATCTAAACAGAGATGAAAATACGGTTTAGATAATAATCCTAACTATATAATGAACAGATCCGGTTGGAACTCATGGGGTTCTAACCGGATTTTTTTATCCCCATCCCTCTCCATAATATATCTGAAATATATCTGTAACATACAATACTGCCTTGTAACACAATCGTCACAAACACGTAATGCGCTTTACACCCCTGCTTTCAAAATATCGTCGTAACTTTGCACCCGAAAAGAAATACATGTTTCCTGCTTGTTGGAGCAAGAGAAGACAAGAGAAGACATTCATACTAACATTATAATCAAATGAAAGAGAACAAGAAAGCAATTCTGGAGATTCTCAAGAAAAAGAGTTCCAAGAAAGAAGGTAAGAAGGATGATAAGTTTGAAAGCTTAGTGCTCAACCTCGCCCTTCAGAAGATTGACAGTGATGACTTTGACTATGATGGAGAGGCTGTTTATTCTACAGACAAGAAGCGCCTCATCTATTGCATGAGTAATGAGACAAGTTTCACAGTTCCTGAGGGTGTGACCGTCATTGGTGAAATGGCTTTCCGTGGCAAGAAACAACTCAAGAATGTCATCATAGCCAACTCTGTGAAGGAAATAGAGCACGATGCTTTCTATGATTGTGATGAATTGGATAACGTTTATATCCCTGCCGGTGTAAAGGAAGTAAGGGGATATGCTTTTGCTGAATGCGACAAACTCAAGAAGATTACTTTTGCTGGCGTTCCTGCCAAACTGAGCCGCCATACTTTTGATGACTGCGATCTTCTCCACGATATCATTGTACCTGCTGGTGCCAGCAAAGCTTTCCGCAAGGCTCTCCATTTTATTGACGGAGATACTGATTTCCTCGTTATTGAAGTTGCCGGAAAGAAGGATGAGAAGAAAACGCAAACCGATAAAAAGGAAAGCGTAAAGGCTGAGGAGTCTAAGAAAGAGTCCAAGAAATCTGAAGACAAGAAAGAGTCCAAAAAGACTGAGGAAAAGAAATCTGAGGAAAAGAAAGAACTGAAGCCTGCTGACAAAAACAAGAAGGAAGAGAAAAAGAAGGCTAAAGCATAACATTTCTCCCACTAACTTGATTTTCACACGTAGTCTCATAAAATTTTATATCGACTTAAAAATCATGACCAAAGAAGAAATTATTAAAAAAGCATACGTAGAACGCGACGTGAGCTGGATGTACTTCAACCACCGCATTCTGCAGGAAGCCAAGAAGGAATTTGTTCCATTGCTCGAACGTCTCTCCTTCCTCGGCATTTATTCCAACAACCTCGATGAGTTCTTCCGTGTACGTGTGGCTTCGCTCAACCGTATGATCGACCGCAACCTCACCAAGGATATGGAAGCGCAAATCAAAAAGTCTCTCAAAACGATCAATAAGCTCAATGAATCTTACTCGAAAGAATACACTGAAGCGGTGGATCAGGTTTTCCGCGAACTTGAAGTTCACAAGGTTCGACTTGTCACAGAAACCAATCTCAACGACGAGCAGAAGAACTTCCTCACACAGTTCTTCTACGACAAGCTCAACGGCTCTGTCAATCCTATCTGGCTCAACGAGATAGACGACCTCTCTACCTTAGAGGACAACCGCATCTACCTCGCCATCGAAAAAACCGAAATGGAAAATAATGACGAGGATGAAAAGGGCAAGAAAAAGAAAGACGACAAGAAGGGCAAGAAGAAATATGCCGTGGTGAAGGTGCCAGACCGTGTGTTTGGCCGCTGGGTGAAGATTCCTTCAAGCGACGGATTCGACAACATCATGTATCTGGACGACGTGATCCGCTATTGTCTGCCTTTAGTTTTCCTCGGTTTCAAGGAGAGCTCTTACCGTGCTTATTCCTTCAAGTTTACCAAGGATGCGGAAATGGAGATGGACAATGATGCTGACTTCGGTACGATGGAGAAGATTGCCTTGGGTGTGAACAGCCGTAAGAAGGGCGAGGCGGTGCGCGTCATCTACGACCGCGAGATGCCGAAGGACTTGCAGAAGAAACTGCGCGAGCGCCTGAACACCAAGGAACTTGATGCTTCGCTTGCAGGCGGAAGATACCAGAACCACAAGGACCTGATGTCTTTCCCTGACTGCGGACACAAGGAACTGAAATATGAGAAGTGGACGCCTATCATGAAACCGGAGTTCCTCTCCAACGAGAGCATTCTCGAACAGATCCGCCAGAAAGACCGTTATATCCACGTGCCTTACCACAGTTTCAACGGCTACATCCGTGTATTGCGTGAGGCTGCCGTCAAGCCAGAGGTGAAAGCCATTAAGACTACACTCTACCGTCTGGCCAAGGACTCCAAGGTGGTGAAGGCGCTGATTACTGCGGCACGCAACGGCAAGAAGGTAACTGCAGTAGTAGAGCTCCTGGCTCGATTCGACGAGGAGAGCAACATCAAGTGGAGCAAGCGTATGCAGGAGGAAGGCGTCAACGTCATCTTCGGTGTGGAAGGATTGAAGATTCACTCCAAACTGCTCTATATCGAATCTAAGAAGGGCAATATCGCCTGCATCGGAACGGGTAACTTCCACGAAGGAAATGCCAAGATATATACCGACTATCTGATGATGACGGCACGTCCAAAGATCGTGAATGAGGTGGCTAAGGTCTTCGACTTCATCGACCGTCCTTTCTCGCCTTTCCGTTTCAACGAACTGCTCGTCTCTCCTAACTCCATGAAGAGCCGCATCCTCAGAATGCTGGATACGGAAATCAAGAATGCCAACGAGGGCAAGGAGGCTTGGGTGAAGATGAAAATAAACCACATCACCGATACCGACATGGTGGCTAAACTCTATCAGGCTTCCAAGGCTGGAGTGAAGATAGACATCGTGATACGTGGCAACTGTTCGCTCGTGCCAGGCATCGCCAACCTCAGCGAGAACATTCACTGCGTGGGCATCATCGACAGATACCTGGAGCACAGCCGTATCCTCATCTTCGCAAATGGCGGCAAACCAAGATATTTCATCGGTTCTGCCGACTGGATGCCGAGAAACCTCCTCAACCGCATCGAGGTGCTCACCCCGGTATATGACGAGGATATGCAGGCTGACCTGCTCCGCACTGTTTCATACGGCATGAGAGATACCGTAAACGGACGCATTGTGGATGGCAAGGGAAGCAACGAATTCGTAGAAGGACCTGCTTTCAGAAGCCAGGAAGAGTTGTATAAAGCGTATAAGGAATGTTGAATGGAGTACCTTAATTAGAAATTACAAATTAGAAATGAGAAATTACAAATGAGAAATGAGAAATGACTAATTTGAATGTTGAATGTTAAATGGTTAGTGAAAATGACAACTTTAGCTGCAATAGATATTGGTTCCAACGGAGCCAGACTACTCATCAAGCGATTTGATCCGGAAGCACCACGCGAGGAAGACCGCATCAAGAAAATCATGTTTATCCGCATTCCGCTGCGCCTGGGTAAGGATGTGTTTACCCTCGGCAAGGTTTCCAAGGAAAGGGAGAAGATGATGCTCCACATGATGAAGGGATTCAAGCAATTCATGAAACTCAACGATGTGGATGCCTTCCGTGCCTGTGCCACTTCTGCCATGCGAGATGCTGAAAACGGCAAGAAGGTGCTGAAGAAAATAGAAAAGCAGACCGGCATCAAACTCGAGATTATCAAAGGACAGGAGGAGGCGCAACTGCTCTACAACAACCTGGTAGAGAAGACCGACTCCAATGAGGGAAACTTCGCCTATATCGACGTGGGCGGTGGAAGCACTGAGGTTTCCATCATCCACGACGGTACATTGGCTGAAAGTTTCTCCTACAACATGGGTACGCTGAGAATGCTGAGTGGGAAGGTGACGGCTGATACTGAAAAACTGTTTAAGGAAAACCTCTGCAGATATGCCAAGGAATATGGCAATATCCGCATCATCGGTTCTGGCGGAAACATCAACAAGCTCAACAAGCTTGCCCGCCACAACAAGACGAACGGCAAGGAACTGACCCTCAGCGAGCTGAAGCGTCTCTATCTGATGATGCAGCCGCTGAGCATCGAGGAGCGTGAGATTTCCTTCTCGCTGAAGGAAGACCGTGCCGATGTCATCATTCCAGCTGCCGAGATTTTCATCCAGGCATGCGAGTACTTAGAATGCGACACCATCATGGTGCCGAACATCTCGCTTGCCGACAGTATCGTGGATGGGCTGTATGAAGGAGTCCATCCCTAACGCTTTCTGGAGTTTCTCCACTGCAGTCTTGATCATATCATGCGTTCCGCTGCCATCTGATACATATTTCTGTACCATTCTGCCATAGTTCACCGCTTCTTTCAACTCCTTAGTCGAAGAATCGTCTGGCCAGCCAGCCCTGCGAAGCAGTTCCGAGAGCGGCTGCAAGTCTTCCATCTCAGCCAGATTGCCTGGGCGCATGGTAGTGACGGCTTTGTTCAGAATGGCAGTGGAACCCTCCAATTCGTCTTGGGTCATCTTTTTCTTTCCCTTCGACAACAGTTGCTGGGCTTTCTCCATTGCCTGCCGCATACGCTCATATCCATGAGGAGCCCAAGGAGCATACTCTGGCACCTTCACACAGAGAGTTTGCCAAGCCTCCTGCTCTTTCTTCCGCTGTTGGGCAAGAGCCAGAACTGACTGCAACGGTGCTAAATCTATTTTTGCCTTCTTACCCTTCATAGACTCCACATCCGTCAAGTCTATGCGGTAATAATGCGTACTGTTCTTGTTGCGATAGTAATCTGGCTGGAAAATCTTCCCATCCACATTCAGGGTGAACAAGTTAGCATGGGCTCCTGATGTGGCGTCTTTGACTTCACCAATGATTGCCTGACTGAGGCGGGAATCCAGGTGAAGCGTTGCCTGTGCCCAAGTTTCCACTCCAGTACCCGTCATCACCAAAGGTCCATACATCAAGGTTCCTACCCAAGAAGTCTTCAGCGGAGTACCAGCTAAACTTGCCACATCACTCGTAAGTTTGTCTGCACCATATTCTATATGTTTGGTGAAAGGCATGTCTATCTCTATCACATCTCCCTGCTTCCAGTGTTTTCTCTCCAAGGAAAGATAACTGCTTGGAGCAGGCTGCACATCTACCGACTGACCATTCACCCTAACAGAAAAGCCTTGAGTTGCCCAATAAGGCACACGGAGTTTCAACGTAAAGTCTCCCTCGCCCTCCTTGATTCTGATCACCGAATGCTGGGCTGGCCACAGACAATCCTGCTGAACCGTTATCCCCTTTGCCTTCCAATGTAAGGTGGTCGGCATATAGAGTGCCACCCAAAGCGTATGGTCGTTGGCAAAATAAGCGGCCTGCTGATACTTGGTATGATTCTCAGAACCCGTTCCTCCACAACAAGTGCTCTGGGGAGTATTGTTGCCGAAAGGCTTGGTGGCATTCAATCCGACTGCATACTGATAGGTTGTCTCATACTTGTCTGGGTTGAGCGAACCGACAATCTGATTATAAAGCGTACGTTCGTAGTAATCCATATAGCTGGCGTTGTCAGGATTGTAGCAGTTCAAGTCCTTGGTCAACTTCAAGAGATTGTAGGCGCAGCAAGTCTCATTGATGTCTGGATTGGAAACGGTCTGTCCTTCCTGCATTCCATTGGTTGCCATACTCAAGATCTGCGTATAAGGCTGGCGGAACATCTCGCCATTGCCTACTCCCCCCATTGCATACCTATACCGCCCCTGTATCAGCTGCCAGAAGTTTTCAGCCAGATTGTAGTAATAAGGCTTCCGGTTGCTCTTATAACTGCGCAAAGCACCGATGATCATCGGAATATGCTGGTTGGCATGGCGTGTGCGGATGGCATCCACATTTCTGCTCAACGGATCATAAAACTTAGGTGCATCAAAGCAATTGGCTGCCTCTATGAGTTTCGCTTGATCCTCCTTGTCTGTTACCATTTCCGAAAGTCTGGCGAGCGATTCGCTCATGCCGCCCACTTCGCCTGCAATATACATATCCCACATCTCATACCGGTTGCCTGGCACAGCCCTGCGCTCTTGCTGGGTTCCATCAGCCTTGACATAAGTGCGATAATGCATACGGTTCCATACCCAGAGTCCCATGTCCTTAGCTATCAGGAGCGCCTTGTCGCAGATGGCCTTGTCATCAAAGTAAGTTGCGATATCGATCAGACCAGCCAACTGCTTGTGCACACTATAGTAGGGCGCCCACACCCAGTCGCTATTATTATAGGCACGATACATCTCGATGAGCGCACAGTGCTGGGCAGGGATGGCATTCAGATAACCATAGCCATACTCTTCGGGATGCTTCTTATATTCATCAAAGGCAGCCCACGTACCCTTCATCTCCCGAAGTTCTGCCTCCGGAGCAAAATCACGAGCCTCCCAATAACGTTTCAACACCTTATTATATATAAAGGTGCGTTCCTGACATTCCCTCAACTCATTGACCATTCGGGTGATATTATTGCGAAGGATTTTCTTCTGCTCCGGATCTGAGGCTACGGCGTATGCCTGTGCGATGGCCGACATATAATGTCCTGATCCATGCCCCTTGAGTTTGGTTTCAGGCGAATCCCATCCGTCGCTCTTAGTATAGCCCTCGGTACTCAGTCCGTAAGTATCGCGATAATTATAAAGCTGTTGGGTGACATCCCAGGAACAGATTTCCCGGATAGCCTCATCACGGTTATGGGTAAGCCGATTGTCGCCATCGAGAGTTACATCTGATAAGGAAAACGTATGCGCCTTTTCCTGCAAGGGAGCTACATAGGAGCCGTTCACCACCTTAACCTTCGCCTGGACAGGATAGCCATTGCCAGTAGTCTCATCACCGATAATATATCCGGATACAGAATATTCCGTTCCTACAGGATGCTTCTTCATGTCAGCCTCATCCTGTTCATCCGCCCAAGCAGAATTGTTCCAACGTACCTGTCTGAATTCAGCATAACCGTCTGAGTAAATAACCCACACCTGAAAAGGAAGCCGAGGCGCAGTGCCCTGCGGACATTCCACCTTGACAGGATTCACTACCTTGATTATACGTGACTTGGCATCTGCTGCTTGACATGTCATGGTCAATAAGACACAGCAAACGACCGGAGAGCCCAAAGTAAACTGTTTAGTTATCATTGAAATAATAGTTTATTTGTTTTTGTTTCTGCAAAATAATAAAAAAATAATGAGATAAAAGAAAAATATAATCCAAAATTATATAATAAGTCTATTTTAACCGGATTGTAACATCTGTTTAAATCGCCTGTAATATCCCCATAGTACCTTTGCACCCAGAAAACCAGAGGCGGAATGCCTCAGGCAGAAAGCCGAATGATAGATTTCTTATCATCATGAAATGGATAGATTGTAAAATCAGATAATCATTATAAAATTAAATAGAAATAAATGGGTACAATTTATTTATGTATTGTGATCTTCCTGCTCTGTCTGGCAGTGTTTGATCTTTTTGTGGGAGTCAGCAACGATGCTGTCAACTTCCTGCAATCTGCCATCGGTGCTAAGGTGGCGAAGTTTCGCACCGTACTGATCATCGCCTCCTGCGGTGTGGTTCTCGGTGCTATCATGTCTTCTGGAATGATGGACATCGCCCGTCATGGCATCATGAGTCCGGATCACTTTACCTTCGAAGAAGTAATGACGCTCTTCCTTGCCGTCATGGTAACTGATGTCATCATACTGGATGTGTTCAACACCTTAGGTATGCCTACCTCTACTACCGTGTCATTGGTATTCGAGTTGTTGGGAGGTGCTTTCATCCTTGCCACTCTCAAGATGATCGGTGACGACAGCCTCAACTATGGTGTATTGCTCAACAGTAACAAGGCTTTGGAGGTGATCATGGGTATCTTCTCATCTGTCATCATCGCCTTTGTTTTCGGTGCGCTCGTGATGTGGATTTCCCGTATCGTCTTCACGTTCAATTACAGAAAGCATTCCCGCTATTCCATCGCTATCTTTGGTGGAATCGCCTTCACTGCCCTCTCCTACTTCATCTTCATGAAGGGTCTTGGCAAGAGTCCTTATCTGCCAAGTGAGTGGCGCGACTATATCGACCAGAACATCGGGTTGCTGCTCGTCATTACCTTCGTGGTTTCTGCCATCGTGATGGAATTCCTCCACCTCTGCCGCGTCAATATCTTCAAGTTCACCGTTCTGATGGGTACCTTTGCCCTGGCTATGGCATTCGCTGGCAACGACCTTGTCAACTTCATCGGTGTGCCTCTGGCTGGTCTTTCTTCTTACAATGACTATATGGCAAATGCCAACGGCGCTGCACCTGACAGCTTTATGATGACCTCATTGATGGAGAGTGCCAAGACCACTCCTGTCTATCTTCTCGCTGCCGGTTTCGTGATGATTGTTGCAATGGCAACCTCTAAGAAGGCACAGAATGTGATCAAGACTTCTGTAGATTTGAGCCGTCAGGATGAAGGCGATGAGATGTTTGGCAGTTCTTCTGTTGCCCGTGTCATCGTGCGCAACTGTCAGGCTACAGATTCTTGGCTCAACAAGTATCTGCCAAATTCCTTGAAAAGATGGATTAATTCCCGTTTTGATAAGAATGCCGTAGAACTCGAAGAGAGTGCTGCTTTCGATGTTGTACGTGCTGCAGTCAACCTGGTACTTGCTTCTATGCTCATCACCATCGGTACCAACCTCAAGTTGCCTCTTTCTACCACTTACGTTACCTTCATGGTGGCAATGGGTTCTTCACTTGCCGATAGAGCCTGGAGCCGTGAGAGTGCCGTATTCCGTGTTACAGGTGTATTGAGTGTTATCGGTGGATGGTTTATCACAGCCGGTGTTGCTTTCGCAGCCTGCGCCATCGTTTGTCTTACCATGCATTTCGGTGGCATCCTCGTTCAGAGTGCTTTCATGATTCTTGTTATCTTCTTGCTCATCCGCAGCAATATCAAGTACAACAAGAAGGCTAAGCAGGAAAGCAAGGGCACCACCTTCCAGCTGATGATGCGCTCCCACGACCCGGAGATTGTATGGGATTTGCTTCGTCGCCAGGTATCTCGCACCCAGAGCTTCGTTTGCAAATTCGCCCTGAATGAGTTCAATCTCATCGTAGATGGTCTTGCCAGCGAGAGCACCCGTGATCTTCGCCATGCCAACAAGGAACTGAAGAAAGAGCAGGACTTGCTGAAGAAATTCCGCCGTCAGGAGATGCTCGGTCTGAAACGCTCTCCTATGGAGATTGCCATCGAGCGCAACACCTGGTTCCATCTGGGCGCCAACAGCAACCAGCAGTTCATCTACTCTCTCCGCCGTATGCTCGACCCAGTGAAGGAACACGTGGACAACAACTTCAATCCATTGCCAACAGAATACATCAACGAGTTTGCTCCTGTACGTCAGAAGATCAATGACCTGATGAAGATGAGTTGCGAACAGATTGAGACCAACCGATATGAGAACTATCGTGAGATTCTCGCCGAGGCTGATGCCTGCAAGGATGAACTTTCAGTGCTTCGCAAGAAACACATCGACCGCTTGCAGAACATGAAGGATAATAGCTTGATGCAGATTTCCTTGGTTTATCTCAACATCCTCCAGGAGAGTCAGGAATTCCTGAGCGTGATGAGACACCAGCTCAGAGCTGCCAAGAAGTTCATGGAAGCCTAAATTAGTAATGACAAATGAGAAATGAGAAATGAAATGAAGAAATGAATAAGAAATGAAAAGAAGAAATGAATAAGAAATGAATAAGAAATGAATAAGAAATGAATAAGAAATGAAAAGAGGATGTGTCAAAGTCCATGACACATCCTCTTTTTTATTTCTCATTTCTAATTTCTCATTAAAAATTACTTTACGATAAACTTAGCAGCCTTACCTGCGCCCTTGATGACATACATGCCAGAAGGCAGAACCGTAGAACCATTTCCACAACCGCTCTTGACAAGCTGGCCAGCCATAGAGAAGATACTCCAAGCACCCTTGGTCAGGACATCCACCTCATTGCCACGTACTGCAAAGCGAGTTTCAGCCAAAGATGGCTTATCCGCAGTAACAGAACCGATGCCAGAAGTAGTATTATCTACAATCTTACCGAAGCGACTCCATTCATTAGCTTTAGAATAGTTGTCCTTTGGAGTAACCAAATACTTTTCTCCTGTCTTCTCGTCAATCTCCTCAACATCATCCGGTACAATCAATTCCACTTGTGAAAGGTCATAAGGAAAGACATGTCCAATCTTATCATCAGAAAAATAAAGAGGATGAAGCTTAGATGAAATAACCCTCTTCAGGCCAGAATATCCGGCAAATGCTTCTGAGACAAGATTTGTAAAATAATCAACATTGACAGACAACTGCTCTACCTGCTGCAAGCTGCTGTGATCAAACCAATACTCTACAGAAGCAGGAATCGTAATACTCTTGGCTGCCTTAGCTTCATTTAAAGCATTCTCAGAAACGCAGCAGGTTCCCTGAGGAATATCTATGTCTGTTACCTGATTACTTACAGAATAAAGGGTATTGCCAGCATAGCGCATATCGCCTTCCTGAGTTCTCCACCAGGCTGTGTTGGAGATTGCACTCGCATTCGGCATGATCAACTGTTCTGGGAAAGTAATATCACTCAACTTTGAACAATTGTAGAAAGACATGTGTCCAAGCGTAAATTGATATCCTAAAAATGTAACCTTCTCTAAATTTTTACATTCATTGAAACAGCACTGGTCTGACTCTACGACATTTTCTCCAACGATAAGTTCTTTGATGTGAGCGTTTTTGTCATAAAGATAACTACCGATAGAAATACCCAGAAATGGATAATCTGTACTGAAACCTTCAGGCAAAGTCGTGAATAAAGACAACGTGGTTCCTGTAAATGGCTTAGCCATGACCAATTTCAACTGATAAGGATCCCACTCATTCTCACCAGTGTAGCCCGGCATATATACTTTCTGGCATAAGTAATCGCCCACTACACTAAAGGTAGTGTTACCTTCCTCTACACTGATACGCTGTACCTTAGACAATAAATTGAGCCATGATTCCCCATAGACGTCATATACTTGATCCATCTCCTTACAGAAAGTCAGATTTGTAATTCCACCAGGTGCATCAATGGCAATGGCACCATTACCGTAATAAGACTTATAAAGAATATTATTCTTGACAAAATAACGCTGATAATTATCAGTCTGATCACGCTCTTCCATGGTCAGCGTCTTCAAATTTGACCATCTTGCATATGTTACCTCCCTTATATCCTCATCCTTTGGAATACAATAGTTGCTTACTGTGGCAGGAATATAGCAAAGAATTAGACGCTCGGTTCCCCAGCTGTTATCACGTTCCATGACGACACCATTGGCATCCTTGACAAATGTCTCATTCTCGCTGCTAATCTCAAAATCAGCGATGTTATACGTATCCCTGAAACCAAAAGATTTGACATTCTTACCCATTACCAATGTCTGCAGACCTGGCAGATTAGAGAGAGAAATAGATTCTACATTGTCATTTGTCACCAATTTCTGCAAGTATGGATAATCTGTCAGATTGATATCAGTCATCGGACAACCAGCAGCTGCCAGATCGAGCACTTTCGCTTTTTTAGGCAATATAAAATCATTATTATTCAAATCAAACAAGACTCCATCAACTACCTTATACTTGCTATTGGCTACCGGCATGACAAATTTCTCCAAATTAGGAGCATCCTGAACATAAAAACTTGTGATGGTAGAAGGCAACGTAATCTGTTTCAGATTTGGATTACTGCCATCATAAAGATTGCAAGAAGTCACACCCTCAGGAACATTGATGGAACTGGCACCGGCACAACAGAACTGCACCTCTGAATTTTTAATCAGCATCACTCCTTCTGGATCTGTACTGAAAGAGGTATTTTCTGCATCTACAGAAATAGACTGGAGCGATGGAAACTGATTTATCGAAGACCATGATTCTAAGTCATTTACCGACTTGCCTAAGTGCAAGGACGTTATACCCGGATACTGATAAGGTCCCAAATCTAAATAAGCCAGTTCATCTGAGACATTCAGTTTTCCCTTTAATTGAGCAGGAACAGATATGCTCCAGTTCCCATAATTTTGGGTATACAAACATTTGTCCTGTACAAACGATACACTTCCAACCGCAGTTCCAGAGGTTTTCCATTCTTCAAGTGCAGGGAAAACATCGGCGGAAGTAAGAAATCCCACCGAACTATTAGAAGGAATACTGATCGTCTTTGTATTCAGAAATACATCAGAATAGGAGTTTGTATATACATAGGTAACAGGATAAACCTGACCTTCGATAGAAACCTCAGGATCTACCACAATATCCGTAAGTTCCTTATCAATAAGGGTGGCACGAGCTTCCTTGCCCAAAAGAGTGTACCGGACACCGTTCTTAACCACCTCGTCTTCTGCAAAACTCACGATAGCTATCATGAGCAGCAGCAAAGTCATGTAGATTTTTTTCATAAGCACATTAAATTAAAGAAAAAAAAATTAAAACTATATATTTACTAAAACCTTTACTTATCTAATCGCCCAACTTCCGAATATACTCTCTTTTCCTCCCTTCTCATTTCTAATTTCTCATTTCTCATTTGTCATTTCTCATTTTTTTTGGCAGGAAATGGCGCCAGCCATAATGCCAGATGCGGAACAGAGGTTCGCTCAGAGCCTCAGCAGGATAATAGCGCAGGAATCGCAAGTCGCGACATAAACGCTGCAAATTATGACCAATAAAACCATCACCAAGACCATTGCGACTGTCATACCTGCCGAAATTTCCACCAGCAAGTATTTCATGAAGCAACATCTCGCCTCGTCGGATATCTACTGGAACCAACATCTTGTCCTCCGAAAGTCCTAACACTTCACGCAAGACATACATCATCGCTCCTGTAAAATTCCATAATCCCAACTGCTTCAGCGTCTGCTGGATTTCAGTCAGAGAAGAATGATTTTCATCCATCAAACCCGTCACTACGAAATAATAATCAAGCACCTGACGCAACCCTACCCCTTCATAGAAATAGTGATGATAGAGATGATACAACTGATAGACTGCATTAAACGAAGCCGTAGGAACGGCAACCTTCATCTCAGCTAACCCCTTCTTCACATCGCCATCAGATGAAACCGGACGACTGTCCAAACTAACCAGATGGCTGCACTGTCTTTCCTTCTCCTCGTTCAGCCATTTCTGCAAACGACGATTATAGAAGAAATTGGCCATGATGGCAGGAGTGGAATGAAGTTCAACGGCTATATCCCTGATGAAAAGTCCCACATGATTGAGACTCTCATCGCTTACATATCCCTTATCTTTTGCCAGAGCACAAGCTAAGGAACGAATCTCCTCACGAGAGGCATCTACCCAAACATCCACATCACCCGGAGTTCTCGAAACAGGACGGGGATAAAGCATGGCATTGCCCTGTCCCTTCAGAATACAACAAGGATAACCCGCCTCTCTTATTTTCTTATATACATACACTGTGGCTTTATTCAGGATACCATTGCGCATCATGAGCTTGTGACTCAATCCAAACCAGATCAACAACAAGTTCTCGTTAGGAGCTACTCCATTAGGCAACTTCTGGACTCCATCCATCGCGATTCCCACCAAGGTTTGTTTCTTGACGAAATCGAAGAAAGCCTTCCAGTCGAAGTCTTTCAATGCTGTTCCATCCAAGAACTCCTTGCCTTCATAAAGTCCTAAGGAAAACTGTATCAAACGAAAATATAATTCCATCATGTTGTCGGGGTAACCCTATTTTGCCAGTATAGTGTTATTTTTGTTTAAACGTTGATTTATCACCTACTTAAAAATCCTCTTTTCATTCGCAAAAATACATTTTTCCTTTCAAACCACCAAACTTTCTTGTCATTTTTTAACCTAAATATACAATTCAGCAGAATATATGGCAAAAAACAATCCCCTGCAGGATTTCCTATCAGGATTTCTGCAAGGGATCGTAAGAAAGGAATTGTATGAAATTCTGTTTATATGTTTTTATTGGATTCCTCCATGTGTAGGCACTACTCGCTTGATGGTTCCATCGGCATTGAATTCCAACTTGTCGATGCAAACCTCACGGTGAACACCTGGTTGGAAATGGATATAATCCTTGTTGATGCGATGATAGACAATATACCACTCATCTGTGCCTGGCTTCTGGATTACTGAGTTATGGGCTGTTCCGTAAATCTCATGCTGAGGGTCCTGAATCAGGACGATAGGATCCTTCGCTACCTCGATAGGACCGAGCGGAGACTTGGATGTTCCGTAAGCCACATGATAGTTGGCTGCACCCGTATCATCCACCGACCACATGAAGTAGTAGAGTCCGTTGCGATAGAACACGTATGGAGCCTCGCGATAAGCATAGTCTCGCAGGCTTCCGCCCTTTGGAGTCATCACTGTCACAGTTTCATCCTTAATCTTGGTCATGTTTGGCTCCAATTCTGCACCCGCCATAAAACCGTTGCCCCAATAGAGGTAAGGTTTCTTCGATACTGGGTCCATGAAGACATCCACATCGATAAGCTGACCGTTGCAACCCGGATGGTTCTTTGCCAAGAGAGGCTGACCTAAATCCACAAAAGGACCTGTAGGAGAATCAGAAACCGCTACGCCCATCTGCTTTCTGCCGTTGTCATTAGGGTTGGCACTGAAATAGAGATAGTACTTGTAGCTGCCGTTCTTCTGTTTCACCTCGATGGCAGCTGGTGCCCAGAGATTGCCATTCGCCCAGGAAATCTGGTCGCTCTTCGCATCCAGTGCCACGCCTTCATTCTTCCACTCCTTCAGGTCGGCAGAAGAATATACATAGTACTTGTATCCACCCCATCCCGGTTTTCCATCGGTGGTAGAATAGATGTAGTACTTACCCGTCTTGTTGGAATACAGGATTTCCGGGTCTGCATGGAAACCTGGCAGAATAGGATTGCCCAATCCGCTGGCGCCCTTGGTGGTTGGTGCGATAGGACGGATGGTTCCATCAGCATTATAAGCCATCGGTTCGATGATGACACTGCGCTTGTAGCTTCCACCATCAGGCAAGGCACCATTATGAGAGAAGAAGAGCCACTGGTCGTTATAGTTGACGATGGCAGGATGGGTGGTATTGCTGTTGCCGGCAATCTCACTGATGATGCCCTTGGCAGTCCAAGGTCCCATGATGTTGTCCGCCATGGCGTAGGCTATCTTCTCTGGCCAGCCCGAAGCATAGCTCAGATAATATTTGCCATTGTATTTGTGAATCCAAGGAGCCTCGGTGAATGGGAACTCGGTTCCTACGTCGATGCGTTTGATTTCGCCATCAATCTCCACCATATTATCCTTCAGTTTGGCGATGTAGCACTGTCCGTTACCCCATATAATATAAGGTGTATTGTCATCATCAATGAAGATGGCAGGGTCGATGCAAGCCCAACTGTGCTTGGAATCGAAGCAATCCTTGTTGGTGAGCAGAGGTTTGCCTAACGCATCCTTGTAAGGTCCCGTAATCTTATCGCTCACTGCCACACCGATGCCACACCAGTTGGTAGAAACGTACCAATAGTACTTACCGTTTCTTTCCACCACATGACCAGCGTATGCCTGCTTACTCTTCGCCCACTTGAAATCAGAAACCATCAGTGGAGTCGGATACTGGGTCCAATGTTTCATATCGGTGGTAGAGAAAATCTTCCAGTCGTGCATCTCGTAGCTTGGATGATTGCCCTTGGCATCATGACCTGCGAAAAGCCACAACGTATCCTTATCTACCAATACGGCTGGATCGGCAGTATGGATATGTGAGAAGAGCGGATTGCCTGTTGCCACGAAATCGTGCTTCAACACATAGCCCCACTTCTGCTGCAATCTCTCCATCTCGTCCTTGGTTACAGAACAAACCGTTCCATGACGAGGGAAGAAATCCTTGCGGAAAGACTCGGGCTTGGTAGAGAAAGTATTCAGATCCTTGGAAGTCTGATACTCATAACGGCCTGAACCATAAAGGTCGTACATCAGCACATACTCATTCTTGTCATTAAGTTTGAATACACCGGAACCTTCCACACCGGTCTTGCTATCTGCGTAAGCATCGATAAACTTGAAGTCCTCCTTCCAAGGTCCCTTCAGATTCTTAGCAGTAGCCTGCTGGATTCCATTCTGGATTTCCTTACCTTCGGCATTCTTGATGTTTCCTTTATAGAACATGTGGTAAACGCCGTTGCGCTCGATGATGTCGTTATCGATGCAACCATACTTGGCATTGAAGAGCACCTTCGGCTCACTCTCGAAACCCGTAAAGTCCTTGTTGGCATAAGCATAATAGGTAACGAGACTCTTTCTGCCATCGCCAGTACGCTGAAGGGTGAAATAAATCATATACTTCTTGGCCTTCTTATCATAGATGGTCTGTGGAGCCCATACCCAATAGGCATCGCTGAAATGCTCCTTGTAGTCTTCCTTCAACACGATTTTAGAGTGCGTCCAATTCACCAAGTCCTTAGACTTCATCAATACGATGCCCGGATTATCCTTCCATCCATTCTTCACGGTGTTCATATCTGTAGCCACGATGTAATAGCAGCCATCTTCACCACGAAGGATATGAGGGTCGCGAATACCGCCACTGGTACTAATAGAATCGCTGGCGATGACAGGCTGGTTGTCATTGAGCGCATACCAGTTCTTGGCATCCTCACTGATGGCAAAACGCAGATGTTCCTGCTGGTTGCCACTTCCTTCGAAATAAGCAAAGAGATAACCTGCGAACTTGTTGTTGGTTGCAGCCTTCTTTGCGGCAAAAACCTGGAGAGGTGTTCCCCATGCCAACGCTGCCAGCAACAAAGAACTGAATGTAATCTTCATCTTCATGATTTTCTTTTAAGTTAGTGTTATTATTGTTTTTGTTGTTTATGTCATAATACACATCAAGAACTCCATATACTTATTTTTTTTATAAGCTCAATCCTTACAAGCCCAAGCATAAAAGAGTTACTTATAGTGTCAAAACTACATTTATTGAATTACGGCTGCAAAGATACTAAATAATATGTAAACTAACAAGCGTTCATGAAGAAAAATTTCTTCTGCATCATAACATTCAGACAAAAGGTGTCTTTTTTTACCTGAGGTTATTCCTCAACAATTCGCCTGTTATGATTAGCAGGAAGAATACAAGGATATAGAGATAATACTGCTCGCGCTTGATGAAATCAGCGAAACTGAATTTCCTTCTTCTATTTCCGGCCAGATAGATGTGATAGTCGTATGCCATCATAAAGACGATGGATATAGAAAACACCACCGCCATGACTCCGATGACCACGATGACATAGGAGACAGAAAAAAGAGAGTTTTGTTGGTCCTGTATCATAATCTTTATCTTTCGCTTTTAAGTTTTAATGCAAAGGTAGTGGTAAAAATCCAAAAAGAGGTGTTGCATTCCTATGGTTGTTGTTGCATTCCTACCAAAAAAGGTGTTGCATTCGTAGGAATGCAACACCTTTTTAAACATTTATTAACCATTAAAGCTATATCATCTGTTCGCGCCATTGACTTGGCGACAGCCCTGTCTTTTGCTTGAAAATGCGGTATATCTGTGTATGGGATGAGAATCCGCACTCAGTAGATATGGCATCATTGCTAAATTCCGGATTTTCTTTCATCATGCGAACAGCTTCATTAAAGCGGATATCGCTGAGCCATGTTCGAAAATTGGTATGCTGAGAAAGATTGAAGTATTCGGTAAGTTCATTCTTCTTGCAACCCAAGTTGGCAGCAAGCGAATATATGGTGACATTGCAGTCTTTGTACATTCTGTCATCACACCATTTTTCTAATGCCGCTTCTATCTTTTTCATCCGTTTTTGGGAGAAGATGTTCAAATCTGTCTGCCCATCATCCCCGCTATCCAGCTGGGCTCCATAGGCTGTCTGGTCTGCCGTTCTCTCTTGTTCTTCCAGTTCCTCTTGTTCTTCCAGTTCCTCTTGTTCTTCCAGTTCCTCTTGTTCTTCCAACATATTCTCTACTGGTGTAATATAATAGCCCAACGAGATGAAACTATGGACAAAGAATATGAGAACAAGTAACATCAGCGGACCTATCAGCAGCAATAAGGTGTCGAAGAGAATGGCTATGGGAAGAAAGGCTGCTGAGACGCATACCAATACAAGACTGGATCGTGCATATCGAACGTGTGGCAGAAGATCGCCAGCCGACTCCTCCAACAGTTTTTTCTTGCGCTTCAGTACCTCAGAATAGCTGGCATAGATGAAGTATGCCATACTTCCCACAAAGAATGCGAGCATCACGTATAACAAACCGCCCAGATGGAGACTTTTGCTGCTGAAAACGCCAAAGATGAAGATGGCGACAATCAGCGCATAGGCAGCCGCACTACGCAAACAATAGCGACGCATGACGCTTCTTGTGCTCTCCATATTGATGATGGATAGGGTGATGGCAAAAACCACGGGAGTGTAGAACATGATATTAACGACTGCCCCCACATCAGCACCTTGTGCACGAAATCCCTGAGTCATCTGCAAGAAGTAATGTATGCAGAATACGACCATTGATCCACAAAGCAACCACCGAGAGGTCTCGTAGCGTCTTACCTTCCATCTCACCTGCAGAGAAGCCATTGCTATATGCAAGCCCAACATGCCGGTAATGGTGCAGCAAATCAACTGTAATATAAATATTGATGTCATGATTATCTAAATAAAAAAATAGAAAAGTTGCTGCAAAAGTACAACTATTTAATGAGAAATGAATAGATTTTCACAAAAAAGTTTCCCAAACTCCTTTTTTTATCTTAACTTTGCAGTCTCTATCATCTATAGCAGTCGCACTATCCATCATAGAAATAACTTCATCAAAGAAAATAAAATCATAAAAGAAAATACATAATGGAAAAAGAACAGAAGATTCCTTATCGTGCCATCGCTCTCGACCTCGACGGCACGCTGACCAACCACGAGAAAGTGGTGACACCTCGCACCCGTCAGGCTCTCCTGAAAGCTCAAGACAATGGTGCCATCATCATTTTAGCTTCCGGACGCCCTACATACGGCATCCAACCGGTAGCAGAATGTCTTGAACTGGAAAAACGAGGCGGATACATTCTTTCCTATAATGGTGGAAAGATTGTGGATGCCAAGACTGGTGAGGAATATTTCTCACAATATCTGCCAGATAGCGTGATACCTTTATTATATCAGTATGCCAAGGAAAAGAACTATGCACTCTTAGGATATGCCGGCAATGAGATCATCACCGAAATGCCAGACGACCAGTATGTGAAGGAAGAATCCCGCATCAACAAGATGAACGTCAGAAAAGTAGAGAATCTGCTTGATGCCCTGGAGCCTCATCCTACCAAACTCCTGATGACTGGCGACCCTACCGACATGCAGAAGGCAGAAGAAGAACTCTCTGGCATTGTAGGCGACAAAATGTCTGTTTTCCGCTCGGCTCCTTTCTTCCTGGAACTGGTTCCTAACGGCATCGACAAAGCACAGTCTTTGCAGAGATTATTGGGTAAAATCAATCTCACTCCTGCAGACATGATTGCCTTCGGTGATGGATATAATGACCTCAGTATGCTCAAACTTGCCGGTGTCGGTGTGGCTATGGCTAATGCTGCTCCTGAGGTAAGAGCGGAAGCTGACTACGTTACTCTTTCCAATGAAGAAGATGGTGTGGCTGCTGCGCTGAACCACTTCTGGAAATGAGAAAGACTATAAAATGAGAAATGAGAAATGAGAAAAAAGTTGGTTTCATTCTGGGTGAAACCAACTTTTTTTGATGATTGCCCAACGATTTCTGATTATCTCTGAACGACTTTCTTCCCATTCACAATGTAACTACCAGTTCACCGGTCTTATCATTATAATAAACGGCTATTACCTGGTTGGCTTTTAAAGTAGGAGTGATGGACTTCTCTACATTCTTAGCCTTATAATTCAAAGTCACCTTGATACTTGATGCCTGCAGGTTCTTGAGATAAACCTTGGTAGAATCCTCGGCATCCTGAATAGCCTGCAAACCGGAGCCCTTGACTGTGAAGCCTAAGATTTCGCCCTTGGAATGATTGGTATCCAAAAGGAAGGTGGCATCTGCCTTGGAATCTACAATATTGGTTTCTACCGTAAATACAGGTGCAGCACCATTGAGTTGTACATTCTTCAACTGGCATCGGGTATCACCACAGAAGTTGGACAGAAGCATGTAGGATGCACCATCTGGGTCTGTGGCGATAACACCATTCCATCCCTCAGCTACCATCTCCTTCAAACTGATAGTCTTCTGCATCAGCTTGCGGGTATTCTCTGCATTCACATTACTATAATAGATGATATTGCGCTTATCTACAATGTCGCCAGCCTTCACATTCTTACTCTCGTTGCTATAAGAAGCATAGAGTTTGGAAGTATTCACAGAGTTGTTGTTGGCACGGTTTCCAAAGCCCATGGTCTTACCATCTACGTTGACAACACCTAAAGCATTATCGATATTCACCCAGTTGGTATTCATGGTGAGGAATTGAGAACCATCACTCTGCTTGTGAGTCATACCCGTCTCCTGATTCTTGGCATTGTCGAAATAGAGCGTACGCTTGGTTCGCGTCATTTCGTCGGTACTGATAGCCATCAGACCTCCCTGATCCTTGGTAATGGTGACAGCTGCATTAGCACGCACATAATCGGTATAGATGACTGCATTGCCTGGAGTAGAATAGATGGCAAAACGATTATTGAGCGTTCCGTCATTCATATTCAGTTCGCCGTTCATCGTATAACTGTTGCCACGGAGATTATAGATGCCGCTGACTACAGGTGTGGCGTTTGTACTCTTACCACTTACCTGATAACTACCGAGGAAATTGCCGGTATTATTCTCACGGTAAGGTACGATCATCTTGTTCTTATCCGCACTGTTGGCTGCGATGTATCCGGTATAACTGCCCTTACCTGCACTCCATGAGAAACAGGTAAAGCGGTCGTCTGTAGAGGCACGGACGATATTCTGGCAAGGGAATATACGGGCTGCAGCATAACGCTGGTTGAACGCATTCCAATCTGTAGGGGTTACATCTGCTGTAGATATGGCCTCATGCATCAGCCAGGTCATCATCACACGGTGAGCCTCTACACCCATACGGCGTGCTCCGATATCAGAGCGCAACAGCCAGGATCCGTCAGACGTTGTAGTCTGGCGTGCCTTGATATTCTTGTAAGCCAAGTTCTCAAGCATCAGCGCATCCGGATCGTTCAGGAAACAGGCATTGGTAGTGTAAGAAGTGATTTGGTCGAAAAGGAAGAGGCTCCAGTCATTACCATTAGGCATAGCCAGTTCGCCATCTGCCAGAGCCAGCCAGTTGAGCACCTCCTTCATCACCTTGTCATTATTGTGCATGAGCGAATTGGTCTTCCACTTCTCCTCACCGATGGTCTTCTGCTGGAAGAGTTTCAGCGCCAAAGCTGCCTCGCCCAACTCCTGCATCACTACATTCTGATAACTTGTATGGAAGAAGTTGTGGTTCTGGAGCGTATAGTCGTCAAAAAGATTCTGTCCCTTATAGAGGTCGGCCACCGTCTTCTTGTCATAATGCGGATCGATAACTGTCGTATTATGGGCATCATCCTTATGAGAATAACTGTTGATGGCAAACTCACGGAGGCGCTCAAACCACTTAGGAGCCATCTCATCATTAGGGAACAGACCCAATGTAGCAGCCAGCACATCAGCCTCCCAACCATTCTCTTCAGCTTTCGTATCCCCGTTATAACCGGTAGGTATCGTGCGATTCAACTCATAATTGCATTCAGCCTTCAGGAGTTTCTCGATATATCCCTTCTGTTTGTCGGAGAGTTTATCCCACTGGAAATAAGCGGAATAAGCTACGGACATCGCCCAAAGTGAACTTTCCCAAACATGATCGCTACCGGAAGTAGAACCCCAGTAGGTATTACCAGAACAGGTTTTCAACTTATTTGCCTTATGGGTAGAGTAAGCGAAAACCAAACTCTTCATCGCCATCTTTTCCAGGTCATCCCAAGTAACGCCCTCAGGCAGAGTCACCTTGTCCTTACCATATTTTACGAGGAAAGCAGAAATCATGGAGAGGTCGGCATTGGAGCGAACACCGTCCTCATTATTCTGCATGGTACTATTACACTTGAAAGCACCACATACCTCATTCACAGAATTTGGCGCAGCACAATCCTGAAAGTCATTCTTCAGATACTTGGAGAATTTAGCCAACATATTCATCAGGTCACCCTTCATGGTAGCCTCATCCACAAACTGATTGTTGATTACCCCTTCTATAGGACTGGGCACACTCTCCTCAGTAGGAGTCACCTCTTTCGCCTCATTGGAATGATCACTTACCGCTTTCACCTTTTTCTTGAAAGCAGTAGAAATCTCAGAAGTCTGTCCCTCAGTATTTCCCATTTCAGGAGCAATAGTTCCCATAGATGCAGCCATAGCTACACCAGCAGAAAGTACAATGGCAGAACAAAATGTCTGTTTCTTCTTCATTTTGTTTTTAGCTATTTATTATCAAAAAGTACATTAAAATGAGATGCAGAACATGCAGAAAACCTCACTTTTCATATAGGTTCATTCATCTCGTCTCAAATAATTGGTGGCAAAAATACAACATTTTCCTCAAATACAAGAGAAAAGAAGCGTTTTATTTTTGTTTATAAAATAAAAAAGATATAATTATTCTTGTTATTTATAGAATTATGTGTACCTTTGCACACATAACAAATAAAAGCATATCAGCAGTTATGTTACAATTAGACAATTTCTATAAGGCTCGCTTCGTGCTGAGCAAAGTTATCAGAAAGACTGAGCTGGTTCACACTCCAAGAATCAACCCAGAGAGTGATGTCTATCTGAAGCCTGAGTGCCTCCAGAAGACGGGTTCGTTCAAGATTCGTGGTGCTTACTATAAGATTTCACAACTCACCGATGAAGAAAAGGCGAAGGGTGTGATAGCCTGTTCGGCTGGCAACCATGCACAGGGTGTAGCTCTCGGTGCCACCGCCATGGGAGTGAAGAGTCTTATCTGTCTGCCAGAGGGTGCTCCTATCAGTAAGGTGGAAGCCACCAAGCGTCTCGGTGCAGAGGTCTGTCTGGTACCTGGTGTCTATGATGATGCCTACCAGAAGGCATTGCAACTGAAGGACGAGCATGGCTATACCTTCGTACATCCTTTCGATGATGAGAATGTCATCGCTGGTCAGGGCACCATCGGTCTGGAGATTCTCGACCAGTTGCCTGATGTAGAAGCAGTTGTCGTTCCTGTAGGTGGCGGCGGACTTATCTCTGGTGTGGCCTTTGCCATCAAGTCGCTGAATCCTAACGTCAAGGTATATGGTGTTCAGGCAGAAGGAGCAGCAAGTATGGTACAGAGTCTGCACGATCATAAACAGGAGAAGTTGCCTTCTGTAGCGACCGTTGCTGATGGTATTGCCGTAAAGGAACCGGGCAAGATTACTTTTGAAACCTGCTCCAACTACGTAGACGAAATCGTAACCGTGAGCGAGGACGAAATCTGTGCAGCCATCCTGAAACTCATAGAGAGCGAGAAGATGGTAGCCGAAGGTGCCGGTGCGGCCAGCGTGGCAGCCGTGATGTACAACAAGGTTCCGGTGAAGGGCAAGAAAACCATCTGCGTGGTAAGTGGCGGTAACATCGATGTAACCATCCTGAACCGCGTCATCACCCGTGGTCTTGCCAAGAGCGGACGTCTTTGCACCATCGAGATGGAGCTGGATGACAAACCAGGAGAATTGGTAGAGGTTTGCTCTGTCATCGCCGGATTAGGCGGTAATATCACAGGCGTCCACCACGACCGTTCTGCCAACCGCAACAAGGTGAATGCCTGCGTGCTCCGCCTCACCATGGAGACTCGCGACGAGGAACACGTAAAAGAAATCAAGGGAGCCCTTGAAACTAAGGGATTCCATTTATATATTGTTTAAAACTTATCAGATTATGAACGCAATTCACACAGACAATGCGCCTGCAGCTATCGGTCCATATAGCCAGGCTATCGAAGTAAACGGTTTCGTATTTGCATCAGGTCAGATTCCTATCGACCCTGCAACAGGCAATTTCGTAGAGGGTGGCATCAAGGAGCAGACCCGTCAGAGTCTTACCAATGCCCAGAACATCCTGAAGGCTGCCGGTACTGACCTCTCTCATGTAGTAAAGACTACAGTTTATCTGAACAGCATGGATGATTTCGCTGCCATGAACGAGGTTTATGCAGAGTTCTTCAGCCTGCCATACCCAGCACGTTCTGCTGTAGCAGTAGAGAAGTTGCCAAAGGGCGCACTCGTTGAAGTAGAGGTTCTGGCTGCTAAGTAAAAGAAATCGGTAGTATAACTCCTGGAGTTTATGCTACCGTTTTTTTGTCTGCCACATACATGCCTATCAGGATGCAAGTGGCACCTATCAGAAAATAAGGAGTGATTTTCTCATCCAATATCCATGAAGCAAAGATCATGGTAGTGATCGGATTGAAATATACCCAGTTGGTGGCCTTTACCGTACCCAACTTGGAAAGGCACCAGTTCCATGTGAGAAAACAGATCATGGAAGCCAAGCAACCTAAAAACAACAGGTTGCCTATCACCTGAGGTTTGGCAAAGACCTCGCAAGAAGGGAATCCCGGTATAATCAGATAATAAGGCAATATCGTCAATACTCCATAAAAGAATACCTTGCGGGTGATAAAGGCGGCACTATACTTTCCCGTCACCGATTTCATCATCAGGGAATAGATAGCCCAGCACATACATGCCGTAAACGCCAGGGCATCGCCTACGGGGGAGAGATGAAGCACAAAGCGACCATTCAAAACCACGATGATCATACCCATAAAAGCCAAAAGCGAACCGAGTATCTGTATCAGGTTGATGCGGGCGGAATCCCGATATACCAACCTTACCAGCAAGGTAGCAAAAAGCGGACAGGAACATACGATAAGGGATGTATTGGTGGTGGTGGTGAAATTCATCGCTTCATTCTCACTGAAGAAATAGAGTGATCCTCCCGTGATGCCTAATAACATCATCTTCGCTTCGTCCTTCCATGAGTCGGCAAAGATGCGACGGTGATTGAAAGCCAGCATCAGAACGTATGCGATGGAAAAGCGCATGGTAAAGATCTGGGCTGGCGAGAGTCCGTTCAGCATCAGCACCTTGGTTGATACGAAAGTGGTTCCCCATATTGCTACGGTGAGGAATGCTACGAGATGATAAAAGAGGTTGCTGTTTCGATTCATACTTACATCTATTCTTTCTTTTGCCGCACATTTTTATATCTGTACACTTATACGTCTATCCCTTTTTGCGACAGTTCTTCTGTGACAGTTCATTTTTTATGACTGCAAAAGTAAGGCTTTTCAATGAAGTACACAAATTTTTTCAAATATTTATTTTGGAGGAACAAATAATTATATGTACTTTTGCACCTAAAATAACAAATGATGATACTACATCCTTTCCATATATCCTCTACAGGAACTGACTTTCCCGAAAAGATGAACAATCCTTTCGACTACGAACCACACCCTCTTTGCATACAGATATGCAAGGAGTTGCAGACCTATCTTGAGAACAAGAAGGAATGGCGCGAGGAAATCGACCGGGGAAAAATGTTCGGAGTACTCATCGTAGAAAAGCCTTCGGATATTCACGAAGGCAGACAACTGGGATACTTGGCTGCCTATAGCGGTCAGATAGGAGGCAGAAGCGACTGGGATGACTTCGTACCTGCCGTTTTCGACTACCTACAGCCTGATGGATATTTCAAGACCCATGAGGCGGAAATTACCCACATCAACGAAAGTATCCTGCGACTGGAAAAGGATGAACGGATGCAGAAAGCCCGGACACTCATCGCAGACCTGCTCGCCCAGCGCCAACAAGCCATAGCCGGTTTTCAGGAAAAGATGAAAGAAAAGAAGGTCCAAAGGGATCTCCGACGAAAACAGGGCAATCTCTCTGCCGAAGAGGAACAGGCGATGACCAAAGAAAGCCAATTCATGAAGGCCGAACTGCGCCGACTCAAGAAATCACTTGCCGAGAAGACAACATTAGAGACGGAATACGAAGACTATCAGAACAATATTTCCAGACTCAAGCAACTGCGCAAGCAACTCTCTGATGCCCTGCAGCAATGGCTATTTGCACAATTCAGAATGCTCAATGCCGAAGGAGAAGAAAAAGATCTGTTGGAAATATTCAGAGATACTGCATTGGAAGACCAGCCGAACCTGTCACTCCTCTCCAAAAGAGCTGCACTGAAGATGGTTCCTCCTGCTGGAAGCGGAGAATGCTGCGAACCCAAACTGCTCCAGTATGCTTTCAGACATCATCTGAAACCCCTGCAGATGGTGATGTTCTGGTGGGGCGAAAGTCCGAAAGAGGAAATCAGACACCACCTGCAGTTCTATCCAGCCTGCAATGGTAAGTGCAAACCGATACTCCGCTGGATGCTACCGGAAGTCAACACGATGCTCAAACATGCATCTCAACCACTTACCCTGGAGACACTCTATGAAGACCGGGAACTTGCCGTTATCTGCAAACCTGCCGGAATGCTCTCCGTACCAGGAAAAGAACCAGGCGTCACTTCCGTCTATTCCATCATGCGAAGAAAATACCCGGAGGCTACGAGTCCTTTGATTGTACACCGGCTGGACATGGCTACAAGCGGACTCATGGTGATTGCCAAAACAGAGTTTGCCTACCATCGGCTGCAGGAACAATTCGCAAGTCATCAGATACAGAAGAAATACATAGCCATCGTATGTGCGAAAGAAGGAAGCATCCAGCCAGAAGGCATTCTCTCTCTCCCTCTGATGCCCGACTATCTCGACCGTCCACGCCAGATTGTAAATCATGAACAGGGAAAGGAAGCGATTACAGAATACAAAGTTCTTGGAAACGAAGAAAACGATGTTTTTGGTAACAAAGAAAACGAAGGAAACAACCAGCATCTCCGCCTCGCTCTCTATCCCCAAACAGGACGTACCCACCAGCTCCGTGTACATTGTGCCCACAGGGAAGGACTGAATGCCCCTATCCTTGGCGACCCTCTCTATGGCTGCGAGAAGGCACCCCGTGCACATTGGGATATGGTGTAATG
>OBCL01000071.1_pt1 | contig 28786 bp, 16 predicted proteins | sample 1495931 | NCBI WGS metagenome assembly OBCL01 (sample SAMN03418275, study PRJEB22391) | human gut metagenome | biome: human-gut; feature: organic feature; material: feces | host: Homo sapiens | place: Tanzania | collected 2013-01
AAAGCCGAGCATTACTAATTGCCCGAACACTTTCTTTAGAAAGTTCATAGTTTCAACTGTATGTTGAGTCTGAATATAGCAGGAATGTCAAATTTATCATTTATCATTTCTCATTATTTACTTTTGCTTGTGTGCAAATACGTCATACCCCATTATCAGGTGGTTATTGCGGTGGGGTTCCACCTCTTCCCATTCCGAACAGAGAAGTTAAGCCCACTTGCGCCGATGGTACTGCAATGCAATGCGGGAGAGTAGGTCGCCGCCTCCTTTCAATGAAGAGCCTCAGATTTCGAAAGATTTCTGAGGCTTTTTTGTTTTTCTTCCCGCGGATCTTTTTCTTCTCCGCTGGTTTTTTCTTCTCGCTGAATATTAGTTTGTCACGCAGATTTCGCAGATGACGCAGATTTTTTCTCATTGATTATTTTAGTCCCACAGATTTCACGGATTCTCACAGATTTTTTTCATTGATTATTTTTCCCTGTCATTTCTTTATTTCGCAGATTTTAGACCTGTCGGTCTGGGAGGATGACGCAGATTTCTGCTCTTATGAACTCGAAAAGGATTATGCAGATTTTCTCTGATTTTCTTCTTTTTATGGGTATTCTGACGATTTTTATTATTATAATTTTTTATTATGTTTGTTTTTTTGTGATAATTTTGTCTAAATTCCTGTTATTTAAGCATATATTGTTATTTTTCTTACTTTTTTTAAAGAAAATTGCATTTTTATGCTTTTATTTCTAATATATTTTTTAACTTTGTAGCAATTTCCTTATCAATATTTGTTTTCACATTCTATTGAACAGGAAAGAGAGAGAATTGTATCCCGATAAATCGGATTTTTTTATTTTTAACAATATTAGCGTATGAAATTTTCTACACTATTCGCAGCTGCTTTGCTGTTTTGTTCTGTTTCACATGTTTCAGCTCAGAATTCTCAATCTCAAGGAGAATTGAAGTTTGACAATGTTATTATGAAGGGTTATTCCCAGATTGCTACTCCTATGGCTATTACCTCTGAGGGTAATGTCGTAGTGACAAGTACTATGATCAATGGTCAGTCTTTAGGTTCTTTTGTTGCTATGTCTTCTCCAGAATTGCCTAACACTCCTACTTGGAAGGTAGATATCAAGGGTGGTAGTGTCATCAACGCTATTCTCGCAGATCAAGCCGGTGGTGTTTATATTGGTGGTGATTTCAATGAGAAGATTACTTTGGGTGGTGTTACATTGAATGGTAAGAAATCTGAAAATGCTGAAAAGACCAATGCCTTCGTTGCACATATCAGCAAGGAAGGAAATGTTTTGGCTGCTTATGCCTTTGTTTCTACTCCTAATGCCGAAATGGTTAATAAGTTCAATACCTACTCTCAGGGAGACAAGGTATATTGCAAATTGAACAGTTTGGCTATTGCTGACGGCAAATTGTATGCTGGTTTGATCTTTACAGATGTCTTGTCTAATGCTGCGGGTGATGCCAAGGTTACTTCTGGTACTTGGAATATGAGTGGCTGGGGAATGGGTGTTGGCTCTGATGCCGATTTCGTAGCAGTGGAATTGGATGCAGAGACCATGCAGGCTAAGGCTTTCCCTGTTGTGTTTGGTGGTAAAGGTAACTATACAGATGCTTCATACATGGGAATTGATGCCAAGTCAGCCAAGATGGCCAGCGATGGTTCAAACCTGTATCTGGTTGCCTCAGTGAATGGATATTATTCTAAGGCTGCTCTTCGGGTAAATGGCGAGGTGAAAGATGAGCCTTCTTTCTCCTACGCAGGTGGTATCAATGCTTTCTATGTAGCAAGTGTTAATTTGAGCAATAACACAAGTTCTACTAAGGTTTATGATGGTAAGTATGGATGGGTTTCTGGTGCTTCCAGCTTGGTTGAACCAGGAGTTGCTTCTTTGACAGTGAAGGGCGATGATCTTTATATTGGTGGTAGCTTTTTCCAGACCTTCCCATTCGATACCAACGTTAAGGCTGTAGGTAATACCGATATTTTCTTCGTCAGCTTGAAGAAGGGCGATCTTTCTGTACAGAAGGCTTTGGCTTCTGGTTATGACGAGAAGTCTGCTGGTAATGATAACGAGGAGAAGTTCTCAGGCTTTGCCATTGATGGAACTCAGTTGAGCGTCTATGGTGGCGTAGCAAGCAGACTTGATGTTTATTCTCCTTCTACTCTTTCTACACCATTGAGCTTTACTGCAGATATGGCTTCTGCTACAGGTTTGACAGCTGGTTCTGCTGAGCAATATACAACAGGTGCAGTTCTGTCTGCAGACGGTAAATATACCTACACATCTTTGTTGAATGCAGCTCAGACATCCGTTTCTTATCAATACACAGAAAATACATCAAATGGTGTACAGCAACTTGTAGTTGACAAAGCAGACAAAGACAACGCAGTTTACAATCTTCAGGGTATGAAATTGCGTGCTCCTCAAAAGGGATTGAATATCATTGGTGGCAAGAAGGTGGTTATCAAGTAAGGTAATTATCAAGTAATGCCCCTCTTATATATTAGAAAAAAATTAGATTATTTACCAATACATTATAGTAAATGCAAAAATACTTATTGATGGCTATGATGGCGGCAGGTACTCCTATTGCTCTGCAAGCGCAGGGCAATGGGGTTACCATTGTCGTGAATGATGGTAGCCAAACAGCCAATAGTATCAGTGGTGTCGTTTATTCTGAAGAAGATAACGAGCCGCTGATTGGCGTACAGGTACGTATTGTAGGCGCCAATGTAGCAACAATCACGGATGTGAATGGAAAATTCAATTTCCAGTCTGTATCCCTGAAAGGTCAGAAACTCTCCTTCTCTTATGTGGGAATGGAAACCTTGGTTGTCAAGGCAGGTCATAACATGAAGGTGGTGATGAAGAATGACTCGAAGCAGATCAGCGATGTTGTGGTAAATGGTTATTTCACCCGAAAGAAGCAAACCTTTACGGGTGCAGCCAAGACGATTACCAGTGATGACATCCTGTCGATTTCACCAACCAATATCATGCAGAGCTTGGCTACGCTTGATCCAAGTCTTAATATCCAGCAGAATAATGCTGCCGGTTCTAACCCAAATAGTGTGCCTGACCTCGTGATTCGTAGTACTACTTCCTTGGCTACCAATAATGAGGTGGGATTGAATGCCCCTTTGGTTGTGATTGATGGTGTAGAGCAGAGTCTGACGGCTTTGTATGATATAGATATTCATGATATCGAGCGTGTAGATATCCTGAAAGATGCTTCGGCAACTGCACTTTATGGTGAGAATGCCGCCAATGGTGTTATTGTTATCGAGCGTAAGCGTGTGAGCCAGTCTCCAGTCCGTATTCGCTATACCTTTACTCCACAGTTGAGTTTTGCTGACTTGAGCAGTTATGATTACTGTAATGCAGCCCAGAAACTCGAATTGGAGAAGTTGGCAGGTCTTTATACATCCACGGATGGAAGTTTGGACAAGAGTTATTATGAGAAATTAGCATTGGTAAGCAGCGGTCAGAATACCGACTGGAAATCAAAGCCAATCCGCAACAGTTTCTCTCATGATCATTCGCTCTCCATTTCCGGACGTGGCTCAGGCTTGGATTATAATGTAAACGCCAATTATTCCAATACTCAGGGTGTGATGAAGGATGATGGTCGTAAGCGCTATGGTATGAGTATTTATCTGTCTTATACTGCCGTAGAAGATCTGATTCTTACCTTGCGTGCATCCCATGACCAGTTGAATACTCATGATTCCAAGTATGGAAGTTTCTCTGATTATCTGCGTTGCAATCCTTATGATTCTCCGTATGATGAGTATGGCAATTTGCGCCGTAGCCTTTCTTATGATATGAACAATCCTCTTTACGAGGCATCATTGAGCAGTTTCGGAAAGTCGGAGACAAGAACCGAGGAGATTTCGCTGGATGCGCGTTATAATATCCTGCCAACCCTTTATCTGACAGGTCAGGTTTCTTATACATCCAGCAAGGGTACTACAGATTCGTTTACCTCTCCAGAGTCTAATCTCTATACCAATACAACCGTATTGAAGGAGAAGGGTTCTTATACATTGGGAAATAGCAGTTCTGAGCAATGGGCAGCCAAGTTGATTGGTAACTACATTCATAATTTTGATAAGGACGGAACGATGCTGACCCTGAATCTCGGAGGTGAAATCAAGCGTTCGGACGGCAAGTCAAGTACGATGCGTGCCACAGGTTTCTTGAATGATAATCAGAACGACCTGGCATACGCTACTGCTTATCCAACTAATGGCAGTCCTTCTGGTTCAGAGTCTCTTTCTACCAGTGTGGGTGGATTCCTTGCAGCCAACTTTATGTGGAAGAATCGTTATGTAGTAGATGGTTCCTACCGTCTGTCAGGTTCTTCCAAGTTTGGTGCCAACCATCGTTTTGCTCCATTCTGGTCTGTAGGTTTGGGATATAACATTCATAATGAGAAGTTTATCAAGAAATTAGGTTGGATCAATACCATGCGTCTGCGTGGTAGTTATGGTTTTACAGGTAGTGTGAAATTCGATTCTTACCAGGCGATAACCACCTATAAGTATAACAGTTCTTATTTAGGATATACCGGTGTAGGAGCTATCCCTATGGGTATGGCCAATCCGGATTTGAAGTGGCAGACCACCAAGAAGTTCAACATCGGTCTTACTTCATCATTCTTTGGCGATCGCTTGAATGTGAACTTGGATTTCTACAATGAGAAAACCTGTGATATGCTGATAGACAAGTCGTTGCCACCTTCATCGGGTGCCACTTCTGTAAAGGCCAACTTAGGTTCGCAGACCAGTAATGGTTTTGAATTCTCATTATGGGGAAAAATCATCAAGACCAAGGACTGGGAGTGGAACCTCTCTTGGAACGGTCTGCATTCCAAGACCACCATCAATAAGATATCCGAGGCATTGAAGCGTAAGAACGAACAGAATGCGACAGGACAGACTTCATCAGGAGCCGTATCAACCTCTCCATTGGCACAGTATCGTGAGGGAGAGTCTCCTTCAGCGATTTATGCAGTTCGTTCAGCCGGAATAGACCCAGCTACAGGTAAGGAAATCTTCATCAAGAAGGATGGCAGCTATACTTATAAGTATGATTCCAAGGACCAGGTGTCATGTGGTGATACCAATCCTACTTTGCAAGGTAGCTTCTCTTCTTTGTTGAAATATCGTCATTTCTCTCTGAATGCCAGCTTCTCTTACCGTTTCGGAGGCGACATGTACAATTCTACCCGTGCTTCTAAGGTTGAGGGTATCAATCCGAAGTACAATTGTGATGTACGTGCCTTTACCGAGCGATGGAAGCAGCCTGGTGATGTGGTGCCATACTTGAATATCTCAAAGGACGGCGGTAGCTCTGATGTCTATACCGACCGTTTTGTAGAGAAGGACAATGAACTTTGGCTATCCAGTGTTTATCTGCAGTATGATGTGCCAGCTTCTTTCCTGAAGAGTCTGCACATCCAGAAACTCTATGTGGGTATCGGTACGGAGGATCTCTTCCGCCTTACCTCAGCCAAATATGAGCGAGGTACATCGTATCCATACAGCCGCAGTATCAATATGTCGGCAAGTTTGACATTCTAATGAAATCAATGACAAAATAAGACAGATATAATATGTATAAAAAATATTTCAACATGCATCATACAAGATGGTGTCTGGCATTGCTGTTTGCTGCTGTCATGTTTACCTCTTGTGACGATTTCCTGGACGTGCGTCCGAAATCGGAGAAGGTGGAAGACGATTTGTTCAAGTCTCCCGATGGATTTGAATCTGCCATTTATGGAGTTTATGGTTCCTTGCAAGCAAGTACTGCTCTGTATGGAAAAGACCTGTTGTGGGGACTGACCGACTGTATGGCTCAAGATTTCGATCAGAATAATGTAGATGCAGGTTCCCGTGCTGCAGAACGTTACCAGTATGACAATGACTATCTGAAGAAACGTCTTGCCAACATTTGGGCTGGAGCGTATGTAAGCATCGGATATGCAAACAATGTGCTGAAAAAGCTTGAAGGTCGTTCTAATGATTTGCCTCTCTACAACCTTTATAAGGGCGAGATGCTTGCCGTAAGAGCCTACCTTCATTTCGATCTCTTGCGATTGTTCTGCTCTACCGATATGAGCAAGCAGGGTATTCCTTATACCACCACCTATTCTATTAAGGAGAATGAGTTTAAGAAAGTGGGTGAGGTTTACGAACTGATTTTGAAGGATCTTCAGGAGGCAGAGCAGCTGTTGAGTGAAGAAGCAGACAAGATTCAGTATCCTCGTGACAACAAACAATACTTTAAGTTCCAGAACTATCGCGAGACCCATTGCAACTATTATGCAGTTTTGGGTATGTTGGCGAAAGTTTATTGGATGAAGGGTGATATGGAGAATGCTGCCAAGTATGCTCAGCTGGTGATAGAAAGCAAGAAGTTCCCATTGGCAGAGCCTTCTGAAATCAAGGATTTGTTTGCCGGAAAACTGTCTCCAAAAGAAACCCTTTGGGGAATTTATTCTAATACCTATAATGAGACAGCCAATGGTTATCTCTATAGATATCAGTCTTATACCAGCTATGATCCTTATACAGATGAGTCAGGTTCTACCCATCTGATGCCTTACGATAAGGTTTATGCACAGGATGTAACGGGTATAGATCAGGACTTCCGAAAGAATTGGTTTAAGAAAGGTACTGGTAATGTACGCTGTCTGAAGACTGTCGATTATTATACCATCGAAGAAAACCAGAATGTTCCTGCAGATTGGGTAACCCGCATCTCAGGCATCAACATGCTGCATGTATCAGAATTGTATCTTATCGCAGCAGAAGCCTTGTTGGAAACTAACTATCCAAAGGCACTTGAGTATTACAATGCCGAAACGGGTTCAAGAGGTTTGCCTGCCTTGAAAGCAGAAACCCAACTGACCAAGGATATGATATTCAATGAGTATCATAAGGAAATGTTCGGTGAAGGACAGGTATGGTACAACATGAAGCGTCTCAACAAGGATATCATCTCCAACTTGGACAGCAAAATTATTCCTGCCAGCGAGGATATCTATGTGATACCTATCCCTCAGGATGAGTTCAATTATAGAAACTAATAGAAGCAAAGTTATGAGAAAGAAAATATATATGTTGGCAACTCTTGCTGTGGCTTTGCTCATGGTGAGTTGCGAGGACGACTATAAGCTTTATGATACGAATCAGACCGACTCTGTATTCTTCAATTATCTGAATGAGAAGCAGACTGCCGATTCTGTCATTACCTATAGTTTTGACTATGACATAGCGCAGTCGCATATTATCGACATCCCCGTATCGCTGATGGGTATTCCTAAGGCAGAGGCACGCCGCATCGAACTGGAAGTGGTGAAAGACTCTACAGATATGGTGGAAGGTGTCAACTATACCATTGAACGTGCCGAGATGGCAGCCAATGAGGTGAGTGATACGATCAAAATCAAGCTCTTGCGTGACAAGGATTCTGAGATTTTGACGAAAGAAAAGAAGCTCCGCATTGCCATCGTTGCCAATGGTGAATTGCGTCCTACAGGACAGAATACCTTTACCATCAAGTATTCCGATATTCATCCTGACAGACCAAAGTGGTGGGCTACCTTTAATCCGCTCCCAGTTTACAGTTACGAGAATGCACAGTTGTTCTTTAAGTATTTCTATGAACTGGCACCAAAGGCAAACAAGGCTGTATTTGATGAGCTGATTACTAAATACGGAGATTATTTCATCAAGGCGAAGGATATGGAGCAGGGTGGTCCGATGGCATTCTATGATGCCTTCCTGGCAAAGTATGTCCTCATTCCGATGTACAATGACACCAAGGATGTGATAGAATGGCAGGAAGTGCCAAGTGTGAACTAACGTGTGTAACCCAAACAAACGATTATGACAATGAATAAAAGACATATTCTCACAACATGGGCTTTGGCAATGTTGTTGTCGCTGGGATTTACTTCCTGCATAGATGACGATACGACCGAGGGTAATGTTTCTTCTCTCCCGTCTTTAACCATCAAGGGGAACGATGCTACGACCATGCCAACTTACAATTTTGACTTGGGTGAAGATATCGTTATTAAACCTGAATTGGGATATAATGGAGATGAGTCTCAACTGACCTACAAATGGCAGATGGGTACTTATACCAATGGTCAGAAAGGTGAACTGAAAGAAGTAAGTACCGAGCGCGACTTGAATGTGAAGGTCAAGGTAGGTGGTTCTTATTATTTCCACTTTACCGTGACAGATGGCAAAGTGGGACAGAGTATGGACTATAAAGTCAACTTGAACCGTATTTTTGAGGAAGGTTATCTGTTGACCTCTTTCGATAGTGATGGCAAGGGAAATCTTACCTTTATCAAGATTCCTACTCCCGAGGAGACTGCTGCGGGTAAGAAAAATGTACCTATAGAGCATTGCCTGGAATTGATGAACGAAGGTGTTTCTGAGGCAGAACTGGTAAAGGCTGTCAGCGGAAGTGTGAACCTGTGGGATGGCAAAACCTCTTCGGTCTTGACCCGCATTCTGGTATCTACTAAAGATAGATGCTATTTCCTGGATCCTAACAACTTCACGGTTCTTACAGAAATCAAGTATGCTGATCTTTATCCAGGGTTCCAGGCTTCTGAGTTCATGCCACATAACTATACTCCATACGCTTACGATAAGAATATGAAGAAGTTTGCTCATCTTAATCTGAAGTATATGTTCCCATACGAATATACTTATTTTAAAGGTGGCGAGTCGGATGATTATATCTTGTTTAAATATAGTTCTTATGGTACTGAGACTTCTCGTACTTTCTATATGGACTATACCCATAATCAGGTGTCAATCTTCTCTGCGTATGCATCTTTCTTCGGTTTGGATACTTTCTTCCCAAATCCAGGAAACTTGCTTAATGGACAGAAGTTGATCACAGCCTTTGGAAATGGAGATGGAAGTACTGTTTATGTGATGGCGAAAGGCAATGTGGCTGGAAGTATCAATCTTTGGACCAATAGCAATAGCTATAATTATATCAATGAGGAAGATTTCACAAGCCAGTCGTTTACTCCAACATCAGAAACAGCAGTTCCTGATCAGGGTGCCCGATTCGTGTATTCTTCCAAGTATGACCGTTATTACTATTCCTTGGGAAACAGTATCTATGTTTATCTGAACAGCAACCAGTTTACTTTGCCAAACAAGAATCAGTTTGCCGTTCAGTATGGTGCTGACGAGGAGGTTACTTTCATGGATATCAACCTCTCTACAGATGAACTTTATGTAGCTACTTACAATAAGACAAGTAAGCGAGGAAGTTTCTATATCTATGATTGCAAGGATGTACGTACAGACAACAGTAGTGCGGTGAAGCCAAAGAAGGAATACAAGGACTGCTGTGGTAAGATAACTTACCTGATGTATAAGCCAAGTATTCAAAGTTAAATAATAGGAGTATCGTATGAAGAGTAAAATATTATGTATGAGTTTGCTGTTGCAGGCTATTGTCTGCACAGCTTTTGCTCAGTCACTTCAGGTTACAGGCACATTAAAGGGTAATGTGCCTGCCGACTTGCGACTTTATATCATGCCTGCCGAGCGAATTTGGGATAAGCCAGATTCTGTTTCGGTAGTGAATGGTAGTATCCAGACTGAGACCTCTCCTTCTTCTATTCAGGTGTATAAGGTCGTTGGAGTTACGCAGCAGCGCCAAATCATCCTCCCGTTGAGTTTGAAGGAAACTGCTGGTAAGGCTTCGCTCAATCTTACGTTTGCTGCGGATGGTAATCTGACGGTTGACAAAGCCAATGCTGAAACCTCAGCCTTGATGGCTTTCAATGACTTGTACGTTGGTCGTGCCAAGCAGATGTGGATGGCAGGAAAAACGATGTCGGATACTGATTTGCGCAATTTGATAATGGGCTATACGGCTTCTGCCGACAGTCTTGTCAATGTCTATCATCCTTCTTCTTCTATTGACCAGTATCTTCATTTATGGGCAGCAACTCTCACTTTTGAAGGAATAGAAAATGTGAAGTTTGCTACAGGACGTGAAGTGGCAGGTCTTGGTATTGATCCAAAAACAGAGAATGGAAAACTCTTGAAGTGTGTGGATTGCGATATGGCTGCGGCCTTCGAATCGGCACCTCGATTGGCTCTCTCTGTCATTCCGCAAGGCAGTTTGGCAGATAAAATTACTGCCATTGAAAGTCAGGTGAAGAACAAGGGCTTGAAGGTCAGAGTGGAAGATCTGCTGCTGAATAAGTATATCTCTACTTTCAATTATGCAGACAACTATGCTGAGGGCCTTCAGGAGTTGACTTCACTGACCGAGCGTTTCCAGTTGGACACCAAATACTTAGGTGAATTCAAGGTGCGCAAGTCATCCATTGCAGGAACTCCTTTCCCAGCAGATGTTGTGTTGACAGATTTGCAAGGTAAGAAGGTTGATTTTGCCAAATATCGTGGCAAGTATGTGTTCATCGATCTTTGGGCATCCTGGTGCATCCCATGTATCAAGGAGATTCCTCATCTCAAACAGTTGGAGAAAGAATTGCAAAACAAGGATGTTGTCTTTCTGTCCATCTCCATCGATACCAATGTGGCAGCTTGGAAGAAGAAAGTTGCAGCCCTTGGACTGGAGGGAGAGTTGCTGAACAATCAAGACAACAAACTCTGTGAATCGCTGAATGTAAGCGGTATTCCTTTCTTCCTCATTTATGATAAGGAGGGCAAACTGTATAAGTATAATGCTTATCGTCCAAGTGATATGCGCCTGAAACCATTGTTGGAAGGCTTGAAATAATATCTTAGAATCATGCAGCGTCGAAATACAATGAGAGTTATGCTGAATCAGAATAAAATATGGGTAGGGTGTATTGCCCTTTTGTTTTCATCCTCACTTTCTGCTCAGCCGGCAGGATTGAAGGAAAATCTGAAGAACTATTTCCTGCATCAGTTGGAAAAGAAGTCTGATGCGTCTTTGGCTGCTTTTTCTCAGAAGAAAGCCCTGAAGTGGAAAGAGGCTCAGAAGTACCAGACTTTAGTGTGGAAAGCCTGGCAGGAAGCCAATGCACAGTTGGATGAGGAAAAACTGATTCCGTTGCGTTCGCTCTGTCCTAAAAACAAGGGAATGTGGCATTTGCCTGCTTCTTTGGAACCGTCTGCCGTGATGCCTTACTATTGGGGAATCAAGTGGAAACCTCTCACTATTGCCGAGATACAGCAGAATTATCGCAATGGTTTCCAGGGTAATGATGCTGAGTCATCAGATGAGCGCATCGCAGCAGCCCAGCCATTTCCGATGTATCTGTATCTTCATGGTTCTGGACCCAAGGAGGAGGAATGGAAATATGGATTGATGTGGGCACAATATTTCAATGATGCTCCTTCTGTTTATTTCATTCCACAGATTCCTAATGAAGGCGAATATTACCGCTGGTGGCAGAAAGCGAAGTTGTATGCATGGGAGAAACTCTTGCGCCAGTCTTTAGCTTCCGGTCATGTAGATGCCAATCGACTTTATGTGTTTGGTATCTCAGAGGGCGGTTATGGCAGTCAGCGATTAGCATCCTATTATGCCGACTATTGGGCTGGTGTTGGTCCGATGGCAGGTGGAGAACCGTTGAAGAATGCCCCTGTAGAAAACTGTGCCAATCTTGCATTCTCGTTTTTGACGGGTGCTATGGATGAAGGTTTCTATCGCAACAAACTGACGGGTTATACCAAGACGGCCTTCGATTCGTTGCAGGCGAAATATACTGGCAGACTCATGAATTATAGTGCGGACAGTCTCTTCCGTCATCGTATCGAATTGATACCTAATTGCGGTCATTCCATCGACTATTCTTTGACTACTCCTTGGCTCAAGACCTACAAGCGCAATCCTTATCCTCATACATTTATGTGGGAGGATTATCCGATGGACGGACAGCGTCGTCAGGGCTTTTATAATCTCTATGTGATGAAGAGACCGAAGGCAGCAGATGGATTGAAGGATGCAAGTGGAGAAGATAGAGACTATTATGAGATGGATATCAAGGACAATGTGATCAGATTATCCGTCAGGAAAGTAACCTATCAGACGGTAGAGCGTGATCCTGTCTATGGTATAGATTTGAAGTTTACTAAGAGCTACCATCCGGTAATTGGTGGTAAATGGAAGATTTATCTGAATGATCAACTGGTAGATATGAACAGACCGGTAACCGTCTTCATCAATGACAGGAAAGCTTTCGAAGGAAAGCTCGTTCCCCGAATGGAAGATATGATTACCAGTTGTATGGAATATTTTGATCCTTGTCGTGTCTTCCCTGCATCTGTAGATGTGGCATTATAGAAAAGTCTTACAAGGAAAAATAGAAAAATAAAATAGGGAAGTTCAAGGATGTACATGGTTCTCATGCTACTCATCCTTGAATTTCCCTATTTTTATGCCTATTTTTAATATAGGAGATCCGTTTGTCTCATTTTATACGATATAGAATCCCTTTATTAAATACAGATCTACATTCTCCGTCGTACCCCAGAATCTCTTTATCTTAAGATGCTGCTTTAGCCATTTGAAAAATAGCTCGACCAACCATCTTTTCTTATATAGATTCGCGACATCCAACGCAGAAAGAGGCCTTGCATTCGTCAAAAAAGTAAACTGACGATTATCTTCTTCATCGTAGTATCGAATGAGTTGTATTTCAAGTCGTTTTGACTCTGACTACATAATAGAAACTTGTAAGATGAATCTTATAAAGTTCCTTAAAAGTATCTCATAAGTCCTATCGAAGATGTAGTAACTATTTGGTTCATACGAAATTGAAGACATTGTTGTGGAATTATGCTTGGATGCTGTGGCGCGCTTTCTTTACTAAATATTGTATTTTAAACAGGATAATGCTGCTTTTGACTTACTATGTTGTTTGTTAAGTTGCCTTTTTGAAGATATTTGGTCTTCCAACGGCAAGATTGCCCCCTTATTTTCTAATACAAAAATAAAAGGCACACTTTTTTAAAGTGCTGAATATTAACAATTTATGAAAAGTATTAAGCGATACATCGTGATACAAAGCAAGAAAAGGTTGAAATTTATAGAATTATTTCTTAATTTTGCAAACGGTTTTGAGTAATACGTTTGTTTATTTAAATCATGACCTAAATTTTATAGACATTTAGCAATTATATAACCTCTACAATTATGAATAATAAAAATGAAGAAAGACATCTTAACAACTGTACAATAGGTGCAGTTTGTTTGATGATGGGGCTGTTGGCGGCTTTGCCTTCGTCTGCAGTTCCTACAGAAAACAGAGTGTTGTCTGTGGAACAACAGGCAACTTTTAAAGTACGAGGCCAGGTTATTGATAATAATAAGGAGCCTCTTATTGGTGTAGTAGTAAGTACAGAGGATGGAAAGTCACCAGTACGTGTTATTACAGATATAGATGGTATGTTTACGATAGATGTACCACAGGGAACTCATTCTTTGACTTTTTCTTATATAGGTTTTAAAAAACATACGGAGAGGGTCTCTGGTTCCAAAGTGATCAATGTTATGATGGAGGAAGAAACCAATTCTTTTGATGAGGTTGTTGTCACTGGATTTAGTTCACAGAAGAAAGCATCAATTGTTGGAGCTATTGAGACTATTAAACCTTCAGAATTGCAATTTGGTTCTACTCGTACACTTTCCAATAATTTGGCAGGTAAATTGTCTGGTGTGATTGGAATCCAACGTTCAGGCGAGCCAGGGTATGACGATTCTAACTTTTGGATTCGTGGTATCAGTACTTTCTCCGGCAATAGCTCTCCATTGATTTTGATTGATGGTGTTGAGCGTGATCTTAATAATGTAGATGTTGCAGAAATCGAAAGTTTCTCTATTTTGAAAGATGCCTCAGCGAGTGCTATGTATGGAGTTCGTGGTGCAAATGGTGTCATCGTCATCACCACCAAGCATGGTAAAGTTGGTCCTCCTTCCATCAAGTTGCACATGGAGCATTCTATTACTCAGCCAACGCAATTTCCAGATTTCTTGAATGCGCCAGACTATATGACATTGCTGAATAAGTTGGCTGATCAAGGTGGAGCACCGCTTCCATTTACACAGCAAACAATCGATCGCACACGTTCAGGATATGACCCTGATTTATATCCAGATGTGAACTGGATTGATGCTATCACAAAGGATTATGCCTATAATACCCGCGTAAATCTTGACGTAAGTGGTGGCTCTGACTATTTACGTTATTCGGTAGTGGCATCTTATTTTAAGGAAACAGGTATCTTGGAACAGGATAAAAGTTTGGATGTAAATAATGCAACCAACAATCAGCAATTCAATTTGCGTACCAACATTGATATGGATTTGACCAAGACTACTTTGTTGCGTGTCAATATTGGCGGTTTTCTGAATCGTTTCAAGAAGCAGCGTTGCAATACCGATGAAGCTTTCAACGAAGCATTCATCACTTTGCCTTTTGTTCATCCTACCCGATATAGTGATGGAGCTATTCCAGTGGTAAGCAATGGTCACAACCCTTGGGCAACAGTGACTCAACAGGGTTATGATTTTATGACATCCTCTAAGATACAGACACTCTTTTCCTTGGAACAAGATCTGAAGATGATTTTGCCAGGCTTGAAGATAAAGGGACTTTTCAGCTTCGACCGTTGGAATAGAAGTACACGTGGACGTGTTTCCAAGCGAGCTACTGTGTTTCCTGCAACAGGTCGAGATGAACATGGTAATCTTATCTATACGCAGGGAACTGTTGGCGACGAGTCTATGACGGCATATAACAATGGTGAGTATGGCAACACCCGAGTATATTTTGAAGGTGACTTGATGTACAAGCAACGCTTTGGCAAGCATGATATAGATGCGATGTTGCTCTATAATCAGCAAGCCTACGACAATGGTTCTTATCAGGATTATCGTAAGCAAGGCATCGCAGGTCGTCTCTCCTATACTTTCGACAATCGTTATGTGGGAGAATTCAACTTCGGTTACAATGGTTCAGAGAACTTTGCCAAAGGCAAGCGTTTTGGTTTCTTTCCATCATTTGCCTTGGGATGGTTGATGAGTGAGGAACCTTGGATGGAAAAAGCCAAGAAGGTATTCTCGAAAATTAAGTTCCGTGGGTCAATCGGTCAGGCTGGTGACGACAACATCGGTGGTCGCCGATTTGCATACCTTACTACAGTAAATGCCAATGCCGAAGGCTATATTTGGGGTACTACTGGCCAGATGAACTTTAGTCAAGGTATTACAGAGGGAGAGATAGGTGTATCCAATCTGACCTGGGAGACTGTTACCAAGGCCAATCTTGGTGTAGAGTTGGGACTTTGGAATATGTTGGACTTGAACTTTGACATTTTCCGTGAGAAGCGTAAGGATATCTTTATGAAGCGCAAGATTATCCCAACACAAACAGGTTTTATCAATTCGCCTTGGGCTAATTATGGAAAAGTAACCAACCATGGTCTTGAGATGAGCCTGAACTTCCATAAGCAGTGGAACAAGGACTGGTTTACGTCAGCATACGCCAATTTTACATACGCGAAGAATCGTGTAGATGAATTTGATGAGCCTGCTGTTAGAAAGGGAACTTATCGTTCTCAGACCGGTCGTTCTCTCAACGAGTTGATAGGTCTTGTCGCAGAGCGTCTTTTCACACCAGAGGATTTTGATGAAAACGGACATTTGCTGCCAGGAATTCCTTCACAGGACGGAGTGGGCGGTGTCAATCTGAAGCCTGGAGATATAAAATACAAGGATATGGATGGTGATGGTGCTATCACTGCAGAGGATGAAGGATTCATCGGCGGAACGAACGATCCGCGCAAGGTATATGGCTTTGGAGGTGTCATCGCCTACAAGAACATAGATTTCAACTTCTTCTTCCAGGGCGTAGCTGATACCTATCGCATGGTAGGTGGCACGGCATCTTTTATCCCAGGTAGCGGTACCACCGTACAGGGAAATGCGTATGCCAAGAATATCGGCGATACTTATTCTGATGAGAATCCTGACCCTTATGCTTTTTGGCCACGATTTACGTATGGACCTAACCTCAACAACTACCGTGCTTCTACATGGTGGAAAAAGGACATGAGTTTCTTGCGCTGTAAGACATTGGAATTGGGATATACTTTCGATAATTCTTGGCTCAAGAGTATATACGTGAAGAATCTTCGTGTGTATGTAAGTGCTAATAATCTATTCTGCATTTCCGGCTGGAAGCTATGGGATCCAGAACTTGGTACCAATGATGGTTTGAAGTATCCTATGAATCGTTCATTCCAGTTTGGCTTAGATATCAACTTCTAAAATAAAAGATTTCGACGATGAAAAAAATACAATTAGCAAAATGTTTGATGGCCAGTCTTCTTTTGACGGTCGTTCCAACTTCCTGTTCTGATTATTTGGACAAGGAGCCTGATACAGAGCTTAACTTGGATATGGTGTTCACTAATCGTGACAAAGTGTATCAAATGTTGGCTTTCTCATATTCCATTATTGACAATCCTGACAAATATCGTCTGATAGATTACGGCTATGAGGTTCTTGCCGATGATATGACACCATCCAAGCGTTGGCAACAGTGGAACTGGTATTGGACGATTACCAAAATATTTGGTGAGTGGACACCTACTTCTTCCTGGGGAGGTGATCTTTGGGCGAGAATTCCGCAACGAATTAGAGAGGCGTATATCTTGCGCGAGAATATCAAGCCATTGCCCGAACAGAGCTTGTCGGCTGCTGAAGTGAAAAACATCAAGAATGAAATCAAGTTTCTCACGGCATATGGTTGGTGGCTGATGGCTGAGGCTTATGGCGGTATACCTTTCAAGCCAGATTACATAACCCCAACAGATTTTGGACTTTCTGACTTAATGATAGGTCAGAGCAGGTTTGATGATGTTGTGGAATATTGTGACAAGCAGATGCTTGAGGCAGCCAATGCTTTGCCTTCTAATTATGAAGACCCAGCTAAGTTTGGTCGAATCACTAAGATCATGGCTCTTACCGTGAGAGCCAGAATGCTACTCTTCGCCGCTTCTCCATTGGTCAATGGTAATGATTGGTATAAGGATTACAAAAATATTGATGGAGAAAACATCTTCAGTACAACTTACGACCCACAGAAATGGGTGAAGGCAGCTGAAGCTTGCAAACTCTGTATTGACGAAGCTGAGAAAGCTGGATGCGAACTCTACAAGGAATACAATCCGGACGGAACAATCGATCCATTCATGTCAACCTACAATGTGCATATCAAGCGTTGGACTGAAGGCAACCATGAAATTACGTTCCCTGTTACCCGTGGCAATTCTTATGCCTCACAGGAAGGTGTGCTGGAATGGGCTTCTGTGCGTCAAGTAGGTGGCGGTAATGGTCTTGGAGTTTATCAAGGGTTAGTGGATGCTTTCTTTACCAAGAACGGTCTGTCTATCGACGACCCTAATTCCAACTATGTGGAGGATGGGTTCTCAAAAACTGTAGAGAAGCGCAACACTCAATGGGAGTATGGAACAGGTAAGGTAGGGCAGGTGACAGCGGCACGTACATATAATATGTATTGCAACCGAGAGCCTCGTTTCTATAATGCAGTGACCTATAATGGTGCCTGGCTTCCATACGTCAACAGAAAGGCAGATATGATGTATAATCATTCCGACAACATCCGTACTTCATCACCGCATGATGCTCCGCAGAATGGTTATCTGTTGCGCAAAGGACTATGTATGACAGACAACATACAGACGGGACGTATTACCGATCGTCAGGCTTTTATCTATCGTTTGGCATTTACTTATCTGGATTATGCCGAGGCTGAGAACGAGGCTTACGACAATACAGCGGCACGTGAGAGTGCATTGGAATATCTGAACCGTGTTCGTGAGCGTGCTGGTGTGCGACAATATACATTTGACAATGTCGATCCACTTGATGAGAAGTTTATTCATTTGGACAATACCCAGGAGGCTTTGCGCAAGGCAGTCCATGCCGAACGTCGTGTGGAACTCTGTTTTGAGGACAATCGTTGGTATGACATTCGTCGTTGGAAGGAAGCCGAGAATCTGCCAGAGGTGACTGGTGATTGCTATGGTATGAACTCAGAGGGTGCCAATGCCACAGATTTCTACAAGCGCACGGTCTTCCAGACACGTATTTGGAAACGTCAGTATTATTGGATGCCTATATATATTGATGAATACGAGAAGAATCCGAATCTTGTTCAGGCTCCTTTCTGGAAGTAAAAAACATAAATGACATTAAAATAGAAGAAAATGAAAGCGATATATTCCATCTGCTGCCTTTTGTTAAGTTTGGTAGCTTTTACATCCTGTAACAAGGATGACGAGATGTATGTTTTGCCAAATCAACCTGATGAGATGCATGTCAAGAGTTCTGTCGATGAGATTGTGCTTGATGAAAGCAAGGCTAACGAGGTGGCTGTGACTTTCAACTGGAGTGCCGCCACAAGTCCTGTAACTGATTACGAGAGCATCACCTATATGCTCCGTATCTATGCGACAGAATCAGAAAAAGACAATACCACAACTTATTATCAGTTGGGCGAAAAGACTCAGTTCTCGCTTACCCATGAGGATCTCAATGCCATTGTGCTTGGATGGGTGGGAGCAGGAACGGAATTGACGGTAACGGCAGAAGTTATAGCTACTGTCAATAATGAGGTGAAATACATCAAGCCAGAGGTTTCTACTGTCAATTTTAAGATTGTTGGTTATGAACCGACAGCTTCATCTATTGCACTATGAATATTAGTCAATCATAATAAAACGAAATAATGATGAAAAAATTATTGATTAGCAGTTTGGTTTTTCTGGGCTGTTTGTCTGCTACAGGACAAAGCACTTATAAAAATCCAGTGAAGGCAACCAATTTACCAGACCCTTCTGTCATTTATGGGCAAGATGGGTGGTTTTATCTCTATGCCACAGAGAATGGGCAACAGAGTGTTCCTATCTACAAGTCAAAGAATTTAGTGAACTGGCGTTTGGCAGGTGCAGCCTTCCAAGAAAACACTCGTCCTTCCTTTGTGAAGAATGGTGATATTTGGGCGCCGGAGATAGCTTACATTAATGGAAAGTATGTTCTCTATTACTCGATGTCAACATGGGGTGGTGAATGGGAATGTGGCATTGGAGTAGCAACCTCAGATGTACCTCAAGGTCCGTTTACCAATCTGGGTAAGCTGTTTATCAGTTCAGAGATTGGAGTGAAGAACAGTATCGACCCGTGTTTCTATCATGACAAGGATGGTAAGAACTACCTCTTCTGGGGAAGTTTCAGAGGAATTTTCGGAATAGAACTTACTGAAGATGGATTGAATCTGAAGCCAGGTGCGCAGAAGTTCCAGATAGGACCAGGCAACGATCGCAACATCGACAACACTGAGGCTTCTATGATTTACAAGAGAGGAGACTATTACTACTACATAGGTTCTTCTGGTTCTTGTTGTGATGGGGTCAATAGTACCTATCATTTAGTGGCTGCTCGTTCCAAGAAGATTACGGGACCTTATGTGAACCGTAAAGGCTACAGTATCATGAACCATCCTTTCGAGACTTTCCTGGTGAAAAGCGACAAGGTGCTTGGACCAGGACATAACTCGGAAGTGGTCGAGGATGACAATGGCAGAACATGGTTACTCTATCATGGTTTCCAGGCAAGTGATCCTGATGCAGGACGTGTGCTTTATCTCGACGAGTTGAAATGGGATCAGGAAGGATGGCCATATATAGAAAGTGGCAAACCTTCGGAAGAGGCAGAAAAACCTTATTTCAAGGATTATCACAATGTGACGGGCATTGTCGAAATGAATAATCAGGATGATGATTATTCGATAGCTAAGGGTACTGGTAACTATTATCAAATCAATGGACCCGCCAAAGAATCTTTTGAATGGAGCATCTGCGCAGCCAATGGAACGTTGGTGAGAAGTGGCAAAGCATGCCAGACGAAGGAATTATGGATAAATGACCTGCAGGCTGGTGTCTATGTTATCCAGGTCAAAGGATCGCTGGGGGGACTTAATTGTAAGATCATTAAACAGAGCTGATATAAACTGTGGAAGAATAACAATTGTAAACTTTTAACACAAGCTATTCATGAGAAAAATATTATTATTGTTCGCCTTGTTGGCAAGTGTTGTCAATACATTTGCGGCGCAAGTTACTAATCCAGTAGCTGACCCCAAGGCGGTAGTTCAAATAGGCAATGCCCGTTTTACGGTGCTTACGCCAGAGATGGTGCGCATCCAGTACAGTGACAGACAGTTGTTTGAAGACCGTGCCACTTTTGGTGTGGTCAATCGTAATCTCCCTGTTCCTGTTTTTACGGCAACTCGTGAGAATGGCTATCTTGTCATTCGTACCAAGGCTCTTACCTTGACCTACAAGATTGGGGCGGAAATTAAGCCTGGTGAGATGAATGCCGATATTCTGAACATCTCGTTTGCGTTCAACGGACATAACGTTGTTTGGTTTCCTGGCAAGAAAGATATGCTCAACTTGAAGGGTACAACACGTACTTTGGATGGAAATATAGGCGACAATAAGCGTCCTGAGTTGGAGAATGGATTGCTTTCACGTGCAGGTTGGTCGGTTATTGACGAGAGTCCAAAGACACGTCGTGCAGACGGCAGTACATCTTTTGCCTTTGACAAGAAGGTGGATGGTGTCGCTTGGTGGGACTATCCTGTAGATAAGAACGCCATCGACTGGTATTTCATGGGATATGGCCATCAGTACAAGAAAGCCTTGGGTGATTTTGTGAAGATTGGCGGTAGAATGCCTATGCCTCCTCTCTATATCTTTGGTTACTGGTATAGTAAGTACCAGCGTTACACGGCACAGGAATTTAAGGATATCGCTACAGAGATAGAAGCCAATAAGATTCCGCTCGATGTGATGATCTTCGATATGGATTGGCATACTGAGGGATGGACTGGCTGGACTTGGGACAAGAGTATCATCCCAGACCCAAAGGGATTATTGGACTTTATGCACAACAAGCATTTGAAGGTTGGTTTGAATCTGCATCCTGCCGATGGCGTGGATGACGATGAGGAGGGATTTCAAGAGATGGTGCGCGACATGCACATGAGTCCAGACACCAAGGTGGTGCCTTGGCAACTGACAGACTCTACCTTCTATCGTGCCTTATTCCGCAACATCCTGCGCAAACACGAAACCTTGGGTGTGGATTTCTGGTGGTTGGATTGGCAACAGCATCTGCTCAGTAATTATGTAGATGGCATGGGAGAGACTTTCTGGTGCAACCATGTCTTTTTCAACGATATGCAGGCGAACCGTCCTGACCGCCGTCCTGTGATTTTCCATCGTTGGGGAGGTTTGGGAAGCCATCGCTATCCTATTGGATTCTCTGGTGATACCTTTACTACATTCGGCACCTTGGCGTTCCAGCCTTACTTCACGGCGACAGCCTCTAATGTTTGCTTCGGTTATTGGGGGCATGACCTCGGAGGTCATCAGCAGTTTGACGGCAACGATCCAGAGTTGTACTTGCGTTGGTGCCAGTATGGTGTGTTCACGCCTATCTTCCGTACCCATGCCACCAACTGGGAAGGCATTGAGCGTCGTATCTGGAAATATGACAATTTCGCTTCTTTGAAGAAGACCGTTGTTCTCCGTTATCAGCTCATGCCTTACATCTATAATGCGGCTCGTCAGGCATACGATACCGGTATCTCCATTTGCCGTCCTCTCTATTATGACTATCCTGAGGCAAACAATGCCTATAGCATAGAGGATGAGTATATGTTTGGTGACAATATCTTGGTGGCACCTGTCGTAACTCGTTCCGACAATGGCATCTCTACCCGTAAGGTGTGGTTGCCTGAGGGAAAGTGGTACGACGTGGTATCGGGCAAGATGATGAAAGGAAACCAGACATTCTGCGCCAAGTATAAGTTGGAAGACATACCTTATTTCTATAAGGCGGGTTCCATTATTCCAAACTATCCTTTTGTCAAGCATCTTGACAGCCGTCCTGCTACCCTTCTTTTGCAAGTTGTTCCAGGTTCCGATGGCAAACTGTCATATTACGAGGATGCTGGTGATGACAATGGTTATCTGAATGGGGAGTTTATGATACAAGACATGATACTCAAGCAAAAGAGCAATGAACTCACTTTGAACTTGATGCCTACGGTAGGTCGTTTCCCTGGTATGCCATCCAAGCGAAACTTTGAAATCTCATTCATGGCAAGCAAGAATCCAAAGGCTGTTGTAGTTAATAAGAAGAAGGTGGAAGCCTCTGCTTGGTCTTATGATGCAGCCAATAAATGCGTAAAGGTGAACTTGCAAGGATGTAACTTGAGTCGCATGTATTCTGTGACACTCAAATATTAACTTTCAAACATAGAAGAATTATGAAAATCAAGAAATATTCTTTGATGGCTTTGTGTGTATTCAGCTCGCTCTCTTCCTTTTCGCAGAGTATGGGCGATCTTTGGATCAGTGGTAGTGCTGTACCTGGTGGAACACAAAAGTTGATATGTGTGGATGGTAATCTCTATCAGGCGGTAGGTGCTTTGAAGGCTGGCGAAGTGAAGATTCAGACTACAGAGAAAGTGAACTCTCATACCCGCTTCTTGGTTCCTAACGAGGTTGACGCTTCTTTGGTGAACGAAGTCATCGCATGGAGAGAGGAGACAAATCCCGAGGCTGCCGGATGGCAGGTCCTTTTCGCAGAGGAGCATTATCGTATTACCGTCAATCCTGCCAACAAGACCATGCAAGGTGAACTTGTCAAGCCTTGGCATGAGTTGTTTGTGGGTGGTGGTGCAACCAAGAATGCGTGGAACCCCTTGCACATGCAAGCCTTTACGCAAGATAGCAAGAATCCATACGTCTGGACTTGGACAGGTGAACTTCGCAAACATCCTAATTCAGAAGAGCCATTGTCATTCAAGTTGGAAGGACAATTGGCTTGGGGACCCAAGCAGTTGCATCCTCTGACGGATGGCGAGGACGTTCTACAGTCTCGTCGCTTTCGCAAGGGTGGTGCTGATACCAAATGGAAACTTAGCAAAGAGGGACGTTATCGCATTAAGGTCGATATCCTGCACGAGACGATAGAAGCAAAATTCTTAGGAAAATAGGAAAGTACAAACAGAGGGTGTGTCAAAATACCCATTCAGCGCACACCCTCTTAACTTCCATCTTTAGCAACTTGATAAACTAACAATTAAAAGTAAGTAAACATGAAACAAACAAAACCCCTTTTGATGATGGCAGGTATGCTGCTGTGGGCAAATCATACTTTTGCTATTGACGTGAAAGATGGAGTCTATCAGATTTCTACCGCACAAGACTTGGTGGAATTCTCTACGACTGTAGTTGCTGCTGGTAATGGCGGTGCTTCCGCTGTCCTTACTAAGGACATTGATATGACGGATGTTGCTTTTGAGCCGATTGGTTCTATGGACAACCAATATACTGGCAGTTTTGATGGTCAGTGCCATTATGTGCGCAACCTGAATATTGATACTCCAGAAAAGGACAAAGTGGGGCTCTTTGGCGTTGTAGCCAATGGTGCCACAATCTCCAATCTGATAGTAGATGCCAACAGTAGTATCAGCGGTCATGCCTTTGTGGGTGGTATCATCGGTAGTACCGATGGTGGCGGCTCTATCACCTTGAAAAATGTAGGCAACGAAGCAACCGTCTTTGCACAGGATGTCAATGCAGCTGGTCTTGTAGGTGTAAGTATGAATGGTGCATGCGCCATCAACTTGATTAATTGTTTTAATACTGGTATGGTATCTGGTAGTTGGGATAGTGCCTCTTTCTGTGGTTGGTTAGGTAGTGGCTCTGTCATTGAAAACTGCTATAGTTATTCAACTTTGGCATCAGGAAAGAATGGAGGATCGGTATATCGTAATGGTGCTACCATCAAGGGCGTGCTTTACGACAATACAGGCGAACAAGGTCAGATTATCGATGATGAAGAGCTTGTTTCTGGTGCTTTTGCATATCAGTTGAATGGAAAGCAGAGTGAGGCTCCGATTTGGTTCCAGAACTTGAGTGATGATACCTTCGATGAGCATCCTGTTCCTTTCAGCACCCATCCTACGGTTTATGCCAACGGAGCTTTGAATTGTGACGGAACGGCAAAGCCTGGTTCTGAACTTACTTATGCCAATACAAATAAATCTAACCGTGACCCACACCAGTTTGCAGAAGGAATCTGCTCTGTTTGTGGCTCTTTGGACAAGACTTATCTCACAGCCAATTCCAACGGTTATTATGAGTTGGAAAACGCAGCGCAACTTTATTGGTTCGCCAAACTTGTCAACGAGGGTGAGGTAGCAAGCAACGCTCTGCTAACTGCCGACATCGATTACACAAGTAAGGACTTGAGTATTGCCGAGAATTTATCTTTCAAAGGAACTTTTGACGGACAAGGTCATAAGGTGACCGTCAATTTCAATACCGACCATGACAATACGGCACTTTTTGGCTTTTTGGATGCTGCCTCTATCAAGAATTTGGTGGTTGATGGCAACATCGAAACATCAGGAAAGTTTGCCGGTGGCGTATATAGCGTGGGTTACAACAGTTGCTTGCTTACCAATGTGGTTAGTGCTGTGAACATCAAGTGCTCTGCCGAAGGCGATGTAACCATGGGTGGTATTGCTTCCAATTCCGCAAGTTCTTTGCGCCTTACCAATGTGGCGTTTGTGGGCTCTATCTATGCTCCAAATGCAGAAGGATCTGCTGGTCTTATCGGTTATGCCCATGGTGGCGACGAGGCTGTCTTTACCAACTGTTTTGTTGCAGCTAATATGAATATGGCAAAGGGTTCTTATGTCAACAGAAAGGCTGTCATCATGGACAACTGTTATTACATCCCAATGAATAGTAGCTTTGACAACCAAGATACAGAAGCAGACTCTCGTGCCACTCAACTTTCAGACGTTACTGCTTTGACAAGTGGTCAGCTTTGTTATTTGCTCAATCAGGAGGATGGAGGTAGCAAGTGGTTCCAGACTCTTGCCACTGACGCATATCCTGTTCCTTTCGCAACATCCAAGAAGGTATATTTGAAAGGTACATTGAGCTGCAATGGCAAACCTTTTTCTGATACAAGCTACGCCAATGAAGCAGGACAGGTTGATAAGGCTGCCCATGATTTGAATGGCAATGGCGAATGTACAGTTTGTGGTAATCGTGTTATTTCCAATGGTCAGCAGTTGTTGGCTCTTCAGAATGACTGCAAGAATGCAATTCTTTCTGAAAATGTCGGTGTGGAATTGGCTAATGACATTGACATGGCTGGTATAGATGGTTATGTAGGTATTGGTACTCGTGATGTGCCTTTTAAGGGTACATTCGATGGTAAGGGACATGTTATCAATAACTTAATTATCAACGTTGAGAATGACGGCAATGCAGGTTTGTTCGCCTTCGTTGCTGGAGGTACGACGATAAAGAATTTGGTTGTAAGAGGCGATATCTATGCTGAGAAAGGCTGGGTAGGCGGTATCATTGGTGTAGTGCTCAATACTGGTGGTCTTGTAAACTTGGAGAATGTCGGCAATGAGGCTGATGTGACAACTGACGGTCCTAATGCTGCTGGTATCATTGGCGTGGCAGAAGGCAGTCTCATCACGATGACCAATGTCTATAACGCTGGTATGATTACTGGTGGAAAGGAAAGTGCTGCTATCAGCGGATGGCTTTCCAAGAATGCTATGCTGACCAATGTCTATAATGTAGGTACCATTACTCCAAGCGGTGTGTCAAACGATGATACATTTGCCCGTTATAGGGAGTCTATCAATGTTGGCAATTGCTATGAGCTTGCCACAAACAGCAAACTCGTGAATGCCGTTACTGAGGAACAGGTGAAGAGCGGTGAACTTTGTTATCTGTTGAATGGTTCCAAAGATAATGGCACTAACTTCTATCAGACTTTGGGTGCAGATGAATATCCTGTCCTCTTTGCTACTCACAAGACTGTCTATAAGGACGGTGATACCTATAAAAATGATGCAGGTACAGGTATTGAGGGCGTTCAGTCAACACCTTCCGTTCAACATCCAGTAGCCATTTATACCCTCTCAGGTACAAAGGTTGGTCAGATGCAGAAGGGCGTGAACATCGTGAAGATGGCAGACGGAACTGTCAAGAAGATGATTAAGAAATAAGTATTTATGATTTTTAAACGAAGTAAGAGTCTGCTGCTCCTTGTGCTTTGCTTATGGGGCGGCAGCATCCCTACGGCAGCAACAGCGGAGTCTGACTATCAGCCGGTAGCAGACCCTGCTGCTGTCGTTACAGTAGGAAAGGCAAGGTTTACAGTTTTGACCCCCGAGATGATTCGTATCCAATACAGCAGTAATGGGATATTCGACGATAGGGCAACTTTTGGTTTTGTCAACCGTAAGTTGCCTGTTCCTTCTTATCAGGTGGCTGCAGAAGGTCCTTATACGGTTATCAAGACGGAGAAACTGACTTTGAAGTATCGCAACAATGCGCCGATTAAAGCAAGCTCGAAGGAGGCGATACTTCAGGTTACGTTTGATTTGAACGGACAGCCAGAGTCTTGGTGTCCGAGCACCAAAGATACAGGCAACCTCAAGGGTACGACCCGCACCTTGGATGGTGCCGTGGGAGATAGTCAGCGTGGCAATTTGGAGCGAGGTCTTCTCTCCCGTAACGGTTGGGTGGTCATTGACGAGTCGGCTACCTTTAATATCGGTGACGGTACGAGAAGTTTAGCTTTCGATAAAAATGTGAATGGGATACCATGGGTTGCCCAACAAGCAGACCCAACCGCCATCGACTGGTATTTTATGGGATATGGCCACGACTACAAAAAGGCTTTGGGCGACTATGCCAAGGTGGGTGGTAGGCAACCGATGCCGCCACTGTATGTGTTTGGCTATTGGTACAGCCGATATTGGAAATATACCCAACGCGACTATGTGAATATGGTTACGGAAATTCGACAGAACCAGATTCCGATAGATGTCATGGTCATGGACATGGACTGGCACAACGAGGGGTGGACGGGATGGACGTGGAACAAGAGTCTCTTTACAGACCCGAAGGCACTCATCAATTGGATGCACGGTCGTAACCTAAATGTCTCGCTCAACTTACACCCTGCCGACGGTGTCGATAATGACGAGGAAGGCTTCGAGCAATTGCGTAACGACATGAAGTTGCCAGCTTCTACCACGGTAGTGCCATGGACTTTGGAAAAATCGAATTTCTACCAAAATATGTTCAAGGACATCATCCGTCCCTTGGAGGATTATGGAGTAGACTTCTGGTGGCTCGACTGGCAGCAGAATCTGATGAATCCGCGTATGAGTGGGCTGAGCGAGACTTTCTGGTGCAACCATGTCTTCTACAACGACATGAAGCAGAATCGCCCAAATGTACGTCCTGTGATTTTCCATCGCTGGGGTGGTTTGGGAAGCCATCGCTATCCGATAGGTTTCTCGGGTGATACCCAGATAGACTATTCTACATTGGCTTACGAGATTTATTTCACCTCTACAGCTTCCAATGTATGCTTCGGTTATTGGGGACATGACCTCGGCGGTCATCAACAGGGTCCTACGACCAAAGACCCTAACGACCCTGAACTTTATCTTCGCTGGATGCAGTTTGGTGTGTTCACTCCAATCTTCCGCACCCATGCTTGTAACGACGCAAGTATTGAGCGACGTATATGGAAGTTCAGCAACTTCAATAAACTCAGAGACGTTGTCAAGTTGCGCTACCAGTTTATACCTTATATATATACGGCAGCTCGTCAGACATACGATACGGGAGTATCCATTTGCCGTCCGCTCTATTATGATTATCCAGAGAGCGATGAGGCTTATAGCTTCGAGGACGAATATCAGTTTGGTGACCAGATATTGGTAGCTCCGATTACCAGTCCGATGGGGGCGGATGGTCGTGCTTGGCGACAGATTTGGTTGCCGGAGGGTAGTTGGTTTGATGTAAGTTGCAACAAGATGCGTGAAGGTGGGCAGACCATCAAGGAAGGATATACAGATGTCCAGATTCCTTATTTCTATAAGGCGGGCTGTATCATTCCTATGTATGCCTCCAACATCACCCATCTCAAGAGTCGCCCAAATCGCATGGTCTTGCAAGTGGTTCCTGGTTCCGACGGAACAGGTACTCTTTATGAAGATGAGAACAATACGGAGAATTACATGTTGGGCAATTATGCCACGACTTCTTATCGTCAGCAGCGTACTTCTTCGCAGACCATCTTGTCAATAGGTTCTGCCATAGGTTATTTTCAGGGAATGCAGGATAAAAAGGAATATGAGATTCAGTTCTTGGGTGAAGAAGTCAAACCTCAGTCGGTAAGACTGGGATATGAAGAACTGACAGAGGGTACGGATTGGACTTACGACCAAGAAAAGAAAATGGTGAAGGTTTATCTGAAAGAGGTGTCAACAAGTGCGGGATGTGTGGTGACCATCGACCATACTTCCACTGGAATCAAGGCAACGGAAGTCGGTCAGCAAAAAGCCGATGGTCCTATGTATGACTTGGGTGGAAGGCGTATCGCTCATCCTCAGAAAGCACAGGTGGTAGTTTTTAAAGATAAAAAGGTAAAAAAGTAAAAAGGAGAAAGGATAAAAAGGGAAAGGTAAAAGGATACTTGTGTCCTTTTACCTTTTTTACTCGTGTGTCGGGCATGACACTAACCTAACTGGTTCAAATCCAGTCGCAGGTATTTAC
>OBCL01000072.1_pt1 | contig 28652 bp, 24 predicted proteins | sample 1495931 | NCBI WGS metagenome assembly OBCL01 (sample SAMN03418275, study PRJEB22391) | human gut metagenome | biome: human-gut; feature: organic feature; material: feces | host: Homo sapiens | place: Tanzania | collected 2013-01
GGCAGATGGATCTGCCATATAATCCTTTGGGAACAAATATCTTGCTTTCATTGTTATTGTATATTTAAAGAGATTGATGATATTATCTTAAGAGATTCTATTTGAAGAGATCTTATTTAAAGAGATTGACGATTTCCTTCACCACTGGCTTCACCTCGTTGTTGCGGTCGATGAGCAGTGGATAGTTGGTTCTGCCAGGGATAGGCCAGCCATTCAACCAAGAGTGACCATCATTGACACCCCAGAAGGTAACACGACTGATGACATCCTTGTGACGCTCTACAATCTTGAAGAGATCGAGATAACGCTGGTTGAAGAGCTTCTGCGCCTTCTTGTCAAGTCCCTTCACGTATGGATTGTACTTCTTCTGAAGTTCAAACTTCTGGCTGATTTCCGCTCCGCCGAATCCTTCCGGATTAGGAAGCATGTTCATATCCAACTCCGTCAGCATCACCTTCACGCCTTCACCAGCAAAAGCCTCAATGCTCTTCTCATACTCAGCATAATCAGGATAATCAAAACCATTGTGGCTCTGCATACCTACAGCATCGATACGGAGACCCTTCGCCTTCAAATCGCGAACCAGCTTGCAGATAGCCTCTCGCTTAGCTGGCTTCGAAGTAGAATAATCATTGTAATAGAGTTCTACATTAGGATCAGCCTCATGAGCAAAGCGGAAAGCCAACTCGATGAACTCCGGACCGATAATCTTATAATATAGAGACTTGCGGTAAGAGCCATCATCCTCAAAAGCCTCGTTCACTACGTCCCATCCCTTTACTCTACCTTTATAATGAGTAACCACATTCATGATGTGATTATACATTCTGCCGATGAGCACTTCACGGCTTACCAGATTACCCTTATCATCGGTAAACATCCACTTAGGTGGCTGAGAGTGCCAAACCAGGCAATGACCTATCAAGGTCTTGCCGTTCTTCTCTGCCCAATCAGCAAGCTTATCGCCATCGGTGAAATCAAAGCGATTCACCTCAGGATGATTTACCTCACCCTTCATGCAGTTTTCGGCAACCACCTGATTAAACTGTTTCTTCACCACCTCTTCGGCAGCAGGATCCTGTCCGTCTGGCAGGAAAGTATTCACGGCAGCTCCCACCAGGAAGTACTTGCCCATGGTTTCCTGGAATGTAGGAATCTCGGTAGCGTTATTCGCCTTTTGGGCAAATGCTGTAGAAGCAAGCATCAAGCCCAATGCAAAAGTTGATATTTTCTTCATGTCTAATTTATATTTTTCTCATTTAAATGTTACTTTTCCTGTTTGTGTCGAGCCTCAATCTTCTTGTTGATATCATCGATAACCGCATCAGTCAACTCATACTTCGAGATAATGAAGATGGCGAGCAGCAACAGGGCGGCAGGGATGACACATACCAACCAGAGAATACCCTCCTGAGCTTCCGGTGTCTGCTCCACGGTCTTCGGATTGTAAGCCACATAAGCAAGGATGGCTGGAGCCACCACACTACCCAAGGTCATACCCGCCTTGAAGAAGATGCCCGTCAAGGCGTTCACGATACCTGCTATACGCTTGCCACTCTTATACTCTCCATAAGAGATAACCTCAGGAACAAGAGCCCACATATAACCCGTAGCTACGATAACACCCGTTGACTTCACAAACTGGGCGATATAAACCAGTGTCATGCTTGGCTCCTCCATCTTTGCTACCAGATAAAGGAATGCCATACCCAGGATGGCGATGCCCAGGAACACATAGAACATGTTCTTCTTGCCGATTGCCTTCTTGATCATAGGCACCAGTGGCATGAAGATGAACGATGGTGCCGAACCCAAACCCATGAAGATGGAAAGCTGCTCGGAGGTTCCGTGAAGGTTGCTGTTCATGAAGTAAGCTCCTGCCGCATTGCCGATAGACATCATGGCGAAGGCGGTGATAAAGAAGAAGGCAATGATACGCAAAGGACGGTTGTGGAAAAACTCCATCCAAAGGTCGCTTATCTTTACTTTGGCACTCTCCTCGGCATTCATTACCACACGCTCCTTACACTGCGAGAAACAGAAGAGGAGCAACATCAAACCAATGACGGCATAGATGGTCATGGTGGTAAACCAAGCCACAGGATCCTTAGGCAAACCATCCGACTGCTGGTCGGTAAAGTATGCAATGAGCAATGGAAGGCCTGAACCTACAGCCAAACCGCCACAGTTTGCCATAAACATACGAACTGACGTCAACACCGTGATTTCATCGGTATCACGAGTCAGCGATGAGTTCAAGGCTCCATAAGGTACATTGATAAATGTATAGAGCAATGTCATGGCAATGTATGTGATATAGGCATAGAGCAGGGATGGTGCAAAGCCATTCCAGAAGCAGAGGATGGCAAAGCCCGAAAGTGGGATTCCTACGAATACCAGATAAGAGCGATACTTACCCAACTTAGGATTGTGCTTATCTATAAGGGCACCTACAATAGGATCCCAAATCACATTTGCAACATTTCCTACCGTAAACATCACGGAAACGTCTACTGCATCGAGTCCATAGATGTCGGTATAGAAGAACAACAGGTACATACATGTTGTCTGAAAGATGAGGTTTTGTGCCAAGTCACCAGAACCAAATCCAATGCGCTGTAACCAGCTCAATTTACAGAATCCCTGAGATTCCTTAGATGTCTGTTCCATATTTTTATTATTTTTATTTCAATTTATCTGCAGCAAACTTACCCATTGCTTCATATCCTTTTGGATTAAGATGCAACCAATCATCCGAATAATCGGGTTTTAGGCGTTGTGGGTCTTGGGGATCACGTGTCAACTCATCAAAATCAATGATTTCATCGAAGAAACCACCCTTTCTTATCCACTCATTAACAGTTTGTCGTATCGCCTCATGCCAAAAAGAATACCAACAGTTTCCCTTTGTAGGAGTTATAGTTGCACCATACACTTTGATACCCCTTGCTTTTGCTTTATTTATTAATACTTTATAACAAGCAATCAAAGTATCTGCAATTTGCTCGTAATTTTTACTACTACAACCAATGTCATTGGTTCCCTCAAAAATGATGAGTTTATCTACACCTGCTTGCCCTAATATATCACGATCGAAGCGCTTCATTGCAGGTTCACTCAGTCCCCCTTCTACCACACAGTTGCCTCCGATTCCCAAATTCAAAACTCCGTATGGTCTCTCTTTGTTTAATGCATCCGACAAGAAATCTGTCCAACGGTTCTGATGGTTGATAGTACTTCCACGGCCATCGGTAATAGAGTTTCCGAGGATAGCCACCACAGGAGTAGCCTTATCGGTCTTCACATCAATGGCAGAAAGATTGTACCAGTGATCCACCTCCTCGCCATCATCAAAACTCTTATCCATCGGTTTAGGAGTACGATGCAAACCGTTTACTATATAAGATGTGGTACGTGAACCACGATGGGATGTTGCATTCACTGGAGTCTGCTTGCCATAATCAATGGTAATCGTGAGGCGCTGTCCACTCTTTAGGGCATATTTCAAATCATCAGAGAAGATAGCCTTGCCAGGAGCAATGGTTACATTCTTCTTGCCATTAAACTTGAGATACTTCACGGTCTTACCATTCACAAACCAGTTGCTGTCCTTATCGGTATCTGCAATATACACCGATTTGATTTCTACCGGCTCCTTACTCTGTTCATTGCTGAGCTTCACTCTGAGTTCCTCTCCGCCAAAAGATACATGAACTACTTGTCGGCAAGAGCGGTTACTCAAACTCTCCTTAGGCATGTCACCCTTTCCCGTCCACTCTACTGCTGTTGCCCAAGAACCTTTCCATACATTCTGTGCAAATGTCATCTGATGCTGTGCTGCGAGCAAGAGTGCCAAAGAAAAACACTTTATTGTCTGCTTTATCATTGTTACTATGTTTTGGGTCTGTTACTATGTTTTGGTTCTATTTTACTGTTGACGCTGCAAATGTAGCAAAAACTATTGAAACTACATACAATTAATGGTTGCCTAATCATTTCTATTTGTTTCATGGTACAAAAAATATAAAGAAACAAAAGTGAACGAAACATTTTATCTCGTTTTCATTTGTTGCTTTCATGCTTTTTTGTTACTTTTGCAACGTCAACAACCTAAAAAGCAAGCAACAAACAGAAACTTATGAAATATACGAAACATTGCCTCACGGCATTTATGGCTATCATCATCTCGCTCATGGTATGGGCAGACAGTGGTGAACTTTTCACGTCGGGCAAACTGTCAAGTTCGCTCATCAACTGCATTGTGCAGGATAAATACGGATATATCTGGGTGGGAACCGAATACGGACTCAGCAAGTTTGACGGCTACCGCTTTACCAACTATCTGCACAACGAAGAAGACACAACCTCCATTACCGACAACATTATCTCCGACCTGCTGGTAGATAAGAAAGGTAACCTGTGGATAGGTTGTGCCAAGGGACTGATGCGCTATAATTATGAGACGAACGATTTCGCCCGTCTCCAGTTTCCTGATGGCAGAAAGCCACGTATCTATTCTATGGTAGAAAGTCACAATGGCGATATCCTGCTGGGTACAGCAGGATATGGTCTCTATTCTGTAAAAGGCAGAAATACCCAGAAAGGAACAGACAACCTTTTCACCGTCAGACAGGAAAGGCAATACGCTGAGCGCGATTCTGATGTATTCTTTACCCATATCTACGAAGATAAGCATCATTATCTCTGGCAGAGTAGCCACCTTTCTATCTTCACCCGTTTCATCAAGAAACAAGGCAAGGTGCAGCGCAAAGACTTCAAATCGCCATGCGGAGCACCTGTGGCTTTCATCCAGCATCGCCCGCAGACCATGCTCATCGTCTGTATGTATGGCATCGTCTATTATGATTACCGGACAGGCCGCATCGCTGATGCCGGCTACGACTTTGGCGGTTATCAGAATAATGTAACCATCAACAATGCTACCTTCGACCACGAAGGCGACCTCTATATCAGCACCTCTGAACATGGTGTTCTCATGATCAGAAAGGGAAGCAACAGGGTAGAACAGTTGGAGAACAGCAACAGCAGTTTCAATCTGGCTACCGCCTTCGTCAACGATATCATCGAAGATAAGGACAACAATCTTTGGATAGGCTGTTACAAGAAAGGTCTGTACCTGATCAACCAGCGCCAGCAGGCTTTCAACAGCTGGAGTTTCTCTGCACAGAACTACATCATCGGCAGCAGCGTTTCATCTATTGCACAAGGCGAAAATGGTGAAACCTGGTGTACGGTACAGAACAGTGGTGTGTTCTGTTTTGATGCTTCAGGCAAGATTATCGCCCATCCTCAGTCACCTGCCGGTACTTGTATCATCCATAAAGACCGACGTGGCGATTACTGGATCAGCAATGGTAGCGCACTCTACAGCTACAACCCTCATACAGGTACATACCAGCAGAAACTCACCTTTACCAGCGCCGGCATCTACTGTATGACCGACGATGCACAGGGCAACCTTTACATTTCTGTATACAGCAAAGGCCTATATATATATAATGTGGAAAGCGGCAAGGTTACCGTTCTGAACATGCAGCAAAGAGGCAACAGAGGATTCCTCTGCAACGACTGGGTGCGAAGCATGGCGCTCGACCATACAGGCCATTTATGGATAGGAACCTCTAATGGAGTTTCCTGTCTCAATACCAAAACGCTCAGTTTCAAGGATTTCGGATGGCACAACATTCTGAAAGACAGTCAGGCGAATGGTATCTGCGAAGGAAAGAACGGCGATATTATCATCGGTACGGAAAAAGGACTCTATCTGTTTGACAGAAAGAGCAATAAGATTTCAGACTTTCCTCATGCCGAAGCGTTGAAAGGCAAGCAGGTCTGCAGCATCATCAAAGACCAAAAGGGTGACTTGTGGGTAAGTACAACCATGGGCATCTGGCAGTATGAACAGAAGAACAGACAGTTTATCGGGCACATCAACGGCAACGGACTTACTACCCGTGAGTACGTGCTGGGCTCTTCCATGCATACCGCCAGCGACCTTATCGCCTTCGGAACCAGTGACGGTATTACAACCTTCTATCCTGACGTTGTCAGGGCCAAGAAGATGGAATTGGGAGATGTACATCTCACCAACTTCATCATCGACGGAAAGCCAATCAACTGTATGGTCAAAGACTTCAACATTCCTTACTCCCAGAATTCATTCACTCTGGAGTTCTCGCTGCTCAACTACAGGAACACCGATAATATCAGTTTCCAATATCGCATCAACGACGGCAAATGGAACAGCACCAATGAAGGAGCCAATGCCGTAGCATTCAACAAGTTGAAACCGGGCGACTATACGCTGGAAGTAAGAGCAACCAGCAATGGCAGATATTCCAAGAATCCTACCATCATCAACATCAAGGTATGCGACCCTTGGTATGCATCACCCGAGGCATATCTCCTCTATCTCCTGATCATAGCAAGTGTCATCCTGTATGTCATCTACACATACGAGCGCCGCCGCAAGGCAGACCTGGAAGAGACCAAGATGCAGTTCCTCATCAATGCCACCCACGATATCCGCTCGCCGCTGACATTAATCATGGGGCCGCTCAACAAGCTGAAAACAAGATTAACAGATGCAGAAAGCAAACAGGATATCGATACCATCGACCGCAATGCCCAGCGCCTCCTGCTTCTGGTAAACCAGATACTTGATGAGCGAAAGATAGACAAGAACCAGATGCATCTTCACTGCCAGGAGACTCCGCTCAAGGATTTCCTGCATGGCATCATATCGCTCTACCGCTTCAATGCACAGGAGCGCAACATCACCCTTGAGCTCAAAGAAGACGAAAGCCTCAGCAGCGATAAAGGCAAGCTGAAGGTTTGGATAGACCGCATCAACTTTGACAAGGTTATCTCCAACCTGCTCTCCAATGCCATGAAGTATACCTTTGATGGCGGCGAAATTACCATTATCATAGGTAAAGACGAAAAGAATGCCATCATCAGGGTAGAAGATACAGGCATCGGACTGAAAGAAGAGAAGACCGACCGGCTCTTCGAACGTTTCTACCAGGGGAACAACAGCAGCGGACTCCATATCGAAGGAACAGGTATCGGTCTAAACCTCAGTCGAGCAATTACGCAGATGCATGGAGGAACAATCAGGGCATATAACCGTACTGATGGAATCAAGGGAGCTTGCCTTGAAATCCGTATTCCTTTAGGAAAAGAGCACTTGAAACCAGAGGAAATACAGATGGATGAAGAAAAAATAAATGCAACAGAAAACTGCAAGAAGAAACAAGCCAGCAAGAATTTCAACATACTCATAGTAGATGATGACGAAGAAATTGCTCAATATATTCAAGCAGAACTGAGCGAATGGTATCATTTCGGCTATGCTCCAAACGGAAAAGAAGGACTGAAACTTCTTTTCACTGGGAAATATGATTTGGTTATCAGTGATGTCATGATGCCTGTAATGGATGGTATCACCATGCTCAAAAACATCAAGGGGAACTCGAATATAATCGACATTCCTGTGATTCTACTCACTTCTAAAAGCGAAGTAGATTTCAGACTGGAAGGCTTGAAAAAAGGCGCAGATGCTTTTCTCGCCAAGCCTTTCAACATGGAAGAACTACATATTCTCATAGACAATCTTGTGGATAATGTCCGCAGACTACGAGGTAAATACACAGGAGCCATGGGACAAAAAGAGAAGATAGAAAAAATAGAGGTTAAGGGAAACAACGATGCATTGATGGAACGAATCATGAAGTGCATCAACGAAAATCTTACAGACCCAGACTTCAATGTCGAGAAATTAACAGAAAAGGCTGGTATCAGTCGTGCACAACTACATCGGAAAATGAAAGAAATTGCGGGTGTTTCTACCGGTGAATTCATTAGAAATCTAAGATTGGAGCAAGCCGCCCGCCTTATTGAAGAAGACAAGATCAACTTCACACAAGTGGCATACTCTGTAGGTTTCAATAACCAGACCCACTTCTCGACTATCTTCAAAAAACACTTCGGCATGTCACCATCTGAATATGCTGAAACAAAAAGAAATGAAAAATAAGCGGTTACACATAACAGATAAGGTATTTTTTCGTATTTTTGCAGCAAACTTATTAAACTTCAACAATATTAAAAGTAGTTGCAAATATGAAGAAATACCTTATTTTATCACTTGCATTTGCGTTTGCTCTAACAACAAAAGCCCAGATTTTTTTCCAGAAAACAAGCGACGGCTCTATGCTTTGGTTAAACAAACAAGGCTACAACACCTGTTTGGTAAAAGGAATGACTGACAAGGATGCAACCCTTTCCATTGCCAAAGACGAACTCACCAAATACTACAAGGGCAAAGAAGTAAGCATCAGAGTTGACCCACTTCTCAACCTTGGCGAAGGCTATATGCTGACAGATTCCAGTATCATAGCCAGCAGTTCCATTGGTATTCTCTATGGAGCCTATGATTTACTACGCCTACAAGAGACTGGCAATCTCTCTCATCTTTCCAAGACAGAAAAACCTGCCGTAAACTTGCGAATACTCAACCATTGGGATAATCTTGATGGCAGCATTGAGCGCGGTTATGCAGGAAAAAGTATTTGGAAATGGGATGAAATCATATTAGATAAAGCCGGTGAATTCAAGAATATCAGTAAGGACTTACGTAACCGCCTCATCACCTATGCCCGCTCCAATGCATCCATCGGCATCAATGGCGCAGTACTTAACAATGTGAATGCTTCGCCCCAAATGATGACTTCGGAATACCTTCATAAAGTAAAAGTTATCGCAGATATTTTCCGTCCATACGGCATTCGGGTATATCTCAGTATCAACTTCGCCTCACCGATGGCTCTTGGTTACACGAAGACAGCCGATCCATTAGATATGAAAGTACAACTGTGGTGGAAAAAGAAAGCCAAGGAAATCTATGCATCTATTCCTGATTTCGGTGGTTTTCTCGTTAAAGCCAATTCAGAGGGACAACCAGGGCCAGGCGACTATCACAGAAGCCATGCCGATGGCGCCAATATGCTTGCTGATGCACTGAAACCATTTGGTGGCATCGTGATGTGGAGAAGTTTTGTATATGGCGCCAATCACAAGGGAGAAGACAGAGTAAAACAAGCTGTAAGCGAATTCAAATATCAAGATGGAAAATTTCGCGACAACGTCATCCTGCAATCAAAAAATGGTCCGCTTGACTTTCAACCTCGTGAACCATACGCACCCATCTTCGACAATATCCACCAAACTCCTCAGATTGCGGAGTTGCAGATTACCCAGGAATATCTCGGGCAGTCCAAGCATCTTGTTTACCTGGCACCTATGTGGAAGGAGTTCTTCCGCTTTGTCAGTCCAGACAAGTTAAAGGGTATTGCAGGCGTTTCTAATATAGGAGACAATGCCAATTGGTGCGGTCATCCTTTCTCTCAAGCCAACTGGTATGCCTTTGGACGTTTGGCATGGAATCCATCGATTTCATCGGAAGAAATCGCCCACGAATGGCTGATACAGACCTACGAATGTAAGGATGAAAGATTCACAAAACCAGTAGAGATGATGATGCTTACATCACGAGAAGCCTGTGTCAACTACATGATGCCACTCGGCTTGCACCACATATTCAAATTCGACCATCACTATGGACCAGAACCTGATGGTTTCAAGGCCGAATATCCTCTGGAATGGTGCCCAGTATATTATCATCAGGCAGATAGCAACGGAATCGGTTTCAACCGTTCATCTGACGGAACTGATGCAGTAGGGCAATACCCTGAGCCATACCGTAGTCTCTATGACAATCTTGCAACTTGCCCAGAAGAATATCTACTATGGTTTCACCATGTACCCTGGAACTATCGGATGAAATCAGGAAGTACATTATGGGAAGAACTCTGCATGAGATACAATATGGGAGTGAGCATGGTGGAAACTTACCGTGATTATTGGCATACAAGTACAAAGGAATATATGAAAGATCACATCACAGAATGGGAAATGACTGATTCCCTACTGAATGTACAACTTGCCAGTGCCAAGGAATGGCGTGATGTATGCCTCAAATATTTCCAAACCTTTTCTAAAATGAATATTGATGAATAAGAATCAAGATATCATCATGTTTCTTCTACCGTAGACAAGTAATTAAAGAGAAAATTCATGAAAATCTGTCGTAATCTCGTATTTTTTATAACTTTGCGACAGGTTTCACTAATATGAGATAAATATGAAGGAGAATATTATAGGCAGAGAACAAGAGATTGAAAAGCTTGAAAACTATATTTCAAGCCGCAAATCAGAATTTGAAAACATTTCTGGAACGACTGGGCGTCATACCGCAGCGACATCAAACTGATAGCCTGCGGAAGTGCTACCACCTGGATGCTCAATCAGGTTATTAATTCACGCGGAGGGCTCCATAATCGCATCACTCACAACATTCTGTTATCTCCCTTCAAGCTGCATGAGGTAGAAGAGTATTTCAAAGCACAGGGTTTTTATTATGAACGCCCGGAAATCATCGAGTGCTATATGGCGATGGGCGGTGTAGCATATTACCTGTCTCTTTTCGAAGACAACGAAAACGCTCATTCCTACATTTGTCACACCACATGGCCTATATAATAATATGTATGCAAGAAAGATCAACAGACAGGTTACAGGAGACGACTTATTTTGAAAAATGCGTCTTCCGCAGTAGAAAAGAAAAAGCAAAAAAGGAAAAAGGTGTATCCTGAATGCCCGATACTGATGGTAATTGCCTTTTTGTTAAACTATTCAAAATAAAGTTCTTAATCTTTGTATAATCCAATAGAAAATCGTACATTTGCACAGAATAGTAATCGTCATTACGGTAATGGCGGTTACGATAATAATATCAAAAATGAGATATGAAGTTTTATGATAGAACAAAAGAACTGGCACTCTTTGCTGACATCTATACAAAGAGCCAGCAAGAAGCACAGATGACGGTACTGGTAGGAAGACGCCGTATCGGCAAAACCGAGTTAGCACTAAGATGTGGACATGAAGGTTCTCTTCTATATTTCTTTGTGGCAAGAAAGTCTGAAAATATGCTATGCCAAGATTTCAAGGAAGAGGCAGAACGCAAATTAGATATGCCATTAGGCAATTATTCGTCATTCGCCGAGCTGTTTCACCAACTCCTCTTTATCTCCCAAAGCCATCCGTTTACACTGGTTATCGACGAGTTTCAGGATTGGCTACGTATCAATCCATCCATCTTTAGCGAGATGCAGAGAGAATGGGATTTGGCAAAAAGTAAGAGTAAGATGAATCTCATTATCAGTGGTTCTATCTACTCACTGATGCACCGCATCTTTGAAGATAGTAAAGAGCCATTGTTCTCTCGTGCCAATCGTATCATCAATCTACGAGCTTTCGATACAGATGTGCTCAAAGAGATTTTACATGACTTCAATCCTAACTATACAGCAAGCGACTTGCTTACTCTCTATACGCTGAGCAATGGGGTTGCATGGTATGTCAATCTCTTCATGAGCAATGGAAAGACAACCTCTCAGAAAATGCTCAATATGCAGACTGAAGAAAACTCGCCTTTCATCAACGAAGGAAAGAATATCTTGATAGAGGAATTTGGTACGGATTATGCCAATTATTTCTCCATACTCTCTTGTATCGCCTGTGGTGAGGTAACTCGTGCCCAGATTGAGGCTTTGACAGGAATCAAGGAAGTGGGTGGATATCTGGAACGTTTGAAATCTCACTACAATCTGATAGAACGCCATGTCCCGATCTTCTCCAAGCCAAAGAGCAAGAGTGTAAGATATATCCTGAGTGACAATTTTCTCATCTTCTGGTTTCGCTTCTTCTATAAATACCAGAATTTCATAGAGAGTGGCGCATTGAATCAATTGCATCGTATCATTATGCGTGATATATCCACGGTAGAGGGTTTTATGCTTGAACGCTATTTCCGCCAGAAACTGAGCGAAAGCCAACAATACACCCAGATAGGTCAGTTTTGGGATAGAAAGGGAGGAAATGAGATAGATATCGTTGCAATAAATGAAATAGATGGAATTATTGACATCTATGAGGTAAAAAAGGATAAATTCCGTTATGACGAAAGTCTCTTGAAACAGAAGGTGGACTATATGCTCCAAGTATATCCTGAATTAAAGAAACTGGAAATTCGTCTGGGCTGCTTATCATTGGAAGATATGTAATATCCTCTATATATTAAAAGAAAAAAGGTGTATCCTGAATGCCCGATGAGGAGCAAGAAGGATACACCTTATTATATTATAGTCCTTTAATTTCCTGCTCTGTCAAACCAGTAATTAAAGCAATCTGCTCTATGCTCAATCCATTAGCCAGCATTTTGCGGGCAATGTCATTTTTCTCTTTGGTTCTTCCTTCTTCCATACCTTCCAATCAACCCATTCTTCCAATGGAGATTTAGCCACCTTGTTGAATTCGCGCGGCTGGTAGGCACACCTTTTTAGTATAATAAATCTAAAAATTTTTGGTTAGAACTCTACTTTCGCATATCTTTGCACTTAAAAAAAGTGGCACATGTGCCATGAATTTTAAGTAGAGGCATCTATTCGAGCAGTCCTTAGGAAGCAAGTAAGCACTGGGAGGGCAGGTTTGTTACCTGCCCAATAGCAAGAATGCCCTATAACCATAAAGCTACGATTGTACAACAATATATCCATTATCCATTCCTTAACATCCACATATCGCTTGAGGCGCTTGGGAGTACGGAATCGGATATTACTATTGCCATATCGAAAAGAAGTCATATCTCCGTTGTTAGAGAGCAACGCTTCTGATGAATTTTTCTTGTCGTCCACATCTACCTCCTTGTTTTAATGATTCACTTATCCTTCTGTTGCAAAAAATCCTTTTATTATGCTTGATAATAAATAGTATCTTCTGCATTTGACGGTTTGTATATACCAGCATCTGCGAACAGTCCTTCAAAGCATAAATCTTCGTTTAATTCAGGCCAATGAATACCATATCTACTCAATACGAAAGCCTTACGCTGGGCAGGAGTGGCGTTAGCAAGACGGTTCCAACGACTGAAAGGATAGTTAGCCTTCCAGCCATTTTGGGTTTCTGCCCAAATATGGGCATCGTCAACCCAAACGCGATTTACTCTATATTGCTCCATAATATCTTATTTTTGATTAAAATACTCTTTCCATCTATCTATAATGACCGCCTCATTCTCAGAAATAATAGATTCTATCAAAGCAATATCATGTTTTTTGAATCCATGATTATAAATCTGGGTTAGAGGAGATACATTGTATTTTGTTTCATTTCCATCCTTGATAACATGGACATGAATTGGTTCATGATCATTAGAATAAAACATGAATCTGAATCCGAAAAATATAAATATTGTTGGCATCGTTTCTTTTTTTTGCAAAGATACGCTTTTCTTCTGAAAGCTGCAAAGAAATGGCAGGAAAACTTTATGATGGAGAAAGGAGAAAGCAAAAAAGGTGTATCCTGAATGCCCGATGAGGAGCAAGAAGGATACACCTTATTATATTATGGATTAGGATAATCCTGATTGATTTCTCTGGGGAGGAAATAGCCTTTGATGCAATTTGGATTGCAGACACAAATCTGAATATGATTCTTTTCTCTGAATCCTGCATTAGGATATAGTTCCTGTCCTTCCCAAAATACTCCTTTTACAGAATCGTAAGAATGGGTATTGGCCTTTTTATTCAACTCCAATGCCGTTTGTACAACAGAACAATCTAATCTTCTGAGAAGTAGATCGTCAGAGTTGCCAATTGGCTTGTTCTTTGGTAATTCCTTATCAAGATTATGACAAGTTTCTTTTAAAACATCATAGGCATTCTTCAATTCTTGTAAATAAGAACTATCTGTTAAATCGAAACAATAACCTAAATCTATTACGGCACCTATAACTGCAGGAGTTTTTATAGAAGAGTTGGACCTTTTTGACAATTCTGTCGCCCATTGCCAAGCTCTTTCTTCATTGTTTTCCCAAAAATAGATACCACTTCCTAACCAATCATAATCATTAGTACTGGCTATGAGTTCTATTTTACCGGCAATAACCTTTTCTACCACAGATCGGTCGCAACCATGGAATCCAATCACAAGATTAGATCGTCTAGAATAAAGAGATTCATCCATATTATCTTAGATGTGAAGCCCAGTTCCCATTTTTATCCAAGATGCCAGCATCTATAAGAAATTTCAAAGATGCCTCTTTACTAGCAGTTGCAGCCTTTCTTGCTGCCTCTAATCTTTCTTGTCTTTTGCTATCAAATAAATCCATATTCTACCTCCTTGTTTTAAAAGTTGAACATTTCTTTTGCAAAGAAAATGCAAACGAGCGCAATGTAAGCTTGCTTACAGATTGCCGAGTGCAGCTTTTCTTCTGCAAAGATACGCTTTTCTTCTGAAAGATGCAAAGATTTATTGGAAAATATTTGAGTCTGAGGAAGATAAAAAGAAAAAGGTGTACCCTCGCTTGCCCGATGTGTTGGGCAAGAAGGATACACCTTATTGATATTTAAATCTTATTCGGATTTTTATTTATATGCATCAGTACAACTTGGATTGTTGTAGTCTCTAACTGCAGCATTGTTATTTACCTCATTGATAGAGATTAGCCAGTTCATCCAAGCAGGACGAGTTGTAGTCTTCAACTGAGCAGTTGTTGGCCAGTTATTATTCTCGTATGTACGATCAACTGGCTTATTCAAACGCTTATAATCGAAGAAGATCTGACCTTCACCGAAGAGTTCAATACGCTTCTGTAAGAAGCACTCGTCAACAACTTCCTGTGTGCTTGTTCCTGCGAAAGAATACTGAGGGTTACGAGTCTTCATGAATGCAGTAAGTAATTCCTTACCCTTAGCAGCATCTGTATGAGCTGTAGCCTCTGCTTCAATCAAGTACATTTCTTCAACACGCATTACTGGGATGGCTGTAGCACAAGCCGTCTTGTAATCATCAGCTTCCCCCTCATTTCGACGGAACTTAATAGAAGAATACGGACCCATCAAAGCTGAGAAATCATAAATTCCATATTCTGCATATGCAGCAGTTGAACAGAACTTCTGACCTTCAACAGGACCATTAGGACCAACGATCTCCAACTTACGGAAGTCTGTATCACTAATCTTTGAATACAACTTAGCATCAATCATACAAGTTGCACCCACACCAGCATAACCAAATGTCTGCTCATTGGTCATCCAAGAAGTCCAGTTAACAATACCTGTAGTTACAGCACGATCCTCAGATGTCGGCAAGAAACAAGCTGCAACGAAAAAGGAGAAAAAAGTATTAGGATGGAAAATAGTACATTCCCAAGTGGAAATGCTGAAGAAAGAGGAGAAGTTCAAGACTGCGAGTAATTATTTGACTGCGGCTCGCTCTTGGACAAAGTTCTTGCAACGTGAAGACTGGACTTTCTCTGAGATGGATAGCCAAGAGGTAGAACTTTATCAGCGATGGTTAAGTGACAAGGGGATTTGCCTCAATACGATTTCGGCTTATCTTCGATCCTTACGAGCAATGTACAATCGGTGGGCAGAGGAATATTCTTCGAATGGCGGTGTATGTCCTTTTACAAAAGCTTTCACGGGAAGAACGAAGACTGCCAAACGAAGTATTACCGAAAGTGAAATCCGCAAACTCCATGATTTGGACTTGGAAGAGGGTTCTACCTTGGCGATGTCTCGAGATATCTTTATTTTTAGTTTTTATGCAATGGGGATGCCTTTTGTTGATATTGCTTACTTAAAGAAAAGCCAAATGAAAGATAACGTCATCCGATATGCTCGACATAAGACTGGTCAGCCTATCAGTATTGCCCTCGTCCCAGCTATGCAAGCTATTATCTCACGATATAGTTCTTCTGATTCCATCTATGTTTTCCCGTTGTTAACGACTCAATCCCCTGACTTGCTTCATCGTGAATATCTTCGTCGGTTGCGCCAATACAACTACTCGTTGCATGTTCTTTCCAAAAAGATTTCTTCATCTATCCCTCTTTCCTCTTATGTGGTTCGACACTCGTGGGCGAGTATCGCCTATCAGCATAACATGGATATTGGATTAATCGGAAAGGCATTAGGACATACCAAGACTTCCACCACCTTCGTTTATATAAAAAGTCTTTTTGATTCCAATCTGGCTTCTGCCAACCAATCATTGATGCAAGATATAGGAATATAAAAAGCAGAGCCTATACTCGATTTCTCCCTTCACCAAGTGCACCATACTCTGGATTTTTCGTGTTCCACTTTGGGGAGCTGCTACAAGAAGGGAGAAACTCCTTAGGAAAATGTGATTTCATTTTTGTAATCCGCTGATTATTACTTTTTAAGAAAAAAAAGAATGGATTATGGAAAGAAGTGCGTCTCAGTAAAGGCAATAAACTGCCCTTTTAAGATAAAAAACGGCATCCTAAGGCAAATTTGATAAATGTGAATCTCATAAAGGGATTGGTTGAACAAACAGTAATTTCCTTTAAAAAGTAATCTTTTACTTATAAAAGCAAGAAAATAAGACACAAAAATAGTCTTTTTGTAACAAAATGCAAGTAAAATGCAACTTTTTACAAAAAATATTTGGAGAAAAGCTAAATATTATGTAATTTTGCAACCGATTAAAAATATTTTTAAAATTTTGCTAAGTTCTCTTACCATAAAGAGAGTTTTAAACTCTTGGATAAAGGGATTTGAGACAGGCTTATATATAATAAGGTATAACTCTTCCACCTCGGGACAAGAGGTAGAGAAAGCATTCTTAGGTATCTCCCCAATAAAGAGTACCTTGTGATATGTAGAGAAAGAAATAACATTATATATTAATTTTTTAAAAGAGAGAGAGATTTATGGAAAAAAGACTCATGACAGTAGCCGCAGCCATAGCCGTTAGTACAAGCATGGCGTTTGCGCAAAGTCAAATCTCTGGTAAGGTTACCTCTTCTGATGATGGTCAACCTGTTGTTGGCGCATCCATCAAAATTGTAGGTACCAATACCGGTACTATTACCGACATTGATGGTAATTTCTCATTGAATGCTCCTGCTGGTGCCAAGCTGGAAGTAACATACCTCGGTATGTTGCCTCAGACAGTAAAGGCAGGTCAGAAGATGAAGATTGTATTGGATGCGGATAACAAGACTCTTGATGAGGTGGTTGTAACAGCAATGGGTATTTCTCGTGATAAGAAAGCCCTCGGTTATGCTTCACAGAAATTAGGCTCTGAAGATCTGAACATTGCTGGTACTAGCTCTTTGGCAAGTGCTATGCAGGGTAAGTTGACTGGTGTTGACATTCGTCAGTCTTCTGGTGCTCCTGGTGCATCTTCTCAGATTGTCATCCGTGGTGCCCGTTCATTCTCTGGCGATAACACTCCTCTTTACGTGGTAGATGGTATGCCTATCGCTTCTTCCACAGATTTTGATATGGATGCGCTTAATGGTGGTGTAGTAGGTTCAGATAAAGCAAACCGTTCTATCGATATCAACCCTGATGATATCGAGAGCATTGACGTGCTGAAGGGTCAGGCAGCTTCTGCCCTCTATGGTATCCGTGCATCTAATGGTGTAATCATCATTACCACCAAGCGTGGTAAGGCTAATGGTGGTCGCCCTCAGATAACATTTACCACAGACTTGAGTGCTCAGACTGTCAGCAAGAAGTTCGAACGTCAGAATATTTATGCTCAAGGTAATAGTATAAATGCTTATGACCCATCATCTTCTTTGACTTGGGGTCCTAAGATTGCTGATTTGGCTAACGATGCTACTTATGGTGGTAACACTGACAATAGATATACTCAGGCTTATGGCAAGCATGCGGGTATGTACTATAACCCTAAGTATGCAGCGGCTGGTCTTGATGGTTGGACTACTCCACAGATTTATGATAATGTAGGTGATTTCTTTGATACAGGTTTCACCCAGAACTCTAATTTGAGTATTTCCCAGAAGAATGGCAACTTGGCTTATTCTTTCGGTATTGGCGATACATACCAGACAGGTATCATACCTTCTACTGGTATGATGCGTACTACTGCACGTGGTGCCGTTGACTTTGAAATCAACAAGCAGTGGAAGACAGGTTTCTCTGCTAACTATAGTGCTACTAAGATTACATCTGCTCCTGGTGCCAATAGTGGTATTATGAACGTGGTTTATTCAGCTCCTTCAGAGTATAACCTGAAGGGAACTCCTACCCATGCGCCAAACAATCCGACAAGTCAGATTTCCTTCCGTAATTTATCATTCAATAACCCATATTGGTGGAAGGACAATAATGAGTATAAGCAACACACCAATCGTGTGTTCGGTAATGCCTATCTTGAGTATCGTCCAAACTTCGGCTGGGATACAGAGCGTTACAATCTGGTAATCCGTGAGCAGGCTGGTCTTGATATTTATACCACTAATAATAGTGATGTATATGAGAAGGGATCTGCACAAAATTCAGGTGGTGAGATAGAGAACTATGGTGTTCAGCACAATATCTTCAACAACCTTTTTACAGCTAACTTCACTGCTAAGTTGGGTGCAAACAACGAGTGGGACTTCGGCGCATTGCTCGGTTCTGAGTTCAACCACGACTATCAGCGTCACTGGGATTATGATGGAACCAACTTCCTGTTCTATGGTCAGCCAACTATGACCAATACCACAGTTAAGCCAGTAACAGAGGAATATCAGGCTCAAGAGCGTACCGTAGGTTTCTTCGGTCAATTGTCTTTGAGCTATGCTAATCAGGTTTATCTGACAGTGACTGGTCGTAACGATATCGTTTCTACCATGCCACGCAACAACCGTAGCTTCTTCTATCCATCTGTATCACTCGGCTGGATTTTCACAGAGCTTCCTGCCTTAAAGGATAATCATATCCTCTCTTATGGAAAGCTTCGTGCTTCTTTCGCCCAGGTAGGTCAGGCTGGTCACTATTATAGCAATTACTATTATGTGCCAGCTTATGGTAGCGGTATGTATGGTCTTACACCAATTAGCTATCCAATGAATGGAGTAAGCTCTTATGTGCCTTTCTACGTGAAGTATGACCCTAACCTGAAGCCACAGAACACCGTGAACTGGGAGTTTGGTGCCGACTTAAACTTCTTTGACAATCGTATTCGTCTGGAATATACTGCCAGCTATCAGGATATCAAGGATCAGATCTTCGATGTTCCTACAGGCGGTTCTACAGGTTATCAGTACCTCCGTACCAATGCCGGAGAGATGACCACATGGTCTCATGAGTTTGCCATCAACGCAAGCATCATCCAGACTAAGGATTGGGATTTGGATCTTGGCGTAAACTTCACCAAGCTGACCAACAAGGTTAAGTCTTTGGCTGATGGCGTAGAGAGTATCATGTTGGGTGGTTTCCAAGAACCACAGATACGTGCTCAGGCAGGTTATACTTATCCGAACATTTATGGTGTAGGTTTCCAGCGCGATGAGCAGGGACGCCTGTTGCTCCAGGATGGTCTTCCTATCGGTACTGCCGGTAGCCAGAACCTGGGTGAGTGTACACCAGATTTCAATATGGGCTTCAACCTGAAGGCTCGCTGGAAGCGCCTGTCTTTGAGTGCAACCATGGATTGGCAGAAGGGTGGCAAGATGTATAACGGTACACTCTTGACACTGAACTACTTCGGTGCAACCAAACAATCTATCCCATACCACGAGGGTACTATGGTTGCTGAGGGTATTGATATTGCAACAGGTGAACCAAACAAGGTTGAGGTAAGTAAGCAGGATTACTGGATGGCTTACAATAACGTGACTGAGGCAGGTATCTACGACCGTAGCTTCCTGAAGCTCCGCGACGTAACCTTGAGTTACCAGCTTCCTAAGTTTGCTGGCATCGACATCTCTGTATATGGTTTCGCACGCAACGTGCTTCTCTGGTCTAAGATGAAGGATCTGGATCCAGAGTCTTCTCAGGGTAATGGTAATATGAGTGGTACTTTCGAGCGTTTCTCTGTGCCAAATACTTCAAGCTTCGGTGGTGGTTTCAAGATTACATTCTAATCGGCTGATCCACTTCGGAATCATTTAAAGTATCAATATTAATAAAGGATAAAACAATGATGAATTTTAAGAATATATTTGGCATCTTGGCTATCTCTGCAGTTTCTATGATGACTGTATCTTGCTCAGAGGATATCATGGACAGAATCAACAAAGACGAGGCTCACCCAGGTGAAAGCGTCGTTTCTGCCAAGTTCCAGCTCACAGATGCCATCGTTTCAAGTGTTTTCACTACCAATACAGGTAACTTCGCCTGGTATGTTGCTTCTTATACTGAGCAAATTCTGGGTACAGGTAACAACCAGCTTAAGAATGCAGAGCTCCGCAGCATCAATGAGATTGCTGCTGCTTCTACTTTCGATAATGAGTGGAATGGTACTTATCTTAACCTCAACAACATTCAGCAGATGATTGCTAAGTGTGAAGAGGGTGGCAATAGCGCCGGACAACTTGATATCATGGCAATGGGTCAGATTTTGGCAGCTTACGATTGGGGAATCATGACCGACTTGTTTGGTAACATTCCTTGCTCTGAGGCTTTCAAGGTATCTGCTCCTAAGCTTGATTCTCAGGAAGATATTTACAAGCACATTTTAGAATTGCTGGATGCTGCCAAGGGTAATTTGGATCAGGCGATTGCTGGCAAGATGAAGAATGCGGGTGCTTACGATGTCTTGTTCAATGGAAATTTGACTCAGTGGCGTGGACTTGCTCATGCCTTGAAGGCTCGCTATCTCTTGCATGAGGTAGGTCGTGCTGCCGATAAGAATGCACAATATGCACAGATTCTGGAAGAAGCTAATGCAGCTGTAGCAGATGGGTTTAATGGTGCCAACCTGAATATCTTCGATGGCAACAACCAGATTGATGCATGGTCTGCTTATTGGTATAGCCGTGAGTATAGTGCTTCATCTAAGACGGTTGATGACCTGATGGTAGCTCGTCAGGACCCACGTGAAGCTATCTATAATTATAATGGTGCTGACTGGTATGATGAGCCTAGCAGATTGGGGTTGATGACTCCTGGTGACAAGGAAGCTGCCGGTGCAACCAGCGCAACCAATTTCCCTCTCTGGTTCCTGAATGGTATCAACGAAGTGAAGATTCCAAGCCATTTGATGAGTAAGTCGGAACTTTACTTCATCATCGCAGAAGTGAAGGCTCGCTTGGGTCAGGATGCCAAGGCTGATTTCGAGACTGCAGTCAAGGCTTCTCTTGCTGACTATGCTACTGTTGGTGCTACAGAGTTCAGCGACGAGGATATTGCAGCTTATCTTGCTGGCGAGACAGCCACTAAGTTTGCTGCAAATCCATTGAACGAGATTTTGGTCCAGAAGTATATCGCCCAGACTCGTGACGAGCAGTTGGAGACCTTCAACGATATGCGCCGTTGCAACTATCTTGATGGCAGCTATCCTGTAGCAATGACCAACCCTAACAATACTCAGGCAGGTCAGAACCGTTTGCCACTTCGTTTGCCTTATGGTTCAAGCGATGTTCTTTCAAACCCTAACGTGAAGGAAGCTTTTGGTTCAGGCAATGATGCAGGTAAGTATATCTTCACCGAAAATGTATGGTGGGCAGGTGGTAACCGCTAATCCATTTTTGACAATATAATAAAAGGTGTATCCTTATTGCTCAACACAATGGGCAAAGGGATACACCTTTTTCTTTTTATTTATCTCCCTTTCTCCCTCAAACATTTTCCCAAGAAGAAACGATGGCAATAAGGGGCTTTTTTATTGTCACCTATTGCCACATTTTGCAAAAAACAGCGATTTTCGGGCGTTTTAGACCGGTAAGGCCCTCTCCCAGATTATTCGATGCTGGTGATGACCCCGGGGGGTTAATTTTTCTTTTTATTTCCCTCATCCTCAATCATTTTTCAATAATTCTTTGCATCTTTCAGAAGGAAAGTGTATCTTTGCAGAAGATTGGCGGCACTCGGCAATTTGATAGTAAACTCTCATTGCGCTCGCTGGCATAATCTTTGCAGCACGAATGTTGAATCATTAAAACAAGGAGGTAGAATATGGACAAAAAGAAAAATGAAAACTTCTTTCTGAAACTTATTAAGATTAAGAAGGAGATTCGTGATTGTGTACAAAATGGAGGAGACCTGAAAGATGTAGAGAAAAACTATGGTATCAGATTCTCTAAACCCCTATAGCATTAAAAGATGACTGACCTGCTGAAGATTGAATCAAGAAACACATCGTAAGTGAGTATGACGCATTTCTTCGGGAGGAAATGAAGAAGACAAAGAAACAAAAAGGCGACTATGAACATAGAGGAACTTGAAAGGCTTATAGCCAACGATGAAAACGTACATTTGGAGTTGAAAAAAACTACAGGTGAGTTGAAGGATGGTATGCACACTGCCTGTGCATTCCTCAATGGTGCTGGCGGTTGGCTGGTGTTCGGTGTAGCCCCTAAGTCTCTTAAGATTCTCGGACAGGAGGTTACGGATAATACACAAAGAGAGATAGCCCAAGCGTTGAGTGGTCTCGAGCCAGCAGTTTCGATTGACATTCAATACATTGACGTGCCCGATAGACTAGGCTGTCAAGTCATAGCAATGTATTTCGAAGCATTCGTTTGGGGAACGGCACCTTATACCTATCATGGTAGCCCATATTATAAGGTTGAAAGTACCACGAAGCTGATGCCTCGCAATATGTTTGAGGAACGGCTGCGTGCCAACAAACCAAACTATTATGCCTGGGAGAGACAGTCGGCTGATGACATAACCATTGATGATATGGACGAGAAACTCATCAGGGGAGCTATACGGCTCGGCGTGGAGAAGAACCGCATGCCAGCCACAGCTTTGACAGAGCCTCTTTCGGATGTACTCAGAAAGCTTGAACTAATGAACGATGGCGTTCCCAATAACGCTGCTGCCGCCCTGTTTTCCACCAAATTAAGGGGCTACACGCAGATGCAGCTGCGTTTGGCTCGTTTCCGCGGAATCAATAAGATAGAGTTCATCGACAACCAAAGGGTGGAAGGAAATTTCTTCCAACTGCTTGATGCCGGTATGGCTTTCTTCTTGAAGCACCTGAACATGAGTGGCAAAATTGTTGGCTTCCGTCGTGAGGAAAATATGGAGGTGCCAGCCGAAGCGTTGAGGGAAGCCCTTACAAACAGCCTTTGTCATAGGCAGTTCGAGAAGTACAACCTTACGCCAAGTATTGCCATATATGATGACCGCATAGAGATTGAGAATCCTGGTGTATTGCCGCCACAACTCAACACAGAAACAATCAAACAGTCACACAGTTCCTATCCATACAATCCCATCATGGCGGAAGTGCTTTACCGCACCACTTTCCTTGAAAGTTGGGGGTCTGGCGCATTCCGTATCATGGAGGCTTGCAAGGCACAGAATGCTCCAGAACCGAAGTGGAGCATCAACGGTGGCTTCATTTGCGTGACATTCGTGCGGCCTGTAACCGATCCGATGAAGACTCCTGTGGGGATGCAACTGGGATTAAATTTGAACCAAGTACGAACCAAGTACGAACCAAGTACGAACCAAGTTAAAGATTTAATTCTAGCTGTTTCTGAAGATTATTTATCAACAGGGGAAATGATGAAAACTTGTGGATTAAAGAGCCGACTGAGATTTAGGACAACCTATATTTTGCCAGCCCTCGACGAAGGGGCTATAGAGCGTAAATATCCTGATATCCCAAACCATCCTCGCCAACAATACAGGTTGACAGAACAGGCCATAGAATGGAAACGTGGACAAAAGAAAAGTTTATAGACTTTTTGGCCTTATTGAAGAAAGCGCAATCACGAATTGTGATTTTGAACGCAGGGCAATGAAAAATAAACAATGCTGAATAATTTAAAATAAGGAGGCAGAATATGACAGAGCTAAGAGATAGATACATAAGATTTGACTGGGTCGGTGCTGAAAAATGCATCGCCCCTTTTTATATATCACATATTATAAGAGAAGAATGAAAAGAATTATTGCATTTTTTATTTTCCTCTGCGCTATAACAATCAATGCTACGGCACAGGGATGGATAGGCACATGGGCTACTGCCCCACAAACCGTCGTGAAGAGCTTCATGCCCTATAATAACAATATGTCCAACCGCTCCGTGAGACAGGTGGTCAAGGTGAGCATCGGAGGCGATATGATTCGTCTGAAACTGAGCAATATCTATAGTACCGAACCGGTTGTCATCCGTTCTATCTATATTGCCCATGCCAAAGACTCTTTCGCCATAGACCCCAAGAGTGCGAAATATCTCAAATTCGGCAATCAATACAAGGTTACGATTCCGGCTGGCAAAAGCATCACAAGCGATGCCCTGCCCTATAACCTCAAGCCTCTCCAGCGACTTGCCATCACCGTCAACTATACTTCCGCCCCAACAGTCCCTACCGTCCACATGGGTTCCCGCACCACCTCTTATATCATGAAAGGTGTAACCAATGCCCACTCCAACTTTGAGAAGGCTTTCCGAGAGAACCACTGGTATAACATCAGCGGCATCGACATATATACAATGAGAACAGACCTCAGCAGCATCGCCATCATGGGCAATTCCATTACCGACGGAAAATGCTCTACCGACAATGCCCAGAACCGTTGGCCAGACGTCATGTCGGAGATGCTCCAACTGAAATATAAAATTACCAACCAAGGCGTACTCAACCTCGGCATTGGCAACAACCGTGTAGTGGTACCAGGAGGATTCGGTGTTTTGGCAAAGGAAAGATTCGACAAAGATGTATTGGCACAGGCAGGAGTGAAAAAAGTCATTATCTTTGAAGGAATAAATGATATAGGTGCCGCCAAAAGCGGATATAGCGAAACCGTAGCACGTCAACTCATCGAGAGCTATCAGGCAATGATCAAGAAGGCAAAGGCACGCCGATTGAAAGTCTATTTGGGCACTATCACCCCTTTCAAGGGAGCAGGATATTACTCTCCCTTCCATGAAGCAGCACGTCAAACCGTGAACGAATGGATTCGCAACCAAGCCAAGAACAAAGAGGTGGATGGAATCCTCGACTTTGCCAAACTTCTTCAGGACCCGAAGGATGACAGACGCATGAAAAAAGAATATGTGAGCAACGACTGGCTCCACCCGAATCCAACAGGTTATAAAGCGATGGGAACCTACGCTGCCGAAATCATCAAATAACGAAGTTAACTTCAAAGCACATCGAAGTTAACTTCATAAGCAAATGCAATAGGCTTCATAAGCAAATGCAGTAGTACTTCATCTGCCAACGAAGTACTACTGCATTTTTATGTATATCTAATTGAAAGATGATTACTTCAAAACAATCTTGCAATCATCCAGACTTTCTACGGTAGCGAGTGCTTCATAACGCATACCTTCCTTGCGCAGGAAATCACCACCATGCTGGAATGCCTTCTCGATGATGAAGCCCATTGCCTCAATCGTGGCACCAGCCTTCTCGCAGAGATCCATCACACCCTTGGAAGCATTACCATTGGCAAGGAAGTCGTCGATGAAGATGACATGATCATCAGGAGTCAGATAACTGTCACTTACACATACCGTATAGTCACAGTCTTTGGTGAAAGAGTGAACCACCGAGGTAATCATACCTTCCATCGTCTTTGGCTTCTTTTTCTTTACGAAGACTACAGGAAGATGGGTCAGGTAACCCACCATAATGGCAGGAGCAATACCCGAAGCCTCGATTGTGACAATCTTGTTGTACTTGATGTCCTTGAAGAGTCTGACAAACTCCTTCGCCAAGTCCATCATCAAGATAGGATCCATCTGATGGTTCACAAAGCTATCCACCTTCAGGATTCCTCCAGGAAAGCATCTGCCTTCCTGCATAATTCTTTCTTTCAGTAAATCCATTATTCTGATTTGAAATTGATATGATTGATGATTAACAGCCATCATTCCCGCTCCTGCTTCTTTCCGCAGAATAAAAAACGATGGCCTGTCTTTTTTATTTTTCCAAATTCTTAGGCAATACGAGATTCAGAATAACTGCGAGCAGGAACACTACAGCCACACAGTTGTCTGCAAATACGGTACGTACAATCTCAGGGAAGATATTAAACATACCCGTTGCCTGAGTGAAACCGAGACCCACACTGAGCGAGAGGCTCACAATCACCATATTGCGCTGGGAGAAACCCGTACGTGCCATCATGCCGAAACCTGCAAAGAGGATGCTACCGAACATCATGATAGTACATCCACCTAATACAGCCTGCGGAATGGTTGTAAGAACATAACCGATAGCAGGGAATACACCACCGATAATCATGATGATGGCACCCATGGCAATTGTGAAGCGATTGACCACGCCCGACATGGCAGCCAAACCTACGTTCTGGCTGAAAGATGTAATAGGAGTACATCCGAAAAGACCAGAAACCGAACTTACAAAACCATCACAGCAGACAGCCGCACCCATCTCCTTGGTATTAGGATCACGCTTCAGGGCACTATTGCAAAGCGCTGACGTATCACCGATGGTCTCTGTAGCAGAAACCAGATATACAGCCACTACAGAAAGGATGGCACCTATATTAAACTCTGGAGTAAAAGGCAGAATACGAGGCAAGGCGATGATAGAAAGATTGGTAAGACCACTATAGTCTATCATACCCATAAAACAAGCAAGGATATAACCCACTATCAAACCTACGAGCACGGAAAGAGAGCGTAGGAATCCCTTGGCAAAAATCTGACAGAGAAGACAAGCCAATAAGGTGACAGAACCCACAATCCAGTTGTTCATGCTACCGAAATCCGCAGCACCCTGACCTCCGGCAAAAGAATTGGCACCCACAGGAAGAAGTGAAAAACCAATGGCTGTAACCACCGTAGCGGCTACTACAGGAGGAATCAGTTTGATCCAATACTTGGCAAAAAGTCCGAGTGTACCTTCCACGAGACCACCGATAATAACCGCACCGATGAGCGTACCCATTCCATGGGCAGCAGCAATGCTGATGGCAAGAGAAAGGAAGGTGAAGGAGATACCCATCACGATAGGGAGGCGTGAACCGATGCGCCATACCGGATAGAGCTGTACCAAAGTACCGATACCGGCGATAACCATACAGTTCTGGATAAGAACGGCGCTGATAGAGCTGTCCAACCCGACGGCACCGGCAAGAATCATGATTGGCGCAATGTTGCTTACAAACATTGCCAACACATGCTGAAGACCAAATGGGAGTGCTTTACCGACGGGCACCCTACCGTCAAGCTTGTAGAGATTTTCTATTGACTGTTTCATGTCGTATGTTATTATATTTCGATAAAAATCTAATAGAATTTTCGAAAAGAACCTCTTGGAGTCCAAAAAGATGGCGCAAAAGTACAAAGAAAAACTGAAAAAGTGAAATTTCTCTCCCATTTATTTTGATTTGTCTGCAAATAGATGTACTTTTGCAGGGCAATTAAAAATTCAAAGACAATGGAAAATCCATATATCAAGCAATTCCCCGACCTCATGTCGGGCAAGAAAATCATGTATGTTCACGGTTTCCTCTCTTCCGGACAGAGCGGAACTGTAAAGATGCTTCAGGATCTCATGCCCAATGCTACCTTCGTGGCTGAAGACATACCCGTACATCCGGAAGAAGGTATGGAAATGCTCCTCAAGTTGCAGGAAACAGAGAAACCCGACCTGATTATCGGTACCTCCATGGGCGGTATGTACACAGAAATGCTGAAAGGTACCGACCGCATCCTCGTAAACCCGGCTTTCGAAATGGGCAATACCATGAGCAGTATGACCGGTAAACAGGAATTTCAGAATCCACGAAAGGATGGTGTCAACGAACTGATGGTGACCAAGGGACTCATCAAGGAATACCGCGATATTACCGAACGATGCTTCCAGGATATCACTCCAGAGGAACAGGCAAGGGTATATGGTCTCTTCGGAGACAAGGACCCGGTAGTACATACCTTCGACCTCTTCCATGAGCATTATCCCAATGCCATCCGCTTCCATGGTGAGCACCGCCTCATCGACAAGGTGGCCTTCCACTATCTCTGTCCAGTCATCCGCTGGATAGATGACAAGCAAAACGGAAAGGAGCGCCCTATCGTATATATCGATTTCGATGCCTTGCACGACAGTTACTGGAAAGCCACAAGCAGCATGCACAAGGCCTACGAGATGCTCATCGAATACTACAATGTATATATCGTAGCCTCAGCACCTACCAACGACCATGAGTATATGGCGAAGGTACAGACCTGGGTGGAGGAATATCTTTCTACCCCTGCCTACAACCATATTCTCTTCACCAATCAGAAGAATCTGCTCTATGGTGACTACTTCATTGACCCACATCCTGCAGAGGATTTCATGGGAACAACGATCGAATATGGCAGCGATGAATTCAAGACATTCGAGGAGATTGTCACCTTTTTTGATAGATTAGGAGGACAATAACAAAGAGGGAGCCAAACGGTACCCTTACCCCACTTTCATTTTTCCCTGCCCAGGAAAAAATTCTTCCCTGCCCAAGGAGAAATTTCCAACTGCCTATCGCGTTATTTTTCCATCGGCAGATAACTATACGAACGAGGCTCTGATGTCAATTCATTTC
>OBCL01000079.1_pt1 | contig 27626 bp, 22 predicted proteins | sample 1495931 | NCBI WGS metagenome assembly OBCL01 (sample SAMN03418275, study PRJEB22391) | human gut metagenome | biome: human-gut; feature: organic feature; material: feces | host: Homo sapiens | place: Tanzania | collected 2013-01
AAACACTTTCAGCTTTGTCTTCTTGCGACTTATACAACATCCACAATATTTGCGTCTCTTCCTCCTGCTCTTCTATTGGTGCGTTTTCTTTCAGCAACTTACCAAGGATTTCTACATGACTGCGTGCGGCATCTTGACCATGCCACTTTTCTTTATCTTCTATTTCACGCATAAACTTGTAATAGCATGACCTCATATGGTCTGCTTTTGCCATGTTGTAGTCTATGCTTGAGATTTCATCAACAAGTTCTTGCATTTTGTTCAAGTCACGATGGAATACTGCTTTGTTGACAGCTCTCTCCAAGTCTTTAATATGAGATTCAGTGTCCGAATTGCCATAATGTAGCTGATGGCGTTTCAGTTGCTGTAGCCAAGTCTTCAGATTTTCCTCCTCATCATCCAGTTTTTGATTTAACTGCATTTGTTCTATCCGTCTATAAAGCTCTTTCAGATGCTGAAGTACCATTTTTTTCTCCTGTGAGCATTCGTTTTCCATTTTTACTGTGTTCAGCATTCTAATTTCATCACGAATGTCAACCCCCTTTGATTGCAAGTAATCCAACGATTTCTCCGCTAAGCGCAAGTCACGTTGTACGCGTTCTGATGCTTCTGTAACAGACTGGTGACGCAATGTGTCAAGATGCTTGTTGATAGTCAAATCCAAATCGGGGAAGTGGATTTCCATATCCATCATTTCAGATGTGTCAACACTGAGCTTCACTTCAACAGAAGAATTAGCAGGTATGTATCTGTCAATCTCTAAGCCTGACAGTTCCACATCTGCCACATATTCATACAACACAGAAGAATTTCCCTCAATGAACTCATCGGCTTGATAGACAGGAATTATAATTTTATCTTCTTCATTGCCTGGATGTATGTCATTCATTGTCTTCTCCGTCAGAAGATAGCCTTCTGCTGGCAACAACTGGTTCTTTTCGAGACCAGACAAAGGCATGAAAACGCTCTTCTCATAGCGTGAGTCCCATACAGAGATGCCTATGAAATAAGGTAATGGGGCACTTCCGACTTTAGCCCCCTGCATGATAGAGATTGAGTCTGGTTGTACGGAAAGCGGATTGCCTTTCATGTCTGACGCTTTTACACGAAATACATTTGCTCCATTGCCCAGTTGAACCTCGACAACATTTCCGATAGTATCCACCTCTATGCTTTCACTTTCCCAAGAGCCATCCTCTTTGATAAATTGTACTTTGACATTCCCTTCATTGACCAGTTGACCACATTTAACGGCAATCCATTCTGAATCTTCTACAGATGTACTTTCGTATTCCATATCAAGACGTAACGACTCTTCATTCTGTTTTTCAACATCCCCTGTTTCAGACTTTATCGTGGAAGCATACAATGCAGCTCCGACAGACACTGCCGTCATCGGATTGATACTTGTATCAACCATCGCCCCAAGCTGTTCTTTCAACATATCTCTCATGAGAGGGCTGTATGTCGGACCACCAACCAACAATATGCTGTGGAGGTCTTTTCCGCTCAAATTGTTACGTTCCAGCAAAGCGAGGCATATGTCTATTGCCTTTTGTGCCAGCGGAGCCATACATGCAAATACATCATTGCGGCTTAGAGTTAAATCGAGTTCTATCTCTTCACCGTCTTCATCGCTTCCAAGCTCTCCCAAATTGGAGAGTATGTCAATCTTGTCATTAAACGACACGCTGTTTTTTATCTCTTCAGCAAAAGGTTTCATAGCCTCACGCAACACCTGATGCTTTCTTTCATCAGCTATTGTAGCATCCAAAGCATACTCTTTCTGCAAATAAGGAACCAATAACGTGTCAACGATAGCATAATCCATATTTTTGCCACCAAGGTAGTTGTCTCCTTCTGTGTCAAACACTTGAATGACACCCTCATCAGAGCGAATAAGGGCTGCATCGAAAGTACCACCACCAAAGTCAAAGACCAACCAATAGCCATCTTTACTCTCTGCATTGAAACCGTAGGCAATAGCTGCAGCTATTGGTTCTTGAATAAGTTCGCAATGGGTAATACCAGCTAACTCTGCCGCTTTCATGGTTGCAGTTTTCTGGTTAACAGTAAACTTGGCAGGAACTGTTACTACAGCCTCATTTACAGGCATTCTGTCACCTACATAAGACTTCAAGCGTTTCAAAACCTCTGCAGACAATTCTTCAGACATATAGTCTGCATCCATATTTGAACTATGATATGTTGTGTCAGTACCCATTGTGCGCTTGAACTCAACGAAAGAATTCGAAGAAGCTGTATTCCACGTAAGTGTAGCTCTTCTTCGTTCACATTGCATATTGCGATAGGCTGCTGCGCCAACCACAATGTTCTTCTTTTTGTTGAAGAACACACACGATGGCATGGTGTCGTCCGTTACCTCTATCTTTTGTATAAAAGGCTTGCCATTAACAATACGGCATATACTCGAATTGGTTGTTCCGAGGTCAATGCCAAATTCCATTCTATTTTGTCCCATAAGAATTCCTTTTTATAAGTTTTGAGCAACTATGATATTTGCTTTCTGTATCATAACACCCTTAAAATTAACTTGCGGACGATTTACTTGCTTTATGAATTGCTCTCCCTGTTTCAAACTGTTATCAGTTATGAAATCCACGTCAGCTATTATTCCCATATTATATGGCTTGCCCGTCATTTCCACTATTTCAAACCCACAACTTGTCATATACGCCCTCATACGCTTTAGGCTCCGTTGAAGTTGTGAAAAGCCCTTGGTGGCAGAATCCATATGAAACATGTTTGCTTCCATACGATTTATCTCAGTTGCCATCTGCAATATGAGATTGAGTATCTGTTTATCCATACTTTCAATTACTTATGTTAATATCACTATCACATACATATAGTGCAAATACAAATATTACGAACCATATCAATACTATAAATAGTGTTTCAATAGGTATAAGTCCTAACAACATTAATGGCATAAGCCAAAGAGGTGAGCTGACTACTATGAGCATTCCACAGTTTATGGCACATTTCATCAAGAACGTATCAATATCCCCAAGTATTTTTTTGATTCCAAGTATTGAGAAAAATACCCATAAGATACATCTTATTGGAAGCCATACGACAAAGCTCATTCCTATAATTCCACTTCCGAGTATTCCTCCAGGACCTGCAATTAACATCGATGGCTCAAATTTGGCTAAGGCTTTGCTCTTCTTTTCAATTATCTTTTCCATCCTATTTGAACAGTTAAACAATTTCTTTATGTTTTCAAGTATAGTTGCAGCATACATAGCTTTACCTTTTATTTCGTCGGAAGCATTACACCAAAATATCTTGGCAAACATCTTTGTCCAAAAAGGAAAGTTCTCATTGATGATTCGCATCGCCTCTTTTGCCAATCTATCAGACCAACTCTCCAATTGCGCCTTTTCTGTATAAGTTTCTACATAAGAATAATATTTTTCCAGCAGAAGAACCTTCTCGCCCAATGCATGTAATTCAAAACTATTACCTTTTAGTTCTTTTAAATACCGTTCTATTAGGGAAAGATATAATTGACTTTTTTCTATCCTATGTCCTGTTTCTTCTAACAAGGCTGTAAATAGCGTCTCTAATTCTTGCGAAGACATCCGCAAAGTTTCACAACCTATACTATCCAACCATTCCTGTGTGCGTGGAAATATCTCGAATGCGAATGTTAATGCTTTTACACTATTTCCTGATAGCAGATTGATTGTCGTCAAGTCTTGCAGTAACCACAAAGGCTTTGGAGATTTATCATCAAGTCCATCGTAATATTTTTCAAAACCGCAAGCAATCTCAGAAACAGTTCCACGTTCAAGCAATTCTCTAAGTTCAACTACCTCTGGTTTGAAAAACCAAAGAAGCGCATAACTTATCTTGTTGCTTGGCTGTTGCAATGTATTGTATGCTGCCTGTATTTGTGCTGTGGTTATATGACGTTGTTGCTCTCTGCCTGCCGACACAACCAAATCTTTTACAACTTTCCCAACAGAGGTGAAAGCTGTAAGCCTTGCCTTACTTGCAGCCAATTCTTTGGCAGAACAATCGGCATAAACATTTAATATGTTAAAAGGATTTAGTTTCATCATTTATATAACCCTTATCAGTGTCGGGCGCAACTTTTAGTTTTGTTATTGATTTGCCCTTACTGTTCTTTTCAAGAATCTAACCGCAAAGTCTAATGACCTGATGATGTGTGGTACGATGTCCTTGGCAGATTCCAGATCTGTAATTTTGTGGTCGTAATCCAAGGACACCTTAGCATCATCTTTTTCAGACAAAAGAGCCTTGATGAACTTCACATTTCTATTCGTCTCATTTACGGCTTCCTTTAGTAACTCCTTATCATACAAGGAAAGTCCTGCGACAAAAGGAATACAAAAGCGAATCATACTTTCGTCTTTGCCTACCACATAGAAATACACTTGTCCATTATACTTAAAATGCCAACCTAAAGAAGGCATCAGTATCGTTTGACCGCACATTTGGCGAATCTCGTTTACTATTTCTTCCTGCTTCATATTCACAATAGTTTTGTTTGACTATTTATGAATCTATTAGCTGATTAGTAACCTCTTACTAAATTATTTATTATGGTACAAATGATTTCGAATATTCAGCCCAAGTACATGTTTTGTTTATTATTCCAAAATCCAAAGCTTCTTGGGCGGCAAACCAGGTTTCCTTTTCACAATAGTTTTGTATTTCACCAATAGTATGACCTGTTCGTTCTCCAATTATCTGATAAACTTCCTTTTTAAAAGATGTCAAATCCTTATTTATATCTATTGTGTCTTCACATTCCTTGATTTCTTTATGTTCACCTAATCGAGGACTATGTATCAAAATTCTTGCACATGGATCAGCTATCCTTTTATCTTTATTTCCCGCCACCAATAGTATGGCAGCAGCAGATGCTGCCACACCATAAGCATATGTTGAAATCTCACAATCATCCCCAATCATATAGATTAAATCATAAATACCCAATGTGGACACTAAACTTCCACCTATAGAATTTATGATTATACTTATCCCCTTCTGTTGATTTTCTTTATAGTACAAGAGAATCAAGTCCCCTATAATTTTACAACTATAATCATCCATAATACCAAATATTGGCACTATTCTATTTTTCCACAAAAATGAATAGAATTTTTCCTTAGAATCTATATTGATGTTACTTAAGCTATCCTTAAAAAACTTATATGCAGTACTTGTTTGTGGAAGTTCTACTTTATACTGATTAAAGATGGAATCCACTTTACTCTTTTTTATTTGTCCCTTTATTGTGCAAACAAAAAAGCATAAAACAAGTAGAATTATATATTTTCTTCTCATTAGTTCTTGATTTTCAATTTAACAAATTCTCAGTCCAACATCACAAATGCAGCCCAATAATATGGATCAGGATGCTTCTTGCGAATAATTTGCTTAGCTTCTTCGAAAGCCTTGCGCTTGTTCCAAGCATTATGGGGGTTAACAAGGCATTCGTAGAATGCAATCATAAACTCGGAAGTAGTCTTGTCACTTACACTCCACAAAGACATGACGATTGTTCCAACTCCTGCTTTTTTAAAAGCACGTTGTAAACCAAACACTCCTTCTGCAGTCACTTTACCTTGTCCGGTCTTACATGCTGAAAGAACCATTAATTCTGTTCCCTTGAAATCAAGATTTGCTATGTCTTTAGCTGTCAACACACCACCAAGTACGCCATCAGAATATTTCTTGCCTAACCAGGCTGCATTGCCTCCTGCAAACACTAATCCTGATAAAGACATAGCATCGGTATAATCTCTAAGATAATCGTTGTCTTTTGCCTCATCAGGAGTATAATAGAAGCCATGTGTAGCTATGTGTACTATGGATGAAGATTTACCACTTAAAGCCACAAAAGACTCTGCATTTCCCTTAGAACCGGAATAGGCTTTTACTGCAAACCCATTGTCCTCCAATGTTTTTTCTATCTTCTTAACTTCATCTTTCGTATTGCGCAAATCCTTAAAGCCAGACTTTCCATACTCAGAACGCACCAGCGCTGCCAAATCAGATTTTTCATACGCCTTACTTTCTTCTTCCATCTTTTGTGGAGCCAAACTATATTGCAATCCTCCATAAAGCGTAGCAGTTCTATTGTTTTTACTAGAATGATGAACTTTCACAATTTCTCTTGCGGAAGTCAATCTTACAAATTCATAATGCTGCCCTAATGTCGTTCCATCTGAAAGAGGAAGAGCTTCTAATGCTATGCTATGTATAATGCCGGATGGAATATAATACACAGTACTTCTTTCAGTAATGTTTGCTCCGATTGATTTCCAAACCAAATTAAAAGCCCCATCCTGCAATTGCTCATAATTGTAGAGTGTAAAACTTTGCATACCATCTAAAAGGGAATCAAGTTGCTGCTGGTCGAAACACTTTACTAAAAGCGGATGTCTCTTACTCTTGTCATATATATATGCTACATATTGGCGGACGGAATCTTCTGTTTGATAATCAGAAAAGTCTATCACAACTTCATTATCAGCCAGACAATTCCTAACCTTTTCATAGTTTATGTCAAGATATGTCTCATATTCGTTGTAACTTTGGCATTTGTAGCTAAGCCGTTGTTCCAACTCTCTTTGGCGAATCGTCAAGCTATCTATTTCAAGCTTATTGTATTCATAGTTGCTTCTCAATGCAAGAAGTCTATTGTTTATAGCCAAGAGATTACGATAATTGGCAATGTCATCATCAGTTCCTTCATTGCGGATAATATCAACTACCGATTTTTCTGTTTCAAGCAGCAAGGACTTTGAGAACAATAAAGCATTATAACAAGTTTCAGTTAATTCACTATTGAGATTTCCGCTTTTTATGGCAAATGTGGCCATACCACTAAGGTTATTCAGCGTTTCCATCCAGAACTGTTCTCTTTGTGTCGGAGTCGAATATCGCCAAAGTTGTTTCATACTATAAAGTAATTGAGTCATAGAAATACGAAACAGACTGTCTGCCTCGTTTGCATTCCCACGAGCTCCTTCAATATTGGCTAATGTGAACACTGTCTGATAATAAGAACCAGACATGTCTCCAAATTTATTCTTGCAAGCCTCTACATATTCACTATACGTTGCAAAAGCATCATCATAACGTTTAAGCACGAAATAGGCTTCAGACTTATTCTGTAAACTTGTGAATTTTGATGGTGAATCTTCAGTTCTTTTATCAGCGAGAGTATTCAATGCTTTATCAAAATACTCTATTGCTTTTTCGTATTTCTCAAAATTGGCATAACAACTGCCTTTTATATTGTAAAAGTTAGCTATCACTTCCTTGTCTTGATAGGAATGACCAACACCACGTTCCAAACTATCCAGACAAGCAAAGGCTTTCGTACTATCCTTGTCTAAGGCATAGAGTGTACATAAGTTACTGTATGCCTGGTACTGCTGGTCACTATTCCTGCCGTTCATTTTTTTAGTTTGATCTATATAATTCTTAGCAAATCTGATAGCAGTTTTGTATTGCCTTTGTTGTTGTTTCAAATTCATCATACAACTATAGTAATTGAACTTTGCCTGTTCTCTGTCAGAAAAAGACAAATCCTGCATCACATCCCAACATTGCTGCAATTGCGTCTCAACCATAGCAAACTCCTTTCGTGCCAAATACTCATTTGACCAATATAAATGATATATGGTCTTCAGTTTGGCAGAATTGGATACATGATACAGAGAGTCCAACGCTTTCAAATACTGATTATATCCAATTATGTCGCCTACTGTTCGATATAGGGTTAGTAAGTCAACCATAATTTTGGATTGAAAGAAATCCTCGTTGGCTTCTGTTGCTATTTGCAAAGCATCTTTATAATGTTCGTTGGCTTTTTCCCATTCACCCAATCCTGCCTTCAAAGCTCCCATAGCTTCTGTTGCTTGTATTTGAAACTCCACATCTCCAAGATTACGATACCCCTCTTGGGCTTTTTGTAAATGTTCGTATGCAAGATTAAATTTACCTGCGTTAATATCCAAAGAACCTTGAGCCATCCAATAATTAGGGCTTCCAAATCTATACGGATTTGTCTGCGCCCATATACTACAGGTGGATAAAAGCCAAATAAATACAATTGTTATATAACGTTTATAGTTCTTCATTCTACCTTCAGATTCATTCATGTAGTAACGTAACGGTATCTGTTGATATAGAGTCATTGCCAATACTGTCTGTTGGAGCCGTCATATCAAATACATCGTTTTCATCGCCACGCACATTGTCCGTAGGGGAGTTTTCTACAAACAGCGGATTGATGGCAAAGAAGCCGACAACCAAGATTGCTGCTATACTTGAAATCCAAATCCAAGACTTTCTGCGACCATGTTTTATTTCCTTTTGAAACTCTGTCATGGCTTTCAGTTTCTCTCCACGACTTATCATTGCCTGTTTAACATTCTTCGTAAACTCATACAGTTCTCGTTTCTCTTCATCCTCTTCTATCTCTTTCAGGAACTGTGCCTTGTCTTCCTCCGACATGGTTTCACCATGAAGCAAGTATTCGTCTATTCTGTCTTGAAAATTATTATTGTCCATATCCTTCTGCCATTTTATGAGTTCAAATAGTTGTGATAAATGTTTCGTGCTGAAGTACGCAATGACTCCATGCACTTATGCTTCTTCGTTTTGAGAGCGTTCTTTGAGTCGATTGTCGGTATTTCTAGCAGGATTGTGTCCAAGTCCTTTTCCTCATAGTAGAACTTGCTCAATATCTCACAGCACCGCTCCGACATATGTGATATGACATCAGCAATGATGTCAAGCATCTTGTTGTCCTCCGAATCATACAGCATATTGATGTATTGCTGGGCATCAAATCCTTCTTTCTTTATCTTTCGGCCCATTTCTGTTTCTGGGTCAGCATAGGTTGGATGTTCTCTTACCCATTCCAAATACTTGATACGGGCAATCCCCATGAAATAGGTGAGAATGCTGCCGCTCAATGGTTCGTTGTTCTTGCCCATCACTCTGCCATCGCTCACATAGATCTTCCTGCGCTCAATATTTTCCCACATTGCAATGAATGTGTTTTGGAAAATTTCCGTGGCAGATTCCTCGTCAGCGAAGAACACGCCACGGTAGTTTGCCCAAAAGTACTTCGAGCAATAAGCATACAGTTCCGACTGTATTTTCCGATTCTTATCGTACATTCCAGCAACAAGTCGGGCTTCCTTCTCCTGTTGCGTTGTACGCATTTGTATTGTCTTTGCCATTTTATCTATTCAGTATATCTGTTATGTTGTATTTATTGATGTCCTCGCCTGTCATTTCTGGCTGTTGTGGCCTGCTACCGGTATTGCGGTTCACGAACTTTCTGATTCGTCTCATAAACTCGTCGTTGTTTACTTTATCACTATTCTTCAGTTCTTTCCACAATGCGTAAGTCAGTTTACCAACACTAGGTTTCTTCATCTCGATATTCACTTGGTCACTTCTGCAAGCACTGATGGTGATCCATCGTTCTGCCAAAGGCTTTGCCTTAGTATTAATGACATTCTCTTTGCCATTGTCACCCATGAAGAACGATTTAATCGCCTCAAAGGTTTCATATAAGCCGCGAGCATTCAGACTATCTACTTTCAATGTATCTTCCACGCCTCTCACAATATCTTCATCATCTCCACGAGTGCCATCACCACTATGGCAAGCATCTATCGCCACAAGGAGTTTTCCATTTACTCCGATTTTTTTACGAATAGCATTGAGATACACATTCAGTTCATCGTCTGTCAGATGTTTCTCGCCATGGTAATATGCGCTTTCTTTCCGACAAGCATCATACGGAATCCAACATTCATCCAGTCCGTCTCTCTCGTCATTATGCACATCCGTCATCTGTTGTCCATGTCCAGAATAATGGATATATACCACATCGCCTTGTTTGCATGATGCCGTCATTCTCTTGAATGCCCCGACAATGCCAACCTTTGTTGCCTTTCGATTTACCAATGTCGTGACAGATTTGAAACCAGCATTTTTCAACATCGCTTGAACAAACGGAACATCCTTGTCGCCATTGATTTTATTCCAAGCCTTATCCTGCTGTTCACCTAACCCTATAACCAAAGCTCTCTTTGTCTGTGCGGAGACAGACAAAGAGAGCAATAGGAGAATATATGAGATTAATGTTGCTTTCATCTAATACTAATAATACGACAAAGATTGCAAATTACAAACCTTCTCATCATTTTATTTTTATTTCGCTACTATTTGCTCTAATGTTATCAGAAATCTTTAGTGTAGGAGTCTGTATTTTACCATTTTCAAGTATTGCACATTGACGAACCTGCTTATTTATATATTCGCCAAGCTCTTCAACAGACACGTTTCCTCTTGTTTTTTGCAACTTCTTTAGCAAGAAATATGTAAACATTCCATGTTTCTTTTTTTTGTATGGAAATGCAGTTTCGTCACCAGAACAAGCGGAAAATACAATCATATTTCCTTTGGGTATTGCGGCTTTAGCCTTTATCGCAACACCTCTTGAATCAGCAAGCATCATCTTGCCATCCTTTGAAGCCCCACTAAAGCAGGCATCAAGAAATACTGTTGTCTGTTTTGCTGACACACTTTCAAGTTGCTTATATAACTCATCTAGACTATAAGCACTTCTAAAATCACCAACAATGCCATCAGATGGGAGTAGATATGCATTTCCTGTTTTTTCATCAGGGATTCCATGTCCAGAATAATAAACAATAAGTTTAGCATCCCCATCAAAAGCCTTGGCAATATCAGTCGCCCAATTTATTGCGGAACGCATTTGGTTTACCGTTGCATTGGAAACATACTTTATGTTTTTGTTTGGAATCCCTAATGTCTTATTGCAATACGCTTTAAAAGAATTCCCGTCATTTTGAGCAAATTTCACTTGTGAAATATTATCCTCCGCATATTGCTCATTTGCAATTATGACAGCAAACGTTTTTACGCTTTCATTTGTACTAGTTGGTATATTTAAATCAACATCTGACGGTGTTTGAGAAAATTGGTACTGCGCTTTTTTTAAATAAAAATAATCCTCGTCGCACCAAAAGATTTCATTACCGCGACTATCAAGTACCCCTTTTTTACCATTTAATTCTACTTCAGCAAAGACTTCACCTTTCTCTTCACTCACACATAACCTATCATAAATTAGAGGAATTAGAACTTCATTGTGCCTGTTAACGACTCCCCATTTCTCATTCTTTTTTACAGTAAACATATCTCCTCCACCATCAAATTTTGTTATACTACTATATTGCGGTTGCACTAATACATTATTAGAGTAATCCACTATTCCCCATAAGTTATTTTTTTCAAATGCAAAAAGTTCACAACCATCTAAATGTATTAAAATATCGTAAACAAAAGGGATTATTGTTGTCCCTTCAGAGTTAAGACACCCTACTTTACCATCTCTATATGCTGTAATTAAACCATCTTTAAAAGGATTCGAACTATGATAATCACATAACTCATCTATTGTAGCTAATTCAGAGCCAAATTTATTTATAACAACACAAGTTCCATCCTTTTTTTTTGCTTTAGTTATTGTTCCATTAAAGCGTCTAGAAACTTCCTTATAGATAAAAGGAGTCGTTACCTTACCTGTGCTTAAATTGACACAGCCCCAAAAACCATTTCTTTTGACATCCAAAAATCCATTACTTGCATAACCAATATCATCAAAAGAACCTAGTTCTTTTCTTTTCCCAGAAGTTTCATAGACATACCATCTATTGTTCTTGTCTTTGACTATTATATACTTGTTATCGAAATCTATTTGATAATCACAAAAAACAAAAGGAATTACCATACGACCTTTAGTGTTGATGGCACCATAATTTCCATTTTTATCACATAATAAAAAAAGTATATTTCCATTTGAATTGTATATATCCCATTTTTCATATACAAATGGAATTATAGCCTTTCCGTCTTTTATGCTTAAAGCCCCCCATCTTCCTTTTTTTAACATTATTATATCATTATCAACTATCCCAAAGCTCATATCGTCATATAAAAATGGAACAATTTCTTGATTGTTTGTATCGACAATCCCATATTTCCCTTTTTTCTTACAACCCAAATAATTTGTTACATTCCCTTCACTTTCGATTGTCATCATATCTTCATAAACACAAGGAATTAAGACTTTTCCTTTCACGTCTACAACTCCACATAAATCTTTTTTTCTTACACCTATCCACCCTTTGTCACAATCCTCTATGCTTGCAGAATAATTATTGTCATATATTGCATCCGTCACACGTTCCCCTTCGATATTTACATAGTAACGCTTATTATTTTCGGAAAAACCGAACAACCGATTTTCTAAATTTTGGGCTGTAATACACAATGAGCTTATAGATAAAAAACTTATAATTAAAAGGATATTGATTTTCATATTTTTTAATTAAATTACATTTTCAATGGTTACATATCTTTTTACGAATATCCAATATTCATTCGTCAATTCATCGAACTTTGCGATGATATTTTGGGTGATTTCTATTTGCTTTTCTAAGGGGAGTGCTTCAGGAGCTGTTAGCCAACCTTCCTTGGAAAGTTTCCTGGCATCTTTTCTTGCCGCTTTCGATGCTTTCTCGTTTAACTCACTCTTGGAAGCCTTTCGGATTTCCTTACGCTCCTTTAAAGTACTCGTAACACTCAGCTGAGCGTTGCCATTTACGACCATACAAAATAGCGCAAATGCACAAATAAAAACTTTTTTCATTGTTTGTTGTTATTATATGTTAGACTTGTATTTTCTCTATGAATCCATTAGGTATATACATAAGTATATACAGGTCACTTTCCAAAGCATCTAATATTACGTGGCAAAGAGACTATATATCACTATATGCATTTTCATCCATCTATCTTCAAACACAACGTATAGTTGTCGGTAAACCTTATCGCCTATTTGATAAAGGCGTGCTTCGCCACGTTCTGCGTTGCGCATACGTAGCCATGCCTTGTCACACCACTCAATGCTATTCTCCTTGTAATAAGAACTTCCGCTTGTGAGGTCATCTATAAAGCCGAATATATCTGAAAGTAATCCCTTTGTCTGATTTTATTTTGTACTTCGTTGAGCCGATTTGATATGATCTTTCTCCCATTTACGAAAAGACTCCGCTTTGCTCGTATGTTCCTTTGCCGCACTCAAGTCGCCCCTTGCCATGGCAGCCTCAGCACGCTTCTCATGCCATTCTGCGTTGTGTTGGGCAGACTCTGCTCTATCAAGATGATATGACTTGTCATTTACAAAGCCATGCACATCAGCAAAAGCAGCATCAGGGCGCAAATTGACATGCCCATCCTCTTGCGGTGTTACGGTCGAGGCATAGACATCTGTCTGATTAAAGTGGTCAAGGCAATCACTAAATGTTGGTGGTGTTCCGTTGTGCGCCTCCATATAATCATGGGCAAAAGACACTCCAGCTCCGATAGCTTCCACACGTGCAGCACCATCTGGATGCGATTCACTTTCAGCCGTACCACTCAGCGAAGCTTCCATTTTTCCTTCGTCCATACCATTCAGTCCAGCACGTACACCAGCCATATAGTCGCAACAGAGTTCTTCTTGATGAGGGTCAAACCCTGTATTCATTCCTTGTAAGGCACGGTGCGCCCCCTCATGTGTCATCACGAGGTCAAACCCTTCCTTATCGGTAATGCCCATATCAAGCATTTGCTGACGATTGAACACCAGTATGTCATCATTCTCAGTAAAAGGTATGCCAGTTATGACGCCTGTAGTCCAATCTTCATGCACGTCCATAGGTGCATGAAGATTGAAAAAGTCACTTGCCTCTTGCACTGACAGCAATACCATCTCGTCGGTAAGGGAATCGCCCCACGCTTTATGAAAATTATCAAACAAACTATCTGGCAAATGATTATGAAGGAAATCTACGTTTAAAAAGTCTAATAGTCCGTCCATAGCTCATTCATTTTTTATGTTTTATGGGTATAGATTTTCAATATGCGACATATCTATCACTTTTCATTCTTTTTGCAAGAATCTAACAACCATCTTTCATGTTTGTTCTGCATACATTGGGATAGTAAGAAATATACAAGTATTAGTAACACGCAAACACAAAGTGTACTGGCTAAAACTATATAAAGATTCTGGTTGTGTGAGCAACCGCAACAACATTTTTCACAACTCACAAAATAATTAATCATTCTTGTTACTATCTAAAATTATTATACCATTAGCCTTTATTGTTATAGAATTCATATAGTTCAACAAAATCTCCTTGTCTTCTATAACATCATTCCATAACTCACACACGGAAAGTATCTCTTTAAAGCGAGACAAAGGAAGTTTCATTTCTTCGCCAGAGAAATTTATAACAACCATTACAACCTTATCCTTATCAACATTTCCTTTGTCATCTTTAATATAGCGGAAATACACATATACTTTGCCGTCAAGAGGAACAAAATGCATCATTTCGCCTTCTGTAATAGCCTTGCAACCTTTTCTCCATTTAAGCAATTTGCTTATGTAGGTTTTGACGTCTTGTTGTTTGGCAGTTAAGGAAGTATCCCATGGATAGTCTTGACGCATATTGCCGTCAGAATCACCTTTGCCATCTCCTGCGAGCAGAATCTCTGTGCCATAATAGACTTGTGGTATGCGAGGAATGGTCAACAAAAGTCCAATCGCTTGTTTTAGTTTTTCTACGGATGGATGCTTGTGTAACCAACGAGCCACATCGTGATTGTCTATAAAGGTTAGTAAATTGCGTGGATTTTGATAGACAAAGTCAAGGGCAAAGTGTGAATAGATTTCTCTTGCCTTATTTTCCATAGGAGTTTCTGACAAACGACACTGAAAAGCAAAGTCCATAAATGTCATGGTAGATTCAGGAATGACCGTAAGATTATCGTTTTGCATTTTTGCCACATATTCAGTTTCTCCCACCCAAGCCTCAGACAAAATGGAGAATTGAGGATATTCTGCATACAAACGTTTTTGCCACTCTTGCATATATTTCACTCCAGCATAAGGATAGGTGTCTATGCGAAAAGCATCAACATCGCTCGTCTCTATCCACCAAATGCTCATTTGCGTCATATAGTCCAACACAATATCATTTGACAGATTGATGTCGGGCATATTCTGCGTAAACCAACCCTTTACGAAATGCTCCTTGTCATATTCTGAAGCATATTTGTCGTAGGCACTCAATGGTGAATAATTGGTCAATTTACGCTCACCTTCGCCAAGGTCATTAAACCAATCTTTTACAGGAGGGTTCTTTACAAAAGGTTGGTCTATACCACAATGATTAAATACCATGTCCATAATCACCTTTAGCCCTTTCTTGTGCGCTGTGTCAACAAATTCGCAATAGTTATCAATGTTGCCGAAGTGAGGGTCTATTTTATAGAAATCAGTGATGGCATAACCATGGTAACTATAGTACTTTGTATCCTTTGTTACTTCTTGTTTGTTCTCGAATATAGGAGTATGCCAAATAGCAGTAAAGCCCATATCGGCTATATCGCCAACATGAGCCGTCATACCTTTTAAAGTTCCACCATGCCAACAGTCGGGCTTGTTTTTGTCTATTACGTTCTTTTCAAGACAATGTTTATTATCAGTTATAGCAAACCTGTCTGGCATCAAGAGGTAGATGACATCTTTCATCGAAAGAGTTTCAATCCTTTTATTCCTTCTTGGAAGAAATTTATATTCTTGGGCTTCTACCTCGCCATTCCTCTTTAGCTGCAGCTTATAACTTGTGTTAGATTTTACCTTACTCGTGTCAACGTCTAGCACTATATAATTATTCGTATGGCTAATAATCTTTTGTTCCAATTCTAACTCGCAACCCACTGTTATACGAGCATTTGCCAAATCATCGCCATTAATAATCAACTGCATTTTTGGATTGTCCATATTGGCAAACCAACACGGAGGATATATCTTTCTTATTTCCATATCTACATCATTTTAGAATCGTTACGATTGTAGCTAATAAAGTTAACACGGCCAAAAGAATCAGAAGCCAATTGGTCAGTACTTGTACTATTTCATTGTATTCTTGCCGGATTTCATCCCTATTCTTTGTCACGCCAAAAGAACAAAGCATATCGTTGTCTATATGGTAGAGGTTCAAATCCAACTCGTTCAATATCTTCCACAACTTATAAGCTCTGTATGTTAGTTTAATGGGATTAAGCAAGCTTTTGCTAATCTTGTCAGAAACTTCGCTCGTCATTGCATTGGTGATAAGGTGGTCAATCTCCACCGTTTTAAGATATTTGGCGTAAAGTCGTTTGTCCAATCCTGCGATACCCTGACCAGCTGCGAACAAAGGTGGCTCTATGTGATCTTGAGCATGATTTATCCGTCTCCAAATATTTCTTTTCTCTTGTAGATATTGATTATATTCGATTTGTGAAGTAACGATGATTGCATTTTTGCCACGATAGTAGAGTTTATAGGAATCACGTGCAGAATAATTCTTGCCTAAGCTGTGCCTAACATTCTCAGCATGTCGCCAGCCCTCGTCGCAAGTCAACATTCCATATATGATGCTATCCCTATGCTTTTTATTTTGTGTATTGACAATTGGTTCATCTACCTCCAACAACATATAACGTGCACGACTATCAATATCATCCTTTAGATAAGGATATATTGCCATTAGTTTTGATGTAACATATTCTTGGAATGTGTTTGCGTTTTGCAGCATTACACCTTCAAAAATAGACACACGACATCTTTTGTAAAAGGTGTGTTTTAGCAAAATCACATCATCTACATTCAGCCTTTCAAAGTTCAAGACAACGATTGTCGTTGCCACATTATTGTCGATATTGACAGAGAATAGCAGTTGTCCCTCTATTTTAATACCCTTATTGCCATCAGTCAAAGGTGGATATTCCACCTTAAAACTCGACAACGGCAGACTCACATTTTTGATAAACAGATTATCCTCTCTTGGATGCCTATACTCTTCAGCTATTTCAGGCGTTGCATAACAAGCAGCTTCATCTGCAGGCAAATTCACCCCCAAAAGCGTAGCCCAGAATGCCTGATAAGCCTTTAGAATATCTTCTTTCTGTTGTCGAAAGGCAAGAATATCCATTTGATTGGTATTCGGCTGCCTCTGTCTACGAGTCACCCGTTTATGGCATTGCGAAATGTCTTTCCACATAGTCCGCGCACGTCTTATCTCCTGTGAGTTTTTCAACTCGCAGGGGAAATATACGTTTAAGGTGCCGGTGTATAACATATCTTGAGGTTGTTACTTGTTTTCAAAAACTTCATTTACCATGTTTACGTCTCCATTTCTCAATCATAGCTTCTCGTTCTCTCGCTTCTTGCCTTTTACGTTCCTCTTCCAACCTTTCTAATTCTTTTGAACTCTTTTCAAATTCACGTTGTTCTCTTGCTTTCTTGTCTTCCTCAATTTTCTTTAGATATGAATCTGTTTGCCATCTATAGCAACCATTACCCTTGTTAATATCATCTGACTCCATTTTGCTCTTAGTCGAGTTGCTTTCAGTTTTTTCTGTGACTAATATTTTTACCAGATCTTCATATAAGTTGTTTTTCGTTTCTTCTTGAATTTTCATAATTGTTACATAATTTTCTATAACAATTATGAAAATACACATATCATTACTTATTCTCTTAAATGCAAAACCAACAGATTCATCAGATTGTTTTAATTCTTTCCATATAAAATCATTTCTACCAAGTATCTTTTCCATACTTAACATAACATTGCAAGGCTTTACCCCCACAGATATCCATGAATTAGGAAAGACCAGTTCATTTTTATTTTGAATAATAATATAAAAAATCTTTCTATCTGACAACCTTGCAACTAAGGTAATATCATTACCATGAATGTTCGTATTTACCGTTATGACTTCTCCGAAAAAGGGGCTTTCACTTTTAACGTATTCGTCAGCATCAATATCGTATATGTTTGTCTCTCCTAAAACAATATCAAAGAATGACAAAAACACTTCACTTGAATCTGACTTTCCAATAACACTAGATCCGCATGTCGGACAAAACTTGCTATCTATAGGAAGTATAAATTTCCCACAATCAGGACAGTTTTTATTTGTACATGCCTTTAATTGAGTTTCTATCGCTTTTGCCGTATTAGGACAGAACTTAAAACTGTCAGGGTGTTCTTGACCACAATGAGGACATTTCATAAACTTTCTTTTATATATTCAATAGCATTGCCAACAGTGTATAATGTTTCAGCCTTGTCGTCGGGAATGCTTATACCAAATTCTTTTTCAAATTCTATGATAAGCTCAACAATGTCCCAGTCATCAGCACCTAAGTCTGAATCAAAATAAGAGTCATAGCTGATTTCATATTCATCAACTCCTAACTTATCAACTATAATGGAGCGAACTTTCGAAAAAATAGCATCTTCGTCTGTATCTTCTTCGTCTCCCCAAACATGTCCGCAATTATTGCATTCATATTGGAGATAATCTGTCCCATCATCTTCGATGTCATTAGAACCACATTCTGGACAAGTTATTTTATCGTCATGTCCCCATATATTTTCGCACTCATTACACCAATATTGAAGATAGTTTGTTCCATCATCTTCCACATCGGTTGAACCGCATTTAGGGCAAGAAAGCTCATTTTCGGTTGTGTCATCTTCATCAGACGTATCATCATGCTCTTCGCTTTTTACAAAGTATTCATATGCGGAATTTTTCATTTCTTCTGTAAGCTTCATGACTTGCAGTCCATCATTCGCAATGACTAAAGTTATATATGTACCATCATCAATATTCTTGTATGCCATTGCCATATGATCACCATAAGAATCTTCAAATTCAAACCATTCAAAACCATCTTTGCAGAGAGTTTTCTCCAGGCTCAACATGGTGTCCTTAGAGTTCACACCAATCGCAATCCATGATTGGGGTAGTCGGACTTCATCTTCAAAATCAATCCCCAAAAAGAACACTTTTTTGTCAGATTGTCTTGCCGCAAAACCCACTTTATTGTATTGAAGAGAGTTTATTTCTATAATTTTCATTCCTGGCCACAGGTTACCTTCAACCATTTCTTTTTTTTCATATTCATCTGCAACTATATCATAGATGTTTGTTTCTCCTAAAACAACATCGAAAAAATGGCAAAACACCTTACTTGGGTCTAACTTTTCAGAAATACTAGAACCACACGTTGGACAATATTTACTTTCTGCAGGAAGTATATGCTTTCCGCAATCAGGGCATTGTTTATTCGTGCATGCCTTAAGTTGAGACTCTATAGTTTTGCCCGTATTGGGACAAAACTTAAAATTGTCAGGATGTTCCTGACCACAATGAGGACATTTCATAACTATTTTCTATATTTTTCTATAATTTTAAGTTGGGCATTAATCCCATCGAGGAAAATGTTGTTTTTTTTACTTTCTATCATTGCATTACGCTTACAGTCTTCCCAATAGTCAATAGACCGTCTATCCTCCATAATATGGTCAAGTGAAGACTGTGACTCTTCGTCCGTTCTTGAATGGAGAAATTCTTCTGTATGATTATTCAGATCATCGTAAGCACGGTTGATTTCAGGATCATATATATCGTCTATATGTCCAGTGAAACTAACATTTTCTCCCGAGACACTATCATAAGACATATTGTGTGCAACATACTCAGTATCATTCTGCAAATTGTCGTCTTGCATATCATCAAAAGCATCAAAAATCATAGGATTTACTTTTATTTTTCATTTTCAACTTTTACCAGAGCTTTTATAAAAACCCTATTTTCTAGAGATACCCCTGGTTCAATTGTTTCAACTATTATATCACCATCTGTAGCATGATTTCCTTTTCTACATTTATGGCGTAATATATTAAACTGATTCTCGTTATCAATCGTCTTACCACCAGATAATACCATTGCTTGTACCAACTGTTCCCTAACAGTGTTAATTAAGTCATGCACTTCATCTGATTCAAAAGCGGGACGAATACGTTCTACATATTTTATAACATCTGCGCACTCTTCAAACATCTTAACCAATGGTTTGTTGTCAAGAAGCGATGCTACAATCGGCTCTTCAGGTTCTTCATTTTTTTCTTTAGAAGTGGGTTTGTCATCATCGGCAGGCTCGGCTTCTTCATGAAGATGTGCTATATTTTCATATTCTTCTTGCTCTTGATTATAGTCTTCAGTCTGAGATTCAATATCTGGAGAAGATACGTCCTGTCCTAAATCCTTCAGAAAATCAGGAGTTTCATCATCCACTTGAATCTTTAAATCTTCACCTGTTTGTTCACGAAAATCCAAGTTGTTGTAATCCTCCTTTTCCCGATTATCAGACTTTGTTTCGCGCAAAGGGATGAAAAACCTGAATATTTTGATAATAATATTTTCTCGCATGGTGATTCACTTTTTATTGGTTAAACTAAGTAGTTTCGTATAGGCTTCGTATGCAAATTGAGCCAGCTGTCTGTATTCTGGGTTGTTTTGAACCTGTTGGATACGGGCATTCCATTTTCTTTGCCCACGGGCATAAGTGTTTGTATCCCCCGAAATGCTGACATCCGAATATTTGCCAAATAAACGTTCAAGCTCTTTTATCTCATCTTCGTCTCTCAAAAGGTGAGAGTTGCTTTCCAATAATCTTAATGCTTCTGATGAGTTGGTTTGAGAAGACATCGTTCCCAACACTTTAGCCATTTCTGACAAACAGCCGTCTATTTCGCCCGACAATCTGTCGCACTCGCTTTGCGAGATTGTATTTTGCTCTATCATATTTTTTAAATACGTAAGACTTTGGTCGGGAAATAAGCGAATGGTAGAGCCTCCTTGATAAGCCGTTTTGGCATAATCTATCAATTTCTTATAATACGGAATGTTTTCCGCGTGCGTGTACTGTCGTTGCAACTGGATGTTCTTGATTTCAAGGAGCAGTCTTTGTGCTTCCTTGATAATACGCGAGCATCGAATAGACCTTGCTCGACTGAAGAATTGCTGTTCAAGAATGGTTTTTACTTTATCCATCCCCGAGTAGTCAAGAAGATAATCAACCGCGTCATTCAGTTCTTTGGCATATAGAGCCTTTGCTATGGTGAAGAAAACCATCCAAGGAAGGTCTTCCACCATTTCTTTCCTTATTTCGTAAGAGAGGCCATATTTGGAAAATAATTTGTTGTATGCGCCCTCCGTCTGCAAAAAAGTTTCAGAAGCATTAAATCTTCTTTCAAAGTCGCCCTGAGGTATTCTTCTCAAATTCTCTTGCAACCATATCAGACGTTCATTGTCATTTTTTCGTAGCTTATTTACAGTATGGTAGATACCTGCAGAAACTGGTACAACCGTGCTTAACAATCTTCTGAAGCTATTGGCCAAATCATAACACATATTGTTGATGACATCAGATGTGGCATTGTATTCATTGTCTATCTTAGTCATCACGCCCAAGGCATTCAGAGGTGTGATGTTAGGCACATACTCGCCAAAGAATCTTTGTGCTCCCATATCCGGGACTCGCATACTTACATAAAGCACCGCATCAGCACCATCGGTGAGTTCGTTGGATACCTCCTCCTGTTTCTTCCTCAAGTTCGCAGCACGTTCTGGATTGAAGAATGATTCTGTGCGTTGTTCGTGCCTGTCCTCCACAGACCCAAATCCCGGAGTATCTACCAAGGTGATGTATCTAAGCGTCTCATGCTTTAATACATATTCCAAATGATGTATCTTTTCGGCCTTGTCCAACACCTCAGGAGTATGTCCTTGAAGAGAATTAAGGAAATCCAGTGTTTGGGCTTCTGGTGGACGCCCATCGTTCCAATGCACAACAACAGGTTTCTCTGGATTTACTACTTCATCGGGTCTTGGGTAACGAAAATAGTTTATCGTGGCAGTTGTTTCTGTTGTACCAACCATAGCCAAGTCCACTCCCAGCAAAGCATTCAAAAACGAACTCTTACCAGCTTTCACCTTACCAGCTACAGCTAACACACACGGCATGTCTGTCTCATCACGAAGACGCTGAAATCTTGAAACATAAGCGTCTTTCCAAGGTGAGTTTTCCAATACACCGATAATGCGGTCAATCACTTGTTGTGTGTTAAATTGCTCATTCATGTCAATTGTCTCTTAGGCGATAATCATATCTAAAATTATTTCTTCCACAGCCATTGCAGAATCTGAATGATGTCTTTATCTTCCTGCCGCAATAGATGCAGTATACATCTCTTTCTGCATACTCCTCATGCGATTCATTGATGAAAATGGCTGCACCATTAGCAACAGCCACATCCACGTCTTGTGTTTGTTCCGGTACAACAGGACACACCTCTGACAAACGTTTCCTAACCTGAGGAAGACGAGAACTACCACCGATTAGGACCACCTTGTCCACTTGAAAACCAAGATTTCGGTCGTTTTGGAGTTTCTGAAGCAACTGCTGTACCTTCGCAATGGTTTTGTCAACCCACGGATTGACGATGTTGTCCCATTCCGCTTGTGTAAAAGCCGGTATACGTTCAATACTCGCACAAGCTGGAGGCAGATATAAAGTCCTTTTATTGAACGCACCATTTGACATTAGCTCTTTGGTCTTCATGCAGTCGGTCTTCAGAATAGGCAGAAATACCTCTCCCTCATATTGTGACAGATGTCGATGACTCCTTCTAAAAACGATGTTGTCCCATGCTTCATAGATGGCGTGGTCAATATTTTCGCCACCGCAGTTAGGGTCTCCATCTATCGAATAGGTCAGATGGTTTCCGTTGTTGTCGAATTTCACAAAAGCCAGGTCGAAGGTTCCTCCACCAAAGTCATAAATCAACACGCCCGTGTTTTGACACTGCTCCTTTCCAAAGAATCCCTTAGCGGCAGCCACTGGTTCCATAAGTAGTTTCACTTCCTTGAAGCCAGCTAAAGTGGCCGCTTCTCGCAAGATGTCTTTCTTGTCAGGTGCAGCGTCAAAGGCAACAGGGTAGGTGATGCAGACCGCATTCACTGCCTGTCCCCCAAAGCATGTTTTTTCTGCTTCTTTCTTTATGTAAGCCAAGAATAGAGCCACCACCTGTGCATAAGAAAGAATGTCCCCATTGGGTAAGGCTATAGATCCTTCCTTGGACATATTGCGCTTAATGTTGGTAACGATGCCGGACAAAATATCGTCCATCTCTTCAGGTGACTCCGCATCCTTGCAAACGTCGTATTTTTCATAGGCCACTTGTCCAACCAAAGGAGTAGAACTTTCACTGGTAAAATACAACATCGTAGGTATTTTCTCAAGTCCATTTATTCTGATTGGTTTAGCCTCGCCTGTCTGCGAATCAATGTAGGAAGCAACGCTGTATGATGTTCCAAAATCTATTCCTATTTTTGCCATATCACTATTAGCTAAAATACAACAATTCATTTTGCAAGTCACTCAGAAAGACATAATCGCAATCCTATACTCCATTTTTTTGTTGTTGGGAAAGAACCATTTCTTGAAAATACAGTAACTGCATCATAACTTGCAAAAGTAGTTTCTACTCCTCCTCTAAACACTTTATATTTCTCTTTTTCTATTACTCGGCAGTTTCCTTCAAAATAATCAAACCAATCATAACACCATTGTGCTACATTACCGCTCATATCATAAAGCCCTAATTCATTCTCGCATTTCAATTTTACATTATGTGTATTTTCTTCTCCATACCAAGCTACATCATCTTTATTATCACTTCCAGGATAAATTGTATGAAGACTAATATCACCTCCACGTGCGGCATATTCCCATTCTATTTCAGTTGGAAATCTAAATGTTTTTCCATTCAATTCTGTGTATAAAATTTCATTTAGCTTTTTGATAAATAATCTGCATTCATACCAAGATATTTGTTCAACCGGACGCAAATTTCCTATAAAACGAGAAGGATTATTTCCCATTACGCTAATCCACAGATCTTGAGTTACCAAGGTCTCTCCTAAATAAAATATATCTGACACAACCGCCTTATGACTTGGATAAGATAAACTTGAATCGGGATAAGTATCATCTCCCATCATAAACGAACCCGCTTCAATCTTTATCATATTGAAAGTCACACCATTTACATTAAAATTTAACGTTGCAGACGAGCTGTTATTCCCATTTCCTGTTTGTCGTTCTCTTGGCGTGACACGTTGTTTTATTGGTGAACCACACTCAGGGCAAAAACGAGAACCTGTAGGCAAGATAAATTTACCATATATTGGACAATGCGGATTTTCCGTACAAGCCAATTTTTCATCTTGTATTTTACGTCCCGTTTGCGGGCAGTATAGCGTATTGTCTGGATGTTCCTGATTGCAATAAGGACATTTCATATTTTTCAATATTTAAATTATTCTGATGTTAATGCGCTCTCAATTTGTATAAACGAGTCGGACAGTTCTTTTGTTTTTGGCACTAAAGCATTCCATGCCTTCAAGTTTTCACTGAGTGTTCCAACTTCCTGTCGCTTCTCCTCAATTGACTTTTGAGCCTGACGCTGCAAATCTTCCAGTTGCTTTGCCATTTGTTGCTTTTGACCATTGATTTTATTGGCAATGATTTCCTCCGCCGTCTTTTTCAATTGATACACAAACTCACTGACAACCGATCGTGTCTGCCCAGCTTGCACGTCCAGCAACGGGCTATACATTTGATCAAGCATCTTTGAAAGATTATCACGGAGGTAGGCTTTGTTCTTTTTCAGCTCATCCTCTTTGCTCTTAGAGCCTCCCCCTATCCAACTCCAAATGGCGGCTCCAATGGCTATAATCGGAGCAAGAGGAGGACAAACTATAGAAGCAATTGTCCCAACGAAAGCCCCTTCAAAGAACTTATTGCGGTAGTTGTTCAATTTTTGACTAGAAGACAGTTTCTGTAGGTCTATTTGGATATTACCACTAGAAACACCCCCATAAAGCATATCGTCAACAGTTGACAACTGCCTATTGAGGAGTTCTGAAACACGGTCTTGTGCATCTTCCATAATTGATCTCCATTGTGAAGCAATATCATTAGCCAAAGCACGTGGCATCTCTTTACAGAGCTGTTTCACTTCATCCATGTTGCCCAAGCCATCAATCTTATCCTGATAATGAGCACGTATTGAACCTGTAGAACGGAACATCTGTTGCACCTTATTGACAACGACATTATTGCAAATGGCTGATATTTCATCTGCCACTTCATGGTTCTTTGCACTATTCTTTCCCCACTCACTCTCCAAGCGCTGTTGCATCTGCCTTTTCTCATTGGACAGATTCTGATCAAGCTGTTTTCCTTCGTCACTTGCTGCCTGTAGCAATTCCGTAGCGACCTTACGAACCTTTATAATCTGAGCTTGAGCCTCATACAGAGCCCGTGATGTATAAGTTAACCCAACAGCTTTACAAATATTGCGCATCAATTCATCCTTTACAGCGGGGAACATACTTGTTCTTACATTCTCTTCCTTAAAGTCGGGTTCCTCTTCTTTAGCAGCTTCAGCCAACAACACCGATGACATGGGAAAGACATCCGGGGCAGGCTTGTTGTATTGTGCGAACAACTTACCCAAACTCTCCTTCGTTCTTTCTAATTGCGTGCTCCACTCCGACGCTTTGTACATGTCAATCTTTGTCATCACAAACATGATGTGTGGAGTCACCTCAAGCACCTTTTTTATGAATTTCTGTTCTAAGTCGACAAGTGGACGCTCGGGATCGAACACAAACACCACAGCTGCAGCCTTGCGTACGTAGTTTTGTGTGAGTGATTCGTGCGACTTATACACAGCGCCCAGTCCCGGAGTGTCAATGAGACTAACGCCGTCGAGCAAAAACTCAACGGGAGTGTTCACTTGTATATAGTCCAACAACTTTCCATTAAATTCCTCCTCATGACTGCCATAAAGATTAGCCTCTACTTGTGAGCCATATTCTGCAAGTTGATCTTTAGAAATGGCTTTTCTGCTCCCATCACTAAACACGAGTTCAAACGATTCCGTCCGGCTATTAGATATTCTGAATACTTGCGATGTAGCCACTTGATTGGCTACCGGGAGAATGTCATGACCAATAATAGCATTGAGCAAAGAACTCTTACCCTTTTTCATTTCTCCACAGACAATAATGTTGTAAGACGGATGTTCAATGCAATTTTGAGCTTGTTTAAAATTATCTGTAATAGCAGGGTATCTACTGTCTGAAGCATTCAGCTCAGTGATACGGCTCATCAATGTTTTCAGTTCTGCAATCAAATGGTTAGATTGCGGTTCAATTTCTTTCCAATTCATAATGTGCTTATTTTCATTAAAAATCTGTTGTTACCATGAAATTATCGGAATCATCCCATGCATCTTCAAACTCGTCGGCTGTGTAGATATGCGCTACTTCTCCCGTGCCCGGGTCGGTAAGCGTAACCTCTCTTTCTCCTGTTAGAGGATTTACATCTATTCCGCTTACGATGAGAGCATGATCGGCTCCATTACCCATAATAAAATCTTCAAGGCTCTCATACGTTCCAGGTGTCCACAATTCACCTGAATCGACCCCTACTATTATCTGATGACCTTTTGCAAGTTCTGATGCAATGTCATCAATGGATGCATGTTCGTAACGGCTTACGTTTACACCATGCTCCTCAAGTAAATTTCCGACATCAGAAGGACTTGTCCCATTCCCTGGAGTATACCACCCTTTGTCAATAGATTCTTCAACCAATTCATCCTCACTAACATCTATATTATGAGACTGTAATATAATTTGTTGCGACTTAATTGCGCAAGTGTCTGGATATTGTTGCTGAATATCGTTTGGTGTTAATTGACCAAATGTTACATTTTCATTATCTGCCATATGCTTATTTTTATCAAAGTTATCTAATACATGTTTATGGAGATATCTTGCAGAAAGTAACCTGCATTTTTATGTATTTTCTAAAAACGCACTTGGTACATATGCTGTACACATTGTTACCAAGCCATCAACTATCACTGCGACTCTCTGTTGCCCATGCCACCTTGCAACCCTTCCTGTCACTCCCTTAAATGCGCCATCGATAACCTTTACCTGCTGTCCTTTCTCAAACTTTGGAACTTTGACCAAAGATACAAAGGTGTTGTCTGCATCGGCAGCACAAATGATTTTCAGACTGTCCATCTGATTATCAGGAACAATCAATGGAGTCTTTTTAATCTTGTTTCCTTCGTGGATGTGGCGATAATAAAAACGGAGGAATGGGAGGTTTACGTTGTCGTAAACATATTCTTTGAGTTGCTCTTCTGTACCATAGGCAAAGAAGATGTTGGGCAAACGTGATTCGGTAACAACTTTGCGCTTACCTTTTATAAGTTTTACTACATTGGTGGTAGGATAGAAAGCCGTGACGCCTTTGGCTGTCAAGTAGTCGTATGCCTTTTTCTCTCTACCATAAGTGGTGCGTAAGGCATACCAATGAGGAATATCTGCCTCTCGTTGTGCTTTAGGCTTAGTTGCCAAAAGTGCATTTTTGGTGGACACCCCTGTTTGTGAACTCTCTGCGGAAATGGTGCTTTGAGCTTCGGGGAGGGCGTTGGAGGTAAGTCCAGCGCAAGGAGGGAATT
>OBCL01000081.1_pt1 | contig 26876 bp, 25 predicted proteins | sample 1495931 | NCBI WGS metagenome assembly OBCL01 (sample SAMN03418275, study PRJEB22391) | human gut metagenome | biome: human-gut; feature: organic feature; material: feces | host: Homo sapiens | place: Tanzania | collected 2013-01
TTTCTCCATAAAAATATACTAATTTTCAGGCGGTTTTTTAATTCCGCCAACAGGTTATTAGCAATAAAAAAAGACTATTATGGATTTATATCAACATAAATATTTCTCTTTTGTTTTTGTTGTCCGTTTTTCAAGTACTTTTCTTTTATCTTTATCTGTTCCATTGCATTTCTATTGGCATTCAGACACAATGCTATCAGCATACAATATCCCATACCCTTACCTGAGAGCCAGGAGGAGTCTGCCGTCTGCTCGATAGCAAGACAACAGAAAGTTATCATAGCCACACGATAATAACGCATATCAGCAATAATATCAAAAGCAGCCAAACGACGCTTCCAGAAACAGTAGAAGAAAAATACACCTACAATACCAAACTGTGCTAAAGTTGGATAATAGGCATCACAGATAAAACCTCCACTTTCATCCAATCCCCAGATACCATTTAAATTATACTTATAATATAAAGGAGAATAAAACTTCCAGGCACCATTACATGCAAAAGATCCCATGCCAGAACCGAATGGCAAATAATCCCATAGGATTCGTAACGAAGTTTTATAAGTCATAGGACGAGCTAATTGGTCATTGCTCAATCCAGAAACATAATAAGCATCAAATCTTGTCCATGTTATCATCAAAATGATAGTTATCACCAATGCTACATATACCATAGTTTTTGGTGATTTGAAATTCAAACGCTGTTTAACATAAAACACAAACGCAATAAAACAAACGACCTCACCCATGAATTTAAATTTAGGTGCTAGCATACCGGTTAAAACTAACAAAAGAGCAATATTTCGGTTTCGTTTAGTCCCTTTAGTAAAAAGATACCACGACATACCAGTACATATAGCTAACTGACCAAGAACAGGAAATTCTGCTTCTACCTGAGTATCTAAAGTCTGCGGATGATAGACAATCCAAGAGAATAAAGTTATGACCATTGTACTTAACATCCATTTCTTTTGCTTTTTTGTAAAGCGAGGATTCAAAATCCATGTACAATATATAATTGCATATGGGCGGATTTCCTGCATCAAATCGAGCCAAACAGCCCCAGAAACATTAGCACCAAAAAGAAGAGAATATATTGTATAAAAAACAATCAGACTTATACAAACTGTAAACTCTTTCCATGGTCGCTTATTTATACTGCGATTATGACTACACATCCATAATGTGTATATCAGCAATAAAATCGTCATTGCCTCATCAACACTGGAAAAACCAGGTAAATCATTATAGGCTATACATGTAGGAAAATATATAATCCAATAAAGCGTAAAAAAACGAGATATACCTTTCACTATTTTATGTATTTTTTTAATTAGTGTTAAATGATTAATTCTCAAATGGTATTTGGAACCAACTATATTTGTTACGGGCCCAAGTCTTTTGCCCTACAACATAGACTAATTGCACTAACCATTTCGGCAACATATTTTTAATAGATTTTGCTTGAGTTTTTTTCTGCCAGCTACCTGCGTAGTTATGAGCACAGAAACTCTTTGCAGTCTGATGTACCTCTATGGAGTTGCGACTATTGAAATAATCCTTATCAAAGACAAACATTTGTTTCATCTTGAGATTATAGTCCAGAATATTCAAAGACGAGAAATCCCTAATTCTCCAGAATTTATAGCCTATACCTTTTAGTACATGATGAAAACGACAAGGAAGAGGCAGCATATCATAACTTCCATCTTCTTGAATGAAAGACCTGCCTGTATAGGAATCCAACATATCCTTTATCCATTTACAACCAGGTTCACTTCCTATTACAGCCGCTTCAAAAGCTCTTATTTGATCATGCCCTATGAAATAAGGTAAACTCAACAATTGATCAAAACTTTTATACAGCAAAACATCCGAATCTAAATAGATACCGCCATAGTTATACAAAGCAAAGAGGCGAATATAATCTGCAGCAAAAGCATATTTCTTTGCCTCAAATGCTTGCTTTGTCCAAATAATACTATTTATATCGAATCGTTTGGTATCCCATACCCAGACTTCATAATCTGGCAGATACTTCTTCCAAGTATCTAAACATTTTTGAATCTCTGCAGGATATGGATCACCCGACAACCAACAGAGATGAATAATTTTTGGTATCATTTTATGTATTTTTCGTAAAAAATCAACTTATGAACAGAATTAATCCCACTGACGATAATAAAAAAATGACTGACCTAAATCTTGACTTAAAAAATCAGCAGCAGCTTTTGCTCCAATTTCTTCCAAATCAATGTCATCATATATATAATTTCCTAGATGCAGCCAATATTTTCCATTGCCTGAAACAGTAGCAAGTTTTTCATTTAACAAAGCTTGAGTAATCTCTGATACTTCTGTTGTATAAACATATGCAGTGCCATAATTGAATTCTGGCGTTCTGTAGTCTGGATTATTTTTTAAGTAATTGGCAACAGTTTCATTTGAAACTTGATGCGCCTTATTTATAGCATTAACAACTTTCAAACGAATCTCTTCTGAAACTACAATATTAGTTTTTACAGGTATCTGCAAATATGGAATATCTTCAATTCTAACGCTACTTCGATTTATGTTAGCCTTTGACAAAGATTCTAAAGATAAAACTTTGATGGATTGCAATAAAGATTTATTATAGGGTATGCCACACTCTCTTGTCCCAGAATCATACATCATCTTCAACTGTTCTAGTATATCTTTTTGTTCCTCATCAGATGTGACAATCACTACAATTTCACTAAATTGAAAACCATAATCTTCACTAAGCAAAAATGCCATACCATCAATACCAGCATCACCTCCTTTTAAAGCCCACCTCCATTCACGCTCATGAGTCCAGTCTATAGGCTTGCTTCCACCTAAACGAGTATAAACGTAACGATACTGCTCTTCCAATCCAATTCCACAAGATGAATCTAATGTTCTTAGACCATATCCGCAATAAGAGTCATTTTCATCGGACTCCTTATGTAAAGAGGACAATCCATATATAACTTGACGAGCACCTGCTTGAAACAGCTCAGACTTTCTAAACGCTATACCATAGTTTCCCACATAGCCAGACCACGCTCCTCTATCCTTTGCATATTCTATCAAAGCATAAAGAGGCATTTCCGTGAAGCAGACTGCAGAATATGGTCCATAAATAGTTGGTATTAAATTTCTATACGACCAACCACTTCGAATAAATCCATCATGAAGTATTTTTTCTAAAACACCAAACGCTGGCTCATCTTCAACTATTGGATATTCGCCATTTAAACATTTATCAGACAAATCGATTGGTTGTCTGTTCTTGTCAAAATATGAAACCAAAAATATATCCTCACCATTTTCTTCTTTAAAAAGATCCGCCATTGCATACATATCGTCAGCAGACTTTCTGTCATGCACAAAATGTATTATCCAGTCAGATAAATCTATTCTATGATTCATAATATTTGTCATTTTAATTGATTAGTCTTTATTCGTTTTCAATGCCTTCTTCAGCCATTCTATCGACTCACCCCTTAGCTCCTCCAACTTCTTCTGAGCCTCAGCGATAGAAGATGTAATTTTAACGCTCTTATAATCATCAAAACTCAAAATCATTCTATCTTCCAAGCCAAACAATTTGAGCAGGGAGGTAAAACGACTTAAACCACGGTTCACATTGCCATAAACAAGGAACTCCTTGCCAAAGATGATAGAAAACACACAAGCATGGAAGCTATCTGTTACAACAAACTCAGCATCCTCAAACTGCTGAAGCCAATATTCCACAGATGGAGGAGTGGCAACACCTGGCTGATAAATACTACATGGGGCAAGAGATTTTTTCGAAGCCACAGAATCAATCAACTTTTGCTTATCCTCATTTGGATCCATTACATAAACAAGTAATTTCCCTGTCTTACTATGATTGACCATCACAAACTTCTGATAATCAGCCTTTGTTAAGAGCATCGTTGGATCAAGTACATGCTTAACAGTATCACAATCCAAATAATTGCGACACATTTCCACACCCTCTGCTTCACGACATGACACAGCATCCATCTTTTGGATATATTTCTTGCATTCCTCTGTTTCCTCTGCCGTATATTTCCAAGTCTCCACTCCAAAGCTAGGAGCGTATGCAATGCGCTTGATATTCCACCCCTCCGTAAAACGCAGAAATGCATCAGGCATTTCGCCAAAATATAGATGAAAAAAGTATGAACGCCAAATCTGATCACTACCAACTACAATGGCATCAAATCGATTCTTCGGAATATCTTTCAAACTATTAATAAAATATTCATGGATATTAGCATTCACGAAATGATAGGTATTTGCGCAATACGTATTTTTGGCAACCTCTTTCTTGATATTACCATGATACACACCGAGTTTGCGACCTACCAAACGCATAGCATACACAAAGGGACGCAAAAACTTAGGTGGCATCTTCAAGAGATACGGATTATCCAATACCACCACTTCATGATTCCCCAGTTTTTCCAGGGTAGTCTGCAAGGCATACGCCTGCAATATTCCCCCATAATTAGCATTTAGAGGAATTGTCAAAATTGCTATTCTCATAATACTCAAACTCTAAAGAATTGACAAGGAAAAAGCCCAGGTCAACTTATTATTATTTTATTGATAAAGTGAATTATACTCATCTTCATCCTGCATATTTAAACGAGTAACTATTTTTTTTGTACAATAATAACTATATTTCAAATGGTTACATACTGATTATTCTGAGTATACTTATATATCCAAATAATTTGAATAGATTATTTTGTATCTATATTATAAACTTTATCCTGATTTACATTTAACACCGCCTCATAACGTAAACCAACCATTACCTGTTGAATCGGATTAGGATTCTCCCTTGCAAATTCAATCAAAGTTTGCTGGTAGACATTATAAAACTCATTCATGTCAATTCTACCAGAAATAGAATTATGCTTAACTTTGTCTATTGCACGCTGACGAACCAATTTTCCTAATTGACTATTTTCACCAATAGCTTCAACATATGAATCATCAGTTATCTTTATCAAATAAGTATAATCAGTAAAATTAAAAAGTTTGTCATATTTATCATCGAAAGAAATGCCATTCAATGGATGAACATATATAGCAAATAAAGAAGAACCTTGCGAAACATCTACATCATTAACATTTGATATCGTTCCCAATTTAAAAACCTTTTGTGAGTTATAAATATTCAGCAGAAAAAGAGCTGCCATCGCCCGCATCAAATTTTTAATGGTCCCCTTTTCTAAATTCTTCACCCGATTATGCTTTATTGCTTGATAGGCTTTTGCCCAATCAGCACCACTTGTTCCTCGTTTAAAAGACTTGTGAAGTGGAGTAAGAACCAAATTCTCTTTATCGTTTAAATATAGATCCGTGCCTATTACTTGCACTTTTCTTTTACTAATTGCCCACTTTTCTTCAAGCAATGCAAGACAATCAGTATCAAAATACAATTCATGATCATCAGCCTTATCACCACCATCGTCAAAATACAATTTCTTCGATAAAGCCTCTATCTCTACAACTGTTCGCAGTAGCAAATCTGCAATACGCATAGAATAAACATTTATTTGCTTATCATCAATATGCAGAATCTCTGCTATAGACAAGAAATCTTTCTCTAACTGTCTATATACATTCCAATACAAACTATCCTCTGTCATATATATTTCCTGAAGGGTTATTTTCCCAACACATTCTTTACCATTTTCACTCCATTTTCCCCCAAAATATTTTTCACTGTTCTTTTTACACTACCCTTCAAGGAAGTATCCTTCACGATATTAAGCATCAGTTCTAAGGCCTTGCTCTCCTCCTCAGTTTCCGTGAAGACTTCAAGGAGCATTGGGTTGTCAGTAATCGTTGGAGCCATAAATCTATCAATGACACTCAAGAACTCATCCTTACTTGAAGCAGAAAAATATTCATATCCCAAGTCCGTTGCATAGTGTTTCACTAACTCATGAGATTTATTTCCAAAATGCCCTGCTGCATCAACATACTTATCAGCTTCTTCACCTAAGAAACTGCAAGGATGATTATAATTACGGAATTCATTACCCTTTCCGTTGTTCACCAATAAAATTCTCACATTGCTTCCAACATGACGATTGCCAATGACATTCATATCATAGAAGAAAGCCAAGTCACCAAAAACTCCAAAGAACAATTTATTTGGATTGGCAAAAGATGCACCCATCATCGTTGACACTCCACCATCTATACCAAAGCCCCCCACATTGCACTTCGAGAGTATTCCAACGGGCAACTTAAAGAAGTTCCAAGAACGCAGACTATGAAGAATTCCGAAATGGATTTCACAACCACTTGGTAATCTATCCACCATTTGCTCTGCCATCCAAATGTTACTATAGGGAAGTATTGGAATCTGTTGTTGTACAGAAGCTATCTCTGAATTGATTGCATCAAGATACTCAGTATGAGATGCGCCATCATTGGCATATCGCTCAAAGAACACTTCTTCTGGCATCATAAATACTCTACGAAGATTGCCTTCTCCATCCCTGAGAGCACCGTCAGGACTTACACGCCAAGCATGTGAGCCTCCAGCTCCCCAACCTGAGCCTGAAACTTCTCCTATTCTTATCATCAGATTCACATGCGTCAAGTCCGAATGCCCCTGCATCTGCCCACCAAGAATCTGAGCATGCACCTCATATTTACCACGATACCCGCTTGTATGTTCGCAGAACACTACTGCATCATAAGTCGCACAAAACTTATCTATTGCAAGAGTTAGTCGTTTAGAGAAATTGGCATGAGCACCAACAAATACTGCAACTCTCCCTTTCGGAATTGGAGGCAACTCTGTTTCAAATTCTGTGTGTCGATATATAGCATGAACCAGAGGGATTTCCTTTACGCTAAAATTATGGCTATACCGCGTATACATATTAATATGAGCAGGACCTCCTCCATTTAGCGACAGTGCCAGAATTGCTTTATTGGCTTCAATCTCGCACATTCGCTCATCTTCTGCATCTTTCACCATAGGTACAGTAACACTTTCAACCGCAATATCATTCGGTAGTTGGCGTCTGTCTATTTGCTGGTCTATAAGGTGTCCTATTTTGTGATTACCTCTAGTAGAAGTAATTGCAAGAATTGGCAATTTACGATAAAATGCTTCAGTCAAGCCTGGCATGTAGTTTCTTGAAGCTGTTGCACCTGTACATGTTAAAACAACAGGTTCGCCAGTTTCTGCAGACATACCACATGCCAAATACGCAGCACTTCGCTCATCAACAGAAGACCAAATATGAAACCAAGGATCATTTTCTATACTGACCACAAAGGTCATATTTGTTGTACCAGGTGATGCTATTACTCGATGAATCCCATGCGCCTTTAATAACGCTATGACTATCTGAACATTGCGTTCATCTGTATAATATCTTTTTTCTTCCATGATATTTTTACTATTTCCAACGTGCATTAATTGTTTTACCCTCATTACAAACCAAAATTTGCCCATTTAAACAATTTGAAACATCAGAGAGCAAGAAGCAAGCAACCTCTGCTACCTCTTCTGGCAAATAGAACCGATTAGTCACATTATAAGGACAAGTTAAGTCTTTATCATCTTTTGATTTACCAACCATATCGGACACGGTAACACCTGGAGCAACCGCATTGATTCTAAAGCCCTCATTGACATACCTGTAAGCAAGCCCCTGAACTAAGCTATTTATCGCAGCTTTTGTCAAGCCGTATGGACGTTCATCAACCGTCATGCTTGTCTCGGAAGATGTGAATATTACTTTTTTCATCTTCTTATCCTCTGCTTTTAAGCAATGCTCAACAAAAACCTGTGTCAAGAAGAATGGTCCTTTCAAGTTTGTATCAAATTGAGCTTCAAATTGCTTTTTAGACACATCTATGAAACCATTCTCATGCAAAGATATTCCTGCATTATTCACCAAGCAATCCAATCCACCGAGTTGCTTTTCAGCCTCCAAAATAAAAGAAGGAAATGAATCTACATCTTGAACATCTAATGCCAGATACTTACAACCTATCTCTTTTGCACTTTCCTGTAATGTGGATACATTTCTTCCTGCAATTAAAACATAAGCGCCTTCTTCTACAAACTTTTTGGCCATTGAAAATCCTAAGCCACGACCGCCACCCGTCACAATGATATTTTTACCCTTCAAGCAAGCAGAAAGTGTAGAATATTGGATATTAGCAACGACTGTTACATTAGGAATACCCTTAAAAATATATCTTAAGGAACGTTTAATTGTATCTTTCAAATTCATTTTATAATCTTTAATATACGCAATATCTTTCCAATATTTCTTCGAACAAACCAATAAAAATCATAAGCAAAAACAACCATATATGCTGTTAATCTGCTTGGTAACTTTTTTCCATTTTTTATTGCAAAATCTACATTGTCATGAGCAAAACTATCTTTATTATAGTTTACAATTTGCTCTGACACATATTGCAACTTATGCCTTTTCCATTGTTTTTCATCGAAAACATTTTTAAACTTGCACAAAGCATCTGCTGAATCTAAAGCCATCATGGTACGAAGACATTTTGAGCAACATCCACAATTCTTTGCCTCAGTATGTTTATCAGACGCATTAACACAAACATTCAAATGCTGCTGAGCTAAATTCCAATCAACAATATGTTTTGTTTTGTCAGTTCTTGAATATTGTCCACCATCACAAACTATGTCTAATCCTACAGGGCTCACCAAAGGCATAATTATCGGGTCAGACATTTCCGCCATATCAACATGTCGAGCCAACATATTCATCATGGCAAACTCCCTATAAGAGTTAGCACCACTGATATAATAACGCTTTAATGCTTTTTGAAAAACCAACACACTTGCCAGTCGACAAAGTACACCTGCATCATATTCCCAATATGGCAAATAGAAGTCAAACATATTTGTACACATCATGATTGCACCCATTTGAATATCAGAAGCAAATGACTTTGTGACCTCGAATCTATTCTTTGCCCTTTCCCAGGTCTTAGGATTCTTTACATCTCCATATTGACCAATATGAAAGAAGAATAGCGTATCTATTTTATAATCTATGTCATTAGTATTCAAATAATTGTCATATAGAGTTGAAAAAGAATCTACCCCCCCAGAAAAGCCTGTTCCTACATGAAGAATAGAAGACTTTACTGCATCAGCAAATCCTTTGGAACTTATCTTTACCTCATGAAAAGAAGGCTGATAAGCCTTAACCAAACCTTGTACATATGTAGATAAATTATGGTACAATTTCTTCGAAACTTTACCATCAATTTCTATATCTTCTCCATAAAACATTGCAGGATAAAGCAATGCTACTAAAAAAGCATCATATACATCGGCTGTTAAGTAGCCGCTGTATTCATCATCGACACTAAACCAAAACTCTTTGACATCGGTGAACTCAGCCTCCAACTTGCAGATAATTCTCGACTGAGAATTTCCATATTTAAAAGGAATGTCTCGTTCCACTCTAAGATTACTTATTTTCATAGCTACATAACACTTTAGAGTCTATATCCAAATTCTATTAATTTATCGTTCATCTCTTTTACACGGTACTTCCAATCCCCATACCTTAAAGCCATATTTCGGTTCTTATCCACAATTTCCTGATAATTATCCAGATGAGCAAGAATCTCGGTTACTTGCTCCGCAAAGTGTTCCTTATCCAAATCTATGACAGGATTATAACCGATAATATCAACCAGTTCCTTAGGAGCTTTTCCAATGATAATCACCCTCGAAAGCATACATTCCCAATATCGCTGGGTGAGGGTTTCTACACCTTGTGCTATCTCTGGTTGATTAACACTTCGAGGCAAACAAATCGTAATTTTAGTTTCAGCCAAGGCATCTATCAACAGCTGACGTGTTGCCAATGCTCCTTTCTCATTACGACTGCTCAATACCCTCACATCATTAGGCAAAGATGAAGTATCTACGTAATTACAACATCTTCCAAACTCCAAATAATCATATTTACGTTCGCCCAATGGACTACCTTTCTTATACAGATCAGTTTCAATCGCTTCTGGCAAATAACAAATATTAATATCTGGACATAACTCTTTCATTTTCGCTGCAGTCTGCGAAGATGTAAAGAAAGCGGTCTTAACATAATGTTTCCTTAACCAATCCGACACTTTACCGAAATAACTTGGCCAACAATCCCAAAACATAGGAATAATCTCATAGCTAAGATAATCCGGAAAAGTATCAAACGGCATATTGGCTGCTTCAACGAAGCGAAGCCTTGCTTGCTTTTTATTCTGAAAAAAAGTAGGCAAATGTAGATGATATGACAAGCTCTCATACAGATTCTCGAATTTACGATCAGCTACATACTTTCCCCCTAACTCACACCACGCATAATATACAGCAAGTTTAAAGTTGCTATTGTTCTTATAAATAAAAGGCTTAACAGCCTTCACTATTTTTCCCATTATTTTCCTAAATTAAGTATAGTACCCAATGGTTTAAATCCAATCTTCGGCAAAAGTTTCTTATTAACCAAATTGCTATAGCATAGGTCATAATAACTGATAGACATTTCTTCATTCATATCAACCTTGCCCTCAACGACCTCATTTATTGCTTTTGCTAAATCTCCGATATTCTCTTGTTTCAGTCTATAGCCAAACTTCCAGTCGTTTGAACATAAGGTCGCACCTCCCACATCCGTACTGAGAATATAACACCCAAGAGCAGCAGCCTCGCTATATACATTTCCCCAACTTTCATGTCTGGAAGTCATCAACAACACCTTCGCCCGATTATAATACTCAAACACAGCTTTCTGGTCATAAACCATACCCGTAAAAATAAGCCTTTCCTTATACCACGGACACTCCTCAAAGAATTGGTCAATTACTTTTTGGAAATAACCACCCTCCTTCAAATCGAAGCTATTGGTTATTGGCCCCAACATATAGATTTTCCAATCCTTTAAATCTGTTTTTCGTAGGGCATTAAGTAACATCTCAGTATTTTTCTGGTAACAACCGATGCGCCCCACACAAACCATCACATTCTCTTTCTCTACAAAAGGCTTTCGCTTCAGACCATACGATTCAAACTTCTCATCATCCAAGCAGGGATAAAAATGAAGTAAGCCATTCCAATGTTTACGTTCAAAAAGATCTGTCATCAAATGATAAGCTGCGGTATTGGCAACAAGATATGTAACATGACGAAAGAAATAGTCCGTCAATTTATCCTTCAGCCATCCAGCCAAACCTCCAGAATAATGAAAACCATTCTGGTTGAGTTCCAGAGCCTGCGGCTCCTCCATGTCGCCAAAAACCACCACCTTTCCTTTCGGATTTCTTTTCTGATATAGAAAAGCCGCCAGCATGTGAACGGCACTACTACCTGTAAGGAAGAGAACATCAATGTCTTTGGAATGTGTCAAAATTTCCTTCAAGAACACCTTCCATACATTCTTGTTCTTCGTCCGCTCAATAGTCACACCTCGATGCAATTTCGGGATTTCCGTATTACCCAAGTTTTGGGTATATAAATATTTGCACTTGCCTCCCAGCTCCTTACATATATAATAAGGTATCAAGAAGATGTCCTTGGAGAGAAACATCTCTTGAAATTGGTAGGCGTAGGCAAGGATTCGTATTGGGTTATTCATATCCAAAGAGAGTATTAGAGGTTATTTTCTTTATGATTTTACGAATTTTCGTTGTCACAGCATCCATGTCATCTATACATTCTGGATGCAACACATAAGTCATCATAATCTTTTCAAATGTTCCAGGGGTAAGAGTATCTTCTATCAATTTTTCTGCACGCTCTGTCAGCAATTCCACTCTAGTCAAATGGCATACTTCGATTGTAAACTTTCCTTTGTCAGTTATTCCACGATATAATAATCCATCTATGATTTCTATATGTTCAAAATACTTGTCTATATGAGGATTGACTATTAAATAAGCATCACTATGTCTAGGAATTTCATCTGCATTTGAAATTGAAATTATATCTTTTGCGTTCTTGGCAGAGTTACAGTTGGGACAAGCTAGGCATAAATTCAAAGGCTCATACATCCATTGAGGATACAAAGATTTTGGCGCAATATGTTCTATATGATAATAACCCGTAGCTAGACTAACTTTCATGCGACAATATGCACATCGTCCATTTTGCACATCGTCATAATATTCCTTCACATGTTCTTTAAAAACTTCCAAACAAGATTTACTCCATTGGTCTTTATGAGGTACGCCGCTTCCGATTGCTCTACGAATAGCCAGTCTGTCCTCATCAATAAGCTCATACGGTGATTCTATCAAAAAATCAGACCAATCATAATTCCTTTTCATCACAATACGTTTCTACTATTGTCGATATAATCTTTTTCATCGGATCCACATCATTCATATTACATAACACTTGAGATAAGAAGTTAATCTTTTCTCTTATACTATCCGAATCAATGTCATTTTGAGCTATACCATCAAGCAAACGTCCAACCATATCTGCTAAATAAATATTTCTCGCTGTTGATAGCTTAAAGACTTTTAGTAGCACTTCATCTGCAGACCACCCATAAGTATCTTCCTTTATTCGTTCTGAGACAAGCTTACCTTCATCATTTCTATATAAATATGAAACACTAGATTTATATTTTGGCAAATCAGAAACAAGAAAATGAGAATGTGTTGCTATCAAAAAATGACATTTGCTATCTCTTAATGTCATATTTAATAGGTCTATCATTTGCATCTGCCAGTTTGGATGTTGGCTTATCTCAGGTTCATCTATTAACACCAAAGTGTGCCCAGACTCAGAAGCGGACAAAACTCCCGCAATAGTACAAAGCATTGCAAATTCACCAGAGCTTAAATCATTACACCCTATTTGCAGACCATCCCTATACAAAATACAGTCCACACTTGAAATCAGACCCAACTGACGAAGTTGATAAAGGTTTTTGAATTCATCCTTATTTTTAGAAATACAAGACCCATCCAAAGAAAAGAAATAATTATAATATTTATTTTTCAAATCTACTTTACGACAAGTTTCCTTATAAGTCTTATACAAAGACTGTTTTTCTTTAGCTGTCAGAGCCAAGAATTTATTAATATACCACTGTCTTCTAACAGAAGTTTTTGCGCCGTTTAAATCTTCCACATAACTAGCGAAAGAATCAAAAGAAAAATTTGAAGCTATAACTTTAATTTTCAACTTTAATTGAAGCCTTGGTTCATATCCTACAAATTGGAAAACATCTCTTAGTTTCAAGATTGTTTCAACTTTTCGCAATCTCAAGACTGTATCAAGCATTTGAAACAATGTATTTGCAGAAGAGAAGATATTACTAGAAGCCCTTGCTCCTACATAAGTATAAAAAGGCACATCATACTTGTTCTTTTTAGCAGAAGCTGAAAGCGTGTTTTTGATTGGGAACTTGTCGGAAATTCCAAAGCAGGAAGCTACCAAATTAGGAACAGGAAAAATATTTGGACGTGTATCAAGTCCATTGACAAGGAACTTTTCTTCATCTAAACTTCTTCTAATATCATAAAGTTGATTTTCCCATAAAAAAGACACACCATTCACCAAAATATGCTTAGGTTTTCTCCTAAGCCGTTTTGTCGAAAAATCCATACCCATATTCTTATATTCATTCAAATCGACAAAAAAGTCTATTAGCTCTCTGAACAAAGAACTTTTTCCCACACCATTTACGCCAATAAACAAAGAAAATTGGTCTTTAGACCCATCTTCTAATTGTCTAAAAGGGGCAGCAATCTTTATGTCAGTCTCATACTTCCCATCAACGCACACACTTATCGACAGCAAGCGGAATAACCCTTCTCTATACTTATCTTCTTCATCAAGCAAAGGTACATCCAAATTAACTAATCGAGAATTCCATAATATACAGTCTATTCTATCTCGCTCTGGTTTATAATCTGCAAAATTTTCCAAGCATCTAACCATACCTTTATCTATCTGACATTTTTCCACATCAGAAATCAGATAGCCATACCCAGTTAGAATATCTACCAATTTTTCTAACGGATAATTTAACAATTTTGATAACTCTAATACGTTCATACCGAGAATTTTTAACTTGTTCAAAATTCTAAAATTGATGACTATTTCTCATTCACTTCTGAATCTATATTATACTTAAAAGAATCCATTACACTAAGGATTTTTTTACATAATTTATTCTGTGCTGCTTCTCCCGATCCATAACTATCAGAAGTAAATTCATTCTCTCCATTGTCTTGTTTAAAATGAGCAAAATACTGTTGAAAAAAATCTTGCGTCAAAACTTTATATGCCACTCCCTTTGAGATTATCGTTGGCAAGGCCTTCATCACACCTCTAAAACCCGTAGATTTCCACAAAATGTTCGTATCTGGCTCTTTCCATTCTTCATTAAATACATTTTTCAGTGCATTAAAACAATTAAACAAAATTTTCAACAATGCGTCATCTCTCTCGGATAGGAAAAACTTACGCAAAGGTGTTCCATCATCTTGCAGTTTATTTGAATGTTCTAAATTTTTCTTATCTTCGTCGGGTTTCTTAGAGTATAACATCATAACACTTTGAGCAAAAATACCCTGAGACAGAGTAGCTTTATCTTGACCATATTCTTTCTTCCCCAACATTTTTAGTCTATTAAAAAAAGGAGAGTCTTCCATACTATTCAAAGAGCGAGCCAATTCATGTGCCGTTTTCTGTGGACTTCTTTTATCTGTTAGCCCAAATAAATCATAAAGCAAACTAGAACTAACCTTAGTTTGCTTACTGTTTATAATGGAGAATATATATGCTTTCTCTTCTGCATTTAGACCAAACATAAAAACAACAGGCAACACGAACTGACCACTAAGCTCAGAATCTTGCAAACCCAGAAGACGATGTTGACCATCAAGAATATCCCCCATTTTAACATTATCGTCAAAACAAATTCTATTATCGTCAAGACAAGCCTTACCTTCATCCACACTTACTATAATAGGTGTTGGGAAAACTGCATCTTGGTTCGAGCAAAACGTAGCAATGTCTCTTATTCTGGCATTACTTGGATCCCTTTGTACTCCCTCTGAAAGAGAACGTCTTGCACTCTTTACTGTTCTAAGAAGAACATTTGCAGGAATCGCCGACAAATAAAATGTACCTATTGGTTGTTGTATCTCCAAAATTGGAAAAGATAACTTTCCGTTTTCTTTGCTCATAATTAAATTTTTAAATCTCCATTTGCTTCTATTGGTTCTCTCACTTTATCTTTCAAGTTTTCTACCGCCTGGGAATCGGCATCAGCATAATCGTCAATTTCAGGATGTGGATGTTCCTTATCCTCAACCAAAAGCCCTATACTAAAAGAGTATGAAGCAACCATTATTGCGACAACAAAAAATCCAAACTGATACCAATCCATCCGTAAGTCCGCTTGACTTATTGTTACATTATGAGAATAACCAACAGAGGAGAATGAATAAAACACACCACCAAATGCCAGCAAAAGCAATGCTGCAATAATTGTTAGCACCCTAAGATTAATGTAATTAAACTCATGTTTCAAAAATCCCTCGAACAAAGGATATAAAATGGAAGCGGCTAAAACTATTGAAAAAGTATAGAATGTTCCCGACTGGCAATCTTGATAAATAGAATACATTACCCTATCGGCGAATGAATAATTAGAGTCTATTTCCGGTATATTAAAGAAAGCTACCTTAATAACATTAATAATCGTACCTATCAAAGATAAGCCGATAGTAAAAACCAACCACAAAAAAGATCTTATTAAATATCTTTTATTCCAAAAAGTTAAAAATGGAATAATTATTGCACCCCAAATTTTACTGATTAGCCAACCAATATAACTAAAAAAGCTTTTCATCTGCATAAAATCCAATATAGAGGAAAGGGCTATTGATAATTTACATAATCTCTTCATACGTCTTCAACAACTCCTCCACGATTTTCCCCTTATCATGCCTAACAAGTGCCACTTCTCTCGCTTGCTTACCTATCTTCACATTCTCCTCCTTATCCTCAATCATTCTGCCAATATAGTAAGCAGCCATGTAAGGATCGGTAACAGGATAGAGGAAGCCTGTCTTGCCGTGCTCCACCATGGAGTCTGTGCCGCCCACTCTACTTGCAACCACAGGTAATCCCAATATCTGTGCCTCACAGACAGCATTAGGACTATTTTCAATGTAAGAAGAATGAAAATACAACGTGCTATTTAGCAGCGATTTACGTAACTCCTCTGCCGAAGCCACACCACAAAGATTGACATTTACATCTTGATGGTGCAAACCTGTATGTTTTTCTGTAAAAGAAGCATCAACGTTTCCATATACATTCCAAATGAAATCTAGATGCATTTCATTCTTTAATATGTTCGCTACCTTCAATATAAGGTCAAATCCTTTATATAAAGGAACCGAAATTGTAGTCATAATGGTTGGCTTAGATGGTATTATTCTTTCTGCAGGCTCATAAAAACACTCTCTTAAAATTTCGCCACCATAGTAATAATGAACATGAGGATTCAATATTTTGGATACACTTTTATCCCATTCTGTTCTTCCAATAACATTGGGGACAGCTTTCATAATAGCTTTTTCTCTATGTACACTACGATTCCAATAAGCTAACAATTGGAAATTATGATATTTCCCACCCAGCCCTTTTCCAGAGTTGATATATTGCCACTTGGACACAGAAGGGGGAAGTAAATTATAAATACACTCAGAAAGTATTCCTTGAATATGTAGTATCGTAGGAATACCACCAGTTACTAATGCTGTCAAGCTCTGATATAATTCCGATCCAAAGATATGAATCACGTCAGGTCTAAAAACATCGATAATCGCTTTGAATTTTTCCTCATAATAAGGCCAAAGTATCTCGTCTCTAGAAGCATCATTAATTTTCAACAAATCAATGAACTTATCTTTTCTTGACTTCTTATGGTTAGGCACAATATAATAAGTCACTCCATTTTGAATGACTTTTGAAGGTTCTCCATCCTTGCAAAAGGCACATGCCAATTCTATGTCATTTCTTTTTAGCAATTCCTTTTGAATAGACGTAGCCCAACTGCCACCATTATAGCCCAACTTTCTTTTGTGGACAGGGATATAACAACCAGAACCGCTAATCCATAAAATTCTCTTACGTTCCATCTAATAAATTTCTAAATTACACAAACATTCTTATATCGAAGCAATGTCAAACATGAATAATCTTCCAACAACATGATTCTCGGAAGCGAATAAAGGTCAGAAGATGCTTCTGTGACTGGACCTCCACAAGCCCTAACTGCCAATTTAAACACATCGTCCATTTGTGAAAGAACTTTAAATTCTCTCTTATCTGCCTCATGTATAGAGCCATAAGGATAAGCGAACACGACAGGATGCAAGTCAGCCTTTTCTTCCAAAATGCTATAACCTCGTTTAATCTCATCTATGACATCAGATGAATTTGGCAACGCCTTCAAGTTGTAATGGTGCTGCGTATGAGCACCCAAGGTAACCAGCTCTTCATGCTTAAGAATTTGTAGGTCTTCCCAGTTCAAAGCCAATTTCTTGCATTTAGCATACCAATCAATATGATAATGTGAAAAAAGAGTCTCCAAAGCTGGCAACAAATTCAATTGATCCTGCTCCAAGATAATTGAGCGAATTTTCAAAAAAGCATCTTCTTTTTCATGCTTGCTCTTTGTTCGTATAGTTACACCATTTGAAAGGACGATTTCATCATATTCAAGAATTAAATCTTCTATGACATACCACCACAAGATTGCCTTACCATCCATAAAATCTGTCGCCAGAAATATGGTATATGGCAAGTTATGTTTTTTAAAGACTGGCAAAGCATTTGTCAGATTGTCTTTATATCCATCATCCATGGTAAAGACTGCAAATTTTCTTTTATGATTGCTAACCAACCGTGATGGTACATCTTCCAGTCTAATGACATCATACTTTCGAGAAATCTCGCTCAAGATGGCATCCAACTTTGCTGGCGACACTTTCATATTCTCGTTCCAAATGATATTATTATCATCCCAATCTGCTACACGATGCAACATGAAGATAAATCCCTTGGCATGTGGTTTTTCTACAATTCGATTGTAAAGTTGTATGGAATAAAAATAAATCGGACGAGCGATACTTTTTGCTACTTGAATTATTTTCATAGAATATTTTTGATTTTGTATAGGAACTTATGTAGTAACAACAAGTCATATCTATACTTTAGCATAGGATACAGCTTGTCACAGACGGCACCATATCTCACTCTTTCTTCAAGGTACAGTTCATAATCACACATTTTTTTCCAGAATGAGCCTTCAAATTTTAAATTGCCTACATAATCAGAACTTATATCATTTCTAATCTTACTTGCAGAAGCAAATTCGGTATGAACTAGAGAAACTGGCCGCATGGAGGAATAAAGAACAGCTGCACCCAACAATCGCATTAACAACTCAGCATCCTCATAGCGACGCAAAGTTTCATTATAAGGGAATGACATTAACAATTCTCTCTTAAAAATTGAATGGTTGGAGCCTGGACCTATTTTATGAAAATACCAATCCTTGTAAGGGTTTTTGCTATATCCGACTAAATCATGTGGTTCATTCCAAGTTTTTTTACCAAATTGTACTGTCTGAACGCAATCAATGACATTTGCTTTTTTATGTTCATTCATCAGTTCATTAAAGCCATTCAATGCATCTGGTAATAATTCATCGTCTGCATCTAAAAAAAGCACCCACTCTCCCTTAGCATTCTTTACGCCAGTATTTCGAGCCTTGCCTGGTCCTCCATTCTCCTGAAGAATCAACCGAATACGTGAATCTTGGATTTCTTCGACTTTAGCCACAGAGTTATCTGTCGAGCCATCGTCCACTATTACCACCTCAAAGTCTTGGTAAGACTGAGACAAGACACTCATCAGCGACTGCTTAATCGATGCCTCCTTATTAAATAATGGTATTACTACGGAAATCATTTTTCGCTAGATTTAAAGATATTTTCGGCTAATTCATTAATAAAGCCTTTTCCATATACAATATCCGGCTCCAAATAATTACCTTCCGCCCATTCATTCCACGCTTTTATAAACAAGAGCCTATCAAAATGACAATTACTTTCCTCTACCATTTTTATCACATTAGCGCATAAACGTCCCCACTCTTCTGGAGTGGAATGAGAAAATACTGTTCCACGATAGGTAGAACGAGGAGAATGATCGAAACCTGGTTCTATACATGGTATCATCCAGGGGGCTTTATTATAATGCTCTCGATAATAGTTAGTGGCAAAATCCACGTACTTTTTGTACTCTACAACATATGGTACATGAAAATGCTTACGTTTGAAGAATCCCCAACGACGGCGCAACTTAGAATCAGCATGATAATGTGCCTCAACCAAAGTACCAGCAACAATATGATCAAAACCATTTTCCTTAGCAGCAGGAATCTCATACGTCTGCTGACACAAGCCAAAGAAATAGAACTCTCCCAATCCATTCTCCTTTGCAAGTTGATTCCATGTTTCCTTAAAAAGTTTAAAATCTGAGAAATGAATATCAAAGACTCCAAAAACAGGTTTACCATCAACCTTTATATATCTTTCGTCTTTGAAAGCAGGCAACATTGCGTTAAAATGTGCAGTGAAATCTTCCACACCTCCATAGGTCTGCTTGATGAGCAGACGGTCTGGCGAATTGGGATCCCAAGTCTTAGCATACCATGAGTGGTTAGCCCAACAAAGACAGAATGGGAAATCGGGCTTACCAGATTCTACAACTTCTCGAAATACTCGATCTAAAAGTCTACGACCATTAAACCAATAATGCCAATAACAGAATCCTTCAAGTCCTGCTTCTTTGGCTAATTGAGCTTGCTTTTCACGAGTCTCGGGTACACGAAGATCATAATATCCTAAATCAGCTGGTACTCGAGGCTGATAATGTCCATGAAACAATGGTTTAGCTTTTCCTACATTAGTCCATTCTGTAAATCCTGGAGCCCACCACTCATCATTCTCTGGTGTGGGATAAAACTGAGGAAGGTAAAATGCTATTGCTCTAACTTTTGCTTTATTCATAATTATCTTTTATATGCTAAGTAACCATGATGATAAACACGCTTTTCTACTGGAGGTAGTTGCATGTAATCCCCATATTCTGCACGTAGTATATCATCATAAAATTTTGAAATAAAAAACTCTGAATCTTCAAATGGTACTTTGATAAAATTCTCATACCATTCTTTTTTATATACAAGTTGTATCCAGTTCCAATTAGGAATTCCTACATATTTACTATTCTCAAAAGAAATAGAACTTGCTGTTTCCTCTAATTCCATCTGAATTTTTGCTAATCCTTTCAGACGTAATATTATATTCGAAATAAAATATTTTGGATCTGAAAACAATTGGTTAAACTTAATTTTACATTGTTCCTTATCTATGATGCGAAGTAAATTTGCTCGTGGTCTATCTGTTAAGGCATAAGCATTCTTTGCTCCTTCATAGCTATCAGCAAGACCATCAACAGGATAAACATCAACAAAAATACCCATATCACAGTGCCCCTTTAAGATTTTCTCTTCTATTTTATAACGCATATCAGCTATACGAGAGATCCCAAGCGGATAACCTTTTACATATTTATGATTAAATACCTTAAGGTGTGGGCACGGATGTTCGATCAGGTAAGATAAGAAACGCTCATAATCTGGTCGAGGCATCTGAATGTCAATATCATCATCCCATGGAATAAATCCCTTATGGCGAATAGCTCCTATTAATGTGCCATATGCAAGCGTATAACGGAACCTCTCCTTCTCGCAAATAGCTGTTATCTGCTTTAAGATATCCAACGAAACTCTTTGAATATCTTCCATTCTCATATTTTCTTTCATCATTTACATAGTCTTAATTTGTTCCTTAAGCCATGAAGAGGATATTCCTTCAGTTCGGGGCAAAACAATATGTTCCTTACCATGAGCCTTACACCATTTAATTGCTTTTTGGAAAGCTTCATGATTCTGATCTGGTCCTGTTACAAAAATGTCAAAATCTGCGGTCTGAACAATATCATCTACAGCCTTATAGGTTATTACCTCGTCAACATATCTGATAGCTTTTACCATATACATTCGCTCCTCGGTTGTATATACAAGTTTTGCTTCTGGCTTATATTTTAAAACTACTTCCGACTCCTGTACGGCTACGACTAATTGGTCACCTACTGCTCGAGCTCTTCTGAATAGATTAACATGACCTATATGTAAAAGATCATATACACCTACTGTCAACACCTTTTTCATATGCTTTATTTGTGTTTATTAATTTATCTGTATTAATTAAATCAGCTCCTATTTTCCAAAAACGGTTAGCTGTATCCAAATCATTGATGGTAGCAACTTTCATTATAAATCCTAAACGATGCCCCCATCTTACAATATTTTGAAAACTTTCAATGTTCCCTCCATAATAACTGAATGACATAATAGTTGTCCTACAAAAAAATGAAGTGACAAAAGACTTGAATAATAATTTCTTTCCCCATGAGCCACCAACCTGAACTATTAGGTTTCGGTTCAATAATGCTAATCTCAAAATATCAGCATCGCCCCATATCACATTATCTAGCATATCGTATTTTAAAACCAATGCATATAATGTCTTATAATGTGAATAAGTATATTTCTGGAAAGTCAAATCAAACATGATGATAATCCCTTTCTCCTTACCATATTTAATATATTCTTCTACTGTTGTTAGATAGTTGGAGGTTGCAGAGACAACAAAAGTCTTCAGTGTTTCAAATGTATGATTTGCTATATTAATCTTATTTTCTTTCCCCTTAATGATAAAGTTTTTATCCACACCATGATTCAAAACAGGAACTCCATCAAGAGTGAACACTATATCCGCTTCTATGATATCATACTTTAATTCTTCGACTAAATAATGATATAATGCTAAACTATTTTCCATATAAGGACCATCATGGCGAGCGTGTCCTATATATTGTTTCTTTTGTAAAGAAGAAATCATTGTCTTTTTAGTTTATGTTTTACAAACTCCATTACATAGCCATAATCTGTTTTGTTGAATGCACGAGACAAGAAATAGTATATGGAAATTCCTACTATTATTTGAAGTATAACACAAATATACATATTATTGACAACATATCCTACCAAATAAACTATTATAGCCATTATTAAAGATAAAACAAAGTTCATTCCTACATCTTTCAACTGCTGCTTAATAGGATAACCTATATATTTTCTATTTGGATAAGCATTCACCACAAAAGCCAGAATAGAATATATTAATTGTCCTACTGCTATAGCAAGAGGACTAATAAACATGGTTGCAATCAATATAGCGAACATTGCTGGACGCTTTATAAATTCCATTTTCAATAAAGTGTCTGCTCTACCCACAGCTTTAATTGCTTGATAGTTTGCCATCCCTAATATATCAGAACATGAAATCAAACAAATAACCTGCATAAAAGGAATGGAAGCTGCCCATTTTTCAGAGAATATAATTATCACAAGATTATTTGATACAGCAGCCAAACCAAATAATGCTGGCATGAGAAAGAAACTGCTTATACGCATAGCCCTACTCAAGGCTCTTTTTAATGCTTCCTTGTCATCTTGTAACTTCGATAAGGCAGGAAATAAAACATCTGAAATCGTTCCGTTTATATTATTATAGAGTATTCCGGGAAGCCCCTCTCCTCGATTGTAAAAAGCAAGTTGAGTTGCCGAATATTTATATCCAATAACATATCCCTTCAATTGGTAGAAGAATGTTGTTAAAATATTAATTACTGCCATTTTCCAACCAAAAGAAAACAGTACTTTAAACCTCTCATAAGAAAATCTCAATTTGGGATGCCAGTCTATGATACAGAATAAAACCAACGTATTCGTAATAGTAGAAACTAAGTTTTGTCCTACCAAAGCCCAAACACCAAAACCTGTTAAAGCCATAGCTAAACCTATACCTCCTGAAGCAAATGTACCTATCAGAGATGAATAAAAGAACTTCTTAAATATCATCTGCCTTGACACAAATGCATTTTGAACTCCGCTCAATGTGCCAATTGGCATTGCTAAAGCTAAAACTCTGATAACAGGTGTTATTTGGTCATTTTTAAAAAAATCTGCGATGAAAGGAGCTGCAAAAAAAACTGCAAAATAAACAACCAAAGATAAGACCATACCTGAATAAAAAACGGTACAGAAATCTAAATCATCGGCATCTTTCTTTTGAATTAAGGCGGTTCCTAAACCGCCGCTAATAAATATACCAGTCAAAATCAAGAACATGCTACAGATAGCAACCACTCCATAATCACTCGGAAGCAATATACGAGCTAAAACTACAGATATTCCAAAACTTACTACTTGGCACAACACTTTTTGAGATAATTGCCAAAAGAAACCAGTAATCGTTTTACCTTTTATATTATTATTTTCCATTTTTATCAAAAAAGCATTTTGCTATAAGTTTCCAGGCTTGTAATCTTAGCTGATCTAAAAATATACAGCCCAAATAAACAACTAACAAAAACACAAAAACAACAATTATATAACTAAAACCAACAAATAGACTATCTATTCGTTTTAATACATTAAACCAATATCCCCACATTGCATGCAACAAATAAACAGAGAAACAGCTTTTACCACAAATATTTATCCATTTATTGTAAGGAAATTTAATCTTTGAAAAGCATAGCAATAAGCTCATAGCGCCAATAACTGTTAATGGACTTATATAACTACAAAACTTCCATGCTATCAAGTCTGTATGTCTTAACTTTAATAATCCTGCAAAAAATATCGTACAACAAAAGAATGCGACTGTAATTATATAAACAGACAGATATTTTTTTGCAGAATAATTAGACCATTTTGGTTGGCATATTTTAGCATACCTTCCCAACAAATACAATCCTATAAATGAAACTATAGAGTAACCATTATTAATATAAGCTGTTGACTCCGTTATCCAACCAAATATAAAAAGGAATACCCAATAAGCTATCAAGACATTTGAAAATATCTTTGGGCGAGTATTCTCCGAGAATTTATTTAAAACAGGAGATAGAATATACAACAACAAATATGCTTTGATAAACCAGCCTTGGTCAGGCTTTAGCATAAGTAACTCTGTAAACGTATCTTTACTAAAGTGTACTTTTCCTAATGCCAAAAAGATAATCAGACTTAAACACTTCAAAAAGAATATTTGAAATAAAAAGTTGCAAATGCTTATGATTTTTGGTTTTATAGAAAACCAGCCTGAAATCAAAATAAAGACATCAACAGCAACAATTCCTAAACCTTGCTGTAAAATTTTGCCTCCCCAGAATCCAGGAGCTTTATTAATCTCCAAGCTGTCAGGCATACCATATACCATAAAAGAAGAGTGCAAAAGTAGCACCATGAACATAGAAAGACATCTCAACAACTCTATGTTTGATAAACGCTGATTCATATTTATTTATTATTCTACCGTTAAACTCTTTGCCAGATTTCTTGGCATATCTACATTCAATCCCTTATCTACTGCCACATAATACGCAAGTATCTGCAGGGGAACGACGCTGAGAAGAGGTACTAAAGTATTGAGGGTCTGCGGTACTTCTATCACAGAATCGGCTATCGCCTTGACTTGTTTGTCGCCTTCGGTAACAATAGCCAGGATGCGTCCGTTGCGGGATTTTACTTCCTGCATATTGCTGATAATCTTCTCATACAACTGGTGATGTGTGGCAAGGAATACAATCGGCATATCGGTATCTACCAATGCTATCGGACCATGTTTCATCTCGGCTGCAGGATAGCCCTCGGCATGGATATAGCTGATTTCCTTTAGCTTCAAGGCTCCCTCTAATGCTACGGGATAGTTGAATCCTCGACCGAGATAGATGAAATTATGTGCATAGGTGAATACTTTAGCCAGTCGGGAGATCGATGGCGTCTGCTCCAACACTTTCTCCATCTTGCCGGGTATCTCTGCCAACTCGGCGATGGTCTCTACATAGTCTTTTTCGGAAAGGGTGCCAAGCTCATGACCTAACGCCAAGGCAAAGAGGGTAAGGACGGTGACCTGACCGGTGAATGCCTTGGTACTCGCCACGCCTATCTCGGGACCTACATGAATATAGATGCCGGTATCTGTCTCTCGGGCGATGGATGAGCCTACGCCATTGACGATGCCGAAGATCAATGCTCCATGCTGCTTGGCAAGTTGAATGGCTGCCAAGGTGTCGGCAGTCTCGCCACTCTGGCTTATGGCTATCACTACATCATCGGATTCGATGACGGGTTCGCCATAACGGAACTCGCTGGCATATTCTACTTCTACTCGCTTGCGACACATCTTCTCTATGAGCTGCTTGCCTATAAGTCCGGCATGCCAACTGGTTCCGCAAGCTACGATGATGATATGCTTGGCTGACATGAGTCGGTCTTTATAGTCTGTAAGGGCTGACAACACGATGTGGTTGTTGGATGGATTGTCCTTATCCGCAAACAGGCGACCACTCATACAGTCTTTCAGGCACTGGGGCTGGTCGTAGATCTCCTTTCAGCATGAAATGGTCGAAACCTCCCTTGCTGAGTTTGGAGATGTCGAGGTCTACGGTCTTGATGGCATAATCGCATAACTTATGGTTGAGATTGATCATCTCTATATCCTTACCGATTCTGATTTCTGCTATCTGACCGTCTTCGAGATAGACTACCTGGTCGGTATATTCTACGATAGGAGTGGCATCACTGGCGATATAGAAGTCTTGCTTGTCGGCTCCTACTCCTACCACCAATGGACTTGACTGGCGGGCTGCCACAATGTGAGTGGGGTTCTTGCATTCGATAACTGCAATGGCATAGGCGCCCACTACATCATTCAGTGACTGGCAAACGGCTGACACCAAATCTTTGCCATTCTGCTGATAGTATGAGTCTATCAACTGTACCAGCACCTCGGTATCTGTTGTGCTCTTGAACTGATAACCGCGTGCTATGAGTTGTTCTTTCAGCACCTGGTAGTTCTCGATGATGCCATTATGTACCAAAGCCAGGTCACCACTCATACTGACATGGGGATGTGCATTTTCTGCTGATGGTTCGCCATGTGTTGCCCATCGGGTGTGAGCTATACCGATATGGCCTCCGCAGTCTTTGTCTGCTGCGAGTTCTTCCAAGTTTGCTACCTTGCCCTTTGTCTTATAGACATTGAGCTTATCTTGTCCATTGGCAAGTGCCACTCCGGCACTGTCATATCCTCTATATTCGAGTTTCTTCAGTCCTGCTATCAGGACTGGATATGCTTCGTTTTGTCCTATATATCCTACTATTCCACACATTTTATCTGATATTATTTAGTTTCTCGCCTCATCATTAAGGTATTTATATAAATCACGTACAGAGATAACTAAGGCAAGCATCTCTTTCATGCAAATATATTTCAACCATTCATCCTTATTTGTACGAGACATTTGTTCTATGGCATCTTGCATATCCAAGAAATGCCATTCTATATAATTTCTCAGTTTTTCTTTTTGTCTAAAAATCTTGCCTTTTGCATCCTTTATGCTTGAACAAGTTGAAACATAGGCAGTCAAATCTGCCGTAGAAAGAAGTAAAGAACAGACTTTCGCATAATAGGATGCCAAGAAACCAATATAACTATTTTGTCCTACAGCCATCACCAATTGATGAGCTTTCTGTAGCATTTCAGAATCAATTTTTGTGTTTTGTTAAAACGTTGTCCTTGAAAGA
>OBCL01000082.1_pt1 | contig 26591 bp, 32 predicted proteins | sample 1495931 | NCBI WGS metagenome assembly OBCL01 (sample SAMN03418275, study PRJEB22391) | human gut metagenome | biome: human-gut; feature: organic feature; material: feces | host: Homo sapiens | place: Tanzania | collected 2013-01
TTTTCGTTTTTTGCTCACAAGCGGTACAATCGTACAGCAAAGTTCGCAAGAAAACGAAATTCAGAACCATTCTCAACAGCCTACAGCGTGTCAAAAATACTTTTTAGACACGCTTTGTTTATTGTTGTATTGATTTGTTCATGTTGCCTGTTTTGTAGCCGTTGAGGTCAAGTGCCGTGTAGTCAAATCCGTAGCCTTGAAAAGCTGTTGTGATTTTGTCGGCATTTTCAAGAACGGTTTGCATTTGCTCTTGCTCAACCTCTATCCTTGCGGTTTTGCCGTGCAATCTTACACGCACTTGATTTATGCCGAGGTCAATCAGCAATTGTTCGGCACGGTCAATCATTTTTAACTTTTCTTCCGTTATTGTGTCGCCGTATTCAAGCCTTGTTGCAAGGCAGGCAAAGGACGGTTTGCTCGCTGTTTTGAGTTTTAGCTTTTCTGATAAAAGTCTGATTTCTGCCTTGGTCAGTTCTGCTTTTCTCAACGGACTGATAACGCCTAATTCTTGTATTGCCCGCATCCCCGGACGGTAGTCGTTGTCGTCATCAAGGTTTGAACCCTCAAAAACACAGTCGCATTTTTGCTCCTCGGCAATTTTGCAAATCTCTGTAAAAATCGCCTTTTTGCATATGTAGCACCTGTCGGGCGGATTGGTGCAAAAACATGGGATTTCAAGCGGATTGATGTTGAATTGGATTTGTTTTATTCCCTCCGATTTGCAAAACTCCGTTGATTCGTTTTGCTCTCTTTTCGGAAACGCAAGAGAGCACGCCGTGATTGCAACAACATTTTCCGCTCCGAGCGTGTCGGCACACTCCTTTAGCAAAAGTGTGCTGTCAACACCCGATGAAAATGCAACAGCAACCTTGCCGTGCTCCGTGATTATTCTTTTTAATTTTTGTTCTTTTTCGGCTGTTGTCATTTGCTTTTCTTCTTTTTGTTACGCAGAACTATCATAAATATCATACCGAAAATTCCGCCGATTGCATTCATCATCATATCGGTCATTGTATCCACAAGTCCCAAATACCCGTACTCGTTGTGGTATTTTGAAATGTCAATGTTTGCGGTTTCAGTGCCGTATTTTGCAAGTTGAAGGTTTGTGCCGTGGAGGGTGTCCATCAAAAATTCGTAGAACTCCCAACCTACGGCAATCGAGAGTGCAAACATTATGCTGAACAGTGCGGCAAGCGTTGCGGCACATTGCCCTTTTTTACGCTGAATAATCACGGCGAAGTCATAACCGAAAACAGCGCAAACAAACCCGCTCAAAATGTGCATAAAGTTGTCGAACCAACTGATTTTGTCAAACAGTTTAAAATACGAGCCGAATACAATGCCTATAAAAATTATTAAATTAAGCATTGTTTGGCTGAGCGGCGGAACTTCGATAATAAAACTTGTGTGCCCGAAAATTTGAAACATATCCCAAAGATGTGAAAAAATGAAACAAAAAATGCTTTCAAATCCCATTACCACATCGCCCGTAACAAAGCTGTATGTTGCACACACAATCATAGATATTCTTACAATTATCCAAAACACCAACTGTGCTTTCGGAATTTTGTTTATAGGGTCTTTTCTCAATTTATATTTCATATTTAACCTCTGTGCAGTGATATATAATATATTATGTATAAATTTGCAAAATTATTTGCGTAGTTTGTAAAATTCAAGTCCCTCTTTGCCCGTGATGCGCTCCGGTGTGATTTCAACTACTGCGGTTTCGTTTATGAATCTTTCGGTTTCTTCCTTAATTCCGTTATCGTCCATATGGGGGCAGATGACCTTTGCCATTTGTACGCAGTTTTTATATACTTCGTTTTTGTTTTCGATAATTCTTGCCTTGCCGAAAACGATAACGGATTTGTATTTATTTGTGTACTTTTTTTCGATAACTTCGTCGGAATCTATGATAGAAAGTGATACCTTTTCATTTGATTTTACGGCATCGATCTTGTGACCTGTTTTTGCACAGTGAAAATATATTTTGTCGTCAATGTAAGCGTAGCTTATCGGCAGGGAATAAGGGTAACCGTCATCGCCCGATAATGCAAGGGTGCAGGTGTTGTGTTTTTTGAGTATTTCTTCAACCTCATCAGCGGAAAGCTGTTGCTTTTTTCTTCTCATTTCTCTGAACATATTGTCACTGCCTTATATATAATGTAGATTATTATATAACATATTTATATATACTTCAATAAAATTTTGTAAAAAAACACGGCAACGGGTAAATCGCTGTCGTGTTTTAATGTATTTGTATTTGGAGGAATTATTTTGCAAGCATTGGAGTTGAAAGGTATCTGTCGCCTGAATCGGGAAGAATAACCACAATGTTTTTGCCTTTGTTTTCAGGACGCTTTGCAACCTGTGTTGCTGCCCAAAGTGCCGCACCTGAACTGATTCCGACCAATGCACCCTCGAGTGACGGGAACTTTGCGCCGAATTCAAACGCCGCTTCGTTTGGAACGGTGATTACTTCGTTATAGATTTTTGTGTCAAGAGTGTCAGGAACAAAGCCTGCGCCGATGCCTTGGATTTTGTGAGCACCGCCTTTGCCTGTTGTGAGAACAGGTGATGTTTCAGGCTCAAGAGCAATGATTTGAACATTCGGATTTTTCTCTTTGAGATATTTGCCTGTGCCCGATACAGTTCCGCCCGTGCCTACACCTGCAATGAAAATGTCAACCTTGCCGTCAAGGTCGTTCCAAATTTCAGGACCTGTGGTTTCGTAGTGAGCTTTTGGGTTAACAGGGTTCACAAATTGACCTGCAACGATTGAGTTCGGTGTTTCTTTTTGCAATTCCTCTGCCTTTGCAATTGCGCCTTTCATACCGAGGGATGCGTCTGTGAGCACAAGCTCCGCACCGTAGGCTTTCATCAAATTTCTTCTTTCAACGCTCATTGATTCAGGCATTGTGATGATTACTTTAAAGCCTTTTGCCGCAGCGTATGATGCAATGCCGATACCTGTGTTGCCCGATGTCGGCTCAATGATTGTTGCGCCTTCCTTTAGTTTGCCTGTTGCAACCGCATCATCAATGATTGCCTTTGCAACTCTGTCTTTTACAGAGCCTGCCGGGTTGAAGTATTCGAGCTTTGCGTAAACATTTGCCTCAAGACCGTATGCCTTTTCAAAATTACTGATTTTTACGAGTGGGGTGTTGCCGATTGTTTCGGCTACTGACTGATAGAGTGCCATATCTGTGTCCTTCTTTCATTTTGTTGGGATTGTCGCCCGGGTGAAAGCCGTTTGCCAAATCTCGTTTTTGTTTTGTTGTGACCTCATAATAGCATACAATGCCTACTATGTCAATAGGTTTTTAGGAATTACTTTAATTTTTTTTGAATTTGCAACGCTTTAGCCTATATATAATGTATATATGCAGAGCATTATGTGTGAAAAATGATAAATAATAAATTAGATTTTACATAGAAAACAAGAGGAAATAAGAGAAAACAAGAGCAACAACAAATTATTTTAATTTAGGTGTTGACTATTTTTTCGCTTTGTGGTAAGATATGCAGGCAATCAAAAAGATTAGAAAAAATTTGGAGGATTATAGATTATGTCAACATTTATGCCAAAAGCTGACGAAATCGAACGCGCATGGTATGTAATTGATGCTGCTGATAAGCCACTTGGTCGTGTAGCTGCTGAAGCTGCTACTCTCCTCAGAGGCAAGCACAAGCCAATTTTTATGCCAAATGTAGACTGCGGTGATTTCGTAATCATTATCAACACAGACAAGGCTGTTCTTACAGGCAACAAACTCAACAAGAAGCATTTTTATCATCATTCAGGTTACATCGGAAACCTCAAGGATGTTAAGTACGGCACTCTTATGAAGGAAAAGAGCGATTTTGCTATGCAGCTCGCTGTTAAGGGTATGATCCCTGACACAACTCTCGGCAGAAAGCAACTCACAAGATGCAGAATTTACAAGAACGCAGACCACAAGCATGAGGCTCAGAAGCCTGTTGCTTACGAATTATAAGGGAGGTATATAGATTATGTACGAATCAAATCCTTATTTCTATGGAACAGGCAGACGCAAGGAGTCTGTTGCTCGTGTACGTGTATATGCAGGTACAGGTAAAATCACAATCAACGATAGAGATATTGACGATTACTTTGGTCTTGACACACTCAAGCTTATCGTTCGTCAGCCTCTCGCTCTTACAGAAACAACTGAAAAGTTCGACATCGTTTGCCGTGTAAACGGTGGTGGTGTTTCAGGTCAGGCAGGCGCAATCCGTCACGGCCTTTCAAGAGCCCTTCTTCAGTATGACGAATCACTTCGTCCGGCTCTCAAGAAGGCAGGCTTCCTCACTCGTGACCCTCGTATGAAGGAAAGAAAGAAGCCAGGTCTCAAGGCTGCTCGTCGTGCACCACAGTTCTCAAAGAGATAATTATTTCTCAAATTCAAGGCATTCCTTACGGAGTGCCTTTTTCTTTTGTTTTAAGCGAATATTCTGCATTTTTGTAAGTTTTACATCAAAAAATTCAATCCACTGTTCAAAATTGTTGTAAATAGACATATGATGTGATAAAATAAATATTGTGTGGAGGTGAAAAGGTTGAATAAATTTGGGCGTGAAGGGCATCGTAGCAGAATAAGAAATGCTTACATTATAAACGGTGCGGAAACCATGAGTGATGTTCATATCGTTGAACTTTTTCTGTCACTACTTATTCCGAGAAAAGATGTCAAGCCTATTGCATATTCACTTTTCAACCGATTTGGCAGTATCGAAAAAATCTTTTCAGCCGATTATGACGAACTTGTTGAGATTAACGGTATCGGCAAAAATACTGCCGTAAACATAATGATGTATAGTGATTTGATGAGGCGTTCAAATTCCTCAACAAATGAAGATTTTTATAATAGCAAAAATCGTCTTGCGTTTGCAAAACTTCAGATTAATAACGACAAAAAATACAGAGTTGTTTTTGTCGGCGGTGACGGAGATTGTGTTGGTGATTTTTGCTTTTCATCTTTTGATATTGTTGCAAAAAATTGTGTTGTTGAAAATATAATCAGTCACAATTGCAATTCGCTTTTTGTTGTCAGATACGGCAGTGACAAAATATTGGGCGATGATGTCAATTTTATTTCTGAATTCAAATTTCTTGTAAATCCTATTGGTGTCAACTTTATTGATTATATTGCAGTCGGCATAGATGAATGCGTGAGCATAAACGACACGGTGCATTATAAACTTCTTGAAAATTAAAATTTGCACAAAAAATTATATTATTTTATATATATGAAAAATACAGAAAAACCGATTTTTGCATTGTGTATTACACAGAGAAAATCGGTTTATTTTTGTGACTTTTCACAAAATTATAAGAAATATATTGAAATTTTCGGTAGTAGTGTTATAGTATTAAGTGTAAATAGGGTGAGCCATTACTCACTCAACAAAACAACAGGAGGAAAATACTATGAATGATTACATTGAAAAGGTAATTGCAACCGTTGAACGCAGGGATAACGCAAAACCCGAGTATATTCAATGTGTTAAGGAAGTTTTTAGGTCGCTTGAGGCTGTTATAGAACAGCATCCCGAGTATGTAGAAGATGATTTGCTTCAGCGTATGGCAGAGCCGGACAGACTTATTACATTCCGTATTGCATGGGTTGATGACGCAGGTAAAACACAAATCAACAGAGGTTATCGTGTTCAGTTCAATTCGGCTATCGGTCCGTATAAGGGCGGACTTCGTTTTCATCCGAGTGTAAATTCATCAATTATGTATTTCCTCGGATTTGAGCAAACATTTAAAAATTCGCTTACGGGTTTGCCTATGGGCGGCGCAAAGGGCGGTTCGGATTTTGACCCGAGAGGAAAGAGCAAGGGCGAAATTATGAGATTTTGTCAGGCATTTATGACAGAACTTTACAGACATATCGGACCAAATGTCGATGTTCCTGCGGGTGATATTGGCGTTGGCACAAGGGAAATCGGCTTCTTGTTTGGTCAGTACAAGCGTATTGCAGATGCGTTCGAAAACGGCGTAATCACAGGCAAGGGCATTTCTTACGGTGGTTCACTTATCAGACCTGAAGCAACAGGTTACGGCGCCGTTTATTATACACAAGAGGTGTTCAAGCATGAGGGTGACACCATCGAGGGCAAGATTTTTGCGGTTTCAGGTTTTGGTAATGTAGCTTGGGGCGCATGCAAAAAGCTCGCAGAGCTTGGTGCAAAGCCTGTTACAATTTCAGGTCCTGACGGATATATCTATGACGAGGACGGTATTGTTACGGAAGAAAAGTTGAACTTCCTCCTTGAAATGAGAGCATCAGGCAGAGACAGAGCACAGGATTATGCCGACAAATTCGGCGTTCCGTTCTTCCCGGGCGAAAAACCATGGGGTGTAAAAGTTGATGTTGCTATGCCTTGTGCAACTCAAAATGAGGTTGATTTGGAAGAAGCAAAGAAAATTATCGCAAACGGAACCAAGTATTATATTGAAGTTGCAAATATGCCGACAACAGAGGATGCACTCAATCTTCTTATTGATACAGATGGCATAATTGTTGCACCGTCAAAGGCTGTTAACGCAGGCGGTGTTTGTGTATCAGGTCTTGAAATGAGCCAAAACTCACAGCGCCTTTCTTGGACAGCAGAAGAAGTTGACGAAAAACTTCACACTGCTATGATTAACATTCACAAACATTCTGTTGAGGCTGCCGAAAAATACGGACTTGGCTACAACCTTGTTGCAGGTGCAAACATTGCCGGATTTGAAAAGGTCGCAGAAGCTATGATGGAACAAGGTATCTATTAAAATAAAGCTGTGGAGATGTCGATTTCTCCACAGTTTTTTGTTTATAAATTGTCTTTACTTAATTCAGGTATCAAAATAAATTTATTGTAATTATCCATACTATATTGTAAAATAAATATGTAAAGGAGTGATATAATGTCTCCGATTGAAACAAAAAGAACGACTGCAATCAAAGTTGCAGATGCGTTGAATAGTAGGAGAACACCAAAATGATGAAACACAAATTCAATAGTAAGCTTATACAAGATGAGCAGATTAAAAATCTATATGATATGGCAAAATCAGTAGCAATACCAAAAGTTATAAATGAGCAAATGAGTTCAGGTGGTGTAGGTGCTGCTATTTTAACAAAACAAGGAAATATTTACACAGGTGTTTGTATAGATACGGATTGTTCGCTTGGTATGTGCGCCGAGCGAAATGCCTTGTCAACAATGATTACTAATGGCGAGTATGATGTTGAGATGATTATTGCGGTTACTAAAGTCGGCAAGGTAATTCCTCCTTGCGGTGCCTGTCGTGAATTTATGTGGCAACTTAAAATTTCAAAAGATATTAAGGTTGTTTTGGACAATGAAGAAACGGTTGTTAATCTTGAAGATTTAATGCCATATCCGTATTAATTGTTAAATTCGTTATACGATGAACTGAATTTAGATTTATAATTAGGTGTGCTCTTAAGCATTAATCAGTACTGACTTCGACTAAACATGAGTATATGGAGTGATGATTATATGAATTTTAATGGTGATAAGACAACATTCATTATATAGATTGAATCAGAAGGGCAGGCGATAATATGATCAAGATTGATGCAGGTGATTTTTTCTTGGTTGAGCCTAGTGAAGTATACGCAGAACAAATTCGTGAATACCGACAGGATTTTTTGGATACTGACTGCTCAATGGATGGCTGCGGTCCTCTTCGCAGATACGAGGACCCTATTACATACATTTCAGAATGTAAAAAATATTTGAATCCCGAAACTCTTCCTGACGGAACAGTTATAGCAACGCAGTTTTTATATGTGCGCAAAGCTGATATGCGTTTAGTCGGAATGATACAGATAAGGCATTATTTTAATGACTATCTCTCAAAATATGGCGGACATATTGGATATTCCGTAAAACCAAGCGAACGAAGAAAAGGATATGCCACATCAATGTTGAATGCGGTTTTGCCTTATTGCAAAGAAATCGGTCTTGAAAAAATACTCATATCCTGTATTGATGGTAATATAGGAAGTGAAAAAGTCATTTTGAATAATGGCGGCGTTTACGAATCTACCGTATATGAGCCACGCAGAAAATTCAGAATGAAAAGACACAAACTAAAAAGATTTTGGATTTGTTTGAGTGATTAAACTGAAAGAATATATTTGTAAAATTGCAACTGTTGATTAAATGGAATGTAAGTGGAATTATGAAATTAAAAAGCATAAAAGTCCGAATTGGAAAATATGGGGAACTGAATCAATAGAGCGTGTGAAAGATGGTCGATGTATTTCGTATTATGGCATGTTAAATGGCAAAATCATATGCGAAGCTACGGCTATGCTTGACAAAAGTATTATTCATAATTGCGATGGTTTAGTTGACGAAAAATTTGAAAGCGTTAACGCTTTCATTGATGAACTAAAAAAATATATTCATTACTACAACAATGAACGTATTTCCTTAAAATTAAAAGGAATGAGCCCGGTACAATACCGAACTCATTTACTTGCAATTTAATATTTAATTTTGTCTAAATTTTGGGGGCCATTTCAGAGGGACTGCTTGAAATAGTAATGCGATGTCAAACCATCAGTGCCGACTTTCAGTCGGCAAGCCAGTAGGCGGGCCTTATAGGGCATGTGCAAACCACCGGTTTAACTGGTGGTTATGATTAAATAAACTTATTATATCTTTTATAAATCATCTGCGTCTTGCACAGGTTCTTCCAAAACTCCGTCATAGTAGGTTTCTTTGGTTATGCCTGTGTACGAGCCGTTGTCGTCAAGTTGAACGACATCGGGATGGAAGAATTTACGCAAGTCGATTATTTCTTTTGTGTTGCCCAAATCGTCATTTTGATAGCTTGGCTTTTTGCCTTTTTTCATAAAAAATCACCTCTGCATTATTTTTTGCAGAGGTGTTCATTTTATGCTTTTTCAACATCAACTTGAGCAATTTTATCAAGGAAATCTTTGGTCGTTACAACTTGCCCCATATCGAGAAAATCATCCATATTCATATTGAAATTGTTGATGTATATTGGAGCGCCCGAATATTCAACATCAATGTGCAGTCTTTTTGCGTCTTCTTTGATTTGCTTCGGGTCAAACGAATTTGTGTCGTACTGTTTTTCAGCAAGCACTTCGTTGTTGTTGACATATTGCAAAATGATGTTTCGATTTGAGCGAGAAAGCGAAATATACCTTGTGTGCGCCTTTGAAAGAGTTTGTCCCATAGTTGTTTGTGCAACAGCTTTGCATGTGTCGCTGTGCAAAAAAAACTCGTTTAAAAAGATATGCTCAAGTGCGGTTGTGTCATCAGGCACAATGATTGCAAAAACATATTTGCTCACTTTTTTGCCGTATAATTTGAGCATAAATTCTTTAAAATAATACTGACATTCCGAAATTTTGCTTGCAAATTGATGATAAAACGGAATGTTCGGTATATCTTCTATTCCAGGCATATTAAATGCCACAAACTTATTTTCGTCTTTTTCTTTAACAAGAATATTTCTGTTTGTAATTAAGATTGGAATTGTTTTAGGCATAGCTTTGTCCTTTTTTGATTGATAAATATATTATATATCATTTTGTGTATTTTTTCAATAGTGCGTGTTGAGTGTGCATAATATATTAGTAAAGTGTTACAATTTAGTAATTTTTGTGGATATTTGCTGTTTTTGTGGTATAATTAGTCTGTTATTCTATGAAAGGAACACTTTTTATGAACGATAACGAATTAGAAGAGATACTTAATGAGATAAAAAACAATAAATCACACAAAAAAGAATTGGATTCAGAAGGCTTTGAAGATATACTCAACAGTCTGCATTCCGATGATGTTCAAGAGCCTGAAAAGGTTGTTGAAAAATCTGTGAAAAAAGCAGAGAAAAAAAGCGAAAAGCCAAAAGAGGTAAAAGCTGAAACTCCGTTAGAACAAACAAAAGAGGAGTTTCATATTGTTTCAGAAAACCCTCAACAGGAATATGACGAGGATGATTTCAAACCTGCAAACGAAATTGCCGATTTGATTGAAGAAGAACCGAATCACAGCGAATATATTGAAGTTTCTGATAATGCGGTTGAAGATGTTCCAAAGACTGACGAACCTGAATATGAGGAAGAGTACGAGGAAGAATATCCTGAAGAAAATGCAGAAGCAGAATCATCACAGCAGGATGATAAGGATAATATTTATTTTTCCGAGATGGCAGAACAGGTTGACGACAAAAAGCCAAAGAAAAAAGGCAAGACTATTGCTATTGTTCTTGTTGTTTTGGCACTTGTTGTTGCAATCGCAGTGGGTGTATATTTCTACTTCTTCAATGGCAACAAGCAGGATGAAGCCACAACTGTAACAAAAGCACAGGCAACAGAAGCTGTTTCCGAAACCTCACCTCTTGGACCTCAAAATCCGCTCACAGGCGAAGCAGGATATGACGAAAGTGCTCTCACACAACGACCTGTTGCCGTTGTTGTTGAAAACGAGTATTCAACTTCATCCGTAAGACCGCAGTGGGGACTTGCAGATGCAGATATAGTTCTTGAGGGCGAAAGCGAATTCTCAACAAGAATGTTGCTTTTCTGGGCAGATTACAACAAAGTCCCGGAGCAAGTAGGTCCGGCACGCTCTGCACGACCGCCGTTTATTCGCTTCTCACAGTTGTTCAATGCTGTGTTCATCCACGCAGGTCTTTCACATTCAAAGGATAATTATGTCGGCGCAGACGAAGTGTTTAAGAATGAAAATGTTGACCACATCAACCTTTTGAGTTTTTCGGAGTCAAGCTCATATTTCCACAGAGATAAGAGCAGAACAAGCACAATCGAGCACACAGGCTGTCTTATGGGTGCACACACTGCCGAGATGCTTCAAAAGTCAAAGATTAATTTGAAACTGAACGAAAGTAAGTTCACAAAACTTCAATTCAACGATGAGGCAAAGGCTTTGTCGTCAAACACTGCAAACGAAGTTTCGTTCAAGTGGTCAAAGGGCTATTGTCCAAAACTCGGTAAGTACACATATGATGCTGAAAAGCATAAGTACACAACAACCGATTTCGATTCAAAGTACGGCACTTCGGGTGTTGAGTGGGAAAATTTGATTTTCTTGCTTGACGAAACCGAATATATTGTTAAGCATAATTATAAGCACGCAGGCAACAGCGAAACTTATTGTAACTATAACTTGTCAGGTGGAAAGGGAATTGTTTGCTCCGAGGGCACTTGTGTTGAAATCACATGGGGCGTTAAGGACGGCAAACTTTGGATGAAGGACGCACAGGGCAATGAGGTAAAACTCAATCCGGGCAAGTCATACATTGGCTATGGCTCATCCAATCACGGCGGATATTACGAGGTTTCCGGCGCAACAACAACCGACAGCTCCACAACCGATGAACAGTAAATTTTCAAATGATTATAAAACAAAAGGCTATGAACCGTTTTGATTCATAGCCTTTTTCTTCATCAACAATTATCTCATTGATTCTTCATAAGCCTTGATCATTTTCTTGACCATCTGACCGCCGACAGAACCGGCTTGCTTTGAAGTAAGGTCGCCGTTGTAGCCCTGCTTAAGGTTAACACCAACCTCGTTAGCTGCTTCCATCTTGAAGCGGTTGAGAGCGTCCTTAGCCTCTGGAACTGTGTTCTTTGCCATTGTTGATACACCTCGCTTAATGATATTTGCAAGGGCGTGTGTTGTACAAAAACGCTTTCGCCCTTGCAAAACATCACTTTCACCTTGCAAGTTTATTTTGTGTACCGTATCCATTTTTACAACTGAAAAATTTTTACAATTTTAAATCGCTTTTGATATGTTTTAAGAAAAAATATTTGAGTTAGTACTAAAAATTACTTGTTTGTCAATTGCGATGTTGTTTGTAAAATCGAATTATGATATAATAATTACATTAAGAGTTTTGTTAACTCGTGCAAGGTCGGGTATGGTGATTTGCGTGCCGTATGGTAATGGCAATAAAACATCTACCGGATTTTGGGAGGACAGCACACGTCTGCCGGAGTATTACAATGGAACTTATGAATATTTGAAAAGCTTGGGAATTGAAGAAATATAACGGTTGCTCAAAATCCCGAATTTGCAGAGGTACAATATGAAAATAACATATATTAACCACAGTGGATTTTTGGTTGAAACCGAGAACTGCTACTATGTTTTTGATTATTACAAAGGCGAGATGCCGAGGCTTGACAAAAGCAAGGAAGTTGTCGTCTTTTGCAGTCACTTTCACCAAGATCATTTCAACCTGAAAATCTTTGATATTCTTGATGATACGGGTATGAATTATCAGGCTGTTTTGGCAAAGGACATCAGCAAAAAGAAGTATCCTGCCAGTGTGAAAGTCACGACTGCTTATCACGATCAAACCTATATTCTTGACAACGGCACACAGGTTACTACGCTTCTTTCAACCGACAGCGGTGTAGCTTTTATCGTCAAAACAAGCGAGGGCATGATTTACCACGCAGGTGATTTGAACGATTGGCATTGGGAGGGCGAGACGGAAGCCGACAACCGCCATATGTCCTCCATGTACCGTGCAGAGATTGACAAAATCAAGGGCGCTCATTTTGATGCTGCATTCGTTCCCCTTGACCCAAGGCAGGAGGAGCATTATGCCGACGGTATGCTTTATTTTTTGAAACATGTCGATTGCGACGCCGTTTTTCCTATGCATTATTGGAACGAGCCGAGCGTGATTGATAGGTTTATCACCGAATATCCGCAGTATAAATCACGAATAAAAAATACAGAATCAGCAAAAGGAGAAGAAATATGAGCTTTAGAATGATACATGAAAACTATAATGTTTCCGATTTGGATAGGTCGATTAAGTTTTATGGCGATGCGCTTGATTTGCACGAGGTCAGACGAAAAACCACCGACGATTTTATTATCGTTTATTTGAGCAATGATTCAAGTGATTTTGAACTTGAACTTACTTGGCTTAAAGAACATCCGCAGCCATACGATTTGGGCGAATGTGAATTTCATTTGGCATTTAAGGCAGATGATTTTGATTTGGCGCATAAAAAGCACGAAGAAATGGGCTGTATCTGCTTTGAAAATCCTGAAATGGGTATCTATTTCATCGAGGACCCGGACGGCTATTGGCTGGAAATTTTGCCGTGATTAAGTTACACTATATAAAAAGAGTTGAGAAACACAATTTCTCAACTCTTTTATGTTTATGCAAGCAGTTCATTTAATTTTGAAACTATTTTTCCTTTTTCGCCGCTTCCTGTTGTGTTCAATCTCTTTAGCGGTAAGTCATACTTTGCGAAAATGCTGTCTTTTAAAATATCCTTTTGTGATAATTAAATTGTGGTGCTTAATGTTGATTAAAAATCAATTTCATATTCTAAATAGCGCCTTGCTTCGTTTTTTGATTCGCTTTGTACAGTGGTATTCCCTGCAAAGCGCATTCCTTTTAAAATTGCATCAATTTTTATTGCGTCATTTTCTTTTAAACCTGAAGAATTGCTCAATTTAATCATAAGTTTTTGATGAGTTAATGCGGAATCTTCATTTAATCTCATAGTGATTAGATTTTGTATGCTTGGATCTCTAAGCAAATATTTTAATGTTGGTTTTATCGGCGCTTTGCCCGGAAAATCATTCTCTGCAGCTATTTCTATTTTAGAATACTTTTCATTTTCTTTATTACTTGTAATATCTAAAGAATCTGCGCTTGTAATTTTTCCGTGAGCATTAATTTTTCTGTCAGAGTATGATGACTTTTCTTCGACAAAAGTCACTTTGAAATGCTTTGCTCCAAGATCCTGAGCTATTCTTTGTAATTCGCTGATTCTTTCTGCTTTAAGGTAATTAAAATAATCATCAAGTGCTATATATCTGTCCCTATCACTCGGGTCAACATAATAGAACTCGCTTCTGCTGTCGGGATAAAACGACAATCCGAAAAAATCTATGCTGTCTCTAAAAATATTTAACAAGCGAATTCCTTTTGTGGATGTAAAATATCCTATTGATCCCTTGCAAACTTCACTTTCAGAACGCTTTTTGTCTCGGTCAGCAACCCTTATAAACTTTTGAATTAAGAAATCACCATCATCTATATCGGCAGGGAAGATAGGCTGTAATTTCTTTATTTCTATTTCTTTGGCTTTTTCGTCAATGTTTGTTTTTATGGTATTTGTGACTTTAATTATATCTTCTTTATCAAATTTTCCGTCATCATTTTGATCGGCAATTTTGGTTAATGATTTTTTTGTTTTATTTATAATATTTATTGCTTTTTGCTTATTCTCTTTATTTATTTCTTTAAGATCGATTTTTTGTTCTTTCATAGCGATTTATCCTCCTTTTATCATAGTACCATAATTGGCTTTTATATACAACATTTTCTTTTCAGCCGATATTATAACAAACAACCCTCTGCTCTATTTTAAAGCAGAGGGCATAAATTATTTTTTGTAGATATTATCGTATTTGGATTTTATATCTTCTTTTCCGTCGTATAATTCTTCCCAAACATCTTGATAAAAATCATACAAATCGGAATACGCATCTTCGTAAGTGTCATACATATTTGAGCATGCGTCTTCGTAGGCATCATACATATCACTGTACACCGAGTAAACTTCATCGTAGCTTGCTTCATCGTAAGCTTTTGTAATTATATCGTCAAGCTCTTTGAATGTTGATTCATACATTCGACTCCAAGCTTTGTAGTAATCTTCGGTTTCTCGTTGCCATATTTTGCAGCCATCTTCCATACTTCTTGTCCAAGTGGTATAGTCACTTTTGTTATCGGCTACATTTTTGTAGTATGAATAGCAGTACTGTGATACCGTAACATAATAGCTTTTTGCTTCGCTTTCGCAGAAAGAATACCATTCATTAACTTTTTCGGCATTCTTTTTGTAGCCTTTGTATGTACCGCCTATGTCGTTTGACAATTTTGTGTACTTATCCTGCATATTTTTAATCGATTTTTCCGATTCGGATTTTAATTTTTCTTGAAATTCGGAATTGTCATTTAATGAAACGCTCTTGTCTGCAGTCGTTTCCTGAACAGTGGATGAAATTGTCGATTGCGTATCAATTTTGCTACTTCCTTTTTTGCCGGTTAATGCAACCACAGTAACAATTAATGCAATTATTACAACAATGCTTATAATAATCACGGGAATTATCCACTTTTTGCCGTCTGAATTGTTTTTTAGCTTGTATCCGCAATGCGGACAGGTTTTTGTTGAATCAGAAATTTCTTTGCCACATTCCGGGCAATTAATTAATGCCATAGTACTTTACTCCTCTTTTAATTTTTTTGCTTGCTTTTTGGAAATATAAAATTAATTTTCACCCCGCTTTATCTTTGTGTTCTTTAATCATTTTTCTAATCCATTTTTCACTGTAGCCGTATTTTGTTGCGAGTTGACGAATATTTTTACCGTCATATTCGGCAACGATTCTTGATGCGATAAATTCTGTTGTGAAAAAGTTCACCGGAAAAGTGATTTGCTGACCTCGGTATGTAGAATATATCGTCATTGCTGCCTCAATGCCGAGCGTGTTGGCAATTTCGTTATACACACCGTTTAAGTATTCGCTTTCAATTTCATTTGGGTTCATATTTATATAAACCTCTTTCATCTTTACTGCCTCCTATTATGATTTATCTGTGTGGATTTGTATAGAGCGACAGTTCATAGGAACATTTCCTTGTAAAGTTCCTCAAACTTAAATTTCACTCATAATAGGACTTGTAAATTTTGCGAGGCAAAATAAAAACACCACCTAAAAGTGCAATAGTAAAATAAAGGTAGACACATGGAAAACCACCATGTATCTACCTTTTTCTCATGCTAAAATATAGTAGGAGGTATAAATTATGAAAAAAGGACAAAAGAAACGAAAATGGACAAACATTAAGTTAACGGTGTAGTTGATTTTGTAATGCTTGTTATGTTGGGCAGTTGTTTTATCAAATTAAAACAGCCGCTACTGTTTTTGCAGATCACGGCTGTTGGAATTTATTTAATTTCAAGTGGGAAAACTACTGTTAAAAGCATTTTGAAATCAGTTGGAGCATAGACTGCGTGAGGCTTTTTAGCAGGCATAACAATAGATTCTCCTGCGTTGCAGAGATACACCTTACCGTCAACAGTGAACCGTCCTGTTCCCTCCAAAACGGTTACCATTGCATCACCTGTTGAGTCGTGTGTGCCGATTTCCTCACCCTGTGAAAAGGCGAACAGCGTTACGCTGACAGCACTGTTTTGTGCCAAGGTTTTGCTGACCACTTGCCCTGCCTGTACCTTTACCTGTTGCGCAAGAGCAAATACTTCCTCGTGATTTACATTTTTGATAAATGCCATTGATTTATCCTCCTATGATAATATTTTTCCGTCGGTTGAGATTGTTACTACCTGCCATGGAATGAATTTTCCGCTGTTTTGAAGTGCTGTCTTAACTGCATGTTCGATACCTCCGCAGCAGGGCACCTCCATTCTTACAACGGTTACGCTTTTGATATTATTATTTTCGATAATTGCAGTTAATTTATCTGTGTAGTCAACATCATCAAGCTTCGGACAGCCTATAAGAGTAACCTTGTTTTTGATGAAATCGTTGTGGAAATTGCCGTAGGCATAAGCCGAGCAATCAGCGGCAACAAGAAGATTTGCACCATCAAAATAAGGTGCATTAATCGGCACAAGCTTAATTTGAACAGGCCATTGAGAAAGCTGACTTGATACGAAAAGATCGGTATTATCTACTTCCTTTTCGTGATTTATACTCATTGAGCGTGAACCGGGACAACCTGAATGAAGCTTTTGCTTTGCTTGCTGACTTGCTTTAACTGCCGCCTCGTCATAATCCGGAGCCTCACGCATTTCAAAGGAAATTGCGTCAACAGGACAGGCGGGTAAGCAATCGCCCAAGCCATCGCAATAATCCTCTCTTGTGAGAACGGCTTTGCCGTTTACCATTTCTATTGCGCCCTCATGGCAGGCAGATGCACAGGCACCGCAACCGTTACATTTTTCTTTATCTATCTTAATGATTTTTCTAATCATTTTAATCTTCCTTTCTTGATTTGGTAGCCTCATTATACTATAAATAATACTGATTTTCTACCGATTTTCGATAAAAAATACGAGGTATGTTATGGAAAGAAAGCAATATAAAATAAGTATTATTCAGTACATAAATGCTTACAAAAAAGTAAATTTAATGAAAAATCACTCGACGATTTCACTTTCCTTTGCGTGAAACCTGATACCGTTACAACACGCCTCAACAGTAACATTTCGATAGTGTAAATTTTCAATCTTTACATTATTGTATATTACTTAAAATTTATTGTCAATTAACACTGGAGAGAAAATACCTGTAGAAAGTCAACGAGTTTATGAAAAGATTATAAATTTAGGATATGAACCAATTGATACGACATCATTATATATTGAAGATGATTCAAATTTGCAAAAGAGTGTAACAATCGACAACAAAAAAATCCGTTTTGATTTCTTTGAATTTGATAATGACAATAGTGCAATTAATGTATATAACCATGCTTGTTCTCAAATGCACACTTATCAAAGTGGTGATATGATTGAACGAGATGAGGGTTATAATAACTATTCCATGTATTTCTTGAAGTCAAAAGGAGTATATTATATAACAATTCGAGTTGGAAATACCGCTCTATATGCATATTGTGATGCAGAGTATAAAAGTGAACTGGACACAATATTGTTATCTATTGATTATGGTTCTTCAACTAAAAATAAATAGTATTACAACAAAAGGTGCTGTAAAAAAACAGCCTAATGAAAATCCGGGATTCACGAAAAAGTGAGTCCCGGTTAGCTTTTGTTAAAAATCAGACTGATGTTTGATTTTTTGTGAAAAATTGTTATTTTTGGGATATAACAAACCAAAGGTGTGGAGATTTACACCTTTGACGTTAAAAACTTTTTAGTTTTTCTTATGCTGCTAGTTGTTCACTTGATAAAATTAAGTCAAAATATTTTTGTCGAGCAAAAAGACAATTTAAAGCCCAAACATCATTTTGCATATTCTCTTTCCGCAAGTGGTTTTGAATATTTTGTCATAAGCATTTTGAACAGTCTGTTTTGAAAGATCTTCCTCATACATATTTACGAGAAAATCCGCCTCGACAAGAATTTGATAGTCGATTCCGTCAATATTGTCATATGTATGATGATGCGCTATTAAATATTGCACCCGATTGGATACTTTGTCATTAAAACCTAACTTTTCAAGCAATTGTTTTGCTATCGGCGGTCCTTCTTTTTCCTGCAATTTTCCGTTGCAATTCCCGTATTTTTCTTCACAAATATGAATTCCAATATCGTGGGTAAGTGCTGCCGTTTCAATTATAAATAATGTTTCGCCGTCAACATTTTCTGCTTCTGCAATGAGTTTTGCATAGCTGTGAACTTTGCAAAAATGCTGAATTCTCTTTGCGTCACCGTTATATAAATCTATCATTGCCAAATGCAATTTGTTTATCATTTTGATACTTCCCTTTGAGTTTGTTTTATATTAAAGAATTTAGCAGTGCCTCGCAACCTTTGTGAATATCATTGTAGCATCTGTCAAAATCTCGTGTGTACCAAGGGTCGGACACATCGGCGGTGCTGTCGGTGTATTCCATCAACTTGTGGATTTTGCATTGAGGATCGCCGTCCAAAATACGCTTCATATTTCGAATATTTGCACTGTCCATACCGATGAACAAATCATATTTGTCGTAGTCACTTTTGGTCAACTGCACGGCACGCTTGCCGTCAGGGTTGATTCCGTGACTGTTGAGCACGGCTTTTGCCGGCGGATATACAGGATTGCCGATTCCGTTCCAAATCTCTTCCGTGCTTGTGGCACTTGAACAGATGACAAAATCATTTTGCAATCTTTTTTGTTTTACCATATCTTTTAGTATAAATTCTGCCATCGGCGAGCGACAAATGTTGCCGTGGCAAACGAACATTATTTTTTTCATCTTACACATATTTTTTGATTGTTAGCAGTTATTCACCATAATGTTGTTGACTTCATCGTTTGTTTTTTCATCTCTTTTTATGTACATCTTTCATTTTTATGTCCTCCAAAAATGTTCATAAAAATGTTTCAACAGAACAGATGTATATTATAGCATATAAACAGTTTATATACAAATAGATTTTTTAATGTCTTTTTTGTTGTTTTAACACAAAATTAGTGTGTCTTTCGCAAATTATTTTTGGCAATCAACGGCGACCTTGATAACACCGTCTTTTTTGTTTTCAAAAAGGTCGTATGCTTCGTCAATTTTGCTCAACGGATATGTGTGGGTGATAAGAGGCTCTGTGTTGATTTTTCCTTGTGCGATAAGTTTAAGAGTTTCCTCACAGTCGCATCCGTCAACTCCGCCGATTTTGAAGGTCAGGTTTTTGCCGTACATATCGGGGAGGGGGAGAGCTTGTGCCTTGTCGTATAACGCAACAACTGTCACAATTGCGTTTGGTCGAGCACATTCCCACGCCAAGTGGAATGTGGAATCCGCACCTGCAACCTCAAGCACAACATCCGCACCGCCGTGTTCGCTGTTTGCCTGAACAAAATTCAGGCATTCGCTCGGCAAAACCGTGAGCACATCAGGATAATTTTCGTTGATGAATTTAATTCGGTCTGTGTCTTTTTCGCACATGATGATACGCTTCGGATTTTTCAGCATCACGCAAAGCAAGGTGCAAATTCCCGTTGGACCTGCTCCGATAATAAGCACCGTGTCATCTTCTGTGATTTCAGAAATTCGTGTTGCCCAAAATCCCGTTGCAAGCACATCACCAACAAACAAAGCCTGCCTGTCCGTGACGCTGTCGGGGATTTTGTTCAAGCCCCGGTCGGCAAACGGAACTCGCACATATTCAGCCTGTCCGCCGTCTATTCTGCAACCGAGTGCCCAACCGCCGTTTTTGTCAGTGCAGTTGTTCACATATCCTTTTTTGCAGAAAAAGCACTCTCCGCAAAAGGTTTCAACATTCACGGTCACACGGTCACCCGGCTTAACGGTAGTCACCGCACTGCCGACTTCCTCAACGATTCCGACCATTTCATGCCCAACAGTTATGCCGGGAACGGCACGAGGAACGCTTCCGTGTTTGATGTGCAGGTCGCTTGAACAAATGCTTGCAAGCGTCACCTTAACAATGGCATCTCTCTCGTGCATAAGCACAGGCTTCGGCTTTTCGGTCAATTCAAATTTTCCTTGTGAAACATAGGTGTATGTCTGCATTTTCATCATTCACTTTCAAATTTATTTCTGCTTAAATTATAGAATGTTTCTCTTATGATTTCAATATCAAAGGGGAGTAGTATGTTATTAAAAATAAGAATAGCCACAAAATTGGTAAGACAGATAGGCTTCCACCAAAACGGTGTACCCATTGGCTTCCAACAAAGTGGCTATATTGGTAATATATCATATTCAGTTTGTTTTGTCAATTTGCTTGATAGTGTCAATAAAAAAAGAGAATATCATTCTTGGTGATATAAAAATAACAGATGTTAAAGACGGCGTTGTTGCCTCTGTTCCGCCAAAAGGCGGAATGGGCTCGCTCATAACAATAACATCTGCTATTGATGAAAGTATACCAAAATCAAATGATAATGTCAATAAAGTTTTTATTGATTGCCTTTATTGAAAAGAAGAAAAGAAAAAAAGAGCAACCGAAACGATTACTCTTTCTTCTGGTGGAAGAGGGTGGGCTCGAGCTATGCTCGAGAGTTCGCTTGCTACGCAAGCCGTCGCATTGATAGTGTGTGGTTCGAATCCACCCACAAAAGGCTTTTTATAAAATAAAGAAAAGAGTAACCGAAACGATTACTCTTTTTTTCTGGTGGAAGAGGGTGGATTCGAACCACCGAAGTCATTGACGACAGATTTACAGTCTGTTCCCTTTGGCCACTCGGGAACTCTTCCATATTATTTGGGGAGATAACCGAGGTTATCTCCCTGTGGAGCTGGTGAACGGACTTGAACCCCTGACCTGCTGATTACAAATCAGCTGCTCTACCAACTGAGCTACACCAGCGTTTCCTTAACGCTTGTACATAATATCATAAACAACATCCAATGTCAAGCATTTTTTTAAAAAAGTTTTGACTTTTTTTGATGGACTTCTCGCTTCATTTTGCATAGTATATTTCGAGGTGATTTTTTATGTGCGGAATCGCAGGAATACTCTGTGACGACATTGATTTAAGACAGGAAAAGAAGATGATTTGGCAAGTGAGCAATTCGCTCAAAATGCGTGGACCTGATGCGAGAGGCGAGTATGTGAGTCGAAATGCGGTGCTTGTTCACAGGCGGTTGAGCATCATCGACCCTGAAAAGGGAAGTCAGCCTATGAGGTTTGGCAAATACATAATTGTGTATAACGGTGAAATCTACAACACCGATGAAGTTCGTCGAGAACTTCGTTTTCACGGTTATGTGTTTGACACTTCGTGCGACACCGAGGTTGTGCTGAAAAGTTTTCATCTTTGGCAGGAACATTGTGCCGAAAAACTCAACGGGATTTTTGCTTTTGCAATTTACAATACCGACACTGAAGAAGTGTTTTTGTGCCGTGACAGAATCGGCGTTAAACCTCTGTTTTATTCGCACAAAGGCTCAATGCTTACTTTTGCGTCACGAATCGACACTTTGCTTAAGGTCAAGGGCGTTGAACCTGTTTGTGATGAAAACGGATTGAATGAGATTTTTATGCTCGGTCCTGCAAAAACTATCGGCAAAACTGTTTTTCATGACATCAAGGAACTACCGCCTGCGTCATATATGTACTACAAGCACGGCAAGTTGACCGTTGGCACATATTGGCAACTTGAGGCGGGTGAGTTCTCTGATAATGAATCACAAGCCGAGGAGCATATTCATTATCTTGTTACAGATGCTATCAAGCGACAGCTTGTGTCCGATGTGCCTGTGTGTACCTTTTTGAGCGGTGGACTTGACAGCTCAATTATTTCAAAAGTTGCTTCCGATTATATGGCAGACAGAAACAGCGTTCTTGACACTTATTCCGTTGATTATGTTGACAATGATAAGTATTTCAAATCAAGTCTGTTTCAGCCGAACAAGGACAGCGACTATATTGGATTAATCTCTGATTATATTGATTCCGACCATCACAACATTGTGCTTTCAAACCGTGATGTTGCAGATGCACTTGTTGACAGCACTTTTGCCAGAGGTTGTCCGGGATTTACGGATGTTGACAGCAGTCTTTTGCTGTTTTGCAAAGAAGTTGTGAAAAGTCACAAGGTAGCTTTGTCCGGAGAATGTGCAGATGAAATTTTCGGCGGCTATCCGTGGTATCACAGAAAAGAAATTCTCTTTGAGGACACTTTCCCATGGAGCAGAACAACCGATGTTCGTCACAGCATTTTGGCAGACGGATTTTTGAAACACAGCGATGAATACGCACGAAACGCTTATCTTCAAACAATCAAAAAAACGAGCACCCTCGATACCGACAGCAAAACGGAAAAGCGTATGCGTGAGATGTTTGTGCTCAATATGGATTGGTTTATGCAAACTTTGCTTATGCGCAAGGATGCAATGAGTATGGAGACATCTCTTGAAGTGCGTGTGCCGTTTTGCGATTACAGAATTGTAGAATATGCCTATAATATGCCGTGGAGCATAAAAGCGTATAATGGCAGAGAAAAGGGGATTCTTCGCAAAGCGTTTGAAAATGAACTGCCCGAAATTATCACTTGGCGAAAAAAAAGCCCTTATCCAAAAACATTTAACCCTGAATATATCCAAACGGTTATAGATATGACTCGGGCGGTTATGGAGGACAAATCCTGCCCGCTTTATGATATGCTTAATAAAATCGCAATTGCCGATTTGATTGACAATCCCGACAGCCTCGCTGAGCCGTGGTACGGTCAACTTATGCGTGGACCGCAGGTGCTTGCTTATATTGTGCAAATTTATGTTTGGATAAAAAAGTACAATGTTGAGTTTGATGTTTAAGGTAAAACAAAAAAGGTACCGAATCGGTACCTTTAAATGTTTATAATAACTTATGCCTTGTTGAGCTTTGAAACAAGATTGCTCTTCTTTCTTGCAGCACAATTCTTATGGATAAGGTGGTGGTTAGCAGCTTGGTCAATCTTCTTAACAGCTTCCTTAACTGCAACTTCCTTATCGTCAGCATTTGTTTCGATAGCTGTGTTAGCCTTCTTGATAGCTGTCTTAAGAGCTGTGTTACGAGCCTTGTTGTTTGCAGCTTTTGCTTGGTTTACTAAAACTCTCTTCTTTGCTGATTTGATGTTTGCCATTTCTTTTTCACTCCTTTATCGAGAAACTGGATATAAAGGCATTGATGCCTAATTTCTTTTTAATGCTGATTTATATTATCACAAGTTCAAGTAAAATGCAAGCATTTTTTTGTTTTTGGGCATACTTTTAGTAAAATTAGTTAGTTTTGGAGTGATTTTTGTGATAAATCGCACAGATTTGGCAGTAGAATGCTATGAAGAAAACGAAAAGACGGCTTTGTCGGGAGTGAAAATTACCGAGGACGACAACATCACAACCGTTGAAGTGCTCAACGAAAACGGCTCAAAAGCCATCGGCAAACCTGTCGGAAAATATGTTGTACTTGATGTGAATTCATTTGTGAACGACACCGATATTTTGGACGGCAGACTTGAAGAATTTTCAACCGTGCTGAAATCAGTTATGCCAAAAAATTTGACCTCGGTTCTTGTTGTCGGTTTGGGCAACAAAAAAATAACTGCCGATTCGCTCGGACCGTCAACTTCGTCATTTGTTTTGGCAACTCGGCATATTTCCGATAGCTTGAAAAGCAACATTGGTTTGCCGTCACTTTTTCCTGTGTCTTGTGTCAACACGGGTGTGCTTGGCGACACGGGAATAGAAACTTGCGAAATCATCAAGGGGATTGTCGAACAAACAAAGCCGTCATGTGTTATTGCCGTGGATGCGCTTGCAGCAGGTTCGGCAGAAAGGCTCGGCACAACAATTCAATTTTCCGATTCGGGGATTTCTCCCGGCTCGGGTGTCGGCAATCATAGGCACGAAATATCAAAGGCAACTCTCGGCGTGCCTGTTGTTGCTGTGGGAATACCGACCGTTGTCAGCACCGGGATAATTTCAGGCAATGGCAACGATGATGTTTTTGTTACTCCTCGTGAGATTGACCGAATTTGTCAGCAGGGTGCAAAGCTCATCGGTATGGGAATCAATGTTTGCTTCCAAAAAAACTTGAGCGTTGAGGATTTGTTGGCTCTCGTGGGATAATGATTATCTCGACATCATATAATTAGATGTGAAAAATTGTTTAATATATGGTGCTATAATGAAAAAGAATATTATAATTATAATAATTAATACTATTATATTGTTCGGAATAGTTGGTATAATCGTCAATCTTTCTCCGCTGATTGAAAAACCGCTCACTGCTTTTTCTTTGTCAATTTTGAAATTGGGTTCGCCTGCCTTGATTTATAACAATGCAAAGGCAACATTTTCAAATAGTAGTTCCGCTGTGGAGGAGAATACTACTAATACCGTACCCGAAGAGGAAAAGTCTGTGATGAACAGTATAAGTGCCAAGGACAGCAAGGACTATACGAATATTCAGCAGACGCCCTCGGATATTGTAAGGCTGATGAATAAGGCAAAAAAGACGGTAACGAAATCAAAATCAAAGGGCAAGACAAGTGAGGAAGCATATCAAGGCGGTGGCACAATCGTGTCATACGGCAATTTGCAAATTCAAACCAAGATACCAAAATCGTTCTATTCTCCTAATATAAAAGCGTTGCTCAGTCAAGGTTCCGATTTGACGATTTATGACAAATCAAAACCGACTGTCCTTATTTATCATTCGCACACAACCGAGGCGTATTCTCTTTTGGATACGGGTTATTATATAAGCTCCGATGCGAGGTCGAACAATTCCGCAAGGAATATGGTGCGTGTCGGAGATGATTTAACCGCTTATCTTGAAAAACAAGGCTTCAATGTAATTCACGACAGAACCATTCACGATAAGGATTACACAAAATCATACGACAGCTCACGTGTAACGATTGAAAAATATCTTGAAAAGTATCCGTCAATAGAAGTTACGATAGATGTTCACCGTGATGATATTACATATTCAAATAAAACCAAGGTGAAACCGACTGCAAAAATCAACGGCAAAAAAGCTGCCCGAATGATGATTATATCAGGTTGTGAATATAACAGGGTAAAGAATTTTCCCGATTGGGAAGAAAATCTAAAATTTGATTTGCAGGTTCAAAATAAGGTTAACGAGCTTTATCCCGGTTTGATGCGTCCGATTTTGTTTTCCGAGCGTAAGTATAATATGTACGAAACTCATTATTCGTTCCTGCTTGAAGTCGGTACGGACGCAAATACTTTGGATGAAGCATGTTATTCGGCTAGAATGTTCGGCAACGCACTTGGCGAATTGCTCAATGAGAAGTATGTAAAGGAATGATTGTGTGAAATCAAGGAAGTATGTAATAAATATGTTGTTACTTTCAGTAGTCGTGTTGTTGGTGGGCATAGCTGTTGCTTATTACAACACGGCTTCTTTGGGATACGACAATGCAAACCTGTTGACAGTCACAAACGAGTCAATAAGATTTTTCGATATAACAATAAAATATGAAGATATTATAATGATTTTTAAAAAGATTGAAAAAGTGTTGAATTTTAAACCGATAGTGATTTAGCTTAAAATAGGGGCTGTTTTATATATGTTGTGTAGAATTTTCCCGAAAAACACAGATATTGTAGATACTTTGAATAACTAACTGTACGGAACACGAGGAGGGGTGTTCAAAGGCGAAAAAACTTTCAAAAAAAGTGTTGACATTTGGGTAATGAGGTGGTAAGATGTACAAGTCGTCAGCGAGAGAGCGAGACGATAAGGACCTTGAAAATTAAACAACGACGAAAAAGTAAGGAACCCGATTAAGATAATTGAGTAACTGAACTCCATGTTCTACGGAACATAAAATAACAGTAATGAAACGACAGGTTCGAGAGAACTGAGAGGTTTCGAATGATTAAGATTAGTACATTCTGTATGGAATGATTAATACAAAGTTTTAAGAGTTTGATCCTGGCTCAGGACGAACGCTGGCGGCGTGCCTAACACATGCAAGTCGAACGAAGCTTGACGAACGATTCTTCGGATGAATTCTGATATGACTGAGTGGCGGACGGGTGAGTAACGCGTGAGCAACCTGCCCTTCAGAGGGGGATAGCGTCTGGAAACGGACGGTAATACCGCATAATGTACATTGATGGCATCTTTGATGTACCAAAGCTTTTGCGCTGAAGGATGGGCTCGCGTCTGATTAGATAGTTGGTGGGGTAACGGCCTACCAAGTCGACGATCAGTAGCCGGACTGAGAGGTTGAACGGCCACATTGGGACTGAGACACGGCCCAGACTCCTACGGGAGGCAGCAGTGGGGAATATTGCACAATGGGGGAAACCCTGATGC